>Ga0210377_10002077_pt1 | contig 17794 bp, 16 predicted proteins | sample PLM4_65_b1redo_FD_155480 | JGI IMG/M metagenome (GOLD analysis project Ga0210377, IMG submission 155480) | Groundwater sediment microbial communities from an aquifer in East River, Colorado, USA - PLM4_65_b1 redo | ecosystem: Environmental > Terrestrial > Soil > Riparian zone | place: USA: East...
TGAAATAATGATAACGCCGCCTGGAATCGCAACGATGTTATCTGCAAAGTTGGTTGAATTGACTGCCGAAATGGTGAATCCGAGGATGTTTATCTGGAAAATTAGGAGCATGAAGGTCCCGGATGCGCCTGCCATGGCGATGAAGGCGGAGAGGACAGACGCGATGAGCAGCGGGGGTAATTACATGTTTTCACACCAAATGCCGGAGATAGCGTGTTGGGAATGTCCATGGGTCGCGAGCGTAGTAGTGAAAACCGCCCAAGAAAAACTGAAATGTGCCCCAGCTTGTTCTATTCACGTGAACGAGGTTATATCCCACTCCTTTACGTGATATATAAATAAATGTTTGACCTGATTGCTGTTTTTGCTATAATTGAACTAGATAGAGATGAAAGGCGGGTTGTATGAGTAAAATAGCGTTATCAGAAGAAAAGAGCGGAGACCCCGAGGGGGTGCCCGAGGAAGTGTTAGAGGAGCTTGCTGACGAGTTCGCTGACGAAGAGGAAGAAGAGGAACCTTCTCCAGCCGAGATTGCCGAGGTTGCCGAAGAGGTGGCCGTTACAGGCGCTGACCTAGTCGATACCTATCTCAAATCCGTAGGCAGATTCCCCATGCTCAAGATCGAAGAGGAGCAGGTATATGTCCGTGCGCTTGAGGAAGGAAAGGCTGTACTTAAGGAGATCGCACTGAGCTCCCCGCTCGCGATCCCGAGGGTCTTGGCACTGGGCGCGAATGTCAAGCAAGGGCTCGTGAAAGCGCAGGATGTTCTTCGTTTCCCCGGCGAGTGGAAAGACTCGTATGAGACGGAGTTCATGCGCCTCTACAACAGGCTTAAGAGGCAGGTGGCCAGGCGTGATATGGAACGGGCGACGGCTACGGTGAACGAGATGAGCCTCTCATTCCGCGAGATCGAGAAGATGCTCAAGAAGCTCGTGGGATTAGGCAAGCAGGCAGAGCGAGGCAGCACTGTTGAGATGGAGAAGCTTGGGCTCGACGAGTCTGCCCTCATGGACATGGTCAGCCGCATCGATAGAGTGGAGGCCAAGGTAAAGGAGGCCAAGGACGTACTGGTCCAGGCCAATATGCGGCTTGTGGTTTCGATCGCGAAAAAATACGTGAATCGGGGTTTGACGCTTCTTGACCTTATCCAGGAAGGCAACATTGGTCTGATGAAGGCTTCGGACCGATATGAGTCAGGGAAGGGGACCAAGTTCAGTACCTATTCCACGTGGTGGATCAGGCAGCGAATCACCCGTGCCATTCTGGATCAGGCGCGTACCATTCGGCTGCCGGTGCACCTTATCGAGGAGAGCACCCGCATCAGCCGTATCTTTGCCAAGTTCATGCGTGAAAAAGGAAGGGAACCCGCGCCCGAAGAAGTATCTAAGATCATGGGGCTCTCGGTGATACGGGTGAACGAGATCCTGAGGGCGATCCAGGAGCCAGTATCCCTGGAAACACCGATCCTCTCGGAAGAGAAGGAACTCAAGGACGTGATCATCGATGAGAAAGCCATCTCTCCCTTCAAGACACTTGAGAACAACGAAGCTTCAAGCCGCATCGAACAAGTGCTTTCATCGCTCACTGAGCGGGAAGAGAAAATAATCAGGATGCGGTTTGGTATCGGAGTCAACAGCGAGCACACGCTCGAAGAGGTAGGCAAGTTCTTCAATCTCACGCGTGAGAGGATCAGGCAGATCGAGATCAAGGCGCTCAAAAAGTTGCGCCATCCCGCCCGGAGCAAAATGCTGAGGGAGTATGTTTAATGTTATTTATGCATAATGAGTGCGATGAGGGGCGCAGATAATTATCTGCGCCCTTTGTTTTTTTTTGCCTGATCTATTGTCGTGGTCTTGATGTATCAAGAGAGCGGATGTGTCCCGGTTAGTACAGGACGGGAATGCTCAATCGTTCGTGCTCGGGACATACTCGATATCAGCGATAATCCGGGTGGCTTCGGCCAAAGCTGGATTGACGTGCTCAGGATCGCTGACAAAGGCGGCCATGATCGCCCGTGTTTTGTCTACGAGGAACCAGATGCGCCAATGGGTCTTTTCTTCCTTGACGTCGTAAGTATAATCCAGGGCCGCTATTCCTATATCTCCCCGGTTTTCTACTATCACAGCTTCACGAGGGAAGGGCACGTCACGCTCCTCCAGGGTGTCTTCGAGGAGAATACGGGCCGCCTCCGCAGGCGGTGTTTTTATCTCGTCCCTTTCAATAAACGAGAGCTGCATCATGCCGGGCCAGCCGTCCTTTTCCAGTAATACAAAACCCTCGTCTTCCCGTTCAGTCCACCCATCAGGAAGATACAGGGTCATCCAGCGTTCATACGTTACTATTTTGCCCATGACGCGCATTGTATCGGACAGCGGTAGGTCAGTCAAATGAGTTTCACAAATGGGGGGGAAAGAACTGTTTATATGTATATCAGGTGTTTTAGATAATCTAAAACTGTATCAGCTGATGACTCGGGTGGATTCCGGCCATCCAGCGTGATATCGGGCTTGATGGGCGGTTCATAGGGCGACTGAATGCCCGGGACCGTGCTCGTCTTGCCTGTAGCGGCACGGCGGTAGATCCCTTTGGGGTCCCGTAGCATGCAGAGGTCAAGCGGGCATGTTACGAATACTTCTACGAATCGAGGAATGAGCGTACGAGCATATTCTCGGTAGTTCCGCTTGTTTGCCGTTGCATCGAAGATCACGTTCACCCCGTTTCTGGTGATCAATTCACCGATAAGCGTCAGTGACCGGTAAAAGGCATCGCGCTCCTCCTGACTGTACGTCGGTTCAGGGGTGAGGATCCTTCTCATCTCGTCCGACTCCATTACAACGACGGAAACTCCCCGTATCTCCAGTTTCTTTACCAGTTCCCGGGTTATGACGCTTTTACCGGATGCCGGGATGCCGGTCAGCCATAGAGCGAACCCCTGTTGAATACTCATGTGAGATACCTGTTCACGTCCTGTGGATCGAACCGGTCGGCAGCCAGGATGTTCTGGATGAAATTAAATATGGTCCGGCGCACCGCCATGGGCAGGTGCGGGTACCAGACAGGACTTGCGATTACCAACCCTCGCCAGGCGAAAAAGGGCGCTGCGACCTCGAGCATTTCCAGGTCATTTGTCCTGGCGAGGTAGTTGTCCCAGAAGGACAGGAACATTTTTTCGAAAGGCCCGTCAAGTTTTCCGGAGCGCAGGAGCGAGGAAAAAAGATAGTTTATGCTCAGGCAGGTGGTATCATCCGCCGGTTCTCCCCATTCTCCCCGTGAGCGATCGAGCAGCGTGAAGTCCGTGCCCTCGCGGAACAAAATGTTATAGGGATGGAAATCGCCGTGCACCCGGCAAAGCCGGTGCGTGCGGCGCTTGATGCGCCAGCGCCATTCGGCACAGGCCAACTCTATCTTCTTGAGGAGCTGTTGATCGATGAATCCAAAGGAGGCCGGGTAGTTGTCGATCAGTCCCATGATGCACTCGCCGTGGCCCAGGAGTTCACGGGTCCTTCTGGCATAAAGTCCCGGTGAATCAAGTTTTGTGGAGTGGATCTCGACGAGGTATTCCGAAAGGGACCGGGTCCTTGTGAAATCCTTGTCCTCGGCGATACCTGCTGCCCTTATCCGGTCGAGGTCTTTAAAATATCCTTTCCCCTGAACAAATTCGGTCAGCAAAAAAAATTCCCGGGTCTTGCCTGTGGAAATGATAGCCCCTGAATCCAAAAAAGCACCGCTGTCGAGAGAGCGCACATGACGCGGGAGGTTGTTGAATGCGGAATGTTCCCACAGGATGGTCTGAGCGCGGTCTGAAAAGTGGTCATGACCGTAGGACGAGGGTGTCATGGTCTCGAGTACGGCCTTCTTCCGCTCACCGGCGACCTCGTACTCCAAAAACAGGGGCGAGCCGTATCCAAAGGCCTTGAGGTCATCGCCGGCTTCCTGCTTTCCCTCCGTGGTCATTGAGAGCACGCGCACGGACATGGCATAGAGGGACGCGAGATACTGAGTGACCGCTTGTATGGTGATCTGTGGCATATTCTCCACGATAATGGACCGCTGGTGCACTGCATGATCCCGATCGTACGTCAATGACTGTCGCTCATTTCTATTGTATCATGTTTTTTTCGTCCGCAAGAGGCTGGAAGGTTTATTTTCACAGGACGCCCGGCTATTTAAATGGATGCTGAATTGGAGAGGGTGTCACAAAAATCCAAGTCTTCTTAACAGTGGTAGGAAAATCAGAATACTTGACAGGTTAACTGGATGTACTGGATTGATGGGATGCGAAAAGATTTTTTATCGGATATATCCTGTAATCCTGCAGCAAAGCATTTTCAGTTTTCCGGGAAGGGTGTTTGCTAACAATCCGCCCCGACACGGCGCAAGCCGGGGACGTCGATTGGAAGCGGTTCTCCGGGATCGAAGACCTCGTTCCCATAGCGGATGTGATACGTGCGGCCGGCAACCCGTTTGCTGTAGGTGATGATAAGGCGTCCGATGGTCTGCTTCACGTCCTGAGTGGGGTTCCCGTTCAGCAAGGCAACGGGGCCGGGGAAACCTTGAGGCATGAAAAGGTGGTACCCGTAAGGGGCGAGTGACATGAGCACGTTGTTTTCACTATTATCGCGGCCAACGACGATCTTGACCCCTGAGTCGATCCGGTAATGGCGGCCCACGGTCAAGAGGCGGATGTCATTGGGATTGACACATTGACTGTCATCGAACAGGTCACGCAGTTTTGCCGAGAAATTCGTATCGGTGAGCAGACAACCACCAGCCGGCGTGGAGTACCCGCTGACGCCGTACCGTTCGGCAAGCCGGAGCTGGACGGTTCGTGAGCGGCCGCTGATGCTGAGGAGTTTTTCACGATCGATCTCGCCGTTCAGTTCGCCCTGGGTGGGCGGAAGAAGCTTGGCGGACAGGGGACGGAGGACCATGCCACGCATGTCCGCATCGCGTTCGATCACCGGGAAGGTGTCGCGACGCTGGGACATGGGCCGCTGCCCGAGGACCTCGCCGGTGACGACGAACGGTGCTTTTAACTCCTCCATCACGGTCTTCGCCTTCTTGAGCATAAAGATCTTGCAGTCGATGCATGGATTCACATTCTTGCCGTAACCGTGAGCGGGATGACGGATCAGGTTGATATAGTCCTGACCCATGTCGAAAATCCGGAGTTCGATGCCAATGGCCTTTGCGACCCTGGCCGCATGGGTCTCCTGTTCCCGGCCATAGCTTTTAGCAAAGGCGGAGGTGCAATAAAGCCCGGTGATGTCGAAGCCCTGCTCCATGACGATCTTTGCAGCAAGGACGCTGTCGAGTCCCCCTGAAATGAGAGCGACTGCTTTTCTATTCAAGCCGTGATACCTCCAATGCGTAATGACGCCGTATTATATATCTCTGAATATGAGTTTTGCAATAGAGAATAACATTTTTTATTGGTTATAGAAAACAATACGTTATGAAATAGTAGCCACCGTTTCTGCTGGGATACTCGTAGGGAATGGCGGAGAGAGGGAATCGTGTCATTGATTTTAATTGATCATCGGGATGATTTGTTGGAGAAGGCGCGGTTCTTGATCGTATTGATGATTCATACCGCGCGAGAGGTAATCCTGATTAAAATCTATAGGTCAAGACCATACCAAGGTCTCCACCGTTAATACTCGGCGCCAAACTGAGGGCGCTTTCATTGCCATTTCGGTGGGAAGCCACAATTGTCTTTCCCGCCAAGTAGCCGATCTCCGAGCCGACAAAGACATCAGTCGACCAATGGTCATTGTGCGAGATACGGTTAAGAGCGGTGATCGTCGCGATACCGTAAGCGAGAGGCGGTACGATGAAGTTGTCATACTCAGAGGCGATGATAGATGCAATTGCAAAGTCCGTTGATGCATGGCCCGAGGGGAAGGAATCACCGTTATCGTTGACGTGAGCTCTTCGGTGAAGGCAAAGGCGGGAATCGTAAAAGCGGTTATGAGAACACAGAGAATAGTGCATTTCGAAAAAAAAGTTTAAACACGTTACGACACTCCCGTTCATGCGTGTTTTGAGTCCGCATATTACCATAATCCCCGACAACATGATTCATAATTTGCTGATTATTGGCATGGGTTCGTCATATGCCGGTCATGTATTCTTGGTGTTTCAGATAAGTCTTCAGGCGTTTGCCAACATGGATGAAGTTCGGGAAGTCGTGCAGGGAGTCTCGAATCTATCGTTGCAACCTTTGCCTCATCATTTCATAGAGGATGACCGCCGCGGAGGTTGCAACGTTCAACGAGTCGATTGTTTCCGCCATGGGAATGCGAACGCGAAGGTCGACATCAGCCATGATGTGCGGCGGCAGTCCGGCGCCTTCCTGTCCTAAGATGACTGCGGTCGGTTTTGTAAGGTCGATGTCAAAGTGGGTCTTTTCACCGGTCACCACGGTCGCGACAGTCTGAAATCCCATCTTTTTGCAGCGCTTCACGAATGCTTCTATTTCTCCGACGCGTACGACGGGAAGCCGGAGGATGCTGCCCATTGATGCCCTGACGGCCTTAGCGCTGTATGGGTCAACAGTATTGGGGGTGAGCGCTATGCCGGCAGCGGCCACGGCCTCGGTTGTTCTTATGATAGTGCCGAGGTTGCCCGGGTCCTGGAGTTGATGAGCGGTTACGATGAGCTTCGAGCCATGGGCAAAGAGCTCGTCCTCAGTGTGCTCCTTTATCCCGACCACGGCCATTACCGGCTGAGGTGTTTTACTTTCCGATACCGCATCCATCAGTTTTTCTGATATCCAGACAATAACGATTGATCCGGCTTCCGCCAGTTTGAGCACTGCCTTGCCGTGATGCTGAACGAGAGCCGGTGAGGCCACGACCATTTTGACACCGGCCTTGTCCCTGATCGCCTCCTCGACCATCTTAACGCCTTCGATCAAATAGACCTGTTCCTTTTTCCGGTGTTTTGGATCGGACAGAGAGCGAAGGTGTTTTATGACATTGTTATCTTTACTTGTGATCGGATTGTGCGGGCTGGTCTGCTGCATGGAAGGGAGTATAACATAAACAAGGGGAGGGTAAAAAGGAAATTCGAAAGCAACCACCGGTCACGGAGACAATAAAAATGCATATCAAAATTCACTTCGACTATTAGGTTATTTTCCAGTTTATCTGCGCTCATTTGATAGTTGAACCTGATCTGGTATTTGGATTGAGAAATCTAAACTTTCTCCGAGCCTCTGTAGCTCCGGGGGGTATTCACATTAAATTCTCACCTTGCGACATGCTTCCTGCCGTCGCCGCTCCAAAGCACTTCAATAAAGACCGCAGTGATCTTGTTGTACTTTTGTTCCAGATGTCCGGGGTATTTCTGTGTCCTCTAGATGGTATTCCTGAATGTGTTCAGTTCCCTGGACAGGGATATTTCGAATTCATCGGTATGCACGGTTATTCACAAGAACATGATTAGAACCAGCGCGTTTGTGAGCGCAAAACTGGAAAATAATATACTTGACAAGATTAGTCAAGTTTGATATGTTTCTAGTAGCAGACATGAGGATAGAATCCATCCTGTTTAAAGATGGGACCATGAACTGCCGATGAGTATAAAATATGAAGCTATCCACAAAAGGTAAATATGGGGTTCGGGCGGTGTTCGAGATCGCGCGTCATTACGGCAATGGGCCCATTTCGATCAAGGAGATCGCTGAACGACAAGGGATCTCATTTTCCTACCTTGAGCAGATTCTGCACAAACTTGGCAAGGCCGGATTGATCGATAGCGTACGCGGTCCAGCGGGAGGATATTTACTCGCTCGGCAGCCGTCGGAACTGACTATCGGCGACATTGTGCGTGTACTGGAAGGCCCGATAGCCCTGTCCCATTGTCTGGAGCCGGGTGAATCGGCTGATTGCTATCAGGCGGACGACTGCGTGGCCAGAATGGTCTGGGCAAAAGTCGGCGCAAAAATCGAGGAAGCGCTCGACAGTATCAGTTTTGATGACCTCTTGCAGCGGAATCAGAAAGAAGCGCTCCTCCTGAAGCCGAGAAGAAAATCGGCTTTGGCAGGAAAGGGGGCATGTTGACATGAGAAACGTATATCTTGACCATGCAGCAACAACGCCGGTGCATCCAAAGGTGCTGGAGGCCATGCTTCCTTATTTTACGGTAAAGTTCGGCAATCCTTCCAACCTGCACGACATCGGCAGGGAGGCGAAGAATGCCGTTGACGAGGCACGGGCCAAAACAGGCACGCTCATAGGGGCCAGGGCTGACGAAATATTCTTTACAGCAAGCGGAGCTGAGTCAAATAATTTTGCGATCAAGGGTCTGGCCCAGGCGAACAGCCAGAAGGGCAAACATATTATTGTGTCACAAATAGAGCATTTTTCCGTGCTTCATCCGGTCAAGACGCTCGAAAAATCCGGCTTCACGGTCACCTATCTGCCGACGGACAAACAGGGGTTTGTCAGCCCTGATGATGTTGCCAAGGCGATCACCAACGAAACCATCCTCGTCTCGATCATGCACGCGAACAACGAGATCGGCACCATCGAACCGATCGAAGAGATAGGACGTATCACGAAAGAAAAGGGCGTGCTGTTCCATACCGATGCTGTTGCGACCACGGGGTGGATTCCCGTGGAGGTGAAGGCGCTTGGCGTGGATGCTCTTTCGTTCTCAGGCCACCAGTTCTACGGCCCCAAGGGTGCAGCAGGACTCTTTGTGCGGAAGGGCGTTCGGATCAAACCGCAGATCGAGGGCGGAATTCAGGAGGACGGGAGACGTGCGGGCACTGAGAACGTTCCCGCCATCGTGGGCATGGGCAAGGCAGCGGAGATCGCGGCGGCTGAGATCACACACCGGATGAGCACCCTTACCCTTCTGCGTGACCGGCTCCAGAAGGGACTCGTGGAAAAGATCGACCACGTGGTGATCAACGGCCATCCCACGAAAAGGCTGCCGCACAACCTGAATATATCCCTGTGGTATGTGGAAGGCGAGTCCATGCTCCTGTTCCTGAACATGAAGGGGATCTCGGTCTCAAGCGGATCGGCATGCACCTCGCGGTCGCTCAAGACGTCGCATGTGCTCACCTGCATCGGCACGGACGCGGCTGTGGCGAACGGTACGCTGCTGTTGTCGCTCGGGATGGGCAATACCGCAGAAGATATCGACTACGTGATAGAGACACTTCCTCCCATCGTGCAGCGTCTGCGGGAGATGTCGCCTCTCTATGAAGATATGATCAAAAAAGAAAGAGGAAAATGAGGAGGAACTTATGGAACAGTACAGCTCAAAAGTGATGGAGCATTTCGCCCAGCCGCATAATGTGGGCGAGATAGAAAATGCTGACGGCGTCGGCACCGTGGGCAACCCGGTGTGCGGAGACGTGATGCGTCTCTATATCAAGGTTGAGAACAACATCATCACGGACGCCAAGTTCAAGACCTTCGGGTGCGGCGCGGCGATCGCCACGAGCAGTATGGTGACCGACCTGGTGAAGGGAAAGAGCATCGACGAGGCGCTAAAAATATCCAATGCGGCCGTGGCCGAAGCGCTCGGCGGTCTGCCGAAAGTGAAAATGCATTGCTCGGTGCTGGCTGAAGAGGCGCTCAAGTCCGCCCTCGACGATTATTACAAGAAGCAAGGCAAGGTCTCGCCTGTAAAAATGCCTGCTGAAACTGGGCACGAGAATGAGATGGAATAGAACGCTCACGATACGTCCTGAATGCTCAGTACGAAATACTATACTCAATTCACATTCAAACGAAAAGCGCGTTTTTACTTTTTGATTTGATGGTGTTGAGGGTGTGGGATTTCGGATTAGTTGTTTATTTCTGCTGCAGGGTGTAGCGGGAAGCAGATCGGAAACATATGAGTGAAGAAAAAATTATACCCGATGAAGTTCTCGATTGTGTCGGTCTTGCCTGTCCCATGCCGATCTTTAAAGCCTCGACCAAGATCAAAGAGATGCGGTCCGGCCAGGTGCTCGAGGTTCAATCCGACGACGGGGGCATCGAAAAAGACATGCCGGCGTGGTGCAGGATGACAGGGCATGAGTATCTCAGCCTTACCAGGCACGGCGAAGAATACCACGTCTATGTGAAGAAGAAATGATCACGCCGAAACCTTGAATGATCCTGCTGCTTTCATCCCTCATATAAAGGGAGTTGTCGCTGCGCTCCCTGTTCCCGGGAAACAACTGTTCGGTTTTCTGTCGCTACAGTGCAAATTGATTGATTTTGAAGCGTGACGATGCCTTGCTCGTTTTCCTCTTGAACTCCTCCTTCCCACTCATCCGTGCATGTGTTCGAACCTGCCTCGATAAGATCCTGACAACAATGGACAAGCTCGTCAGAAATTCCTGATGTTCTCTCGATGCGCCGAGTACGACGGAGAAGTAGGGTGACTTCGGGCAACCGGTATTTTTCTGGGATTCGTCCGAGCTCATGCCAATACCCAGGTGAAGGGGCGGGAAGACATTTGTATGGTTGTCTGGTGTGCTCCATTTCTGCTTTCCGTTTGACAATGGAGGGATGATAGTTTATTATCAAAACGCCCATGAACAGTGATGAGCGATCTTCACCAAGAGAGGGTAAAACGAAGTTTTTTCGGCATTGTGGTGATCACCACCGCCTCCGATTCCTCACCCATCGAGGGGTGGGGTGATAAGGTGAAATCCTGTCTCATTTGGGAAGGAGCATTGATGCAGACCATAGCATCGTTAAAAGAAGGCGATTGGGTCGAGGAGGTCTACCTTGTCACGTCGAAGCAGATATCGACGGCAAAGAACGGCGTGACCTATCTTTCGCTGAAGCTCGCTGACAAGACCGGCGAGATCGACGGCAGACTGTGGGACAACGCTGATGATGTTTCCGGGAAATTCGCGCGCGAGGATTTTGTCCGCATCAAGGGGATGGCCTCGATATACCAGGGATCGATGCAGATAAAGATGAAGGCGCTCGAAAAGGTGGATGACTCCCGGGTGGACGTGGCAAACTTTCTCGAAACGTCGCCGCGAAACATCGATGACATGGTGAAAGAGCTTCGAATTGTTGCGGCCGCCGTCACCAACGGGTTTCTCCGGCAGCTCATGAACGCCTTTCTGGACGATCCAGCTTTTATGGCATTGTTCAAACGCACGCCGGCCGCCAAGACGCTGCATCACAATTACATCGGCGGGCTGCTTGAGCATGTTGTTGAGCTTGTTGCGCTTGCTCGCGATGTGGCCAGGCACTTTCCCTCAATTGACATGGACCTGCTTACGGTGGGAGCGTTCCTGCATGACATCGGCAAGGTAAAAGAACTTGCGGTCAGGAAATCGATCGAGTATACGACCGAAGGGCGGCTCATCGGACATATCTCCCTGGGGTACGAAATGATCGTTGAGAAGGTAAACGCAATCCCGGCATTCCCCGCAGAACTGAGCCTGTTGCTTAAGCATATCATGCTTTCGCACCACGGAGAATACGAGTTTGGCTCTCCCAAGAGGCCGAAGATCCAGGAAGCGATCGTCATCAACTATTTGGACGACCTCGCGGCCAAGATCAACAATTTCCAGGCAACGCTCAGGAAAGAGAATGTGGCCGAGGGAGCATGGACCGGCTACAGTAAAATGCACGACCGGTATCTTTACCGGCAACCGATCTATCCCTCTCAGGCGGAAGGGCTCGATGACGGTGAAGAACAACGGCACAAAGGCAAAAAGGCGGTCTCCGACGGGGCAGCGGACACGTCCGGCAAGCTGCCGCTGGATATATAACGACATTCTGCGAATGTCGAATTGGAAATTGAAGAGTGTAAATTGGAAATTTTAAATTGAAGGGAAACGGTCGTAAGCAGTCTATTTTTCAATCTTCAATTTCCAATTCATGTGAGGGTGTTTTATGTTCGGTGTTCTCCGTAGCCTGAGTGACGGGCTGGCAAAAACCAGAAAAAATTTTACTGACAAGATCGGCTCGCTGGTCCTTGGCGAGAAGATCGATGAAACGTATCTCGACGAGCTTGAGGAGGCGCTTATCGCGTCGGATGTCGGCATGGGGACCGCTTCGCTCGTTCTCAAGGACTTGAAAGAGCGGTTCAAGCGCAATGAATTGCAGTCTCCCGCGCAAGTCAAGGAGAGGCTCAAGCAAATTCTGTTTGAAATCCTCTCAGCCCGGCCGTCGGTGTTTTCCCCTGTTGCCGCCCCCGCTGTTGTGCTCGTTGTTGGTGTGAATGGCACGGGTAAGACCACCACCATCGGCAAGCTGGCATACCGGCTTCGGGCAGAGGGGAAGAAAGTTATGCTTGCCGCGGGAGACACCTTCCGGGCAGCGGCATCGGAACAGCTTTCGATATGGGGGGAGCGTGCGGGAATCCCGGTGATCAAGCATAAGGAGGGCGCCGATCCCAGCGCCGTGGTGTTCGATGCTGTTTCGGCGGCAAAGGCCCGGGCAGTGGACGTGCTCATCGTGGATACGGCAGGCAGGCTGCATACGAAATCGAACCTCATGGAAGAACTCAAGAAAATACAACGCATTCTATCACGCGAACTGCCGGGCGCGCCGCATGAAACGCTGCTCGTCCTCGACGGGAACACGGGCCAGAACGCGCTGGTACAGGCCAAGATGTTTCATGAGGCGGTGGGTGTCACCGGTATCGTGCTCACGAAGCTTGACGGCACGTCCAAGGGCGGCATTGTCTTCGCCATTTATAAGGAACTTTCGATCCCGGTAAAGTTTGTGGGCATCGGCGAGGCCATAGAAGACCTGAGGAGCTTTGATCCGAGAGAATTCGTGAATGCACTGTTGTGAGCATAGCGCAAAGTGCATGGCGCATGGCGCGAAGAGCATAGATCTAAGAACAAGAGGATAGAGAGTTTAGCCCTTTGCGCTCTGTTCTATGCGGTTCAATGGAGTACAATGGAACGTGTGCAGGTAGAAATATTCGGTCAGGTGTACAGCATCAAAGGCAAGGATGATCCTGCCTATATCCGCGAACTGGCTGCGTTCATTGATTCAAAAATGAAGGAAGTACAAAAAGGAACGGGCACAGTCGATCCGCATCGGGTGGCCATTCTGACAGCGCTCACGATCACTGATGAGCTGTACCGCTTGCGTGAACAATATGGAAACATGGAAAAAACCACGGAGAACGCGGCTAAACGGCTGCTCGACCTGACTGAAAACCTCTGATCAATACTTGACAAACAATGTTTGGCCCAGATGTTGACAGGGTAGGAGAGTAGATAGACGTATATTTGCATAACAGTATGAAATAAGGTGCAATTTATGCTACCCGGTGACAAAGGATGTTGTTTTTTCCGCTTGCCATTTTCAGATGGTTCTGGTATATACTAGTATAGATAAAATATGTCCCCTGCTTTGCCCGTGATGATGTAACTTGTTCCTCGTGAAAAAAAAATTACGGGAGCTGTCACTGAAAAGGGTGTGCATGCCCAGATAGGACTGGGAAGCCTAAACTTTTTGACATGGCGCCCACCTGGTTAATACCAGGAATCAAGTTTATCCACACGGCAAAAGCGGGGGTTTTTTATTAGTCCGAAAAGAATGTGGCGTCATTTCCATCAATAACGTGTAATCAGCGCGATTTCGAAAGGAGCGGGAATGCGGCTCCGGCGCTTGTGATAGTGTTTAAGCAACTGCGGTTCACTGAGATAACAGAACAATATGGATCTTCATAAAGGTGTATTTTCTCAGTTCCGCACACAGATTGTTTTTCCAGCGCGGTAACATAACAAGAACATGGGGATTTTCATGCATACATATATTCAGCGAAAGGAAACACCGGGACCAGACTTTCTGGAGACGATGCGAGCCAAGGCCCTTCGCCAGGGTCGGCTTGTGCAATCTCCTGGAAAATCAGCAACTTCCCGGGTGACCGATCAAATCCCCGGTTTCCTGTTATCCTGATCTGGATCAATCTGGTCTCCTCACTTTCACAGGTCCCGTGTAAGCCCTCCTGCAGTTAAAAACGTTGGGTCTCAAAAACCTCAAAAAACATACACCTGAAGAGTCAGTGTCCATGGAGCCCTCTCTACCGCCTCTGGCGTGGAGAATGCGCCCCCGTGACCTGTCTGAGTTCGTGGGACAGGAACATGTTCTTGGCTCGGGCAAACTCCTTCGTAGGGCCATCGAGACCGACCGGTTCATGTCGCTTATCCTGTATGGTCCGCCTGGCGTCGGTAAGACCGCGCTAGCGCACCTGATCGCGGAGCGGAGCAGCGCACACTTTGTCGCGCTGAATGCTGTCACCGCCGGTGTCGCCGACATCCGGAAGGTCACGCACGAGTCCGCAGAGGCGCGATCTCAAAGAGGCGGGAGGACCCTTCTCTTTATCGACGAGATCCACCGCTTTACGCGGGTGCAGCAGGACGCGCTCCTGCCTGATGTAGAGCGGGGGAATATCACACTTATCGGCGCCTCGACGCAGAACCCTTTCTTCGCCATTATTCCGGCGCTCTCCTCACGCTCGCAGATCTTTGAGTTCAAGCCGCTTGACAATGAGGACCTGAAGGCGCTCATCCTCCGCGCGCTTGCAGACAAAGAACGGGGACTCGGGAACCTGTCAGTGACTCTGACGCCGGATGCACTCGACCACATTATTGCGAAATCAAACGGTGACGCGCGGCGTGCGCTGAATGCCCTCGAACTCGGCGTTCTCTCGACCGCACCGGGTACTGATGGCGCTCTATTGTATGATCTCCCTACGGCCGAGGAGTCCATCCAGAAGAAGTCGCTGGCCTACGATGAAGACGAGCACTATGACACGATTTCAGCGTTCATCAAGAGCATGCGCGGGAGCGACCCCGATGCAACGCTCTACTGGATGGCAAAGATGATCACCGCAGGCGAGGACCCGTTGTTTATTGCGCGCAGGGTCGTGATCGCCGCGAGCGAGGATGTGGGGAATGCGGACCCGAGGGCGCTCTTCGTGGCCGTTTCCGCATATCAGGCGGTGGAGCGCATCGGCATGCCCGAGGGCACGCTGCCGCTCGCACAGGCGGCTGTGTATGTCGCCTCGGCGCCGAAGAGCAACGCGTCGTACCTTGCTATCAAAGGGGCGATGAAAGACATTGAGGAAGGGAAACTCCTGCCCGTACCGGACCACCTGAAAGACGCTCACTACAAAGGGGCTGGTCGTCTTGGCAGGGGTAAGGGCTACAAATATCCGCATGATTTTCCGGGCCACTATGCGGCCCAGGACTACCTCCCGCAAAAGCGGGAATATTATCGGCCCTCGGAGCAAGGTGAAGAAAAAAGGATCAAAGAGCGCCTTGCCGGGCTGAAGAAGAGATACCAGGAGGAAATAGAGCATGATTGAGTATATTGTGGTGTTGGTTGTAGGGCTTGCCATAGGTGTCGGCGCAGGCCTGCTGATCAAGGGGAAGGCCGTTGCCAACAAGATCAAGGAAGCCGAGACCGAGGCGGCGAGGATCATTGCCGGCGCCGAGCGCGAGGCGGAGACAAAGCGCAAGGAGGCGGTGCTCGAGTCCAAGGACAAGTTCTACCAGGCTCGGTCGGATTTTGAGAAGGAGACCCGCGATAAGCGCCAGGAACTCCAGAACCAGGAGCGGCGACTCACCCAGAAGGAAGAGAGTCTTGACAAAAAGACCGACCTTATCGAGAAGCGGGAAGCCGATGCAATGCGGCGCGAGCGGGAACTGACGGCGAAGGAAAAGGTCGCACAGGAAAAAGAAGAGCGTTTCGAGAGGGGGCTCCGCGAGCAGCGGGAGATGCTCGAGAAGATCGCGAATATGACCGCAGAGGAGGCCAAGCGCCAGCTCATGGTCGCGATGGAAGACGAGGCCAAGTATGAGGCGGCCAAGACCATCAAGCGGATCGAGGACGAGGCCAAGGAAGAGGCGGACAAGAAGTCGAAAAACATCATGAGCCTGGCCATCCAGCGGTATGCCAGCGATTATGTGGCGGAGGCCACGGTCTCCGTGGTCAATCTCCCCAATGACGAGATGAAGGGCAGAATCATCGGGCGCGAGGGCCGGAACATCAGGGCACTCGAGGCAGCGACGGGTATTGACCTGATCATCGACGATACGCCGGAAGCGGTGATCCTGTCGTGCTATGATCCTCTCCGGAGAGAGATCGCGAAGCTCACCATCGAGCGTCTGATCCACGACGGCCGCATCCATCCCGCACGGATCGAAGAGATTGCCGAGAAGGTCAGGAAAGACCTCGATGTAACCATGAAGGAGGAGGGCGAAAAAGCGGCCTTCGACCTCGGTCTCCACAATATTCACCCCGAGATCATCAAACTCCTCGGGAGGCTCAGGTTCCGTACGAGCTACGGACAGAACGTGCTTATGCACTCACGCGAGGTCGCCTATTTCGCCGGCATCATGGCCGCGGAGTGCGGCGTGGACCAGAAGCTCGCGCGCCGCGCCGGCCTGCTGCATGACCTGGGCAAGGCCATCGATCACGAGGTGGAAGGGACCCATCCCCAGATCGGCGGAGACCTGGCCAAGAAGTACGGCGAGAACCCCAAGGTGATCAACGCGATCATGACCCACCACGGCGACGGGGAACCGAACTGTGTGGAGTCTGTTCTGGTGGCGGCTGCGGACGCGCTTTCGGCGGGAAGGCCGGGCGTGCGTCGAGAGACACTCGAAAGCTATCTCAAGCGGCTTGAGCAGCTCGAGACCGCGGCAAATTCCTTCAAAGGGGTCGAAAAATCCTACGCTATCCAGGCAGGCCGTGAGATCCGCATCATCGTCAAACCGGAAGACCTTTCCGATGCCCACTCCGCCCAGCTTTCGCGCGATATTGCCAAGAAGATCGAGACCGAGATGTCCTACCCCGGCCAGATCAAGGTCACGGTGGTGCGTGAGAGCAGGTATGTGGAGTATGCTAAGTAGAAAAACAGAAGTCAGAAGACAGGAGTCAGAATGCAGAAGTTGGAGAGCAGTTCTTCTGACTACTGGCTCCTGACTCCTGAATTCAAGGGGGTTCTGTGAAGGTCCTTTTCATCGGCGACATCATCGGCGAGCCGGGCAGGAAGATGGTTCGGGCGCAATTGCGCGGACTCAGGGACACACATCGTCCCGATCTGGTAATCGCGAACGGCGAGAACTCGGCAGGCGGGTTTGGGATCACGTCCGAGATCGCAGATGAGCTGTTCTTTCTCGGCATCGACGTGCTGACGTCGGGCAACCATGTCTGGGACAAGAAGGAGATCGAACCCTATCTCGCCAAGCAGGACCGGCTCATCCGGCCGGCCAACTACCCCGACGGGAATCCCGGATACGGAAGTGTGATCATCTCGACCGAGAACGCCGGCAAGGCCGCGGTCCTGAACCTCGAAGGGAGGGTCTTCATGTCGAACCTGTCAGACCCGTTCCGTGTTGCCGAACAGGAGATCGAGAAACTGAAAAAAGAAACGCCTGTGGTGATCATCGATTTTCACGCCGAGGCCACGTCCGAGAAGATCGCCCTCGCCTGGCACCTGGACGGCAAGGCGAGCGCGGTGATCGGGACCCATACGCATGTCCAGACAGCCGACGAACGGGTCCTTCCGGGGGGGACGGCTTTCATTACCGATGCGGGCATGACCGGGCCCACGGACTCGGTCATCGGTGTAAAAAAGGAACAGGCCATCGCGCGGTTCCTCACGCAGACCCCGCACCGGTTCGAGATACCCAAAGGGCCGGTGCATCTCTGCGCGGTGCTTGTTGATATTGATGGGAAGACGGGAAAGGCGAATTCCATTGAGCGAATACACCTTAAATCGTAGGATCTGGAGTCATGGGTCAAGGGTCAAGTAAGTCCCATATTTTAACAGTAACGCAGCTTACCTC
>Ga0210377_10002078_pt1 | contig 17788 bp, 11 predicted proteins | sample PLM4_65_b1redo_FD_155480 | JGI IMG/M metagenome (GOLD analysis project Ga0210377, IMG submission 155480) | Groundwater sediment microbial communities from an aquifer in East River, Colorado, USA - PLM4_65_b1 redo | ecosystem: Environmental > Terrestrial > Soil > Riparian zone | place: USA: East...
AAATGGAATCAGATCATTCGTTGACACAAGCGGTAGGGAGGTGATGTTCCAGATCCTCACGACTTTTCGTGATACGGTCAGGAGCAAGGGACTATCCGGTGAAAACGCCACGCTCGTAACCTGATCGTTGTTGGGAATACGATTCATTTCCTGCCCGGTGGCAGTATCCCAAAGGTAGGCAAACCCTGATGAACCTCCCCCAGCCAGCCAGCGATTATCCGGGCTGAAGGCAAGAAAGAGCGGCTTGTCGTTCAGTTGAATGGGATCACTGGCTTGAGTAAATATATTGCCTTCCACTTTCCAAAAATGGATGGTGCCTTCCGAACTTCCCGAGGCAAACCATCTCCCATCCTGACTAAATGTCAAAATGTCCAGATCACCTGGTTGTGGAAGTTCAAGGATCTCTGTTTTCTTCTCAATATCCCAGATCTTGATCTTGTCATGTAACCCGGCCGCCACGAGTCCCTGGGTTGGGCTGGTCGCCAGCGCATGGATTCTCTCTGCGTTATCCAGATTGAATTGTTTTTCACCCGTATTCACCGCCCAAAAAGTGATCAGTCCGTTAATACCAGATGTAGCGACGAGTTGGCTGTCACTGCTAAAGCCAACGCCGGAAACCTCGCCTCCATGCCGAAGCTGGAATTTATTCTTTCCATCGGCGCTGACCAGAATCCCCTGGTTGTTCTGGGCATTGGAGCTGTCGTATTCCACGGCGACAACCCATTTCGAGTCAGGGCTGATGGCTGTGCCATACGTCAGGCTGTTTGTGGTAAGGAGGACTGTGCCTTTGGTTCCGTCCTTGATCTGAAGGATATCTCTGGAAGATATGCTCCATATTTTGTAATCATCGGTATTGACGATCAAAAACTCGCCCGAGGGTGAGAATCTTGCTTCATGAGCGAATTCGGGAAATTCGATATTCGCAACCCGGTTGGCGAGCGAGGAGATATCCCAGATGCTGACATTGCCATCCTCATCTGCGGCGATGATGCGGGTCGCATCCTGATTGAAGTTGATCGCTGAACCGTTTGCATCCAGAGGAAATTCGAGCATTTGATTGCCGGTATCCGCGTCCCAAATTCGAACGACATGGTCATAACCGGTCGTGGCGATCCATTGCCCATCCTGGCTGATCTTGACCCTCTGTATAAAGCCGGCATGAAACATGGTTAAGAGTTCGTTATTGGTCAGCGTGTCGATCACGCGGACCTTGTTGTCATCTGACACGGTGACATACCACGAACTGTCAGGACCAAACGCCACATCCTCCACCCAGTCGCCATGTGGAATGGCGGCCTTGGGAGATCCATCTGTTTTCGTGAGCCGCGAGTAGCTGTCGCCGCCACCGGTGAGCAGCCAGGAACTGTCGCTGCTAAACGCCAGCACGGCATAATTGCTGTTCGGATGGATCGGTCCATCGTAGATCAGCCTGGAACTCGGACCGACGCGCCACAAAAACACCTTGCCGCTGCGGGTTCCAAATGCCAGATACTGACCGTTCGGGGAAAATTTCACCGTGCCCGCACCGACTTTCCGGTCAAAGTTCTTGACCGTGGCAGGGTTATCCAGGTTCGCCAGGTCAATGACGGTGAGTGTCTGCTCCGCCCGGGCAACTGCCAGGTAGTTCTGATACACATCCAGATCAAGCACGGCATCTTCGAAATCAAATTGTTTTACCAGAGACCCATCGAGTGCATTCAAAATGCGCAGGGTCTTATCTGCGCCGCCGGTGATCAAATATTTTCCGTCCGGGCTGAAGAGCGCGTCGTTGACATCATCCTTAAGGCGAACACAGTAAACCTTTGTCCCGTCGCTGGCAAGCCAGACACATGTTTCATTGACCGTCTCTTTATTGGCTGGGTCGCTCTTGTTGCCAGTGACGAAATACTTGTAATCAGGACTCCACTCAATGTTGCTGACCGTCCCATCCTGTTTCATTTGAACGATGGGAAGGGGCATGAAACTTGCATCTGCCCTGATAAGATCTTCTGCCAGGAATGACTGGTTGCGTTGATAGGAATCGAGCGCAAGCAGAATGCTGGTATTCAATTCGCCCGGTCTGCCTTGATAGATCTGCGACAGGGCTGCGCTGCGTTGGGCATTGGCAAGGTTTGTCTTCTCTTCCGCTTCCTTTTGTCTATCCTGCGCGATGGCTTTTTGCGTGGCGGCGATATGTTCGTTGGCAACGGCTGTGGCTTCGTTCGCCTTTGCGATGATGGCGTTCTCATCCGCAATGGACCGTTGCCTGGTGGCTTCGATGCTTTGCATGACGGCAAAGATGCTTGCCACAATGCTGACCACCAACGCCAACGAGACGCCGATCAACAGCGAACGTTGACGCCGTGTTGCGATCAGGCGACTCTCGTGGATGTATTCCGCCTGTACGGGCACCACCTGCCGGTTCGGCTTGGTGGCGGCTTCGCTCATCCAATGCTCTGCCTCTTGTAGGTCGGTGCCCGAGAGCAGGTAACTATTGTTCTTGCTTTTCTTTTCCCACTCAATGGAACGTTCGAGCAGGCGCGTATGCTGGCGCACCCATTCAAGATCGGTGTTGATGGATTGGACCAGTTTGGGGATGGTCTCGTCGAAGCCATCCTGGTCGCGCAGGTAGACCCAGTTCGTGGCGGCGAGTTTTTCGTGCATCGATGAATCCTTTTCGGGTTCACGATACAGGATGGGGATAAGCTTCTTGTTTAGCTGTAGTCCCAGCTCAAGCTCATCAGTGCAGACTTTTGATTTGAGGGAATCAGGACTGATGACGAACAGGAACGCATCACCGCCCTGAATGGCGGCTGTGATCGTCGCCATCCAGTCGGACGCCAATTCGATGCCTTCCCAATCCACCCAGGCATGAACACCGGCGTTATCCAGTGCGTCGTTCAGTTTCTGGACGAAAGCCTTATCCTTACGCGAGTAAGAGATAAAGACTTTGCCATTTTCTCCCTGATAGGTCTCAGCCATGCATTGTCTCTGTTAGCGTGTGACAAACCATGCAGCAACGACACCTTCGGTACCCGTTGGGTCTTTGACCTTGAGCCACTGATCGTTCAGACCGATCTTGCCTTCGGCATTGGGTTCGGTCACAGTGAACTCGGTTCCCAGCGGCAGGCGTTTGATGAGGGTGGCATCGCTCACCACAGGTTGCTTGCGGAGGGCGATCCCTTCTGCTGTGGCTTTCACTTTCAGCGGAACGCCTGCCATAACCGCAGGAGCAGCCGCGGTTGCTTGTTGCGCTGTGGACCCGCTGGCATATTTGACATACCAGGCTGCTACATAGCCTTCCTTGTTCGAAGCATCGCGGACCTTGATCCATTGACCGGTGACGCCTACCTTGGGAATCGCCTGGTTGGCAGGTTCCACACAGACCAGCGTTTCGGTGACAGGTACGCGCCGGATCAAGGTCTCAGGAGAGATGACCGGCTGTGTGCGCATGGAGAGTTCCTCGATCGGAATAAATGCCAACGCGCCGACCGGTAGTTTGGCGGCGGGAGTCGCCGCGGGTGTAGAAGAGGTAGATGTAGCGGGAGCAGTTGTCGACGTGGCGGGAGCCGAAGGCTTTCCCTTCGCATCAGAGACATACCAGGCGGCAACGTATCCCTGATCGCCTTTGGGGTCCTGCACGTTGATCCACTTGCCATCCACGCCAAGCTTTGCTTTGACAGTAGCTTTCGGTTCAAGACAGATGAGTTCGGTGCCAAGCACCATGCGCTTAAAGAGATAACCGCCAACCGATGGGTCGCCGCGCAGGGCGAGATCATCTTCTGCGGCATAGATGGTCATGTAATCAGCGGGGACGGGAACTTTCGTGACTTTGGGAGGCTCAGCCGGACCGGTGCTGTAGGAGTCAAACCATAGCACGGCGCTGATCTCCGATTCGAGTTTTGCACCGTTGTATTTGTAACGCTTGGTCAGCAGGACTTCCTTATCAGGACCATCGCCGCCATATTTATAAGGGTCATACAATATGTAATCATCGCCTTTTTTCTCTTTAACCAAAATAAAATGGGTTTGAATGCCAGCCTGCTTATTCCAGTCCACTTGCAGGATGACAGGCTTACCTGCTTCTACAGCAGCATCGATCTGCGCCAGGGGGGCGGGGAAGGATTCGCAGGGCTGCATGTCGCGATAAGCACAATTGGGCCACACGTAGGGCAGCACGCTGGGGATAAAAAAGGCTCCCTGGAAACCGCCAGCGTTTTTCATTTTTTCGTTGACTGTTTCGGGAGTTTCGTTGTAGCCGACGCCGTTCAGCATCATGGTGACGGAGGTCAGCAGACAGCCCCATCCGCCGATCGTTTCATTGGAGTTCCCAAGCTTTGTAGACTTCCATTTCTCATCGTTCTGGTAAAGGTTTTGCGTCTTGAACATTGCCTACCTCCTGGCTATGAAATTTCGGTTTGTGACTCTTGGTACTTAAGTACTGTATTTACGTTCATTTTACTCCAAATTCGAATCTGCCTAAAATTTTAGTTTTGTTAGATAAAAACCCCGCTTCTACCTACGTGGAGGCTGATTCCGTTACTTAGACATGCTCTCACTCCAGATTTAAACACACGATGACGCACTCCGTCACGTGGTGGTGTGGAGCGGAATTTACTCCGCTTGCCCCTTTGGCGGAGTCGCCAGATCCCACCAACGGGAGAGGTGTCCACCTGGGCGAAGCGGTTGGTCGGCATAATGCGAGACATCGTTGAACAACATCAGGCGCGCCCGCACCGTGTCTTTGAAGTCAAGGATGTTCAGACATGCCGGAGCCTGGTCAAGCCGGTCGCGATAGCCGCGCGCGTCAAACCCCAGCAGACTGCTAATGACCAGTCGCAATGTGGCTTTGTGCGAAACCACCAGCACATTTTTATCTTTATGATTCACCACTACTTCACGGATGACTGGCAGGGCGCGTGCCAACACGCTGATGCCTGATTCGCCTTCCTCCGGCGCGAATGTGAACGGGTCCGCTTCCCAGGCGGTGTACTCATCAGGGAATCTTTCCTCCACATCCTTGCGAGACATCCCCTCCCAGTGGCCGTGGCTGATCTCACGCAATCCATCCCTTGGAATGATGGGCACCATGTGATGCTTGGCGATGATGTTGGCAGTCTCCACCGTCCGATCCAGCGGACTGCAATAGATGGCGGAGATGTCATCATCTGCCAGTCGTCGCGCCAACTGCTCCACTTGCGCGCGACCTTCCTCAGAGAGATAAACGTTTGCCGCACCCGAGAACCGGTCTTCTGCGGTGAGTGGAGTGGCTCCATGCCGGACAAGATAGAGACGAGTTGTCATTTTGAATTTGCCTTTGTGGAATTTCCCTCAGTTTAACACACTAGCTGACTGTCCATTGGATTTATTGATATAGAAAATGTCTACCATTAAGCACAAACTGTATGTCGTTGCGAGGGTGCTCTCCCTGGCACCACCCGTGATTTGCTTGGCAAATCAGGCAGGTGTGTTCTTTGCCCTAAGCAATCTCCTCTTAAATGGCTAATTCTCATCGATAGGCTAATTCGGTTTAACGGGAGATTGCTTCGCAGCGTGCCCTCGCAACGACATCTTCTATCCGGGGTTCTTCACAAACCTATCGAAGAACTCGATGGTTCGTCCCATGGCGGTGCTGAAATATTTTGATATGTTGTGGTTATCGCCATCATATTTATAGAACTCCACATATTGACCTTGATCCAGCATTTGATAGAAGAGATTCTCCGAAAACTCCAGCGGGACATCTTCATCCTCCGTGCCATGATGCAGTTGGATCGGACCGGAGAGGTCGGTGAGATATGCATTGGCAGAGATCGAATTCCAGAACTCGGGATTCTCTTCGGGGGAGCCGTACTGTTCCACAAACGTGGTGCGCCACGAGCCGGGGCGCGGAGTGGAATCAGGCGAGGCAGTGGGTCCACGCCGCCAGTTATATAAAAGGTCCGGGTAGGAGGCGACGACTCCCGCCCAAATCACGCCCGCTTTAATATCCTCTGAAATGACCATCGAACGCAGGGTGATATATCCGCCCATGGAATGCCCCCACATGCCGATGCGGTTCGGGTCGGCGTCGGGATATTTTTTCATCGAAGCAAGGGCGTTGAGCACATCCACGGTGTAATCGGGGCGGCTATATGCGCCGCCAGCCGTACCTTCGGAGCGGTCATGCCCGCGGTAATCGGAGCGCAAGACGATGTAGCCATTGCGTGCTATCAAATCCACATAGGCGACATACCGTTCTGTAGTGCGATATACATCTGGAGGGATAAAGCCGTGATTGAAAATAATAACGGGCCAGCCGTTGATCGGTTTGTCGCCGTTGGGCACGGTCATCAAGGCGTAGATCTTCAAGCCTTCTGATTGGTAGGAAACATAATATCTGCTGTAGTTCACACCTGGGTCAAGTGTGTCTTCAATGACGATGTCACTGCCGGGAAAGTCACGTGCGCGCATGGCAGCGATCTCCAGCGGATGCGGTACCGGCGTGGCGGTGGGGATCAGAGTGGCTGTGGCGGTGTCTGTGGGAATCAGCGTGGGAAGGGGAGAAACTGTCGAAGTGGGAACAACCTTGGGCGTAGGAGCAGAAGCGGGGAGCGCCATCCCGCAAGCATTGAGCAATAAAGCAAATATGACTACCGTGAACCAATAAAATTTGAATCTGTTCATGGGGAAAAACTCCTTGGTACTCAGTCGTGGCGTGATGGGTTTCACTTACGCCAAAATTAACGTCCCGAAGGTTTCCCAAAAAACCTTATTGGATCTCTTGCATAAGTCGGCAAAAATCTTTGCTCAAGGCGGCGTCCCCGCCGCCGGTCCCAAAGGGATGCTTCGCAAGGACTGCGGCGGGAGCACGTTTGCGAGGATTAAAATCTTCTCTAAAATACCTCTCGCCTCGTCATTGCTTCGTGGCGCTGCAAGCGCCACGAAGCAATCCTATAAGGAATTATTTATACCGCACTCGGTCACACACCTGCCCTGGCACCGCCCGTGATTTGCTTAGCAAATCAGGCAGGTGTGTGACCGTGGGTATTATATCTACAACCAGAAATAAGATTGCTTCGCCCTCCTCGCAATGACGGAAAGTGTATTTAAGATAAGTTCTATAGATAAATAAGACAGCCGCGTTTTTCGAGCGGCTTCAGCCAGCGGGGAATGGAAGTCAGTGGGTTCCAGCGCAGGTCGAGCTTCTCAAGGTTCTTGAGACCTGCAATACTTTTGGGTAGGGACGTCAATTTATTTGCCCGCAAATCGAGAAAACGCAGGTGCTTTAGGTCACCGATGGAATCGGGCAGGCTTGTGAGTTGATTGAGCCGCATATCCAGATCGGTCAGGCTGATGGCATTGCCCAGAGATTCAGGAAGCCAGGAGATGGCGTTGCTTTGCAGGATCAACTTTTTGAGTTTCTTCAGCCTGCCAACTGATTCAGGAATGGAAGCCAACTTGTTCTTCATGGCGTGAAGTTCTTGTAGATTTTTCAATTTGCCAATGGAATCGGGAAGCGTTCCAATTTGATTGTTGTAAACCCTGAACTCGATCAGGTTTGGCAGTTCTCCAATTTCGTCTGGCAGTTTCGTGATTTGATTATCGGTGAAGTTGAGATAGATCAGTGACTTTAATTTGGCAACGTTCGATGAAATACTCTTTAGTTTGTTATTGCTGATGTAGAGGAATTCAAGTCTCTTCAACGCAAAGAGCGTTTCAGGCAGGGACGATATTTCATTGTGCCCCAGGTCGAGTATTCGAAGCCTGGCGAGTTTGCCGATCTCTTCCGAGATCGAAGAAAGATGATTATCCGCCAGGTTCAATCGTTCGAGGCGGGTGGATTGCCAGACTGAATTGGGCACTCGACCTACTTTTTTGTTGTATAAATCAAGAGACCTTACTTCTTTGGCTTGTTGTTTCGCTAGTACCATTGGAATTTATGACTTAACCTTCTTTAGCCGCTTGACCGATTCACTGACGAGCTTCTTCAATACTTTGGCGTCCACATCTTCCAGCTTTTTGAGGTAGAGACAGCCCTTGCCGGTGGTATGTTTTCCCAACTTCTCCAATAGGTCCTCATGCCCATTGAACCCGCCCATCAGGTAGAGCGTGAGGTTTTGCTTGCGCGGCGAGAAACCCACCTGAAACCAATCGTTCTCGCGCCCCGTGCTGTATTTGTAGTGATACTCTCCGAACCCAACGATGCTTGTACCCCACATCTTTGGTTCCGCTTTCGTAGCGTTCTTCATGATCTCGACGATCTGGTAACAATCGGCGCGTGCCCCTTCATCCTTGATCCCCTGAAGGAATTTATCCACACTGTCATCTGTACGTTTTGTCTTGAGCTCAGCCATGATCAAAACTCCTTGTTGAAAAGCGGATATGTCTTGTCGGATTATAGCATGTGTGTTCTATAAATAACTCAGCCACCACTTTGATGGATTCTTTTCTCTATATCGTTGATACCACCTGCACAGCGGATAGAGCGCCACGACCAGCAGAATCCAGATGACGTACACTGCATCCAAACCAAGCCCAAAGTTCATCAACCTTCCCGAGCGGATCCCCACGGCTGACAGGATGTACTCATGCCAATCGCGCCCTGCCCGTACCATCGCCACCATCGCCAGCGCATGGATGAGATACAGATGCACGATATAAAAGAAGAATGGCACCTTCCCGAATACAACGAACGGAGACGTGATGCGATTGCTCCATCTCTCGCTCAACGAAAGGGAGATCAATGCCGGTCCGATGGTCATCAAGAGGAAATGTAACGATGGCGGATATTTTGTCGTGTTGAGAAAGGAAAAAACAGTGAACATGGACGAACTCTGGTCTGTCCACGGAATGGGCTCGCCGTATAAGTTGAATCCGCGCAGAAGCAGAAATAATCCAGTGGCGCCGATACCCATCCAAAGCAGCCCGTGCCTTCTCTTCGCTTCCTCAAAGGTAGGCACGTAGAATGTGCCGAGCGCGTAACCCAACGCCATTAACCCGATCCACGGCAGGACGGGGTAATGGAAACTGACCGTCGTTTTCCCTAACAAGGTGTGGTCCTGATGAAGCACATACCAAAGAATATCCTTCGGAAATGCGCCATACGCCTTGATTGGGTCCAATAGGCTATGCCCGAAAACAAGGATCAACCCGATAGCGACTATCACTCTTATTGGCAAAAATACCAGAGCAGAAAGGACAACCATGCTGATGCCTATCGCCCAGATCACCTGCAGAATGCGGTAACTGTAGGTGATGTCGAACGTCCAGGCAAAGTTGACGATGACAAGCTCAACGAAGACCAGCCACAGTCCGCGTATGAGCAGGAACCTTGACAAAGCTTTTGTATCTGATAGTTTCATTCCATGCAGGAAAGCGGACGTGCCTGCCAGCAAGACAAAGGCTGGCGCACAGAAGTGTGTGATCCAGCGCGTGAAGAAAAGCAGAGGAGTAGTCTCTGCGAGATTCGTCGGGTCAGAGTACCAGGTGCCGAGCCCAAAATACATGCGGACGTGGTCCAGCGCCATGATGACCATCACCAGCCCACGCAGGAGGTCGATCGAAGCGATCCGTTTATGGGGCATATTCAAATTGTAGCGGAAAAGAAAACCTATCGGAACCTCCTCAAGGATGGGATGCAGATGTCGGTGCGAGGAGGGTGATCGTCCCGACGAAGCAATCTCCCGTTAAATGGGACAACCTATCGAGGAGAATCAACTGTTTAGGAGGAGATTGCTCACCTGCACTCACATCAGGTGCAAGTGTCGCTACGCTCGCAACGACATGGACTTGTTAGGCTACTACTGATGTTGTTCTTCGAGTGGGGGATATGCGGTTACTCAGGCATGTGCCACCGACCAGTTCCGCAATAAGGTGACAATCACTTCCAAAAGTGACTGTCACCTTTGCAATCTGGCACTCGATCATGGCGTCCCAAAAACTTTGCCCCAGATATCGAAAATATTCAGCAATGCACCCAGCAGAGGCAGCGCCAACGAGCCCAATAAATTTGCCACTGAGTTCAAATTGATCATGGACACCGATGCGGATTTGACCCGGTCATGCAGGTCCAGTAATCGTTTCACCGCTTCTGCCGGTTCTTTCTGGCTCACATCCTGATGGTTCTCGATCTCCAGGATCTGCTCCTGGAGGGTCGCGAGCCGGTGAAGCTTTGCATTTATCAATAAATGGGAAAAGGCCGATTCGCTAAAGAGAAAGTACAACAGTAACGGTGTCCAAAACACAGCCACGACCGAAATCAGGTATATCCGCGAAAAGAGGTTCAAAGGAATAACGATGACAATATTAAGCGCCAGCAGAAGCGCAACTGTGAGCATTAAACCACCTGATACCTGGCGCATCGTTTGGATCACAGGTGTTTGGGATGGGTCATCAGGGAACAAATGGAAAGACAGGTTTCTGGTCGAAAAAGCAAGTGTAATGGATATGACAAGTATCCAGTACAGGTGAGAGGCTGTGCTGGCAAATATCAACACAGTGAATAGATAGATCGATATACCGGCTGTCCGGTTTTGCTGGCTGTATAGGACATAGATGGTTACAGCCGTCATCAACGCCGTGAAAAAGAGAAAAGCAGGCACCTGTGTGGAGGGTCGACCCACATTGCGAAACCAGGCTTCGATGGCGCTCTGGCTGGCGGAGAGATCGAGAGCCTTGGCAACATCCTTCTTAAAAAAACCGATAAATCGTTCCACTTGCGCGTGAAGCAGCACAATACAAAACCAGATGTAAACCAGCATCGGGTAGTTGTATACAAACGATACCGATGCCGCGGAACGATCCTTTATCGCAAACGCGATACCTGTTGTAATGACCTGGATCAGCAGCAGCATTACCATGACAGAAAGCCACATGGGCGCTTCCACTTTCCGCCCAACGAGTCGCGCCAATCCACGCCCGATGAACCCCCAATATCTTCGCAGCAGGGATGTTTGATAGACCCGCTCGATTTCGTCGCATACATTTTCTCGAGTCATCTCTTTCATGGCTTCTCCCTCATGATCTCTATTGGCGAAGAGCGACCCCCTCCGCCCTCCAGGCACTTCCCCAAAAATCGGTTTTTGATTTTGGGGGAGAAATGACAGCAGCTTGGGTACGAATTAACACATTCAAGGGTGGGCTTCTGCACCCTTTTACCTGATTATACGGCAGGAGACAGTCACTTCCAAATGTCACTGTCTCCTTTTTGTGAGAGCGGGTTTGTATTCAGCCCCGTTTTGTGCTACAGTACTAGTGTAGAAAAGTGTTCGCTTTATGAAAGGAGGTCGCAATGACTCCCAAAAAGCGGCTGAACATTCTTCTCGCAGACGACGGCTCACAGCACGCCCAGGCGGCGGTCGAGCTATTGCAGGAACTTCCCCTCCCACCCAAAAGCTCCATATTGGTATTGCGCGCATTCAACTCCGGTCAGATCCCGCTGATCTCCGATTTCGAGAAAAGCCTTGAACGCTCGAAAGGTCAATTGGCTGATAAGAGTTTCCGTGTCGAGACAGAACTGAAACTCGGCTCTGCGGTGCAGATGATCCTTGAACACGCCGAAGAGAAAATGCCGGACCTGATCGTATTGGGCGCCAGGGGCTTGCGTTCCACGGTCAGCATTTTGCTGGGAGGCGTGGCGCAGCAGGTGATGGAATATGCGACCTGCCCGGTGTTGATCGTGCGGGCGCCAAACCGGGGCTTTCACAAGATCCTATTAACCGCCGACGGCTCTCCCTCCAGCCTGAGCGCGGCGCGTTATTTGATGAAGTTCCCATTGCCCGAACAGGTCGAAATACATGTCCTTCACGTTTTGCCTCCGATCCAGGTGCCGGTTCTGATGGAGCCGCAGTATGGAACCTGGCACACGATCTATGCCACCTACCCAACACGGAAAGAGGAGGAACTCCAGCGGGAGAAAGAGAAGAAACTTGGAGAAGCGCTTCTCAACCGGACCTGCAGCCTGCTTCAGCGCAAAGGGCTTGACCCCATCTGCAAACTTCTGCGCGGCGACGCGGCAACCGAGATCATGGACTACGTCAAAGCCGAGCAGATCGACCTGATCGTCGCTGGCTCACACGGGTACGGCAACCTCAGGAGTATCTGGGTGGGAAGTGTCTCACGCAAACTGGTTCACTATTCTGATTGTTCGGTCCTGATCGTGAAAGGACCGGGAAAGGCATAACCCTATGGAAGTCGAAATTGGAAGAGTCACGCATTACTACAACCATCTCAATGTAGCGGTGTTGAGACTCACCGGCAGCTTGAAACTCGGCGACAAGATCCACATCCTGGGGCATTCCACAGACGTCATCGAAAGAGTGGCCTCGATGGAAGTGGAGCGTCATCCCATAGTATGGGTCAAGCCCGGTGACGATGTAGCGATCAAAGTCGTTGAGCCGGTCCACGAGCACGATATCGTCTACCGCATCACGGAAGAGTCCATCGAACCGCATCTCGCGTAAATGTTTCAGCACCCACTCTATCAGGGGATGTTTGTGTTTAATTCCACGTCGTTGCGAGGAGGGCGCTAGCCCGATGACACTTGCACCGCACTGCGTTCGGCGCAAGTGTCATCGCTCCTTCCAGCCGCTCCTCGCAACGACATGCTTTTATTGCACGGGTACGACGAAGTTGAACTGTCCCTGCAATCCGTCACCGGTCTCTTGAATGGATAACAGCAGGCTGGCATCGTAAATCCCATCCGAGTCGTTTTGTGATACGCCGGGGAAGAACAGTTGGGAGGTGATGATCGTTCCATTGGGCGCCTGCACCTTGACGTGGATATGTTCGGTGCGCCCCGGATAGATGCCGGGAACCACGGTGGTCAATTCAAAATGACCGTTCGCGTCGGTATATTGATGTCCGCGCAGGGTGTATCCGTTGTTGTCGTACACACCGTTCCCATTCGCCTGCCAAAAATCGAGCCAGGCATTTGCCACAGGCTGACAGTTCGTATCATAGACATAACCGCTGACGACCAGTTTCGTGCCCGCCATGCCCTCCTGATAGAGGTTCGCCAGTTCCGGCGAACCCGACTTGTAATAAGGACCCTCCGTTAATTCCATGGCGGGGTTGGCGGAACTGCTGCCTCCACTACAGGCGAGATTGGATGATGTGCTGGCATTACTATCGCTGGATGGCGCTGGCGTGGATGTGCTTACTTCAGTATTGCTCGAAACAGTAGGGACGATAACGCTAGTGGCATCGTTGTTGGATGGGGTCGCTGAAGGTGTTGCCGTGGCACAAGCAGAGAGGATGATGCTCATTACGACCAAAAGACTAAAGGTGATTTTTCGATTCATTTGTTTTCTCCAAATAGTAAAGTAGAAAAAGTATAGCCGCTTGTTGTTGGGTTGACATGAAGAATATGTGAAACCTTTGTGAAGAAAAGAGAGGGGGGCATCCTCTATATAACCGGGAAAATGAAAAGGGTGTGTTTCTCAGTTGAAACCGTCCCGAAGGTTGACTAAAGCGACCATATTTTCTCAACAAAACCTTCGGGACGTTCCTTCCTTCAACTCATTTGAAACACACCCAAATGAAAGGACCCACAGCCATTTAGCCGTGAGTCTTTTTGGTAAGGTGTTCTGTTTTCTACAGGATATTATAGGAGATCAATTCCGTATGAATGAATTGCCTGATCTGGCTTACTGATTTTCCCTGATAAGCAAGGTGCGCTCGAGAAAATGCAGGTCTTTCTTGTTGAAATAGCTCTTGTACCAGATATTCCTTTTATTTGAACTATCGTTCAGGTACAACGGTTCATCATTCTTTTGTGCATCCCCTTTTTTATTGCGCCATTGGAAGTGATCGACCAGCCGGATGGCCTCCACGGCAAAAGCTGTGACCACATCCTCGTCGCGCATTTCGATGAGATTATCCCCGTTCTTTTGCTCGGGTTTATAGGCAAGGTTGCTTGAACCGCAATAAACTACGCCATTTTTTCCTTTGAAATCCACAATGACAAATTTATGGTGGATGTTATGTCCGGGAACATCTGCCACTTTATCGAATGGAGGCGGCAGGGCAGATTCCGTCCCTTTGCCCGCCACCTTTATACCGCGCTTGCTATCAGGCTTGTACAGGTAGGTGTCCTGTGTGTTATCGGTGATCCCATAGGTGAATACCTTATCATTCCTCACCTGTTCCCGCACGGCATCCAGGATGCTGCTTTCACTGTCATCATCCATGATGGCAAACAGGACGTCGCTCTGAGCCTCCCTGATGCGTTTGTTGATGATATTGAAGAACATCTTCGCCACATCTTCGCGATGCGGTGAAAAACGGAGCGTCATGTCGGGCAGGCTGGTGATCGTGATCACATGATCCTTGCACGCTAATTCGGTATGTTTGAAAGCCTTCATCTGATCCCTGCCGAAGCATAGATCAAACATGTCGACATAGAGCTGTGCCACATCCGGGTTGTTGAATATGAGCACATGATTGGCATTGATATACATGCCGCCCGTGGTGAAATTCGTGGAGCCGGTCAACACCTTGATGGCTTTCCCGCCTTCGCCGACCCTGCGCTGGATGAAGATCTTGCTGTGTGCCAGACTCTGGAAGTGCCCTCGATGGATGGCTTTTTTATCTTTTGCCTTTTCCTTGAACAGAGTCTCGAATTTCCCTTCGAACGCGTCAATTTCCTTGTGATCACCTGCATCGTCCAGAATGACGCGAAGCCTGCCCTGTTCGGCGAGCGAGATCAATTTCTGGACGATGACAGGCTCGTCCAGGTCATAGGCGAATACATCCAGCTTGATGGTGTTGTCTGCCAGTGCCTCATCCAGGAATTCCATGATGCGGTCACGCACCTGCCAGCCCAGATATTCATGCTGGTCCTGAAAGGTGTAGGGAACTTCCTTGGCCTTCCCATTAAATGGATTTTTACGGTGGGCAATGCCTGAACCCTGTTTGATATCGAAGATCAGGTCGGTCTTGTTGGGGCGCATTTTGGTATTGTTATTGAAGTAATACGCATAGGCTTGAGAGGATACGAACGCCCGTGTGAAAGCCACCTGTATCTCATTATCGCAAAATGGACCAACCTCGATTGGCAGGCTGACGGTCAGAGTGGGATCAAGCTTCTGAAGAACCTTATCCTTCATGTAGCGTGGCGTGATCTCATAGATATATTCCCCGAAAAGCGGATTGTCCACATAATGCTCTGAAGAGGGCAGGTGTACCCATCTGAATTTTTGGATGGGAGAATACTCGGTGCTCAGCTTTTTTATCTTATCGATGCCGCTCTTCTTCAAGACGGACGGATGGAACGAAAGCCTGTTCGATAAAAAATAAGGTTTTCGTTTTCCCTGTCTAACCCGTATGCTGAACCCGACAAAACCCTCCAGCATGGATGGATGCAAATCGAAAGCCAGCAGGGTCATGGCGTCCCCTTTGTATGCCCGGGCGCTGACGAGAACTTTGCCGTCTCGTTCAACAAACCTCAAGACCTGCATTGGATACCTCCTTTTCAAACTCGGTTGTATGCGGGGCTGAAAATAGTATTGCACAAATGCAGGTCGGATTCAAGACACCTGATTTTTTGATGTCATTGCGAGCGCTTATTGCGAAGCAATCTCCTGCTAAACGGGATCAACCTCGACAGGGAGAATTAACCACTTAACCGGAGATTGCTCCTCCATGTCTTTCATCACGGACCTTTGAACTTCCACAATTCCTTGCCGGCGCTGTCGCCATTTGCCTGGAAGTAGAGTTCATTGCTGTACACTGCCAGGAAGGATGGGTTCGAATCGCCGGTCTTGTTGATATCCGCCACGCGGCTGGCGTTAGTGCCATCAAACTTCCACAACTCGAAACCGGCGCCATCGTTGCCATTGGCGCTGAAGTACAACGCATTGTTGAACACGGTCAAATAGGACGGGATCGAATCGCCTGCTCCGGCATTGATATCTGCCACGCGGGTGGTCGCTGTACCATCATACTTCCACAACTCGGTGCCTGCGCCGTCATTGGCGTTGGCGCTGAAATACAATGCGTTATTGAATACCGCCAGGAAAGCCGGGTTCGAATTGCCCACCCCGGCATTGATATCCGACACGCGCGTTGTGGTTGTGCCATCATACTTGTAGAGCTCCACGCCTGCACCATCGTTGCTCAAGGCGCTGAAATACAAGGCATTATTGAACACGGTCAGATACGCTGGGTTTGAATCACCCGTACCGCCATAGATGTCAACGACGCGGCTGGCAGTGTTGCCATCTGTCCTCCAAAGCTCAATGCCCGCGCCGTCGTTTCCAATGGCGCTGAAATATAGGTTGTTGTTATAGACAGCCAGATGGGATGGATTCGAATCGCCTGTCCCAAAATTGATATCCGTCAGTCGACCTGCCGCCGAGCCGTTAAATCTCCACAACTCTGTGCCGCCGCCATCGTTTCCATTCGCTCTGAAATACAATGCGTCATTAAAGGGCGTCAGGAAAGCCGGCTCCGAACCGCCTGTACCCGGGTTAACATCCCATGCCCGAGTCGCTGCTTTTGTCGTGCCATCATACTTCCACAGTTCGCCGCCTGCATTGTCATTGCCGTCTGCCCTGAAATAGAGGATTCCGTTGAATACCGCTACATACGAAGGGCTTGAATCGCCAACCGTATTGATATCTGCCACACGCTCCACTGGGGAGACGGCAGCGGTGGTGAGGCTGACTTCCATCGTGAACGCTTTGTTATTCGCACCGGAAACGCCTGCGATCTCGATCACGTGATCGCCGTTCGCCGTGATGGCTCCGGTCCACGTCAGCGTGGTGTCGCGCTGCTTGAGCACGGCGCCGGTAGGAGATGTTATACCGAATGCCACTTCATTCGCAGGAGCATTGAGCTTGATGTTGAGCGTTTGTCCCGCGGTTGCATTCAAGAGATAGCGGACGGCGCCCTGAGCCGTGACCGAACCGGGGACGGTGACCGATGAGGCTCCGGCTGGGAAGGTGATGCGCGTCGCTTCATTGGTGGGCGGAGGTGTAGGTTGGACACTGCCTGCAGAGTTGATCGGTATCTTGAGCACGGCTCCGTTTACCAGCGCCACATCTTTATTGGCTTCCATTAACACAGCCACATCTGCATTGAATTTGCTGGCGATGGATGCCCAGGTATCACCCGAGACAACCGTATATGGCACCACACAGGGCGGACCATAGATCTTGCCGTTGCTTCCCAAATTCGGAATAGTGAGTACTTCGTCTGGCTCGATAATATCCGGGTCGATCACACTGGGATTGGCTCTCCATACCGCATTGAAATCAGCGCCATAACAGCGTGCGATCTGGAGCATCCATTCGCTTTTTATCACCTTATGCTGGATCGTTGACCCGCTCGTAAAGCCGGAAGAAGGTCCACCCGCACCCAGGCTGGGGATCGTGACCGTGGCAGGTTCAAGGGTCATGGCGCCGCCGCCGGAGGCGGTTGCCCGGCTGACGATCGCCCCGGCGGTCAGGTCATTTTGGGTAACGGCGTAGGTTGCCAAACAGGTGACGGTCTCATTGGGGGCAAGCGTTTTGGTCGCCACATCGCAGTTGATGAGGTTGGGGATCCGTTCATCCTGCACCACGAATTGCGTCGGTCCGAGTGCGGCAGTGCCTGTGTTCTTAACCACGTAGGTGAATGTGATGGTCTGCCCGGCCTGACTGTAGTTGGTTGGGTTGGCGGTGGTGGTGATGGTCAACACTTTGCTGACAGTCATGTTGACAGCCGCATTGGCAACGTTCGAGGTGACCCCTCCCACACTGGCGGTGGCGCTGTTGTTGACAAAGCCAGCGCTGAGGTCCGCCTGGGTAACGGCATAGGAGGATGTGCAGGTGATGCCCTCCGCTGG
>Ga0210377_10002079_pt1 | contig 17785 bp, 11 predicted proteins | sample PLM4_65_b1redo_FD_155480 | JGI IMG/M metagenome (GOLD analysis project Ga0210377, IMG submission 155480) | Groundwater sediment microbial communities from an aquifer in East River, Colorado, USA - PLM4_65_b1 redo | ecosystem: Environmental > Terrestrial > Soil > Riparian zone | place: USA: East...
AACGCCGTCTTCGCGCGCTTCGGGTCGGTGCACCGCAACACCTTCATCCGCTCGCCGGAGCTGCTCGACGAGCGCCTGCAGCACCGCGCGCGGCCGGGCCTGCACTTCGCCGGGCAGATGGCCGGCGTCGAGGGCTACGTCGAATCGGCGGCGCTCGGCTTGCTCGCCGGCATCTTCGTGGCGGCGAAGGCGCGCGGCGCCGAGGCGCCGCTTCCGCCGGTCACGACCGCGCTGGGCGCGCTGCTCCGTCATCTGCGCGAAGCCGATCCGAAGCACTTCCAACCGATGAACGTGAATTTCGGATTGTTCCCGCCGCTCGAGGGCGGCGCCGCGCGCGGGCCTCGGCGCGAGCGCAACGCGCGCATCGCCGAGCGCGCGCTCGCAGACCTCGCGCCGTGGACGCTCGCGGTGGGCGCCGCGCCGGCGCAGCCGTGAGCGCGGCCGACACGCAGGCGATCTCGGCCTTCGCGCGTCACCTCGACGGCGAGCGCGGCCTGTCGGTGCACACGTTGCGGGCGTACGTGTCCGAGGCGGAGCGACTCGCGCGGAGCCCCGAGTGTCTGCGCAGCGGCGGGCTCGACGGGATCGACGCGCTGGCCGTGCGCTCGTATCTCGCGGGCTTCCACCGCAGCCACAAGGCGTCGACGCGCAATCGCCGGCTCGCCGCGCTGCGCGCGTTCTTCCGCTTCCGCGTGCGCGCGGGCGCGCGCGCCGCGGATCCGACCGAGGGTCTGCCCGGACCGAAGGCGGAGAAGCGCCTGCCCGCGCCGCTCTCGGCCGAAGATTGCGAGACCCTGGTCGAGAGCCACGAGAAGGGTCGCGCGCCGCACCTGGCCACGCGCGATCGCGCGCTCTTCGAGCTGCTCTACGGCACCGGCCTGCGCGTCGGCGAAGTCGCGCGCCTGCGCGTGCGCGATTGGGACGCGCATCGGCGCGAGCTGCGCGTCTTCGGAAAGGGCAGCAAGGAGCGCGTCGTCCCGGTGCCGGCCCAGGCGCGCGCCGCGCTCGAGGCGTGGCTGGCGCTGCGCGAGAATCCGGGCCTGCTCGCGCAGCCGCTGTTCACGAACGCGCGCGGCGGCGCGCTCTCCGACCGGGGGGTACGCGTGATCCTGCGCCGGCGGATGCTCGTATCGGGGATCGCGCGTCCCGCGAGCCCGCATACGCTGCGCCACTCCTACGCCACGCATCTGCTCGACGCCGATGTCGACCTGCGCGCGATCCAGGAGCTGCTCGGGCACGAGCGGCTTTCCACGACCCAACGCTATACCCATGTCTCCGCGGAGCGCCTGTCGCGGGTCTACCGCCAGGCGCACCCCCGCGCGAAGGGGACGTGAGCAATGTCCAAGCACGGCGTCGAGCTGCACGGGACCACCGTCATCGCGGTGCGCCGCGCCGGCCGCGTGGTGCTCGCGGGCGACGGCCAGGTGACGATGGGCGCCACCGTGATGAAGAGGACCGCGCGCAAGATCCAGCGCCTGCGCGGCGGGAAGGTGCTCGCGGGCTTCGCGGGCTCGACCGCGGACGCGTTCGCGCTGGCGGAGCGCTTCGAGGCGAAGCTCGAGGAGCGCGGCGGGATCCTGCGCCGCGCCGCGGTCGAGCTCGCCAAGGACTGGCGCACCGACCGCATGATGCGGCGGCTCGAGGCGCTCCTGATCGTCGCCGATGCCAGCGATATGCTCGTGATCTCCGGCAACGGCGATGTGATCGAGCCCGACGGCGGAGTGACCGCGATCGGCTCGGGCGGACCGTACGCGCTTGCGGCGGGGCGCGCGCTCTTCGACGCGACCGAGCTCTCGGCGCGCGAGATCGCAGAGCGCAGCCTGCGCATCGCCTCGGAGATCTGTCTTTACACGAACGACCAGATCACGTTGGAGGAGCTCGAGTCGTGAGGACCTTCACGCCGCGCGAGGTCGTCTCCGAGCTCGACCGCTTCATCATCGGCCAGAACGCCGCCAAGCGCGCGGTCGCGATCGCGTTGCGAAACCGCTGGCGGCGCCAGCAGGTGCAGGGCGAGCTGCGCGACGAAATCCACCCCAAGAACATCCTGATGATCGGACCGACGGGCGTCGGCAAGACCGAGATCGCGCGCAGGCTCGCGAAGCTCGCGGCCGCGCCGTTCGTGAAGGTGGAGGCCTCGAAGTTCACCGAGGTCGGCTACGTCGGCCGCGACGTCGAGTCGATCGTGCGCGATCTGGTCGAGGTTGGCGTGAAGCTCGTGCGCGACGAGGAGATCGCGAAGGTGCGCGCTTCCGCCGAGCGCATCGCCGAGGAGCGACTGGTGGACGCGCTCTACCCGCGCACGCCCGGCGCGGGCACGGGACCCGACGCGACGCGCGAGCGCATGCGCGAGAAGCTGCGCGCGGGCGAGCTCGAGGAGCGCGAGGTCGAGATCGAGGTGCCCGAGCGTTCGGGGCCGACGCTCGAGATCTTCTCGCCGCAGGGCGTCGAGGAGATGGGCGTCGCGCTGAAGGACATGATGGGCGGTTTCCTGCCGAAGAAGACGCGCGCGCGCCGGGTGAAGGTCGCGCAGGCGCGCGAGCTGCTGCGCGACGAGGAGGCCGCGCGCATGATCGACGCGGAGGTCGTGCGCGAGCGGGCGGTGACGCGCGTGGAGCAGAGCGGGATCGTCTTCATCGACGAGATCGACAAGATCGCGCGGCGCGAGTCACAGGCCGGCGGTCCGGACGTCTCGCGCGAGGGCGTGCAGCGCGACCTGCTGCCGATCGTCGAAGGGACGAGCGTGCAGACCAAGCACGGCGCGGTGCGCACCGACCACGTGCTCTTCATCGCGGCCGGCGCCTTCCACGTGTCTCGCCCGTCGGACCTGATTCCGGAGCTCCAGGGACGCTTCCCGATCCGCGTGGAGCTCGAGGATCTGGACGAGGCGGCGTTTGTGCGGATCCTGGAGGAGCCGCACAATGCGCTGGTGAAGCAGTATCAGGCCCTGCTCGCAACCGAGGGGGTCCGGCTCGAGTTCAAGCCGGACGCCGTGCGCGAGATCGCGCGCATCGCCGCCGAGGTGAACCGGTCCACCGAGAACATCGGCGCGCGCCGCCTGCACACGGTGCTGGAGCGGCTGCTCGACGAAACGCTCTTCGAGGCGCCCGACATGGGAGCGGCGACCGTCGTCTTCGACGCCGCGCGCGTGCGCGAGCGGCTGGCCGAGATCGCCGGAGACCGGGAGCTCTCCCGGTACATCCTGTAGGACGCGATGGAAGAGCTGATCCGCAAGGCGAACATCCTGATCGAGGTGCTGCCCTACATCCGGGCGTTCAGCGACAAGACCGTGGTCATCAAGTACGGCGGCGCGGCGATGGAGAACGACGCGCTCAAGGCCTCGTTCGCCAAGGACGTGACCTTGCTGCGGTTCATCGGGCTGCGGCCGGTGATCGTGCACGGCGGCGGTCCGCAGATCGGCAACATGCTCGCGCGGCTCGGCAAGCAGTCGGAGTTCGTCGACGGCGTACGCGTCACCGATGACGAGACGATGGATGTGGTCGAGATGGTGCTCGGCGGCCAGATCAACGCCGAGATCGTCTCGCTGATCGGCGCCGCGGGCGGCCAGGCGATCGGGCTCACCGGCAAGGACGCGGGCGGATTCCTGCGCGTGAAGAAGCTGCTCGGTCCGGGCGGGCGCGACCTCGGCCGGGTCGGCACGCCGGAGCGGGTCGACGTGTCGCTGATCCGAACGCTCACCAAGGACGGCTTCATCCCCGTGATCGCACCGGTCGGAGTGGACGCGGACGGCGATACCCACAACGTGAACGCCGACACGGCCGCGGGCGCGATCGCGGAGGCGCTCGCCGCCGAGAAGCTGATCCTCCTGACCGACGTCGTCGGCGTGCTCGACGAGTCGAAGAGCCTGATCCAGCAGATGAGCGAGGCGGACGTCCGGCGCGCGATCGGCGACGGGACCGTGAAGGGCGGGATGATCCCCAAGCTCGAGTGCGCGGTGCACGCGCTCGTGAACGGCGTGACCGCCGCGCACATCATCGACGGACGCGTGCCGCACGCGCTCCTGCTCGAGATCTTCACCGATGGCGGCGTGGGGACGAAGCTTGTCCGCAGTCGCGCGAGCTGACGGTCTGCCGAAGGACTTCCTGTCGATCGCGGATTGGCCGCGCGACGCGATCGAGGGCATGCTCGCGCGCGCCGCGGAGCTGAAGGACCTGCGCCGCCGCCGCGTGCCCGTGCGCACGCTCGAGGCCTGCTCGATCCTGCTCTACTTCGCGAAGCCCAGTCTGCGCACCTTCGTGACCTTCGAGGTCGGCGTGGTCGAGCTCGGCGGCTTTCCGGTCTACCTGCCGCCGGGTCAGGTGCAGATCGGGGAGCGCGAGCCGCCCGAGGACGTCGCGCGCAACCTCTCGCGCTGGTGTCACGCGATCGTCGCGCGGACCTATGGCCACGACGTGATCCAGTCGCTCGCCACGCACGCGAGCGTGCCGGTGATCAACGCGCTCACGGATCTCCTGCACCCGTGCCAGGCGATGGCGGACGCGCTCACGATCCGCGAGCACGGCGATCTGGGCCGCGACGAGGTCGCGTACATCGGCGACGGCAACAACATGTGCCACTCGCTGCTCAACCTGGCGGGGTGCCTGGGCATGCGGCTGGTCGTCTGCACGCCACCGGGCTTCGCGCCCGACCGCGGCATCGCCGCCCGCGCCAGCGAGCTCGCCGCGCGCAACGGCGGCCAGATCCGCTTCGTCGCCGAGCCCCGCGAGGCGGTGAAGGGGGCAGCCTTCGTCTACACGGACGTCTGGGCCAGCATGGGACAGGAGAGCGAAGCAGAGACGCGCCGCGCGATCTTCCGCCCGTTCCAGATCAACGCCGAGCTCTTCGCCCACGCGCCCGCGAACGCGAAGCTCCTGCACTGCCTGCCCGCGCACCGCGGCGACGAGGTCACCGCCGACGTGTTCGAGTCCGAGCGGTCGATCGTCTTCGATCAGGCCGAGAACCGCCTCCACGCGCAGAAGGCGATCCTGGAGTTTCTGGTCCTGCGCTGATCAGGTCTTGCGCTGATCGCACCGCACGGGCGGCCGCGCGGTGCTGTGCCTTCGCTCGGCTTCGCCTCGCTGCGCGGTCGGCTGACGCCTCCCTTGCGCGCTTCCTCTGAGGGCGCGGGTATCGATGCGACAGGCTCGCCAGGAGAGCGGTCTTGCGCCCCGACCTCTCAACTTCGGCGCGAGCCGCCCCGATAGCTTCGATGGGAATTTGCGCATCGGAGTGGAGGCGGGATGAGCTCGAGCCACGACCGCGACGCGGCCTCTGGCGAGGCGGCGCGGACGAACGTGCGCGTCGATCTGCCGGACGCGTTCCAGCGCGAGATCCGGGAGCTCGCGCGTGTGCTGCCGGGGCTCGACTACTTCATGGTCCTCGGCGTCTCGCGCAGCGCGACCGCCGACGAAGTCCGCGACGCGTTCTTCCAGCGCTCGAAGACGTTCCATCCCGACCGCTACTTCAAGAAGGAGCTCGGTCCCTACGGGGCGCTCCTGACCGAGATCTACAAGCGCATCGTCGCCGCGCACGACGTGCTGCGCGACGCGAAGCTCCGCGCGAGCTACGAGCGGACGCTCGGCGAGACGAGCGCGGAGTCGAAGAAGAGCCCGTTCGCGGAGCCCAAGGCGGAGCCGAAGCCCGCCGCGCCGCCGCGTCCCGGAGGCGGCTCGTCCCTTCGCAATCGCCTGGGTCTGCAGTCGCCGGGGCTGATGCTCGTGTCGCTGCAGAAGCAGCTCGAGCAGAGCCGTGCGCGGGCGCGCAAGCACTTCGAAGCGGCGCTCGTGCAGAAGCAGAACGGCGACTGGTCGCGCGCGGCGCAGCTGGTCGAGCTCGCGCTCGCCTTCGATCCGCGCGAGAAGCAGTACCACGACGAGCTCGCCGAGATCCTCCCGCGCGCGAACACGGACCGCGCCTCGGACGTGCGCCGCAAGGCGGAGCTCCTGCTCCACGGCGATCGCGCGGGCGCGGCGGAGCTGCTCGAGGAAGCCGCGCAGCTCTGTCCGACCGACGCGGAGCTCGCGCACAAGCTCTCGAACCTGCTCGCCGAGATGGGCACGGACCTCGCGAAGGCCGCGCTCTACGGCGAGCGCGCCGTCGCGCTCGACGAGGACCGCCTGCCGTTCTTGAAGTCGCTCGCGCAGATCTATCGCCGCGCCGGAGAGCCGCAGAAGGCGCGGAAGCACCTGCAACGCGCCTGGGAGCTCGATCCGCTGGACAAGGAGATCCGCCAGGCCCTGCAGACACTGTGAGGTGTCGTAGGCCGTGAGGGAAACAGTATGAGTCGAGTGATCGGAATCGACCTTGGGACGACGAACTCGTGCGTGGCCATCCTCGAGGAAGGCCAGCCGGTCGTCATCCCCAACACCGGTGGGTACAAGACGACGCCGTCGATCTTCGCCGTGACCGAAGAGGGCAAGCGCCTCGTCGGCCACCTCGCGAAGCGCCAGGCGGTCACGAACGCGAAGAACACGGTCTACGCGGCGAAGCGCCTGATCGGGCGGTCGTTCGACTCGCCCGAGGTCGCGGCCTTCAAGGAGCTCCTGCCGTACGAGCTCGCGCAGGGTCCGAACAACGACGTGCGCGTGAAGGTCGCCGGCCGCGTCTACACGATCCCCGAGATCTCCGGCATCGTGCTGCGCGAGATGAAGCGCGTCGCCGAGGAGTATCTCGGCGACACCGTGCAGCAGGCGGTCATCACGGTGCCCGCGTACTTCAACGACGCCCAGCGCCAGACGACGCGCGACTCCGGCCGCATCGCGGGTCTCGAGCTGCTGCGCATCATCAACGAGCCGACCGCCGCGGCGCTGGCCTACGGCTTCGGGCGCGATCGCACCGAGACGGTCGCGGTCTACGACCTCGGCGGCGGCACGTTCGACATCTCGATCCTGCAGATGGGCAAGGGCGTGATCGAGGTCCTCGCGACCAACGGCGACACGCAGCTCGGCGGCGAGGACTTCGACCGCCGCGTCGTCGAGCACCTGCTCGCGACCTTCCAGGAGAAGGAGAAGGTCGACCTGCGCAAGGACACGATGGCGCTCCAGCGCCTGAAGGACGCCGCGGAGAAGGCGAAGTGCGACCTGTCCCAGGTCGCGTCGACCGAGATCAACCTGCCGTTCATCGCCGCGGACGCCGAGGAGAACGCGCTGCACATGAGCGTGGTGCTCGCGCGCGAGAAGCTCGAGGAGCTGACCGGCGAGCTCGTCGAACGCACGCGCGGCATCGTCCAGCGCGCGCTCGACGACGCGAAGCTCACGGTGAAGCAGCTCGATCAGGTCCTGCTCGTGGGCGGCCAGACGCGCATGCCGCTGGTCCAGCGCTTCGTCGCCCAGCTCTTCGGGAAGACGCCCCACAAGGGCGTGAATCCCGACGAGGTCGTGGCGGTCGGCGCGGCGATCCAGGCCGCGATGCTCTCCGAGGACAAGGAAGGCCCGCTGCTCGTCGACGTGACTCCGCTCTCGCTCGGCATCGCGACCTTCGGCGGCCACTTCGCTCGGCTGATCGAACGCAACACCACCGTGCCCACGTCGCGTCAGGAGATCTTCACGACCACCCGCGACAACCAGACCGCGGTGAAGATCCGCGTCCTGCAAGGCGAGAGCGAACGCGCGGACGAGAACGATCTGCTCGGCGAATTCGTGCTCGCCGGCATCCCGCCCGGACCGAAGGGCAGCCCCGAGATCGAGGTCACGTTCGACATCGACGCGAACGGCATCGTCTCGGTGTCCGCGCGCGACCTCGCGACCGGGCGCGCGCAGTCGATCCAGGTCAACCCGCGCGGCACGCTCTCGCCCGAGGAGATCGAGCGCCTCGCGGCCCAGTACAGTCAGAGCGACGAGGTTGCGGTCAAGGGCTAGCGCGTGGACGACTCAAGACACGCAGAAGTGACGCGACTCCTCAAGCGGGGCCTCAACCATTACGGGTTGGGCGACCTCGAGGCCGCGATTGCGTGCTGGGAACAGGCGCGCGCGCTCGACCCCGAGAACCAGGCGGTGCACGACTATCTGGAGACCGCGTACGAGGAGAACGGGGGCGCGCGCAAGAAGGCGGCGCCCGCCGCGCCCGCGCGCAGTCCGGCGAAGAGCGCTCCGCCGCCGGCGAAGGCCGCAGCGCCGCGGCCGGTGACCGACGAAGACGACACGCCCAAGAGCGGGCCGGTCATCGAGTTCGCAGCCGACGACGATCCGGACACCCAGATCCAGATCGCTCTGCAGGCCTACAAGGAAGGCCGCTACGACGAAGCCTGGCGCGAGCTCAAGGCGGTCGCGAAGGATCAGCCCGAGCGCCTCGACGTGCAGGGCTACCTGCAGCTGGTGCGCACCGAGCGCGCGCAGACCTGGGCGAAGGAGATCGGCGACCAGGGCCGCGTGCTGCGGATGAAGGTCACGACCGCGCAGATCATGAAGCTGAAGCTGATGCCGGACGAGGGCTTCATGCTCTCGCAGATCGACGGCCGGATGAGCATCGGCGACCTGATCAGCGTCTCGACGTCGGACCGCGTTCGCACGCTCGAGATCCTGGCGAAGCTGCTGCGCGAGGGAATCGTCGAGTAGCGAGCAGCGCGTCGGAGCGTCAGGCCGAGCGCGCACTTTCCTGAGCCGGCGCCGTGTGCGTGGAGCGGGTCACGAACCGGAGCAGGTGCGGCAGGAGCCGCGGCATCGGGTCGACGCCCGGGGCGATGCGCTCGAACAGGTTGTAGACGTGCGCCAGGGTGCGCGCCCAGAGCAGGAGCTCGCGCGGTACGCGGAACGCGCCGCTCTCGCGCACCAGGCGCTTGCCCAGCGCCTTCAGTGACTGGATGCCCGCGACGTCCGCCCCGAGCGCGCCGGCTGCCCCGGCCGCGAGCGCGGCGGCGAGCGCTTCGCGCGCGCGCGCTTCGCTCCCCGGCACCACCGCGTGCAGCCGCACCAGACCGGCAAGCAGCCCGTCGACGTCGCGCTTCAGGAGCGCCTGAAGACCGAGCCGCAGCTCCTCGCGAACGGCGGGCGAGAGGCGCTCGGCGAGACCGAAGTCGAGGAACAGCACGCGCGGGGCGGCGCCCGGCTCATCCACGACGTAGAGGTTGCCGGCGTGCGGGTCGGCGTGAAACAGTCCGTGCCCGAAGACTTGGCGCCCGTATGCGTCGGCCACGATCCCGAGCACCGCTTCGGGCGCGACCCCGCGCTGATCGAGCGCGGCGCGGTCGTCGAGCCGGGTGCGCGGCACGTAGTCGAGCGTGAGCACGCTCCCCGACGTCGCTTCCCAGTGCACGCGGGGAACGACGATGCGCGGATCGTCGGCGAGGTCGCGCGCGATCTCCTCCGCGGCGCGGCCCTCGAGCTCGAAGTCGATCTCGCGCAGCAGCGCATGCCCGAGCTCGTCGAACAGCTCGCGGGTGTCGCTCCGCCCGAGCCACGGTCGGAGCAACCACGCCACGCGGCGCAGCGCGCGCACGTCGCGCGCGATCCGTTCGGGTGTCAGCTCCGGGTGGCGCACCTTCACGGCGACCTGCGCGCCGCCGCGCAGGCGCGCGCGGTGCACCTGCGCGATCGAGGCGGTCCCGAGCGGCGTCGGGTCGATCCATGCGAACCGCTCGCTCGAGCCGAGCCCGCGCGCGAGCGCGCCGCGGATCACCTCGAAGGGGACCGGCGGGGCGGAGTCGCCCAGCTCGTCGAGCGGCGCACGAAACTCGTCCGAAAGTGCGTCGACCCGCGTGGACAGGTGATGGCCCAGCTTGGTGTAGATCCCGCGCAACGAGCCCAGCGCGGTGGCGAGCCGGCGGCCTGCGGCGGCCTCGCGCTGCGCGCGCGTGCGATCCCGTGCGAAAGGCCCGAGATCGCTCGCAGCCGCGCGAAATGCCGCAGCCGCGAGGGTCCGTACGGGGGACTTCGCGCGCCGCGGCGGAGATGCGAATGCCGTCACGCGGCAGATTCTAGACGCAACGCATCATTGCGTCTCTGTTGCGCGCGAGTTGCCGCTCGAAGACTGCGCACTGCCGTGCATAATCGTCTCCGAAGCTTGACACCGGGTTCGCCCCCGTAATAGAACCGGCCACCGGTCAGTGCGTTCGGAAGCCCACTCGTCGAGGGGCGAATGCTGCCACGCGCGCCCCGGTGTTCGGTTCCGACACCGGGCGCCATGCGCCACGGGTCCGATGGGGAGGGGCATTGAGCAGGTTTCGTGCGACGCGCGCCGTGCGCGCTCTGGGCTGCCTTTGTGTCATCGCGCTGTTCTCGAGCGCCTGCATGGAAGAGACGTACGAGGAGAAGTACGCGGAGGGCGAGATCGACCTCCCCGACGATCTCTACGCGGTCAGCGCGGTCGGCACCGACCACCTCTGGGCCGCCGGCTACTTCGGCGCGATCTACCGCACGACCGATGGCGGGAAGAACTGGCGAAAGCTCAACGGCCTCACCGATCAGTCGATCTACGACATCTCGTTCACGGACGAGAAGAACGGTTGGGCGGTCGGTCGGCGCGGGTTCGTGATCCACACGACCGACGGCGGCGACACCTGGGAGCTGCAGAGCATCTCGCGCAAGCCCCCACAGCACCTGTTCGCGGTCAAGGCGATCAACCCGACGACGGCCTGGGCCGTCGGTGACTGGGGCGGCCGCTACTTCACGAACGATGGCGGCAAGACCTGGCAGGACCGCTCGTTCGTCCTCACCCAGGATCACCCGGCCTTCAAGTATCTCAGCGACGACGAGATGGAGGCGTTCGAGCGCGGCGAGAAGATCTACGACGACGTGTTCCTGAACGACGTCTACTTCTCCGACGACAAGCACGGCTGGATGGCTGGCGAGTACGGTCACATCTACCGCACCGAGGACGGCGGCGAGACCTGGGAGCGCGGTCAGATCGCCGGCACCGTGAAGTTCGACGAGATCGCCTTCCCGAAGGGCGAGAAGAAGGTGCCGAAGGACAAGTGGGAGCAGATCTTCTCTGCGACCGAGATCCTCCTCGACAAGCCCTATCTGAAGGTCGAGATCGAAGGCCTGATCACCGCCGACGAGCTTCGCGCGCGCGGCGACACGTTCCTCGCCGACGAGCGCGCCGACGAGATCCAGAAGTTCCTCGAGAACGAGGGCATCAACCAGGACCGCATCAAGATCAAGAACCCGACGCCCCTCGATCAGGAGGGGGTCGACATGAAGGCGTTCGCCGAGAAGAAGTTGTCGACGGTTCCCTCCCTGAAGATCCAGGTGGTCGAGACGCCGTTCCTGTTCGACGTGAAGTTCAAGGACGCCGACCACGGCCTGATCACCGGACTCGGCGGGGTGGTGCTGTCGTCCTCCGACGGCGGACGCACCTGGAACTATCTCCCGAGCGGCTCGAAGCAGGCGCTCTTCGCGGGCGCGTTCTCCGAAACGGGGCTCATCACGGTGGGCGAGAAGGGCCAGCGCCGGATCAGCAACGACGGCGGACAGACCTGGGTGAAGCTCGGTGAGGAGGACGGCAAGGGCCGCTTCCCGGCCGACAAGCACGGCTACTTCCGCGACCTCACGTGCGGCACGCCGAGCGTGTGCTGGATGGTCGGCGCCGGTGGAAACGTGATCCGCTCGACGGACGCGGGTGCGAACTGGTTCGAGATATTGCCCAAGCCGGAGCAGATCCCGGCGACCGGTGCGGGAGAGTAACGATGGCCGACTACAATCCCGATCGGCCTCCGGTCCTGATCGAGGAGAACCTGCCCGAGAGCGCGTTCTCCATGCGCTTCGGGCGCCTGGTCATCCGCTACCGCTTCGCCGCGTTGATGACGCTCCTCAGCATCTCCGTGTTCTTCGCGTTTCCGCTGGTGAACGCCGCGTACTACAACATCACCGCGGCGCGAAGCGAGGACGGCACCGGCAAGTACCTGTTCGGAGAGAAGTCGCGCTTCCGCGTCGATGCGAACATCCGCAAGACCTATCCCGAGCATCCGTACATCCACGCGCAGGACAAGTTCTCCGGGAAGTTCGGATCGGCGTCGTTCATCGCGATCGCGGTGATCAAGAAAGACGGCGAGATCTACGACTACGACTTCCTGCAGAAGGTCTCACGCGTCACCGACAAGCTCGACCAGGCGCCGAACGTCAATCACTACCAGGTCCGCAGCCTCTCGCACATCAACACGCGCGTCATCATCATCGAGCCCGACGGCGCGATCGAGGCGGCGCCGCTCCTCGAGGAGATCCCCGAGGACGAAGACGATCTGCGCAAGCTGAAGGAGACGGTGCTCGAGAACCCCGGCCTGATCTACGGCCAGCTCGTCTCGCGCGACCACCGCGCCGCGCTGGTGTCGGCGGGCTTCATCACGCACCGCCTCGACAACAGCAAGGCCTACACGGAGCTGTTCAACTACCTCGAGAACCTGAAGGCCGAGGAAGAGGCCGACGGCACCGCCGAGATCTACATCTCGGGCGCGCCGATGGCGACGGGCTACGTGATCGAGAGCCAGTTCGACCTGCTGTACTTCCTGCTGCTCACGATCGTGCTGCTGTTCTTCCTCCTGCTCGCCTACTTCCGGCGGCTGCACGGCGTCGCGATTCCGATGGTCGCCGGCCTGTCGACGGCGGTCTGGGGCATGGGCATGTGCGGGTGGATCGGGATCGCGTTGGATCCGCTGATCCTCGTCATCCCGCTCCTGATCACGGCGCGCGCGATCTCGCACACGATCCAGATGGCGGAGCGCTTCTTCGAGGAGTACGAGGTGGAGTGCACCACCCGGGCCGCGAAGCTCGGCCGCGCTCTGACCCCGGACGAGATTCAAGAGTCGAAGCTCGAGTGCGCGACCACGTCGCTCGCGAAGCTGATGCTCCCGGGCATGATCGGCATCCTCACCGACGCCGCGGGCCTCGCGGTGGTCGCGATCACGACGATCAAGACCATGCAGGAGCTCTCGATCTTCGGGTCGTTCTGGGTGGTCGCGATCATCTTCAACGTGATCATCCTCCACCCGATCATGATCGCGTACCTGCCTCCGCCTCACGAGTTCAAGCACTTCACGCCCATGCTGATGCAGCGCTTCCTGCACTGGGCCGGCGCCGTCACCACGGGTCCCGTGAGCCGCTGGGTGATCGTCGGCGGCAACGCCATCGTGCTCATCCTCGTGACCTGGTACGTGCTGTTCAACTCGACGATCGGCGAGAGCCGGCCGGGCGTGCCGATCTTCTGGCCCGATCACCCGTTCAACGTCGCGACCGCGAAGCTCGGCGAGACCTTCGGCGGCGTGGACCAGATGACGGTCTTCGTGGACGGCGACGGCAAGAGCGCGAGCTCCGACGGCATCGTGATCCAGCGCATGGAGGCGCTGCAGCGCTGGATGCGCAAGTACGTCGATCCGGGCGCGACGATCTCCCTGGTCGACGTGATCAAGCAGTACTGGCTCGTGAACCACTACGCGGATCCGAAGTGGGGATTCGTGCCCGACTCGGCGCAGACGATCGGCGGGATCATCTTCCAGCTGCAGCGCAGCAACATCCCGGGATTCCTGCGCCCGTTCCTCACCGACGACGCCGAGGACGCGAACATCACGTTCTTCTTCCGCGACCACAAAGGGAAGACGATCAAGCGCGCGATCCACTACGCCACCGAGTTCATCAACGAGAACCCGATGGGCCGCATCAACGTGCGGCTGGTCGAGGACACGGGGGGCGTGCTCGGGGGCATCTACTACCTGTTCGGCCCCGTCATGTTCCCGCGTCACTCCGGCATGGTGGTCGAGGTCGCGGACATCAACGAAGACCAGAAGATCACCGGCTACCAGGTCGGAACGCCCGTGCAGATCGGGCGCTGGACGGAGAGCCTGAAGCCCGAGGACGTCGAGAAGAACGTCGCCGCGGCCATCCGCGCGCTGTCCCGGGCGAAGCTCGGCGAGATCAAGCTCACGGATCGGTTCAAGGAGGATCTCGACCAGGACCGGGAGCGCATGGAGAAGGTCGCGGTCAAGCTCTCCGCCGAGCACGATTATCGGATCGAGACCCTGGCCATCCCGGCCGACGAGGTGATCCGCGAGTTCGAGACCGTCGGCGATCTGGTCAACTACATCGTCGATCGCTCGGCGTACTACGTCGTCGAGGAGTGGAAGAACTCCGAGGGCAACATCACCGCCCAGACGATCCGCTACTGCCGCCACTACTGCAGCTACGAGCTCTGGACGCAGAACTCGATGTTCAAGGACGTCTCGTTCAACCCCCAGCGCACGAACACCTACACGCGCGGCGCGGAGTTCGTGCTCGCGGGCGGGATCATGGGCGTGTACGCCGCGGTGAACGACGAGGTCGAGCGCGGCCACGTCGCGAACATCGTGCTGATCTTCATCATCTCCTACCTGTTCGTGGCGATCAGCTACCGCTCGAACCTCGCCGGGCTGTTCGTGCTCTTCAGCATCTCGGTCGCGACGATGCTCTCGCTCGCTTACATGGCGGTGCGCGAGACGGGCCTCACGATCCAGACCCTGCCCGTGCAATCGGTCGGCGTCGGCGTCGGGATGGACTACGCGGTGTACGTCGCCGATCGCATCCGCCAGGAGTACGCCTGGTGCGGCGACTTCGACGAAGCGATCCGCCGCGCCATCCGGACCACGGGGATGGCGGTCTGCTTCACCGCGACGACGCTGATCGCCGGCATCATCGCCTGGTCCTTCAGCGAGCTCCGCTTCCAGGCAGAGATGGCGCAGCTCCTGACCATCCTGATGGGCGTGAACCTCCTCGGCGGCATCCTGCTCGTGCCCGCCTGCTTCTCGATCGTGAAGCCCAAGAGCTTCGTGTCCGCGTCACTTCAGGAGGCGACGGAGCAACATGACATGAGCGGATCGCAGCCGAAGGCTGCCGCCGCAAGCGCCGGCTGAGTAAGGGCCACGGCGGTCGAGGGAGCAGCCGTGGTCCAGTTCGCATCGCAGATGAGGGGAATGCTATGAGGGGAAGGCTGATTGCAGGGAATGTTGCCGCTCTGGTCCTCGGCACCCTGATGATTCTCGGCGGACTCACCCGGACGGCTTCGGCCTTCGAGTGGGATCTGCCGGGTGAGCGCAAGTTCTCGATCCACGGCTTCTACGAGTCCCGGCTCCTGTTCGTGGGCTCGGACCTGCCGGCGAACGGGGCGACCTGGTCGAGCTTCCGGCACGTTCTGTCGACCGAGGCCGAGCTCACGATCTTCCCCGACGGCTTCGGGCCGTTCGACTCGATGTTCATGTTCACGCGCTTTCTCGTCAGCTACGAGTGCATCTACACGCACGCCTGCTGGACGGCCTCGAGCGCGGACTCCTACGGCGACAAGGCGTATCCGGCCAACCGCCAGCCTCTGTCGTTGAAGGAAGACGTCAAGAACAACTCGCCGTACTTCGCGGGCCTGCTGAAGCAGCAGTACCGCCCCGGCAGCGTGACCGACGCACGCGAGGTGCTGAACCCGGCCCGCCGCTATCGCGACTGCGACAACCCGCCGGGCGTCTTCTCGAATCCGTGGCCGCTCGCGGTCTTCTGCAACCTGAACTCACGCTCCCCGCTCGACGGTCCGATCCAGGGCGGCACCAACAAACTCAACGAGGTCCGAGCCGGCTCGTTCACGCCGCTGTCGCGGCCGTCGCTGCTCGCCGCTTCGCGTCCCGCCATCGGTGAAGAGGAGTTCCTGCGCATCCAGGCCCTGATGCTCGGTGGGCAGGTGCTCTCGCGCGGCCAGGACGCGCAGCGGCGCGGCCTGCTCGTGGAGGCCGCCGAGGCCGACGCCCGCGGCGAGCGGGATGTCGCGGAGGCGCTGCGATCCGAGGCCGACGAGATCCTCGGCACGCCGCAGGACAACTTCGACGCGAACATTCCCAATCTGCTCGCGACGCGGCCCGATCCGAACCGGTTCGAGATCTTCGCGAACTCGCTCGCTCCGGGCTTGCTGAAGGCCAAGTGGGGCTCGAGCCAGCTTCGCAACCAGATCTGGCCGTTCCTGGCCACGATCAACACGCCCATCGTGCCGCAGGGCTACTTCGCGGGCAGCGCGGCGCTCGACTTCGTCGGCCAGTACGAGCAGGGCCTCTCCGAGAGCCTCAACGGCAGCGCCGAGATCGGCGGATTGCCCCCGTCGACCGACGCGGACGGTGTGCAGGTGCTGAATCAGACATCAATTCTGACCGAGCAGAATCCGTTCTTCATCGGGCGCGACGGGATCCGCAATACCGCGGACGATCTGCCCTTCATCGCCGGCAACGACGAAGCCAAGTCGGCCGGATACGCGCTCGCGCCACCGATCGCGGGCACGCTCGAGGACCGCTTCGACAATTCCATCTTGAGGCGTGGCGTCACGGTTCCGCTCTACACCCAGACCGCGCAAATCACCGTGCCGAGCGCCTCGGCGCCGGGCACCATGAAGCTGGTCGAGCTCTACGGCATATACAACCCGACGTACCTCACCCAGCAGGCGTGCCCGTCGCTCGGCGGCCTCTTCAACTTCTCGACCGGGGTATGCGCTGCGAGCGACGGCACGGACATCACTGCCGAAGCAGCCCGGATCGGCTGCAGGGTCCAAGCGAAGAACGTGAATGGAGTGGCCCGAAACATCGGCGTCAACGCCGACGGAGACTGCATCGAGGTGAACACCACCTCTGGCAAGCTGGAGTCTGGCGTCAGTGGCGAGCGGCTCCAGATCGAGGTGCTGCCGCTGCTGGGCGACCTGAGGGCGCGGCCCGGCGACGCGGTCAACGAGCCGCTCGACAACACCGACCTGAAGCTCTTCGCGGACCGGGGCGTGCAGATTCCGGCGCGGCCGCGCAACAACAAGAACGGCATCTACTTCCAGTCACCCGGCCAGCGCGAGCAGTACAACGATTATCACGAGCTGATCTCGAACCTCGACCTCAAGTACAGCGTGGACTCGCTGTCGTGGAACCACGGCGCCAGCCAGACCGAGCACGAGTTCATGGAGGGCTACCTCGAGTTCGAGATGGCCGACAGCCAGATCTACGCGCGGCTGGGCAAGCTGATCGTGGTCTGGGGAAAGACGGAGCTGTTCCGCAACCAGGACCGCAACAACCCGCTCGACATCGGCAACGGCATCTTCGCGCCGCTCGAAGAGCAGCGCGTCGGACAGTGGGCGCTCGACCTGACCTTCTCGCCCGAGGCGTTCATGCGCGTCGGCCCGGTCGAGGATCTGCGCCTGGAGTTCCTGACGATCTTCAACCCATTCGAGCCGACGGACCTCGGCAAGTGCGGCGAGGGCACGGCCGTCGACTACATCTGCCTGAAGAGCTTCGGCTCGATGGCGAACGGCCTCGCGGGAATCGGCGTCATCGGCGAGCATCGGCCGTACAACGACTACACGGGGGTCGGGCGCTGGGACTTCGGCGCCCGCCTGGAAGGCCGCCTCGACCGCTTCACGTTCGCGATCTCCGACTTCTGGGGCTGGGACGACGGCTTCTATCTCGACGTCGTGCAGCAGTACGAGCGGGTCAACGATCCGGTCAGCGGCGCGCCGCTCTCGGTCAACATGATCGAGCGCACGAAGGGCTGCAAGGTCCGCACCAATTCGGATGGCCAGGCGATCGGTCCGAACGGGATCGCGGGGGATGGCGACGACATCCTGCCGACGGAGGGTCAGTGTCTGCTCTGGGACAAGCCGAACGCGGAGGGCGTGCAGCGAATGCGCAGCCCCAACGCCGTCGCGAAGCTCCAGAACATCAACCAGACGATCTTCCACTCCCTCTGCTCGTACACGTTCGATCCCGATGAAGGCTACTGCGCGTTCGACCGCGTGAACGACCCGGACACGTTCGGCTTCATCTCGCAGATCCTCTCCGGCCTCGGCTCGCTCGGCGGCATCGTGCTCGACGGCACGGACACCATTC
>Ga0210377_10002080_pt1 | contig 17779 bp, 16 predicted proteins | sample PLM4_65_b1redo_FD_155480 | JGI IMG/M metagenome (GOLD analysis project Ga0210377, IMG submission 155480) | Groundwater sediment microbial communities from an aquifer in East River, Colorado, USA - PLM4_65_b1 redo | ecosystem: Environmental > Terrestrial > Soil > Riparian zone | place: USA: East...
CCCACCCCCTTGTCCCAGAGCATACGAGCAGGTAAGACGACCACCGGCTCTCCATCGGTCTCGGCACGCGGCGTATATCGTTTGATATCGACTCCGCTGCCCCGAATCACCACGGTATGCCCCGGCACAGCGATCGATTCCCGGACGAACAGGTCACGATCGTCGTCATTTTGAAAAATCACCCGGGATGACGACGCACGAAGCGCCCAGCGGAGGGCCCGCGTGATCAGAAGACGACGCCACTTGGCTCGTCGGTCACTGGCGATGAACGCATACCCAAGCCCGGCAAACGCATTGACCACCGCGGGAACCGAAGTAAACCATGCGGCAAAAGAGCCGTATAACACGGGTTTCATCGCCACGTGGTGGACGATGTGCGGGCGCTCGCGACGGTAAATTCGAACCAGCTCGATAATCGCGGCCAGCTCTCGCAGCGGGCGCCGGTTGCTCCGTAACAGCCTGATGGGAATGAGTGTGAAGCCTTCGGCGCGGATTCGCTCGCCGTGAGCGTCCACGCGCGTCGCGACCAACACGTCCATGCCCGCGTCTCGAGCCGCCCTGGCCAGATCGAGACGGTGCGACCAAAAGTACCAATCTTCGGTTACGAGGAAAAGCAACCGCGGCTTTACGGACACCAGCGCGCCTTCCAGGCCTGAAACATCAACACATCCCAAAGATGGTATTGCCAATTCCGCTGTCCAGACAGGTGCTCCAACCACTTCTCGCGGATCGGCGCGGGATTGAAAAACCCTTCCCCTTTTAACCTTTTTTCATCGAGCAACTCCTCCGCCCACTCCCGCAACGGCCCCCGCAACCAACGATCAAGCGGGATCCCGAAACCCGTCTTGGGCCGCTCAATCAGCGCCTTCGGAACGTAGCGGTAGAGCACCTGCCGCAAGAGCCACTTCCCTTGGCCCTGGCGGATTTTCATCGACAAGGGAATCCGCCACGCAAACTCCACGACCCGGTGATCCAAAAACGGCACACGCGATTCCAGGCTCACGCCCATGCTGGCCCGATCCACTTTGACGAGGATGTCGTCGGGCAGATAGGTCATCATGTCCAGGTACATCATGCGTTGCGTAAAATCCAGCAAATCGGCCCGCTGCGCCTTGTCCGTCAAGATCGTCGGCGGCTCGTCGGCGTGTAACACGACCGAGGTGGGGCTCTTCCAATGAGATACCAAACAGCGATACATCGCTTCTGGAGAGTTGGTGGCCAGAATTTCGGCCAGTTTATGAAGCTTATCGCCGGGCATCCGCTGGTTGATCTTGGCGGGCAGGAACGGTCTGACTGAAGTGAAAACGCGGTCCCAAACCTGAGGCGAAACGGCGGTCAAGACCCGGGCACCCGTCCCCCGTAATGCTTCCGGCATCCACCCAACCATCTTCCAGATGTTCCGCCCCCAGAAATACCGATTGTAACCGGCGAACAGTTCATCGCCGCCATCCCCTGAAAGGCTCACGGTCACGTGCCGGCGCGCCAGTTGAGAAACCAGAAAAGTCGGAATCTGGGACGAGTCCGAGAATGGTTCATCATAAAGATCGGGCAACCTCGGGATCACCGCCATCGCCTCTTCCGGAGTCACATAGAGTTCGGTGTGATCGGTACCCAGATGCTTGGCCACCTCTCGGGCGTATTCGGCTTCGTCATAACCTTGCTCATAAAAACCAATCGTAAAGGTTTTGACGGGCCGACGGCTCTGCGCCTGCATCAGAGCCACAACAGTCGAGGAGTCGATCCCGCCTGAGAGGAATGCACCGAGCGGCACATCGGCCACCATCTGCCCCGCCACCGCTTCACGCAAGAGCTGCTCAAGCTGCGAAGCCGCCTCACCTTCGTCGCCTCGGAAGAGGCGGTTCGTGCCCTCTTCGGCCACATGCTTCACTGACCAGTAGGTCACTGGCTGCGGCAGATACTGTTTCTGCGCTTCTTCTGCTGTCAACTGAAGATACGTTCCCGGCACAAGTTTGAAGACGCCCCGATAGATGGAATAAGGGGTGGGAACGTAATTGTGCCGGAAATAGAGGGCCAGGGCATCGCGGTCGATCTCTCCCCGCCATGCAGGATGAGCACGGAGGGCCTTGAGCTCAGAACCGAAGAGAAACACATTCCCGCACCACCCATAGTAAATCGGCTTTTCGCCCAAACGATCGCGGCTGAGATACAGACAGTGTTCGAGCCGATCCCAGAGGGCGAACGCGAACATGCCGACGAACCGCGCCAGCGCCTGCCTCAACCCCCATGCACTGATTGCGGCCAGTACCACCTCGGTATCCGAGTGCCCGCGCCATGCGGGACCAGCGCCTTGCTTCTCCAGAACCGCCTTGATTTCCCCAAAGTTATAGACCTCGCCGTTGAACGCAATCACATACCGCCCACAGGCGGAATGCATTGGCTGATGCCCTTCAGGGGAAAGATCGAGGATCGAAAGCCGCCGATGGCCCAAAGCAATGCCGGCGTCTGTGTCGCACCATACCCCCTGATCGTCCGGGCCTCGGTGGTGCAATTGAGCAATCATCTGCCTCGTCACTGACGAGACATTCGGCTTATCAAGTGCTTTGAGTCCGAACATACCGGCTAGGCCACACATGCCTTGCGCCCTTTATCCCAGTTTTGCCGCCACTGGAGATACATTAGAACTGTCCACATCCGGGGAAGTCTATCCTCTCCTGACAAGTGCTCACGCCACGCCCTCGTTACTGGGCCAGGGATCAATCCCGCCGCTTCCAGGTCCGCAGCTCCTCGCAAAGACTCCGCCCAGTCGCGTAGCGGCCCCCGGAGCCACTTTGCCATTGGCATACCGAATCCCTGCTTCGGCCGCTCTATTAACTCTCGCGGCACGTGACGATACAGCACTTCCCGGAGCAACAACTTCCCCCGATCCCCATGCTCGGCAAGCTTGAAACGCAGAGGGACGCGCCAACTCCACTCCACCAGCGGATGCGTCAACAACGGCACACGCGCCTCCAGCGACACCGCCATGCTGGCCCGATCCAACTTGGTCAGAATGTCATCCTGCAAATAATTTCCTTGATCCACAAGCATCATTTCTTCCGCCCAAGTCAAGTCTGGATAACTCACGGTATCAGCACCAAGGGCTGAACTCTCGGGGTCCGCGATCAATGCCTCCGGATGTGGCCACGCAGACATGGTCATCGCATATGCCCGATCACGGGGACACCCAAGATAGGCAGCAAGACGTCTGATGCGGTCCGACAAGCCGGATGCCCCGCCGTAGCGATACCCGGACAGCGGATTAACCACACCATCCCAAAATACGCTGGGCACGCTTTTCAGAATGCCAGCAGACAGCTCCGCACCGCGTCGTGTCAGCCGACCGCGCCACTGCTCGATGCGGCTGGCCCAAAAATACCGGGGGTAGCCTCCAAAGAGCTCATCACCACCATCGCCAGAAAGACTGACGGTGACATGCTCGCGAGCAAACTTCGAGACAAGAAACGTCGGGATCGAACTGCCATCGGCAAAGGGCTCGTCATAATAAGATGCAACCGTGGGAATCAGCTCCGGAACATCTTCGGCGTTCAGGATCAGCTCATGGTGATCCGTCCCCAGATGCTCGGCCACGGCCCGTGCGTGACGTGACTCGTCGTGGGCAATATCCGTAAATCCGATTGAAAAGGTTTTTACCGGGCGGGCAGACTCTGCCTGCATCAAGGCCACGATCGTCGATGAATCCACGCCTCCCGAAAGGAACGCCCCGTAAGGCACATCCGACTGCATGTGAAGGCGCACGGAACGGCGCAACCGCACTTCCAGTTCGTCAGCAGCCGCGACGAAGCTCATCTCCAAAGGGTCTTTGCGAGCCGCCCTGGCACGCGCTTCGGCGTTCCAGTAACGAATGATCTGGACACCCTCGGCATCCCGGCGCAGCAATGAACCGGATGGAAGTTTCCTTGCCCCGCGCAGGATAGAGGCAGGGGGCGGCACGCACAAGTAGCGGAAATAGGCATACAGCGCAGCAGAATCAATCGAATCGTCCAGCCAGGGCAACGGCTGAAGCGCCTGCAATTCGGAGGCAAAAGCGAAGTCTCTCCCGCGAGTGGCATAATAGAGAGGCTTGATCCCTAAGGGGTCGCGCGCCAGCCACAACACACGTTCCCGGATATCGTAGAGCGAGAAAGCGAACATCCCCTCAAAGCGGGCCACCGCTGACTCAATACCCCAGTATGCGCAAGCAGCAAGAACCACCTCAGTATCCGAATGGCCACGAAAAGCCATCCCCGCCTGCTCCAACTCACGGCGAAGGTCCAGGTAGTTATAGACCTCGCCATTATAGGTGAGCACATAACGACCAGATGCAGAAATCATCGGCTGCCGCCCGTCAGGGGTCAGGTCCAACACCGCCAAACGTCGGTGACCAAACCATACCCCCTGCCCCTTCCACTCACCCCCTCCATCCGGCCCACGATGGATCAAACGCCTCACCATCTCAGAGGCACAGCTCGCATCGATATCCTGACCCAGCCAGCCTGCAATTCCGCACATGGGCTATTCCTTGATTCCCACGGCACACCAGTAGGGTGGATGATCTGAAAATCGAACATCCCTCATTCCCGCCTTCCGGAACATGCGCTCGATCTGCTCCCTTGTGAAGCGCTGCTCAAGCCGGGTGCCAAATCGATCCAGCGCATCGGTCCGCATAACATAAAATGTTTTGTCTCTGTAGTAGGCAAGCGGCCACGAGACCGGCATCAACCTCATAGCGTCGAGGTGTTTTGCACAACGGGCCAACGGCCAGTAAACCAATCCAGCAATGATCTGGCAAACGACATTTTTCGCTCCGAATGGCATTGCCGAAATCAACTGCCGGCATATGTCGCTGAGTTTCCAAATCGCTTTGTACCACCACGACCTGTTGTCAAACGCGTAATAAAGATACAAAAGCAGGGGGGCGCCTGTCCTCATCTTTTCGGAAATAGAGACGATCGAAGCTTCCGTGTCCGGCACATGATGCAGAACACCAAGCGAGTAGGCAAAATCCAAGCTCTTATCGTCAAATGGTAGTTCAGCAACTGAAGCGTGGGTAAAGTCGCAGTTGTAGCTGTCGCGAAGGTTACTTCGAGCCACATCGAGCGCCTTATCGCTTGCGTCGACCAGGTGCAAGAACCCTACCTTAGGTGCGACGACAGAAGCCCAACGACCGCTTCCACAACCGACATCAGCTCCAACCGAATCAGTTGGCAAACGATCCCAAGGGAATATCCCGAAGTAGTCGTTAAATATCTTTTTCTTTTCCGCCTCGGTCAAACCTTTTTGGTCGACCGCCGCCCACTCGAGACCGAACCCCTCCACAGTCTTGGGATCTGCATTCTTCATAAGAACCTTCCCAGCTTAACCTTGCACGACTTGCGAAAACACTGCTCCATGTAATTTCGCGCTAGTAGCCAAGCTAAACTTTTTGGTCACCTTGTCTCTACCTGACAGACCATACATTTCCGCACAATTCACGTCCTTGAGAAGATCAACGATGCGTGAGGCTAGCCCATGCGCATCTCGCGCTGGCACGATGAACCCATCTTCAGCGTTGTTGACTAATTCGGGAATACCATCGATTCCGTAGGCTACAACCGGGCACCTCCACGCAAAACTCTCAAGTAATGCTGTCGGGCACCCCTCATTCCAAAGGGATGGCAGCACAAACACTCTGGCCCGCTGGAAATAAGCGGAGACATCGGCCTGAAAACCTTCACACCGAACCGCATGGGAAAGTCCGGCTGCCTCAATAGCGCGCTGAATCTCCCCGTTCATGTCATCACGGCCAACGAACACAAACCGGGCATCAGGAACGGCATCAAGCACCAACCGAACGGCTTCCAGATACTCTCGATGCCCCTTACGCGGACTGAGATTCGCCACCGTCAGCACTTCCAAGGGGCGCTCGGCCATTGGAAGAATCGCTTCGGGCAGATCAGCGAGCCCGTTGTAAATTGCATACACCCGCCCCGCAGGAACCTTGCACCTCCGAATCAGTGTATCGGCCGCGATTTTGGAGTTCGTGATATAACCATCTACCAAACCATGAAGCCAGCGCTCAACAAGTCTGAATCCGAGGTCGAGTCGAGAATCAGAATCCGGATTCCACCGCACACCTTGAATAAGCCGCATCCCCGGCATAACACTCTTCAGCCACCTAAGCATGAATGCGGCACGGATGCCGCAAACGTAAATCACTGCGATTCGCTCTCGACGAACGTAACGCCACAGGGCTACAAGCGCCCGCCAGCCGAATTGGCCGTGCCCGCCAGCGCCTCGACGACGCCCAAAGACAACAGGCTCTCGCCCCATGCCGCGCACCCACTCGCACCATGGCCCCTCACCGTCCAGGGTTCCAAGGCGATACTCCACGCTTGAAGGCACCAAGGCCATGCGCGTTAGGCTGCGCTCGGCGCCGCCGAGTTCACTGCTGGAGAAGAGAAGGAGAACACGACGACGCATTGATTTTCCTGAAGACGAACTCATTACATCCATGACGGCCGCGACATGTTTTCAAATTCTCCAAAACAAATCCCTTCTCATGGAGAAATTTGAAAATCGCCTCCGGCGTAGCGACCTCGAATGGATATCCTCCAAGCCAATCAAGCATGTCATACCAGAGAGACATCCCTCTCTCAATAGACAAGCGACCCGTCAAAGCACGAAATATGTAACGTAGCCAAAAGAGATATGGGGCATGAAACATAATCATTGCTATACGACCGGCATTACTACGGTTATATATGCGTTTAACAATTGTCCAGTACTTGCTAATCCATCCCTGATCGTTATAGATTGCGATGAAAAGCAAGCCATTATTTCGCACTAACGGTGTAACATTCTCAAGTGCCTGCCACATTTTCCCAGTGTGATGAAGCACTCCCCAAGAGTAAACAAGGTCGAACTCCCCCAGTCGGCCTAAATAATTTGGCGCTAACACAGAACCTTCTTCGACTGTCCAATTTTTATTATCAGGAAAATAACGTTGCCGTAGCTCAGCAGTGCATGCAACAGACTGAGGATCGTAGTCAAATGAATGAACCTGCGCCCCCAATCGCCTAGCCGCTAGACTAAATAAGCCGCTGCCGGAACCGGTATCCAAAACAGCTTTATCTTCCAGACTTTTTACTCCCAACATGGCACGAAGAGAGTTTTCAGCAGCTTGAATCCGACCGTCGTCCAGCAACCTTAGAAATCGCGACCAGTTTGCCCCAAACGCAAAACGCTGACCACGTTGCAACTCTTCGCTATGACTCATGATTTTCCATTCTTAATATCTTCAATACGGATGAAAGTACGTTGACACCTTTCGATAAGCGATTACCCGTAACGCCTTACCCACCCTGCCTGTCTCATCATACCAACTATCCAGCTACCTAGCCGGGCACCACTTACAAGAATTAATACGGCCCCAACACTTTCTTTAAGGCAAGACCAAGAGGCACCCTTGTACCAGCACCGCCACGCCCCAGGCATTCCAGCAAGCCTAAGATAAACCGCCAATCGGAGATGCTTGGTATGCCATACACTTGGTGCTTCGCGCCGATACAAGTCACCATAGTATTCAAAAAGCGTTTCATAACACTGGGCAGTTTCCCGAGCTTGTTTCTGATTAGTCCATCCCGCAGTTACTGACCCAGCACGATCATCATGATAAATACGCAGAACACGACTGGAAACCCAGAACGATCCATCCAGAGCAAAATTGATGTAGCTCACAATGCCACAGGACTTACGCATTCCAAGGTCAACATAGGTCTTTCCACGAACATAGTCGCCTCGGAATAGCGGGATATATTCCCCGGAATATCGTTCGTTGAGAATATCTTTCAGTGTCAAGGGACCTTGGTAACTCGGATTCTCCACAGTCACACGTCCCTCTGGATTGCGGCAGGCAGCGTAACATATTTTATTTTCTGCCGGCCACTCATCAAGAATGGCGGCAAGCACGACCGGCCAATCAGGCACCAATTCGTCGTCAGCGTCAAGAATCGCGACCACGTTACCTGTCGATGCTGCAATGCCCGTATTGCGGCCAGCACACATTCCCCGGTTGCTCTCGTGTCGCAGGAGGCGTGCACCGGCATACCGGGAGACATTTTCAGCTAAAGCCTTCCTATCGCTACTGCCATCATCCACCACCAGCACCTCGACATTCCAATCAACACGTAATGTGGCCTTAAATACCGATTCCAGGGTGCGATCAATGGTGTGTGCAACGTTGAAGGCAGGGATAACGAACGAAATCAGCATGAGAAACGCGTCTTCATAAGACAAACACTTTCCCGGCGGGCCGAGATGCGCCAATCGGCGTCAGTCGCGAAGCGAAGCATGGCGTCTGCAAGCGATGTCTCGAAAACCGAGGTATCAGTTGCCCCTATGTGGGATTTCATATTTTCCAAATCAAAGTAATAGCGCGAAGGCATCACCCCATCCCACACCGATATGGGGGGGGTAATGAGATTTCCATTCCGACCATCCTCCACCATCTCACCCAGCGCATAAACGTCGGTCGCAATCACCGCCATGCCGTATGCCAACGCTTCGAGCGCCACCATGCCGAAGGACTCCACATAAGTTGGCAACACTAGTACATCCGCATTGCGCATGAAGTGTTCGTGAATCTGTTCCCTGGAATACTTTGCAGGGTGTACCTGAAGGCCTGGGCAGCGCGAAGTAAGTTCTTCGTATTTTGATGGGAGGTGCGTAACGACATCTAATTTCGCATCAGGTGCTCCTTCATACACCCGCTCAAAGGCTCTAAGCAGGGAGACACCTCCCTTGATCTCAAACTGAGTACCAACGAACAGGAAGCGGCATCCGTCTTGACACAAATTATCTACCGACTTAACTACCTGAGGTATATGGGGGTAATGAACACTTGCCTTATGATAAACTTCAGCCCCGAAAAGGTGTTCCAAGCTCTTGCGACAGGCCTCGCTCATGCAACGAATTTCTCGGCACCGACTAGAGAGAAGTACGCGCCTGAGAATTAGGCGATAGATCGGCATTGCCCGCATGTTATAGCCCACGAGTGACCATGGGTTATCGAGATCAACAATGAATTGGCCTGTTGTCGCAATGCCGCCCCACAAATACACCACAGAGCCTCTCGGTGCTTCCGCGGGGCGCAACTTAAGATTTAGTAACGGTAGCCTCTGTTGCCACGCTTTTTTAAGTTTTGGAGCGATCGCTATGCCCGACGATACCTGACTCCCCCTACGGCCTTCGGCAATTTCCGGGTTAATCACTTCGTCCTTCGGCCAACGACGAATGGTGTCAAGCTGGCGGTCGCGGAGGTACTTGCGCTTCTCGAAACATCCCTTAGACGAGCGGATGCGAAGACAGTTGTTCGTCGTTCCGGGCAATTTTTCGGTTGATCAAGTCAAATTCCGTGACGTATTCAGACCCAAATCATGACTTTTCTCTCGGTACCGCGATACGCGTCCCGACTCCTTTTTGGCAGCCACTGATCGGCGTTTGAGCTTAAGCCTACTGTTAGCAATAAAAGGTAATATTAAAAACGGGAAAATATATCTCGGGCCCCATACCCATGATGCAGTAGATACAAACAACACAAGTGACAGAAAACTCTTCATATACACGGAGCATATTCCGCCGCAGCGAATTGATTTTAACAATTCAATCCCAAGTAATACGGAAACAAACAAATTACCAAAACCAATTGGATTCAACAGAATGTTGTCGTTAAAATTTCTTACAAAGGACAATACTCCGCCAAACATATTCATTGTAAAATTATAGGCCACCATTGTTATAAAGACTTCTGGAGTCTGATGGTTCGCGAGAAATAACCCTCCTAAATATGCTGAAGAATTGTCTACGGCGGAGGATAATCGTGATATATTTTCGGCATAATAATAATCGTCATTTAAAATATAGATATATATAGGAATAATCAAAACACAATAGCCAATTAAAGTCCGAAATAATAAGAATCTCAGTGCAATATGATATAAAAAAATTGCACCATAAATTGGCCGCACTAACATCGCAGTCAGACCTACCACACCTAATAGGCTGTTCGTAACACGAACCCCATTTAATAGCCAATGCAACAAAAACACGCTTCCAAGTGCAAGAGGAATCTCCCTCTGAACTGATGGGACCAGAATAAACAGTATTGGAGCAACACAAACATAGAATCTTACATATGCGTCACGATCTAGAAGCCTATAACTAAAAACCAAGATAATCGTAACTGCTATCAAGTTAAGTATGTAAATCCCCCATATGCCAAATAATTCGTAAGGCACCCGGTAGATAAAAACAACCGCTGTGTTGGCAACGTTATCAATATCCGCTCCACCCCCAATTAAGTCCATATAAGTAAAGTGATCAGCAGGGCGAAAAGAGAACGATGATAATTGTTCTGCTGCAATCAACAGGAGTGCCACTAGTGCAATAACGAGCGAAAATATAAATGGGATGATCATGTGAGCAACTTTCTATTTCCTAATTAGAAATGGCCCCAGTGCGAAATTCCTGAGTCCTGATTTGCTAAATGTTGCTAAGGCTTGCTGTGGGGTTGCAACCAACGGATAACCGTGCAGATTGAAGCTCGTATTCAGCACAGCCCCAACACCCGTCTTTTGCTCAAATAGTCGTATCAGGCGGTAATACTCTGGATTTGCCGCTTCCTCAACCACTTGCGGTCTCAGTGTATGATCCCCCTGATGCAGGGCGGCTCTTAGGTGTTGAACCCCTAGCTCTGTTGCTGCAAATGCCGTTATCATGTAAGCTGCCCTGACTTTACCGGGGCTGTAATCCTTAAGATATTTGGGGGCGGCCGTATCCAACATGGATGGCGCAAACGGCATCCAGAAGTCCCGAGACTTGATCAGGTCATTGACTGTGTAAAAGCTTTCCATATGGCTGGGGTGGGCGAGTATTGCTCGGTTACCGAGTGAGCGAGCGCCCCATTCGCACCGTCCGGAAAAACGTGCCACCACCTCACGCTGCGCGAGCAAATCGGCGATGGCGTCTTCGACATCTGATGGCTCGGCCACGGAATAGCGCTCTACCAGACGGTTATCCCCAATAAACCGCGCCAATTCATCCCGCTCGAAGGAGATGCCCATATAGAGGTTGTCGAGGGGCTTGACTGAAATCCCTTTTTGAATCGCAAGGGTATACGCGGCACCAATGGGGTTCGATTCGTCGCCACAGGAGGGCAAAAAGTGAACGCGCTCGACTTCTTCCATCTCCTGAATACGCATGTTGAGCTTCACATTCATGAAGACACCGCCCCCAGTATAGATGTTGCGGATACCGGTCTGCTTGATGGCGGCAAGTATCCATGCGGTAATACGTTCTTCGAGCAGGTATTGGACAGCGCCAGCCATGTTGTCGAATCGCTCCCCCACAGCGTGGCGGACGAGATAGTCATAAAAGTTAGACGCATCGACGCTGGAGCGGAAAACCAACTGATTTGCTGGGTCAAGATCAATTACCGGCGCAAAGATGCGCTCGTAGGTTTCCTTCTGATATCCCTTGCAGTACGCCGCCAATCCCATCACCTTGTATTCGTGTTCAAGAATTTTCATGCCAAGGAAACGGGTTGTATTGGAGTAAATGCCACCGAGAGAGGCGTTCGGCGGCGTCGTTGCAATCTTCTCCAGCTTCCTATTACGCGCTACCCAGACCGTTGCACATGCCTGATCGCCGCTACCGTCGGCCGTGAAAACTAGCGCTGGCTCATCGTCTTGAGCCAATCCGTAGTAGGCGGAGTAGGCGTGGCATTGATGGTGGTCAATGTGCGTCACAGGCTTGCCGCTCAATGGTGTTTTCGAAAGATGCTCTGCAAGTTCGGAGCGCCCCTCAGCCAACAGATCTGCTTTACGGTTTTGCCGTGCAATCTTGAAAATTCCAGGCATGATGCTACCTAACATACCTCTTTCCATGCTCTTGGCAGCCTTGCGAAGCGCAGAGCTTTCCTCGATTCTGTTTTTCGGGTCGAAGAGATAGTCATAGCAGTAAGAAGGGAACACGTCATTGCCAGCAATGGCAATAGCTTCGATTTCATCCGGTGCTATCCCGCACTCGTCGAGCAGTGAATCCATTGCATCTTTTGGAAAGGCAGCAGAATTTTTGATGTTGTCTATCTTCTCCTGGCTTAGCAAACCCACCAGTCGGCCTTCCTCAAGCAAACCAACAGTGGAATTGTGACCGGGGTGTATCGATAAAATGATCATACGAGTGTATTCTCTGTATATTTCTGTGCAACCACCATCTGTGGCGCTCTACAGGCATCCTTTCCAATTTTTACATACAAGAAGAACACTCCAAGCACGTGAGTAAGGATGATTGCAATTAACGGGGCCAAATAGCCCATTCGGCCAAACAGTAGCGCTAAAATAACCAGCTTGGCCGCAAGCTGCAATGCCGTTACCTTGACCAATGGCCCGGTCTTCACCAATGCGTAAGCAACTCCTGCCGGCCACCAAGATGCTGCGACAAAGAACAGAGCGGTACCAGCAAGCATATATGGTATAAGCCCGTCCGGAGCGTTGTTACCAACCCAGAGATGAACAAACCAATTTCCTGCTATTGCGTAGCCCACGCCTGCGAGGGCGGATAGGCCAAGTATGATGCGTAGGCCCTTACGGTAAGTGCTTTGAATTCCCTCCGCTTCCCCGCGTGTCTCCATCTGGATAAGGTGGGGGGCAAAGACGCCGGGGATACGCCCCAGCAAAAGGATGCAAACTTCAGGGATACGCCAGAGCAGGTAGAAGGTCGCAGCGACCGACGGCCCGGCCAACCAGCCAATGATCAACACATCGGCCTGAAGGGTGAGTAGTAACACTCCGTATAGAACGTAATGCTGACCCATCTTGCCACTAATCCGTTGCCACATGGGACCAGGATCGGCCAACGGCCAGTTCCAGCGCAGGGCCATGCCTTCATGATGCCAATAAAGCCATGCGAGACCACGAGCAACTAATACACCGCCAATTTGCGCGACAACAATCGATGCCAGCCCTCCACCCCAGTAAAGTCCTGCCGCCGCGCCACAAGCAAATGCAATTTGTCCTGCCGCTTCGATAGTATTCCCGGTTGTCTGGCGACAGAGTGCGATAAAAGATAGGCGATCTGCGTTGTATTCGTACATCAGCAGGAAATAGATACTGGCAAGAATCATAGCTTGCAGAATCTCGATGTTTTCAAGAGCACCCGCCAAAACCCAAGGCGAAACTATCCAGAATACAGTGATTGTTATTACCGCGTAGCCCACGTAAACCAGCTTCGAGAGCGCATAAGCATCGGCGAACCCGGCGGTATCACTCACGGCGCCGCGCTCACCGAGGATACGAGCCATTCCCCCTGAAAGCCATGTGATGCCAATGGCCCCGTAGTTGATTGCGGCAAGCATCATAGTTAGAACACCAAATGTCTCTTGGCCAAGATGGCGCAGGTACAGTGGCACAAGAACAAACTGAATGGCGATAGTCAGCGCCATCAGGCCATAGCCGCTGCCTAGGGCACCAAGAATGTCACGCCTCATGAAGCGCTAACATCGTCAGTCAACTGAAACAGGATACAATCATTTGCCATGTTTAATTATGGCCATGAATGAGGTCGCGAGCCGGGGGTTAACCATTGATATAACCTTTGCAGCAATCGATTTCCCGCGAATCACCATATTTCTCTTATCAAGATGGTCAAAGAATAGGTAACCTTCAACCTCATAACCATAGCGATCACATATTCCTTGAATATGCTCAGGCATAAAACAAGTGACGTGATCATAATAGACGTTAATCGGTCTACCGGTCATAGCCCTGGCGATCGTGTTGGAGGACGTTGGATTTGGTGTTGTGATCAAAAGACGACCATCTTGTGATAGATGGCGCATCAGGTTTTTTATTCCTGTAACTGGTGCATCAAGGTGCTCTATCACATCCGACAAGGCAATAATTTCGAACTCGCGCATCAAGTCCATGGTCTCGCAGTTGTCTTTCACAATTTCAATACCGTGCCGAGAGGCATATGCAATACCTTCCTCGTCAATATCTATGCCTACAAGATCTTTGGCGACACGACCAATCTGATGATGTAACCATGCTTCACGATTATTCGGCAGATACCCTCGCACGCCACCTGCTGCGCCGACATTGAGAACTGACTTATCCTTTGCTCGACGCAATACCCAGTCAACGATATGTGTTTCCAGAACTGGCCTTGTATTTAGCCTGGTCAGATCATTAGATCTCATGATTTATCGCCTTGCTTCGACAAGCCATTCCTGAATCGCAAACATTTTCGCAGTACGACTGGCACCTCGTGTGTTGTCGCGAAATCCATGCCAAACACGCCTAACCGAATCAACATTGAATAAGCCATCTGCATCCATCGGTGCCGAGAACAGTTCTTCGGCGTGCTTTTCCCACGGGCCACTGAATACCATCGCCTCCTGAATCCCCATGCCGAATCCCCGCTTTGGTGCGGCAAGCAGTTCAGCAGGTATCAGGTCCGACACAGACTCACGAAGTATTGCTTTGAGCCACCCTGGGTTGCTGGTAGAAGGTATCTTCTGTTCTACCGGGGTTGCGAGGGCGAACGAGACGACTTCCTGGTCCAAAAAGGGAGATCGCATTTCGATGGACGCTCCCATGGCTGGCAAATCCCCGGCTATGGTCACGGAATGCGTATTTTCAACCATCAGGCCAACGAAATTGGATTCGTCAATGAATCGTTCGGATGGACACAAGTCACCCCAGTACTCCATTTCTTCTGCAGCGCGATTGGCCAGATGCTGTTTGGCGTCTTCAGTCAGGAATGTCGCCCATTCGTTATTGGCCAACGCTCGGTAATAGGCTGCTTTTCTTTTCCCAGGGGGAGCGGACAACAAGGCAAACCGACCCCCGGCAAGCGGCGCGAGCAAGGGACGCAGGAAAGCGATTCGGTCTAGCCAGCGAGAAATCCTGAGGGTGCGTATGTGCCCGGTGTAGCCATAGAAAAGTTCATCGGCACCATTCCCAGACATCACAACTTTGATACCATCGTCCCGTATTGCCCGACAGAGCGAGTAGGTGTGAACCAAGGGCAGGAGCATGATGGGTTCACCATAGATTTTCAGGAGTTGCTGAAAAATGGCCCATTGCTCATCTGGATCGAAGTAGAACTCTTTATGGGCGGTGCCGAGTCGCTCGGCCATGATGCGGGCTCGACGCAGGTCTTCGTCTTGCGGGTCGAAGCCGAGGGCATAGGTGTGTATGGGGGTATCCGTATGTTTTCGCATCATGCCGACGATCGCGGAACTGTCGACACCGCCCGATAGCAGCGCACCCACGGGCACGTCTGCCCGCATTCGCAAGCGCACAGCATCTTCGAGAATCGACCGCAAATTCCCAGTCGTAATTGGTCCCACTGACGGCTGTGGATCCCAATACCGCCATATTCGCTCGATCGCACCATCCCTGATAATCATTGCATGCCCCGGGCGCAGGCGTTGAATGCCCTTATAAGCCGTGTAAGGATCGGGAATATGCCTCAGGTTATGGAGCAACATTGCCGCTAGAGCGGAATGATCTAAGGTGATGTCCACTTCCGGAGCGCAGCGCACCGCTGGAATTTCCGAAGCAAAGACAAAACCGTTCGGTGTTGTTGCGTAAACAAAGGGTTTCTTGCCAACTCTGTCGCGCGCGCAAAAAATGACACCACTTCCTGAGTCGTACAGCGCGAAGGCGAACATTCCCCTGAGCTTCTGGAGCATTTCAGTACCCCAGGCCCTGTAGGCCTCAATCAATACTTCGCTATCACTAGATGATCTAAAATTGAAGCCCTTTGCCTGAAGTTCTGACCTCAGTTCTTGCCAGTTATATATCTCGCCGTTGAACACAAGAGCGAGGGAGCCTTTGAGCATCGGTTGGTGGCCAGATGGCGACAGATCAACGATCGCCAAACGGTTATGGCAGAGGCCAACACGGCGCTTCGAACAAATCCACTTCCCATTACTATCAGGCCCACGGTGATTCTGTATCGTACGCATCTGGTCCAAAATGACCTGCATATCCAGGGATGCCCCCGGTATTGGATAGAAACCGCCAATTCCGCACATGTGGCTAAGCTCGCTCTACCATCAAGAGGATCAAGGGGTCAGCCCCTGACTTGTGACAAGATCGGCCCCATCATCGCCGCCAGCCCTGCATCGCCACCAAGCCTAGCCTCAACCCGCCGCGCCACAATGCGATCGAGCGCAAAGGGCGCACACACGTCATCCGCCATACATGCTCCCGCGCACCAAACCCGGATACAGTGGATCGAGGACGAGGACACGGATCATGAGGACCCTAATTTTCCGAGCGCCCCAAGATCGACGTCCAGGCGGCGAGCCCAGCTCTCCAGGTATGCCCTGTCCAGCGCGCTCTCCTGCCCGGCGAGCACCCCGTCGATATCAGCGCGATCTTGTGGTCTTCCAGCCAAGGCTTTCAGGAGCACCAGATCTTCGATCGTCACGATCGGCAACACCATCCCGGAAAAATCCACCGTGCCCTTGCGGGCCAGCGCGGAGCGCAGGCCTTCGAACAGGTCGGTCGGCGGTCTGGCGGGGATCAGGACAAGGACGTCGATATCCACCGTCGCGCGCGGTGTCACCAGCGCGCTGTACGCCAGCCCACCCGCGATCGCGAAATCGAACCGCTGTTTCTGCAAGACCCGAATGACCGCGGTCAAAACGGAAATCAGGTAGGTGTCGTACGCCACGCGCGCTCTTTCCGTTCCCGAATCTCGGCGAAAAGCCGCTCCTCCAATTGGTCCTCGGGGACCGACTGGGCGAGGACCGCTCGCCGCAACATGAGGCACAGGTTCGTAATGTCGGCCCACGCGGAGAGATTGTCGGCGGCGCGCTCGGCCGCGGGGTCGGTCACTTGAACAGATCCTTAAGAGGGGACATCCCGCAGCCGCGGGAACCGCGCGTCCTTGGCCGACAGCAGGGGCTCGGCGATCGGCCACACGATCGCCAGGTCCTGGTCGCTCCAGATAATGCCGCGCTCGTCGTCCGGGACGTAAAAGTCCGTGCACTTATAGGCGAAATCCGCAAACTCGCTCACCACGCAAAAGCCGTGCGCGAAGCCGGGCGGGATGTACATCTGGCGAGGCTGGTCCCCGGAGAGCGTAGTGCCAAACCAGCGGCCGAAGGAGGGCGACGCGCGCCGGATATCGACGACGACGTCGAACACCTCACCCCTCGTCACCCACACCAGCTTGGCCTGCGGGTGGCGGAGTTGGTAATGCAGGCCGCGCAACGTACCCCGAACCGAGCGTGAACAGTTGTCCTGGACAAACGTGGAGGCGATCCCGGCGTCGGCGTACCGCTTGGCCTGGTACGTCTCCCAGAACATCCCCCTGGCGTCGGAAAACACCCGTGGCTCGATGAGCAGCACGCCCGGCAGGGAGGCTTCGATCACCTTCATCGCGAACCGAGCTGACGATCAGGAACTGACAACACCCTGATCATCATTGGATCGCCGCGACCACGCGCTTCAAGCCCGTCTTGATATCCACTTTGGGCGTGTAGCCCAAAAGGGCCTCGGCGCGGTGCAGGTCGGCCAGCGAGTGTTTGACGTCGCCGGGGCGTGGATCGACGTACTCGGGTTTGGCGGACACTTTGACGAGCCGCGCGAGCTCCTTATATAACTCGTTGATCGTGGTCCGATCGCCGTACGCAATGTTCATCGCCTCGCCGACCGCGTACCGGCTCTTACACGCCAGCAGATTCGCCTGCACGCAATCTCCGATGAACGTGAAGTCGCGCGATTGT
>Ga0210377_10002081_pt1 | contig 17779 bp, 16 predicted proteins | sample PLM4_65_b1redo_FD_155480 | JGI IMG/M metagenome (GOLD analysis project Ga0210377, IMG submission 155480) | Groundwater sediment microbial communities from an aquifer in East River, Colorado, USA - PLM4_65_b1 redo | ecosystem: Environmental > Terrestrial > Soil > Riparian zone | place: USA: East...
TGAGAACCTTCCCGATCCCGCCGTTGAACGTGCCGGAACTCAGCGTGTCGGTGCGGGTGGACTGGGTGATTTCCACTGCCCCCGAGTCCGCGGTTTCGGTATTCCCGTCTGCACTCTTGACGACGTACAGCGCAACGTTGCCGGTCGTTGCGTCGACAGTGGTATAGAACTCGCACCACGCACCAGGCAGCGGGCCCGTTCCATCAGCGTCGCAGCCGTCGGAGTTGCCCCCCTGCGCCGAGAAGTGACCGTCCAGGTTGCTCATGGCACGCCACCGAAGCGTGTTGCCCGGCGTGTTCGCCTGGCGCGAAAATCCGACCGAAGACCGGAGGCTCTGCGTGAACTCCAACCCATCGCCCGCGAGCGCGCCGCCGGCGGTGTACTTCACCATCAGGGTGTCCACCCAGGCCTGCCGCTCGTGCGGCCAGTACCGGGGGAATTTCCCGGTGGTGAGGGGTTCGCCGTGGCCGTCGAGGAAGGCCAGGATGCCCGTCAAACCGGCTTCCATGGACTGGTTCGCCAACGCGGTGCCAACGTCGCCGCCGGCGCCCATCTGCCCCACTTCGGGGAAGAACGGGAAAATCTGCGCCAACGACGCAAACCCACTGTTCCACAAACCGCCCGAGAACGACGGCTGCATGAGGAGCCGATACCCGGTCCGGTGATGGTCGCCGGAGGGCGGGATGAACGGCGTGCCGAACCGGGGATCGTAGTATATCCCGTTCGCCCACGCCTCCAACGACGACGCTCCCCACGAATTGCAATTTCCGCTTTGGCCTGCCATCGAGGTACACGGCGTGGTCGTGCCGATGTACGGGATGTAAATCCCCGAGCCCGCGAAGGCGCCCAACACCCCGTTCGTGTCGTTCGACACGACGAAGGCCGGGACGAACAGCTTGGATCCGGCAGCGCCTTCCTGCTCAGACGTATTGACGGTGAAGAGATTGGCCGCGAACGCGGGCGCCGCAATCAACGCGAGCCCGAGGACCGCCAAACCCAGCACCGTAGATCTGCTGTGTTTGTGCATGTGATCTGCCTTTCTTGGTTGTGCCTCTCTCCCCGATGGAGAGAGGTCGTGCTGTGATGTGATTCGCATGTCGTGATCACCCCCTTTCCTGCGTTAAGATCGCGGGAAAATGCGCCCCGCGTCCAGATCGTTCAAATAGTTCACCACGTTCAGCTTGAACAACTTGAACGACTTGAATAATTTAAACATCGTGAACCCTCTTGGCCTTCACCTTGAACGAGTTGAACGTCTTTTGCCTTAACACTGATGCACCGGCCCGGTCACCGTCAGGCCATCCGGTCGGCCGTCCGCGTCGGCATCGGCCGTGTTGCCGTCGAACGCAAACGTCCCGCCGCAGGTGGCGGTCACGCCGTCTTCGCTGAGCGCCTGCGTGTAGCTCCCCTGGCTCCCGATGGGGTTACCCGCGGCGTCGGTCAGCGAGCGCAGGCTGAAGCTCATGTCGAACACCTGTCCCCGCTCACTCACGTTCTGGGAAAATGCGTACTCGATCTCGGTGCACCGGCTGGTCGGAGACGACGGCCCGATCGCGGCGCACGCAGTGGTTTCGGTGCTTAACCGCGAGAGCAACCCGTTCTCCAGCGACTGAAACGCCTGCCCGAGGTGGTTCACCCTGGACAACGTCAGCGGCGAGCAGGAGGCGACGTTGATCGGGGCGAGCGGGGCGGAGGCCTTCGAGAGCACGTTCTCCACCCCCGTGTCGCAATTCTGAAGCAGATTGGCCTGGCTGCTCCCTTCCGGAACGCCGCACCCGAACTGCGAGCTGGCGCAGGCTCCGAGCGCGCTCGGGGCGAACGGGTTCGACGTGTCGGGATGGGGATCGGAGGGGCCGGTGATGGTCGTCGGATCGAATCCGCGCAAGGTCGCCATGTCCGCGTTGGATTGGCTCGAGCGATTGAGGGTGATGCTCTGCCCCTGCGCTGAAGTGACACCGAGAAGACTCACCAGCATGACCACCCCGGCCGACCTCATCGCAACACTGCGCACATCAATCTCCTGAAACCTCACCGGGGCCGCTTAGATGCAATCACCAGGCCACCACCCCATCGGCATCCATGACGGGAAACTCGACTGAAACACGTGTTTTTTCAACATGATTAGAATTCTGCTCGCATGAATGAATTCATGGAATGCGTGTGCGGGTGAATATAGGAAAATCTTTTCCCTCGTTTTGCGACTTTATCCTTAGACATTTCCACCCGTGATTAGAAATGAATCGTGAGCTTGACCATCGCCTCAACCCCGGACAGTTCCAAGGCAAGGGCCTGGGTGGGGCCCGCCTCTTCCTGAATCTCGCCGGTCGTCGTAATCTCGGCGTAGGTGACGGGGCGGCCTTCGAGCGGATCGAAAAACGTTTGGGGCAACGGCACGCCGGGGCGGATCGAAAACGGATTCGGCACCGCGGTCAGCGGAAAGCCGGCCGAGAAATGGCGCGTGACCTGCATCTTCGTGATGGTCGCCACCACGTAATTCGCCTGCCCGCCGACCGACAGCCATGAGGTCAGCGGGTAATCCCCGCCGACCCCGAACCGGGTCGTGTACCCCCAGCCGAAGGATTCATCCGAGCTGACCGACGCGAAGCTCAGGGCGGGGTCGACGACGTTCACCAGCGAGTCCATGGTCAGGAAGGCCATGGTCACCCCGAGCAGGCCGATGTTGAGATAGACGCCGCGGCCCTCGGCGTTGCGGAGCAGGTGGTACCGCCACTCCAGGAAGACGCGGTCCAGCACCAGGTTATACCTCGCGCTGCGCGGGACCGTGATCGGCGGAATATTCGAACGAATGAAGAGCAGGATGGCGTCTTGGCCGAACGTCTCGCCGCGCCAGCTGGAGAACGACAGCCCGAACGAGTGCGACCCGCCCATGTTGTAGACGGCGTCCACGCCGTAGGTCGGCCCCCCGGAGATTCCGTCCACCGGCAGGTTGCGCTTCTCAAACGAGAAATTCTGATTGCGCGGGAGCAGGAAATTGGGGTCCTGCATGATCGTCACGCTGGTGTCCTTCAGGATGTGGTTCAGCGTGCCAAGGCGCGGGTTGTAATACCCCGTCACCAGAGAAAACATCCACGCAGTGGGAATCTCTTCGACGGGCGGCCGAACCGCGGCGCCCCCCTCCTGCTGATCCGCAGCGGGCTCCGGGACGACCGGACCCGAAGACGGCGTCGGCTCGGCGGGCAACGGAGCGGCTGGCGGCGCTTCGGACGGCGGAGGCACGAGGGGCGCGGGGGCAGGCGGCGCGGGGAGCGCCGGTTCCGGCTGGGCCGGCTCCGGCGTTGCCGGTTGAGTCCCGTCGACAGGAACGGTCTCGACCGGCGAAGGCGGGGGCGTCTCGAGCTGCGTGGAGGATGGCGGCTCTTGAGCCGCGACCAGCGGGGCGCCAAGCGCCGCTGCGATGCCGAGCCCCAGACCAAGCGCCAGTCGAAGGGCCCCGGACCCGCCGCGTCGCACCTCGCTCATCGGCAGCCCCGTCACGGCCTCGTCGACGATCCTCAGCTCTGGACGACGAGGGGTTTGCTCATCCGCGAGCCGACGATGAACCCGGGTTGAAATCCCACGATCAGCAGGGGAAGCAGGATCAGGGCGCCCAGCGCGCTGGTGAGCATGGCGATGGGCACGAGGATGCCTTCCATGTGCAGATAATAGCCCGAAAAGGGCAAGGTTAGATACCCGGCCGAGATGGCCACCGCAACGTAGCAGATGGCCTTGCCCGACGTCGCGACCGCCGTCCGCACCGCCCGGTCCAGCGCCGCCGGCTGGTGCGCCGCCCCGTCCAGATCCCGGTAGGCTTCGCGGAGCCGGAACAGGAAGTAGATCGCGTAATCGGCCCCCATGCCCACGGCCATCGCGGAAATGGCGGCGGTCCCGATCCCCAGCGTGACGCCGGTCAATCCCATCACGGCGAAATTGATCAGCACCGCCAGCCCCAAGGGCAGCAAGACCAACAGCGCGCCCAGCAGCGAGCGGAGGACCACCGCGGAGGCCACGAAGATGATGGCCGCGATCTGGGCGATGTTCTCCAGCTTGCCGTCGACCATCGTCCGGTTGAGCGCGACCGTCACCGGCGAACTGCCGGCCACGCCCACCGTGATGCCAAGGCGCTCGAACGCGCCGCGCCGCGCCTCCACCACCCCGATGAGGCGCTCGGCCAGCACGGTCGAGTCGCTTTTCAGGAAGGTCCAGACCACCGCGCGGCGGTAACGATAATCGATCAGGCGCGCGAAATCGGCGGGATTCCCCGAGATTGAGTACAGGAACAGGAAGTTCGACACCTCGGCCTCGGTCGAGGGGACGCGCTCGAACTCGTCCCGATCGCCGTGGAACGTGCGGTTCATCTTCCGCAGGTAATCGACGTACGACTCGGTCTTCCCCACGCCCGGCACCGCGGCGAGGCCGCGCTGCAGGTCTTCGATCGCCGAGACCACCGCCGGGTTCTTCAGCGCGTCGGGCTGCTTGCCCTCGACCATCACGTAGAACGTCGAGGTCCCGCCGAAGTGCGCGTTGAGCGCCCGCTCGTCGATCCGCAGCGCAGTGGACTCAAAGAACTGGTTCTTCAGGCTGTTGCTGACCTCGACCCGCGTCGCGCCGGCCACGGCCAGCACGGCGACGAGCACGACGCCGAGCGCCACCCATCCGCGCCGCGATCCCGTGACGGCGTCGGCCAGCGCGGCCAGCATCCGATCGAGCCCGTCCCGCCGCGCGGCGACGACCCTCGGCGGCGTCATCAGCGACCGGAGCGCGGGGATGAACGTCAGTTCGAGGATCAGCGCGCTAACGATCCCGAAGGCCGTTAAGAGGCCGAAGGCCTGAAACGTCTTGAGGTGGAACGTCACGAGCGACGCGAAGCTCGCGGCCGCCACGAACCCGGCGGTGATCATCACCGGGGCCATCTTGGCCGTCGCCTCCACCACCGCGCGGCGGTTGTCGAGGCCCGCGGCGAGCTCCTCGTAATACCGCTTGAGCACCTGCACCGCGTGCCCCGCGGCGATCGCCATGATCAGGATCGGCGTCATCGTGTTGAACGGATCCATCGCGATCCGGAAGGTGCCCATCAGCCCGAGCGCCCAGACGACCGAGATCAGCGCGGTCGCGAGCGGCAGCGCCATGCCCTGCACGCTCCGGAACGCCCAGTAGAGGACCGCCATCATCACGACAACCGCGGCGGGAAAGAGGACCATCACCCGTTTCGAATCGGCCTCCAGATACGAGAGCGCGATCGGCAATCCGCCGAGGTGAACCTCCACGTCGTCGCCCGCGTAGCGCGCGGCGACGTCCAGAAGGGCCGTGCGGATCTGCTCGTCCCCCAGCCGGAATCCGTACGGCGTCTCGATCGCACCCCGGCTCCCGCCGAGCCACGATTCGCTGGCCCAGTCGGCCGTGGCTTTCGGCCAATCCTTCGCCGCGGCCGTCCCCTCTAGCGTGACGGAAGATCGTTGCTTTCCGTCTAGTGTGACGGAAGATCGTTGCGTTCCGTGCCCGCCCTGGTTCTCCTGCCAGGTCGGCACCCACTCGCGGAAATCGGTGATGATCGCGGCCGCGCGGCCATCCGCCGACACCAGGCTGTTGACGTACAGGTCGTTCGAGAACACCCGCCGCCTGAACGCGGCGATCTCCTCCGGCGTCCGGGGCACCTCCGGCATCAGGCGCTGGACCTCGATCGCCTCGCCCTTCGCGGTGACAAACTTGACCTTGCGGTCCGCGAGGCTGACGACGTTTTCCTCCTTGATACCGGGGATCTTCTTGATCTCGTCCGTCAGGGTCTTGATCGTCGCCAGGATCCCGGGCGTGAAGATATCGCCCTGCTTCGCGACGATCCCCACCACCACGACGCGGCTGCCGCCGAACACGTCTTCGATCACATTGTTGAGCTGGACGAAGGGATGGTGCTGGGGAAGGATGGTCTTGGGATCGATAACCATGCGGACGCGGGTCATCTGGACGCCGAACCCCGCGGTTACCAGCGCGGTCAGAAGCAAGACCCACCAGGGATGGCGGACGACGAATTCGACGGCGCGTTTCATAGGCCTACCCCATGAGACCGCGCGGCGGCCCTCCGCATTCCCCCGGCCAGGCCCGCGCGCCGTCGCCCGCGGGCCGACGACCCGCTTACCGCCGGACCCCGGTCTTGAGGGCGCGTTCGGTGAAGTCGTCGTCGGACAACCCCACGTTGTTCTTGAGATCGCTGATCTCGAAGAGCGTCCGATGGGCAGTCTGGACGTTCTTCACCTCCGCTTTTTTCCACGCCCACACGCTGTCGGGATGCTGCCACTCGATCGCCTGGGTCTTGAGCAGCTCGCCCTTGCGGTCGTAGTAGTCGATCTTCACCGGCGTGAGATCCCCGGTCGCCACCCACGTTAGCTTTTTGCCGTACAGGCTCTCCTTGTCCTTGGGGACACTCTCAACCACGTAACACTCTTGTGTGACGGAAGATTGTTGCTTCCCGTCGGCCAGGGGGCACTTCTCGGTCCGCAGGAGGGTGTGCGTGTCCTCATCCAATTCGCGCTGGCCGAGATCGGCGAACGTGAGGTCCGAACCCATGAACGCGTCGTCCTGTTCGCGGGTCGTCATGCGCCGGACCTGCTTGAGGCTGGGCAGGTACAGCCGAAGGTCGTCGGGCTGGCCGGCTTTTGCGTAATCCCCGATCAGAAAGCCCACGCCCCGTTGATCCGGGGGCACCTCGGTAACGAACAGGGTCTTGCTCACGAAGCCGTCCTTGCCCCCGTACGCCTTCCAGTAGCGCTTGGTGACGATCTTCTGTTCGTCCCCCTTCTTGTCGATCTTCCGCAACGTGACGGTGGAGAGCTGGTCTTTGGCGAGATACAGTTCGCGGGTCTTTTTCATCACGTCCCGCCCCGTGAGTGGCCCTTCCGCGGCTCCCGGAGAGCCCACGGCGACGTGCCACACCACCACCATTCCAAGCGCCGCCACCGCGGCGCGCACCGCATACTGCATAGCTCCTCCTTGTGAAGATGGAGGGGCGGGCACGACGCCCGCCCCTCACGATGTTATGACGGTTTGATCCCCGTGAGCACGATGAAGGGACTGGGGGACGGCATGGGCACCCGCTTGACCTTGGTGAAGCCGACCTCCTTCATCCAGTCCCCCATCTCCCCGCCGGAATAGGCCGCGCCGCCGGGGGTGTGCAGGAGTTGATTGACGCCGATCATCGCCGCGAGCGCCGGTCCGCTCTTCTCGTCGTTGAGGAGCTGTTCCTGGACGATGACCAGGCCGCCCGGCGCCAGCGCGTCGTGGGTCTTCCGAAGGATATCCTTGACGACGGTCGGCGATTCCTGATTGAACATCGATGAGAGCAGCCCCGCGTCGTACCCGGCGCCGAACGTGTCGGCGAGGTAATCCCCTTCCTTCGTCGCGACGCGATCACTCACCTGGTAACTGGCGATGATCTCGCGCGTGACCCTCAGGGTCTGCGGACGGTCGATCACCATGGCCGACAGGCCCTTGTTGGCCTTGCACAGCATGATCGAGAACGTGCCGGGCCCGCCCGCGATGTCCACCAGGCGCTTACGCCCCTTGAGCGGGATCTTCCGGGCCAACAACTGGGCCTGGGCGAGGCCGCGGTAGTGCATCCCGTAGATGTACGTCCGGGTCGCTTCGTCGCCCTGGTCGTGCGGTTTCTGGACCGGCGGCTTCCCGGTCACGACGGCGTCGAACAGCTTCCCCCAGGTCGGGTACCAGTCCTCGAACATCGAGACAATCCCGCCCTGGTACCGCGGGCTGGTCTTCACCAGAAACGTGTCGGCCAGGGGGCTGTTCCGGTACCGCCCCTCTAGCGTGACGGAAGATCGTTGCTTCCCGTCTAGCGTGACGGAAGATCGTTGCTTTCCGTTGGCGCGCTCGAGCAGGCCCAGCGACGTGACGGCGATCAGCAGGATGTCGAGCCCGCGGGGGTCGGCGCCGACCTCCCGGGCCAACTCCTCCGCCGTCGCCGTCCGGCCCGCCAGCCGATTGAACACGTCCAACCGGTTCGCGACGTGCAGCACCTTGGAATGCCAGTACGCCGAGCTGATCCGCGCCACCGTCATCGGATCCAGCACCTTGGAAACCGACCGCCCCTCTCGCGTGACGGAAGATCGTTGCTTCCCGCGCGGTCGGACGGTCTTCGCGCCGCCGCGCGCTCGACCCGCTTTGGTCTTCGTCCCCTTCGCCATACGTCTCCCCATGTGTGTGTCGGACGCCCTACCGGACCACCGCTTTGAACGACGACGCGCGCTTGGCTTCCATCGCCGTCACTTTCACCCTCACGCTGGCCTTCACACCGAGTTCCTTGTGCTCGACGCCCTTTTCATCCTTCTCCCGGCTCGCGGCGCGCACCTCGATCACGTGCGCGCCGTCGCGGAGATCCCAGAGCGTCATCACCTCGCGCTTGCTGCTCTTGTAAAAGGCACCGTCCACGTAGATGTGCAGATGGTCTCCGTCCGGCCCTTTCGCAAAACGCGTTTCAACCGGCACGTCCGGCGTGTCGAACACGGCGCCGTCCTGCGGGCTTACGATCGACAGCGAGGGACTCTCGGCCCACGCCGATCCGATCAACACCCCCCCCCACGCAAACGCGGCGAGTATACCCGAAACCGACGAATTCTTCATCTCCATTCCATCCTTTTTTTACATCATGAGGTCGAAGGCCACCATGACACGGTTGTCGTTCTGGTCGTTGCCGCCCACGCTCGTGAGTTTGGTCTGCACGTGGCTGTATTCGCCGTGCAGGACGACGTTGACCCGGCTCGTATAGAGCAGGTTGTAGCGGGCCGCGAGCGTAACCCCGTCTAGGTCGGCTGTCTTCTTCGGGGTCGATGCGTCGCCCTGGGCGCTGTTGCGGATGATGTCGTACCGCGCGACCAGGATCGTGTCCCAGTCCTTGATGAGGTCGTACTGGGCTTCCACGAACCCGCCGTTGAACGTGGCCTCCTGCGGATCCGCGAGGCCGAAGAGGTCCTTGCTGTCGCTGCCGTGCACCCCGACGAACAGCAGCCGCAACGGCTCGACCCGCAGATCCCCGTCAAGTCCGAGGCGGTAAAACGTCTTGTTCTTGGAGCCGGTGCCCAGAATGTCGATCGCGCCCGGATCCTGCTGAAACTGCGTTGGCGCCGCCCCCCAGTACCCGAACGCGCCGAACCGGTGGTCGCCGAGGCTCTGGCTCACCCGGCCATAATAGTCGAACGTCTTGTTGTTGTCCGCGTGGGCGTTGGTGCCGTTGACCGCCGCGATCGCGTACCGAAGGCCCGAGGCGTTGTACCCCATCAGTTCCGCCCCGAGCTGGTGCTCGCTCCAGTTCACGGCCATCTCCTCATCCATGCCCGCCAGACTGCCCGTCGGGAAATACCCGTAGATCGGATAACCCGCAACCGTCAGGCGCCGATGGCTCGACACCGGCACATCCATCTCGAAGCTGCCCAACTTGAGGTTCAACAGCGAGCTGCAGGCAAGGTTGTCGTATCGGACCCACGCGAATTCCAGCTCGCCTTCCTGGCCGCCCGGCTCGTCCATGGTGTGGACGACGTTCGCGGGCTCGCCGAATGCCGCGTTGGCGACGGCCGGCCGGTACGTGACGTAGAAGTTCACGTCCTTCGCCAGTAGTCCGCCCCACATGAGCTCCAATCGGTCGATGCCGGCCCCTCGCGTCTTGATCTTGGCCTCGCCCGCGGTGGTGTCCTGGCGATCCAACGATCGCTGGCGATACCCCAGGATGGTCCGCAGGCTGATCGGCCAGTAGGCGGGGTGCAGATCCTCGGGGTCTTCCTTCCTCACCTGGTCGCGAAGCTCCTGCGGCAGGCTCTCCGCCAGCCCCGCGATCTGGTAACCGTGATCACGAAATTTCTCCCCGAAGTCGTTCAGCCCCGGCGCGATCGTGTGGCAGTGGCTGCAATCCATGTCGAATTTTCGCGTAAAGGCGGGAATCGCCAGTGCATCCTGAGCAACCCATGTCACGCCCGTAACGGTCAAGATTCCGGATAAGACGAATACGCGTCCACGCATCGAGTGCTCCTCCTCGTTCGAACGGTCCAAGGGTGCGGCACGCAGTGCCCGTGCTCGCTATCGACGGGAGAGAGAACGCGGCGGCGCCCGGGAGGCACCGCCGCTCGATACGAAGACAATCCATAACACCACCGACACCGCGAGCGCGCTCGATCCGACCGCGACATCCACGATCGGAATCGAGCCCACCACGATGTCGGAAAAGACGCCGGCCTGGGCCAAGAGGCACAGGGAGGCCGGATGGGACTGGTGGGGAACACCCGACGACTGATGCGTGCCCGCATGGTGCGCGCCGGTCGCCGGCGCGACGCCATGCTCGGCCGAACACGCAAGAGCCCACACGCTGAAGACGAGGTAGGATGCCGCCACCACCCCGACGAATGACGCGCCAATCCTCCCGCTCTTCAGGGGCTCTCCCTTCGCGCCGCGCTCACCACGACTCACCTCCCACGATCAGGCCGGCCCTCGAGCTAGCGCGACGGAAGATCGTTGACTCCCGTCTAGCGTGACGGAAGATCGTTGATTCCCGTCAGTGTTGGTGGCCATGCTCGCCGCCGTGCTCGTGCTCCGCCTCGTGCTCGTGGCCGGCCGCCGCCCGCTGGCCGGCATCCAACCGATTGATGAACTCGATCAACGTGCCGACGGCGTGCTTGTGCTCGTCGCGAATGTGCCCCAACACGTGGACCACATCGTCCACGCCTTCGAAATCCTCGCTAGCAATCACTGGAATCTGCGCGTCGTACTTGGTGATCAACCTGAGCTCCTCGATCAGGTCGTCCCTGAGATCGGCGACCGCCTTGTCCTGATCGCTGCGGACACCGTGGGCGTGACCATTGCTGTGCGTGTTACACATCTGACCCCTCCTCGTGGATAAAAATTCCAGACCCTCGGCTTCCGATGTGTCCGCCGCCCGCGCGGCGGATCGGGCAGCCGCCTCCCGACTTCCCCTTACTCCGGTTGCACTCCCATGAACACCAGGTTCGGCCAACTCGTGGTGTAGTCCACCCGCGTGACGCTCCCGGGCTCGATGACGAATCGCTTCCCGTGCTCGGGCGGACAGCTCAGCGCCGCCCCCAGCGCGGCCCGGATGGGCCCGACGTGCGTCATCAACACGACCACGCCTCCCGGGTGTCGCGCGACGAGCGCCGCTACGGCCATCTCGATCCGGCGGCCGAACGCGAGCAGGGACTCGCCGGCCGGCGGCGTCCAGCCCGTCGGATCGCTTTTCCAACGTGCCACCCCCTCGGGATCCTCGCGCTTGATGTCGTCCACCGGCCGCCCATTCCACCGCCCTACGCTCCGCTCCGCGAGGTCGGCCACCGCCACGGCTTCGAGGCCGAGCGCCCGCTCGACGGGACGGGCGGTCTGCCGCGTCCGCGCGGACGGGCTCACGTACAGCGCGTCGGCGGACACCCGCTGCCCGACGAACCATCGACCCAGCGCCTCCGCCTGCGCCTCGCCCTCCGCGTTGAGCGACGGCCCGTCGCCCTCCTCGTAGAACCGGTCGGGATGGTGATCCGTGGCGCCGTGCCGGCAGAAGATCACCGTCGCCAACAGCGCCTTCGGCGCGCGCATCCGCGCCTGGTCCTGCTCCGCCTTCTCCAGCGGCTGCCCGCTCATCGCGGGCTCCGGAATCATCGCTCGCGCCATCCGCCCGCGCCCGCCGTCACGTCCGTTGCCGCATGAACAGCCACATCGACCAGCCGAGCATGACGGCCGAAAACGCCGCCACCACGCTCACCGCAAGCCAGAAATCGCCGTCCCAGCGTTGGCCCGCCAGGAGGGTGCGCGAGGCCTCGACCCCGTAATGCACGGGGTTGACCGACGCTAGCGTGGCGATCCACGGCGGCATGAAGCTCTTCGAAATGAACGCCGAGGTGAAAAACATCAGCGGCAGGGTCAACAGATTGCCCGCCACCATCAACGGCTCCTCCCGGCGGAGTTTCAGCGCGATCGCGTTGGAGAGGCTCGCGAAACCGAGCCCCATGCCGAACACCACCGCCAACAGGAGCAGGACGCCGCCCACGCCGGGACGGATCTGCGCGCCCATCGCCACCGCGACCGACAGGACAATGCCGACCTGCAACACGACCAGCACGCCGTTGTGCAACACGCGGCTGAGCACGATGGCCGGTCGGTGCACGGCGGTGACCATCATCTTCTCCACGGTGCCGTACGTGATTTCCCGGAGCAGGTTGACCCCCGCCCACGAGGAGCCGAACAACACGGTCATCACCACGATGCCCGGCGTCAGAAAGGCGAGGTAGCTCGAGGACTCACCGCCGGCCATTTGGGCGAACCGCGAAAACAATTGACCGAAGATCACGAGCCAGATCAAGGGCTGCACCAGACCGAAGAGGGTCCACATCGGCATGCGCACGGTGATCCGCGCGTACTTCATGAAGAGGTACCAGGTGTCGGCGACGGCGTCCACGGTCAGTCCTTCCGCTCTGTGTCGGTCCAGCGCTGGTTGGGCCATGTCGCATTCGAGGGCGTTTCGCTCGACGTCCCGTTCCCGTTCGCCGTGGGAGAGTCCGCCGGGGTCGACTCGGCGTCCTTGCCCTGCGACGCGGACGCGTTTTTCTGCCACTTCGTCCACCACGCTCCGCCCTCCCCGCCGGACTCTCCCACGGTGAAGGCCTTTCCGGTATGTTTGAGGAAGACGTCGTCCAGGCTCGGCCGCGACACGGTGATCGACCGGACGCCGGCGCCGAGCGTATCCAGGGCTGGCAGCAATTTGGGTAGGGCCTCGCGGCCCTCTTTGACCACCACGTGCAGGCTCTCTCCCTCGGCGATCACGTCCACCACCAGCGGATGACGGCGCAGCGCCTGCCACACGTCCGGCCCTGGCGCGCCCGATTCGAAGCTCAGGCGGATGGCGTCGCCCCCGACGCCGTCCTTGAGCGCCTCGGGCGTCCCCACCGCCTTCACCCCCCCTTGATCGAGAATGGCCACGCGGTGGGCGAGCTTGTCCGCCTCCTCCAGGTAATGCGTGGTCAGAAAAATGGTCATCCCGTAGACCGTGTTGAGGCGCCGGATGTAGTCCCAGAGCGCGTGGCGCGACTGCAAGTCCAGCCCCAGCGTCGGCTCGTCCAGAAACAACACCCGCGGACGGTGCAACAGCGCGGTGGCGATGTCGAGTTTGCGCTTGGTCCCGCCCGAGTATGACGACACGAGGCGGTCGGCCACCGGCAGGAGGTCAAACAACCCGAGTAACTCGTGGGTCCGCTCCTCGATGAGTCGCCGGTCCAGGTGATACAGGCGCCCCTGCAACACCAGGTTCTCGCGGCCGGTCAGAAAATGGTCGACCCCGGCCTCCTGCGCCACATACCCAATGACGCGGCGCACCGCCGGCCCGTCCCGCACCACGTCGAAGCCGGCCACCGACGCGGCGCCCGATGACGGCCGGCTCAGGGTGGTCAGGATCTTGATGGTGGACGTCTTGCCGGCGCCGTTCGGCCCAAGGAATCCGAAAATCTCGCCTTCGCGGACTGCGAGATCGATGGCGGCCAGGGCGGTGTGCCCGTCCGGATAGACCTTGGTCAGCCCGGATGCCTGGATGATGGGCGCCGACATGCTCCTACCGTTCCACGTGAGGGCGCCCGCCGCGCGGGACCGCGACAAACGTGCCGGATTTCCCCCCGGTCTTTTTCAGGAGACCAATGTGCCCGAACGTCATGCCCTTGTCGATCGCCTTGCACATATCGTAGATCGTCAGCAATGTGATCGACACCGCGGTCAGCGCCTCCATCTCCACGCCGGTCTGCCCCCGGACCTTCACCGTCGCGGTCACGGTGATCGCGCACTGACCGTCGGCGTCCGGCTCGGGGTGTTCGGTGAACGCGATGTCAACGCCGGTGAGCAGGAGCGGATGGCACATCGGGATGATGTCCGGCGTCCGCTTGGCTCCCATGATCCCGGCGACTTGAGACACGGCCAGCACGTCGCCCTTCTTGATCTGGCCGGCCTGGATGCGCCCGAAGGTCGTGGGCAGCATGTACACCGTCCCCTGCGCCACGGCGGTGCGGTCGGTGTCGGCCTTCTCGCTGACGTCCACCATCCACGCTCGCCCATCCGCGTTGAAATGCGTCAAATCGGGTTCTGCCATGCTGTGCTCCTTAGCCGCCCGCCGAGCTGTGGGGCGATGCCGCCCACTTCCGCGTCAAGGCGCCGAGACGACGGGAATCAATGATCTTCCGTCACGCTAGACGGGAATCAACGATCTTCCGCCGCGCCAGAGGTTGACGTGCGATCGAGCTCAATCTCACTTTGACATTGCAAATCATATACCGTACTCTACGGCGTTCGCCGATGCCTTGACTCGCAAGGGCTTGGAAAGATATACAAGCCGCGCGGACGATTTATTCGCCTAGCCTGGGAAAATGCAGGTTTTATAGCAGGAGGCTTCGGCGGAGTCAACACCGAATGACGAGACAACCCCGGTGGTTGCATCCTCAGCAGCGGAGGAAAGAGGAAGTGTTTTTCCTTTTTTTCTCGGTTTGAACGCATTGCTCGCTTGAGTGATCGTCAATCGATTGTTTTCTCACTAAAAAATTCAACTGAGGATAATGGCACCTGATTTGCTTAAATCTTCGCTGTCTTGAATCCGGAGTGTGAATCGTCCATGGTCACCGTTCGATTTTTCGCCGTCCTGAAGAAACTCCTCGATCGAGAGTCGATGCACGTCAATCTTCACGGGCCGACCACGCTCAAAGCGCTGCTCGACCGCCTGGAAGAAGACATCCCGTCGATCCGCTCGGTCATCCGTGAAGGACGGACGCTGATTGCAGTCAATCAAGAGATCGCGCAGGAGGAAACCCTCGTCTCCGACGGAGACGAGGTGGCGTTTCTTCCGCCGTTCGCCGGCGGTCAACATTAACCAACCCAGGTGAGGTGCGGAATGGTCCCGAAGGAAACCGGTTCGATTCTGGAGTGGGTCCGGGTTCAGGAAGGCGACTTCTCGGTCGAAGAGGAAACCAATCGGATCAAGGAGCGGTCGAAACGCATCGGCGGGATCGTAACGTTCCTCGGAACCGCCCGCGATTTCTCCAAGGGCAAAGACATCAATCGCATCGATTTCGAGCATTACCCCGGCATGGCGGAGAAGCGGCTCAATGAGATCCGCGAGCGGGCTCTTCAAGACTACGACATTATCGAAGTGAGCATCGTTCACCGGATCGGCCGCATCGAAACGGGCGAGAACATCGTCCTCATCGTGGTCGCGGCGGAGCACCGCAAGGACGCGTTCCGGGCATGCGAGTGGTGCATCGATGAACTCAAGCGCATCGCGCCGATCTGGAAACGGGAAGAGACGACCCAAGGGGAAGTCTGGGTGGTCGAGCATCCGTAACGTCGAGACACGGGCTGATATCAACCGGCGAGGCCGCTACGGCCTCCGGTCCTTTTCGTGAGGGGGGGTGACATGATCGAGAAAGCCGTAGATCTCAAGATGGCCCAGCAGGAACAGCAGGAATTCTCCATTTTGAAAGATAACTTCAACCGCAAGATCAGTTACATGCGGATCTCGATCACCGACCGCTGCAACCTCCGCTGCACCTATTGCATGCCGGCGTGGGGGTTTGAGTGGATGGATCGCAACAGCCTGCTGACCTATGACGAGATCCTCCGGATGGTGAGCGTGGCGGCCAAGCGGGGCCTGTACAAGGTGCGCGTGACGGGCGGCGAGCCGCTGGTGCGCGACGGCGTGGTGGATTTTGTCGCGGGCCTCAACGCCATCCCCGGCATCACGGAGATCGCCCTGACGACCAATGCCGTCCTGCTGAAGAAATACGCCCAGGGCCTCAAGAACGCGGGGATGCAACGGGTCAACATCAGTCTCGATTCGCTCGACCCGAAAAAATTTGAAGAGGTGACCCGCGGCCACGTCTTCTGGAAGGTGTGGGAAGGCATCGAGGAAGCCGAGCGCGTGGGGTTCAGCCCGCTGAAGATCAACGTCGTCCTCCAGAAGGGCGTTAACGACATGGAGGCGGTCGACTTCGCTAAGATGACGATCGACAAGCCCTACGATATCCGGTTCATCGAATACATGCCGGTCAACGACTACGAGGATTGGAAGAGCAAATACATCCCTGTCGCCGAGATCAAGGAGCGGATCTCGAAGGAGCTCGGCGAGCTGATTCCGGTGGAGGAAACCGAGTCGGCCGGTCCGGCGAAGAACTTCCGGCTGGACGGCGCGAAGGGGGGCGTCGGGTTCATCACGGCGATCAGCGACAACCACTTCTGCGAGAAGTGCAACCGGGTTCGCCTGACCGCCGACGGCAAGATTCGACCCTGCCTCTTTTCGGCCATCGAGGTCGACTTCCTAGAGGCGTTGCGCAGCAACTGCAGCGACGAGGACATCGACAGCCTCTACGACCAGGTGTTGGGGATCAAACCCCAGGCCCACGAGCTCGATAAGTTCTCCGAAGAGAAGATGCTCAAGGCTATGGTCAATATCGGAGGCTGATTCCCCACCCCGATTCGTCTTCTCGTTCCGAGCCCCCGGAAAACCGGGGGCTCTTTTTTTGCCGATCACCGCTTGACAACATGTTTATAAGTTTGCTATTTTGCTTAAAGAGTCCTCGCGAGTCACAAAAACCCCCAAACACTTACCCACTGTATGACCAGACTGACTTAAGATCGGGGCAATGATCGACCAACCCCACGGAAACGTGGCCGCATGGGCCGACGACGAGGTGGTGGAAATTCTGCAGAGCCTCCTCGGCCCCAGCCACTTCACGCTAGCCAGGGCCGCCAACGAGCAGGACCTGATCCGGCAGGTTCGCCATTCCCAGCCCCTCCTCGCCGTCATCCACTCCTCGCAGAAACCCAACACCCTCCCCGATCTCTGTTCCACGCTCCAGCGTCTTCACTCGGATCTTTCGATCCTCGTGCTTCTGCGCCCCGAGCACGCCCATCTTCAGAAAACGCTCAACGGCTCACCCCGACTGCAATTTCTGGTTGAACCGCTGGACTTGGGCCTCCTGCACCAGCGCCTGACAGAGGCGGTCGGCCTCTCCCCGCTCGAACGCACGCTCTCCCACGACGATCCCCGGAACCAGAGCGACTACGGACACCTCCTTTCTCTCAGCCCCAAGATGAAGGAGATCATGATGATCATCAACCAGGTCGCGCCAACGAACATCAAGGTGCTGATCCGGGGGGAGAGCGGGACCGGCAAGGAGCTCGTGGCACGAACTCTGTATGCTCGTTCGCTCCGTAAGGATAAACCGTTCATCAAGGTCTTGTGCGCCGCACTCCCCGAGGGATTGCTGGAAAGTGAGTTGTTTGGCTATGAAAAGGGAGCGTTCACCGGCGCCCTCAGGCGAAAGCCGGGGAAATTCGAATTCGCCAATCACGGGACGATCTTTCTGGACGAAATCGGCGAGATCAGCCCGGGTCTGCAGGCCAAGCTCCTCCAAGTCCTTCAGGACGGGGAGTTTTCCCGGGTCGGAGGTGAAACCGACGTGAAGGTCGATACCCGCGTGCTCGCCGCGACGAACAAAAACCTCGAGAAAGCCGTCGCCGAAGGCGCGTTTCGAGAAGATCTGTACTACCGCATCAACGTGGTGTCGGTGCACCTCCCCCCGCTGCGGGAACGAAAGGAAGAACTCTCATACCTGCTTGAATACTTTCTTGAAAAATTCAACCACCAGTACAACAAATCCTACCCACGACTTTCCGAGACCACCCTCCAGCGGTTTCACCACCACGACTGGCCTGGCAACATCCGAGAGCTCGAAAACATTGTCAAACGCATCGTCGT
>Ga0210377_10002082_pt1 | contig 17777 bp, 15 predicted proteins | sample PLM4_65_b1redo_FD_155480 | JGI IMG/M metagenome (GOLD analysis project Ga0210377, IMG submission 155480) | Groundwater sediment microbial communities from an aquifer in East River, Colorado, USA - PLM4_65_b1 redo | ecosystem: Environmental > Terrestrial > Soil > Riparian zone | place: USA: East...
TGCGCCAGCGTATATCGAACGGACGTATCGGCATCATCCAACACTTCAAACAAATGAGGCAGGGCGCGGACCGGGTCCACATGCACCAGTGACTCAGCCGCGGCGCATCGAATTGCGGCAGGTTCGCTCAGATCATATAGTTCCGCGCAGAGAAAGTCGAAGGCCTGGGAGTCGCGCCATTCACCCATCGCCTGAATTGCATGGAGACGTGCGCTGACATCCCCAAATGCTGCAGTGTTGCGAAGATGGGATTTTGCCTGTTCAAATCCGTGATCAATTAGTAAAAGTGAAATTGCTGCACGCACACTTACGCGCGTATCCGAATCATCAAGCAGAGGGGCAAGATACTTTGTCAGCCCGCGTGACGAAGCAGATAAAGCCGAAAGGGCGGAAACAGCCTCAAAACGGACATCAGGCTCAGGGTCCGAAAGAGAAGCGGCGATGTCCAACAAGGCTGGAGCCGCTTTGGATTGAGATAAGGCTCTTAAGCAGGCGGCGCGTACAAGTGAGTCCACATCGCTTACTCCATTCACAAGCGCATTTGTTGATTCGGGCAAGGAGAGATGGCCGAGAATTTCCGCGGAAACGCGGCGGATAACAGGATCGGAATCGTGGAGTCCATTGAGGGCAGTTTGAACGGCAACCGCATCCTGATGAAAGCCGCCAAAGGGTTGCTCTTCAGCAAAAAAGAGATGTGGACGGCCTGCACGTAACGCGTCGATGAGCGCGTTGTTGTAGCCGCGCCGCGCCTGATAAATCATATAAATACAACAAGCTGCGGCTATAAGACCAATAAAATAAAGTTGCTGAGGCGTGAGTGTTTGTTCACCGATGATAAGAATGCCGCCCGCGAGGAACGTTCCCGCCTGTTCAGGGACTCCACCGATGAAGGCGCGGACCTGATCGCGCTTTTCAGAGGGCACCACATTGAACATGGTTTGCCACGCCGGGTCAGCGATCCCTGAGAGCCAGAGCATTTGCACAAAACGAAACAGGACAATGATGATGAATATGGGAGCAAGAACAAGCCCGCCAAAGCCGACGAGATAAATGATGGGAAAGGCGAGAATACATAACATGATACCAAAACGGGCAAAGAGTCGATTCGCGAGAAAGAGTGAAACGAGAAACGCCGCCGCGGTGCTCAGACCGTTGAAAAGGCCGAGGAAAGAAGCGAGCGCATCTTCGTTGACATATCTTTCAGTGGCAACACGCGAGAAGGGAAGCGAAATGGAAAAATAGAGGATCGAAAAGAATATCGTGGAAATGGCTATCCAAGTCATGAGAGAGGAACCGCGTACATATTGATAGCCGCGTTGCATCTCCTGGATCAATGTCGGCTGTTTGCGGCGACTTTTTCTTTCAGATATTGGTGCAATTTGTGCGCGCGCCAGCAGCGCGCGAGTAAAGATAAAAGCCAGCAACAGTGTGCCCGCCCACACGAGAAGTAAATTCTCCGTGCCGATGACGCCCACCAACGCGCCTATGGCAAAACCGCCAAGGACCTGTCCAAGAATGCGGCTTGCATTGAAAAGTGGGAAGAGTCGCTTGGCCTGGCGCGCATCACAGACCACGCCTGCCACGCCCCAGATCACAAGATTGATGAGGGAATTGAGCACTTCCTTGCCAAGCCACAAAACAGGATATAACCAGATCAGCTTTGTGAACAAGGCGAAGCGCGCACCGATAAGAAGAAGCGCGATCAGGAGAGGGATCGCAATGTAAAGGACCTGCCTGGGGATTCGTCCCAATGCGGCGGTGATGACGAAGGATGTGAGCATCGAAGTGATGCCCAACCCAATGAACATGTAAGGAAGATAGTCCACGCCGAAGCGGGCAAAGAAGAGGGCCTCGATGCCGGTTCCCCCAAATGCTGAACCCATCGCGGTGAAGAGCATGACTCCGATCGCGAGCGAAGCCAGATATCCTTCACCTCGTTTGATGGAGAGGAGTTTTGTAAAACGGATCATTTGTGATTCACCGCGAAGAATGGAGAACGCGAAGTTGTCGCAATGGGAAGGAAAGATGAAAGAGGAAAGAAAAGATGGGCTTACTCAACCAGCGAGGCCTGTTTGTATTCTGCTTCAGCCAGCTGCGCGGCTTTACGCAGTGCATCGTTGTAATGATGCTGGTAAACAATGACAAGTTGCGCCAGAATGCGCCGAATGAAACGCGGACCCGGTATATGCAGTTGCATCACATCGTGCACACGCGTGCCACCGTTGGGGAGCGGCTCAAAACGAAATGTTTCGGAGAACGTCTTCTTTCCGTTCTCGAACGAATCAGCTGTGGAATACTCGAACGGGCGCCAATCCAGAGTCACTTCGGTGCTCAGACTCTTACCATGCGCGCAGTGATTGACCGCGCCTTTGCCTGCGCGCCCACTGGGTCTTTCGCCCATAGACCAGCGAACATGGTCGACCCATAGGTTGCGTTTGATGGGGTCCTGGATCCACTCCCAGGTCACGGCGGGAGGCGTGGGAAAATCGACGCGCATGATGAGGTCGGCATCTCTCTCATCAATCATGATGCGGCGCGTATGTGTGATTTCCTTGTAGCGTTTATGCAGATCAATGTTGTAGGTCTTTATTTCCCCCAGGTGCTCGTAATCTTCCATTTGAACATGTGTATCTTCGAGATTTAACTTGAGATGGTCAAGGCATTGCTCCGTGAACATCATATACGCGCGCCAGCCCGTCGATTCGCTGACGTGATTCTTCGAGAGGCGGTGAATCAAATTTACATCGGATCCAACGAGTTCGCGCACATTTCCAATATTTTGAACGATGAAGTCTCCGTGATGCGCAATGAATTTCAAATCAAGGGATGGAATATTCTGGCAGGCCGCGCAAGTGCAGGTCGTTTTGCGGCGCATGGATACCTGCCTGTCGCGGAACGCTACATACATGGATTCCATGAATTCCAGCAATGTATCACCGCGCGCGAAAACGTTTTCCCCTGCATAAGCAAACACCGCGTCGCCCTCAAGTTTGGAAATCACCATCAACGGTGTAAATTTATCCACGAGTAGTTCGAGCAGTTCTGTGAGAATCTCGTGCGAATGTTCCAGTTCCGTTTTGGCAACGAACGAAGTGTAGCCAGAGATGTCGGCAATTACGAAATATCCGTGTTGGGTGATTGAGGACATATTTTGTCGTGATTATACTCTTCCTCTCCCTAACCCCTGTCCCTTTCCCATGATGGGAGAGGGGTGTAATGCTTCTGCTATAATCTTCGCCCATGACAAACAGCGCAAATCGGCAAATTGCCCGTGCCGCGGGCACGGTGATGTTCGCGATTCTCTTTGGACAAATCGCGAGTCTCGTGCGAAGCATTCTCGTAGCAAATGCCTTCCCTGCCGCTGAATTGGATGCTTTTGTAACAGCAAACCGCGTCAGCGAAACTCTCTTCAACCTCATCGCCGCAGGAGCGCTTGGCTCCGCCTTCCTGCCAACCTTCACTGGATTGCTGGTAAAGGACGAACACGCTTCCGCATGGAAACTTGCTTCGTCCCTGCTCAATCTTGTTACGCTCATCCTCAGTATTGCCGCCCTGCTTGCATCGCTATTTGCGCCGCAGATCGTCCGCTATTTATTGGCACCAGGGTTGTCCCGGGATCCTGAAATATTCGAACTCGCAATCAGTTTGCTTCGAATCCAATCCATATCCGCGGTTTTGTTTGGACTGGGCGGATTGGTGATCAGCATTCTCAATGCACATCAAGTCTTTTTCATTCCACAGGTCACAGCCGCGATGTATCAGATTGGCCAGATCTTTGGTGTTCTGGTCCTGGCGCGCTGGATGGGAATCTACGGTCTTGCCTGGGGAGTTGTGATCGGTGCGGGACTTTTTTTATTAATTCAGCTGCCGTCACTGTTCAAGCTCAAGGGTGAATTTTCCCTTTCACTTGGATTGGGCAATCCGGATGTAGTTAAAGTCATCCAATTGATGGGACCACGTGTATTTGGCGCGGCAATCGTTCAATTGAACTTCTGGGTTAATAACAATCTGAGTTCGCGAATGGCCGAAGGCAGTGTACTCAGCATTTCATACGGTTTTACGTTAATGGTCATGTCTCAAGCCTTGATCGCACAATCCGTAGCCATTGCCGCCATGCCGACCTTTTCTGCACAACACGCCTTGGGCAAACTGGACGAAATGCGCTCGTCGCTCGCGTCAGCCTTGCGCGGGATGCTTCTGCTGGCGTTCCCTGCCAGTGTGGGGCTGATCCTGCTTGCGAAGCCGATCGTTTCCATGCTTTATCAACGCGGGGAATTCAATGAAACGATCACCGATATGACTGCATGGGCACTGATCTGGTACGCGGCAGGACTCGTCGGTCATTCGATCATGGAAGTTCTCACGCGTGCGTTCTATGCACAACATGACACGAAGACGCCCGTCATCATCGGCGCGATCGCGATGGGATTGAACGTGGTCTTTAGTATTACGTTCTCGAGGCTTTTTGAACAGGTCGGCTGGATCCCTGTTGGCGGGCTTGCGCTGGCAAATTCTCTTGCAACAGCACTCGAAGCAACTGCATTATTCATCTTCATGCGCAAACGCCTGAACGGCATTGAAGGAAAATCCATTGCAGATGGCGCGTGGCGCGTTTCAGTCGCAGCACTGGGAATGGCGATCGGCTTGTGGTTCTGGATCCAGGTTACGGGTGGAATGAACCGCTGGGTCGTCGCTTTGGGAGGAGTTGCCATCGGCGGATTCATCTATTTGATTGGAGTCACACTTCTAAAAGTCTCAGAAGTCCGGTCAATATTTGGAATCATAAAGAGAAGGATTTCCCCATCATAAATAAGACGGCTGTTGAACAGCCGTCCTTTATGCAAAATTATTTCTTCTTGCCGGTTTTCTTTGCGGCATCCAAAAATCCGCCGAGCAGGTTGGCAGCAGCGGCCACATCCCCTTTGCCGCCCAGGAAGCCATCAATGGTGGCGCCTACCTGGGGAGGCAGTTTCTTTTTGAGGAAGTCGAGCACGGTCTTCACTGCCGTTTGGGCCGTCTCCTTGGGCAAGCCCGTCTTCTTCATAACAAGAGCAACAAGTTCGTCCATATCAAATCTCCTTTTGATGATTTATTTGACCTTTTGCCTAGCCACACACCTGCCTGATTTGCCTAGCAAATCACGGGTGGTGCCAGGGGAGCCCATTGAGGCCTTTGAGAAAAGCTCATTTTCTCAGTGATCTCTGTGGCGAGAAGACTTTCGCAAGAGGTCTATTTCCAGATCAACCATTGTACAGTTGCAACAATGAGACCCAACAAAATCCCGCCGATCACTTCAAGGGGCGTGTGCCCAAGCACTTCACGCAAATCCCTTTCGGTCACTGGATGCCCATGAAGCAATTCGTCAAATAACAGGTTGATACGTTGAGCATGGATGCCAGCCTGTCTGCGCACACCCGCCGCGTCATACGTCACGATCATCGTGATCGCCACACCCAGCGCAAAGACCGGGCTGTCAAATCCATCATACAACCCAATGCCAAGCACGGTACCCGTCATCAGGGATGAATGCGAACTCGGCATGCCGCCTGTCGTGATCAGAAGCGCCCAGTTCCACCGACCGGTACGCAGATAATCGAGCGGCATCTTGATGATCTGCGCGATCAACCACGCGGCAAGACCGGCGATCAGCGCCTTGTTTTGAAACAATGCACCAAGATTCATTCGGATTCTTCCTCGAATGGAAGAACAGCATCACCAACGACCTGCTTCACTTTGAGCTCCGCCGCTTCGAGAAGCACGCCGCATCGCGCAGCCAGAGCCTGTCCCCGTTCAAACAACTTGATCGCCTCCTCAAGTTGACCCTGTTCCCCTTCCAGCGCAGAGACGATGGTCTCCAATTCTGCAAGGGCCTCTTCATAGGATAATTCCTCAACGGCTTTTTTGGTTTTTTTGGATGATTGTTTTGGCATAAAGACTCCTCATGACATGTCACTCTGATGGAGTGTTCTTTGCGATCGACACTTGCATCCCGTTCGGGTCGGGAGCCCGTGATTTGCTAAGCAAATCAGGCGACACGGCCTGGCGCACACTCCCTGGCACCGCCCGTGATTTGCTAGGCAAATCAGGCAGGTGTGCCCCGGCGATTTGCCAAGCAAATCGAAGTGCCGGGGAGTGCAGGTGAGAGTCTCAATTTCCATAATAGAGATTCTTCGCTTCGCTCAGAATGACATAATTATTGTTTCTTAACCTCAAACTCTCCATCGCTGACCCTGACCTTCATCACATCGCTCGCCAGTGCAACACGGGACACAACACTGCCATCGTCTTTTCGTGTCACCACGGCATATCCACGCGATAACACCGCCAGTGGACTCAACGCTTCGAGCCGGCTTTGCATCCCCTTCACATGCGTGGACTGCAATTGCACGCGATGGACAAGTGATGAATACGCGCGCCGCGCGAGCTCATCCACGCGCTGGCGTTCGGATAGGATGCGACGCGCGGGAGATGAGTATCGAAGTTGAGCAGTGAGGGATAAGAGAATATTCTTTTGTTCAGCGACCAGGTTAAGGGTTGAAGTAGAGATGCGAGATTGGAGACTGGAGATTGCCGCACGTAGATCCAGAATTGTGATCTGCGTGGCAAGTTCGGCCGCGGCGGTCGGAGTCGGTGCGCGCAGGTCGGCGGCAAAGTCGCAGAGGGTGAAGTCCGTTTCGTGACCGACACCACAAATCACAGGGACTTGTGATCCCGCAACCGCGCGCACCACACGTTCATCGTTGAACGCCCACAAATCTTCTATTGATCCGCCGCCGCGCGCAATAATGATAACGTCAGGTAATTGGTAATTGAGTAATTGGATTGCTTTGACGAGCGCGGGAGGGGCTTCAATCCCTTGCACGGGCGACGGCGCAAGGATCACTTCCACGAGCGGCAGACGGCGGCGCAACGTATTCAGCATGTCGCGCAACGCCGCGCCCGTCGCGGATGTGACGATTCCAATCTTTTGCGGGAATTCAGGAATGGGTCGTTTGCGCTCAGGATCAAAGAGACCTTCGGCTTCGAGCATCGCTTTCAGCCGCATGAACTCCTGATACAACGCGCCTTCGCCTACAGATTGGATTTGATCGGCGTAGAGTTGATATTGTCCGTTCACTTCGTAGACGCCGATCTTGCCATGCACTTCCACTTCCATGCCGTCGCGCAAAGGAAGGTTGAGGCGCGCGGCGCTCGTCTTCCACATCACACATTTGAGCGCCGCGGAAGAATCCTTGAGCGTGAAATAAACATGACCCGAAGCTGGGCGCGACAGATTCGAGATTTCCCCCACCACCCACACATCCTGAAGCGTTTCATTCTCTTCAAGCAGTTTGCGGATATAGAACGTCAGTTTGGAAACTGTCCACTGTCGTGGGATCGATGCAGGAAAGAGCGAAGGTTGCATTAGTGGTAGGATAATCGAAAAATGATGAATTAGGAAGGATGAATGGATTCGGGAAAATATTTTCGCCTATAATTGATGAAACTGGGTAGAAGGAGAAGACATGAATAAGAGATGGATCGAACCTGTTATTCTTACGGGTTCAAAGGTTATTTTGGAGCCACTTTCATTGGAGCACGCGGATGGTATGGCCACCGCCGTCAAAGATGGGGAGCTTTGGAAGTTATGGTACACCTCCATTCCATCTCCTGAAAAGGTGGAAGAGTATCTCAAAACAGCATTGGATATGCGCGAGAATAAAGGCGCGATGCCTTTCATTGTCCGTGACAAAGCATCAAATACGATCATTGGTTGCACCCGCTACTTTAACGTGGACGAGATCAATCAGCGGCTGGAGATCGGCCACACCTGGTATTCGGAAAGTTATCAGCGAACAGCAGCCAACACGGAATGCAAGTATCTGCTCCTCTCACATGCGTTTGAAAAACTGGAAGCCATCGCGGTCGAGTTCCGTACCCATTAACACAATCATCGATCCCGCGAAGCGATCGCCCGATTGGGTGCCAGGCAAGATGGCGTATTGAGAAATCACACCAGATCAGCTGATGGAATTTATCGCGATACGGTTGTATTTTCCATTATCAACCAGGAGTGGCCCGCGGTAAAACGGTCGTTGGAGTTCAAATTGAACATCCAATACGAAAAATGAAAATCCTCTTGCGTAGACAAATTCTCTGCTACAATTCAAAAAATCCTATGAATCATCTCTGGTCACCGTGGCGTATGGAATACATCGAAAACAACAATCAGGCTGACGGCTGTGTTTTTTGTCTCGCGCAGGAAAAGGAAGACGGCGCGGAGAACCTCATCGCGTATCGCGGGGAACGCGCCTACGTGATCCTCAACCGTTATCCCTACACCAGTGGCCACTTGATGGTTGTCCCTTATGACCACAAACCCAATCTTGAAGAACTCGATTCCGAGACCCGCGCCGAAATGATGGAACTGACAGCGCAGTGCATGACCGTGTTGCGAAAGGTCTATCACCCACAGGCGTTCAATATCGGTGCAAATATCGGGGAAGCGGCAGGTGCCGGTGTGAAAGAACACGTGCATATTCACATTGTCCCGCGCTGGGCAGGTGATACTAACTTTATGTCCACGCTGGGAGAGACGCGCGTATTGCCAGAGGCATTGGAAGATACTTATCAACGCATCAAAAATGGATTTTAGGAGAGCAGGTGACAGTCACTTCGCCCCAGTCCGCTTCGTTTCGGGGGTGTTTCGCAAAAGTGACTGTCACCTTAAGATCTGGATAACAATAATATCCCTCGCGCTTGGTGGTTGCAGTCAAAATGTTACCACGGCTACAAATTTGCCAGCAACTCAACCGGTCGCAACTGAACCATCCAACTCAAGTCAACCCACAGAGACACAAATCAACGACGAACCGACTGCAATTCCCAATGTTCCGAATCCGCTCACGGGGTTGCCCGTCGCGGACCCGTCCCTATTAGACCTCCCCGCCCTGCTCGTGTCGATCTCACACTTCCCGGCAACCGCGCGTCCGCAGGCAGGGCTGTCGTTCGCGCCGTATGTCTTCGAGATCTATATCACAGAAGGCGCCACGCGTTTTCTGACGGCATTCTATGGCGAGTTCCCCGCGCCTGAAGTTCCACTCGCAGGCAACTGTGACGTTAGAAGAAATTTGTTCGTGCAGGCCAGCATGATCGTGGGCAATCAGGTCTGGCACGACGCGAACAAGAATGGCATCCACGAAGCATGGGAGCGCGGCATCGAAGGGGTGTGTGTCAATTTGTATGACGCCAGTCTCAACCTGCTTCAACAAACCACCACAGACACGAATGGCTATTACGGATTCAACGTCGACGCGGGAAAATATTTTATCGCAGTTGCAAAACCGGATGGAATGGAATTTGCCCAGAAAAATATCGGGGATGAGAATCAGGATAGTGATGTGGATCAGGCGAAGGGTTGGACAGACGCGTTGGACGTCACATCCTCCTCGCTTCTCAACGTGGACGTGGGTTTGATCCCGCTTAAGCTTCCTCCGCCCACATCCGGACTTGCCCCCGCCAAAGTCGGGCCGATCCGCTCTGGAAGATTGATCTATGCCGATATTGCGGCGTTCCTCCCGGATTCGTGTCTCATCTACGCGTTCGCCTCCGCAGAGGTGCTGGTGGAACTGCCGAAATGTTATTTTGTGAACCACGATGTTCAGGGCGGCGGATACATGCTGGACATCGCTGAAATGACCCAACTCATCAAGGATAAGGAAACGACTGGCAAAATCGATTATTCCAGCAACCTCTATTCTGCCGAGCCACCTGAGGGAGGCGTGACCGCTTCACGCTTGAATGTATACATCGCTTGGCTCAATCAATCGGCGTGGATCTACGATCCGTTGTATGAAAGTTGGTGGCGTTACGTTGACACTAGTGACCCTCAGGCGCCAGGCGAAATTCACGCAGAGATCGACCGACTGACCAAACGTCAACTGGATTTCGAAAATGTCATAGTGTTGTATGCCGTACATGATTTGGTCTCACCCACCAACCTTGATATTCACCTTGAACAGGATTGGGTCGGGGACGCGCTCCTGTTCCGCGACGGAAAGCAATACAAGATCCGATGGAGCACGCGCGCAACCCCGGAGGAAGTGCAAAGTGGTCGCCGCAAACCGATCCAGTTTTATTACCCTGATGAAAGGACTCTCTTCCCGCTCAAGCCCGGTCACACATGGATCATCGTCGTCACGCCTGCAACCCCTGTCACTGAAAAGAAACCGGGTGAATGGCTGTTGCAATTCAGCCAGCCGCCGGGAGCGAAGTAAGACAAAAGGATGAAGGATAAGGGATGAAGGATGAAAAAATTATTGTTGCTTTTCATAGTGTTGCTCGCGGGATGTATCAACTCTCAAGAAATTCTACCAATACCAACCCAAACCCCGTTACCAACATTATCCTCTGTTCAGATAGAGCAGGAAATCCTGAAGTTATACTCTGACAATGGTGGTTGCGAGTTGCCTTGTTTTTGGGGAATCGTTCCTGGCAAAACTACTTTTCAGGAGGTAGACACTCGGTTTTCTTTGCTTGGAGAAGTTTCTGAAGAAGATTATCGCTGGAAAAATGAGCACAAGCTTATACCTATTAAGATAGATATTCCATCTGAGATTGACTCATTCAACGAGAAAGAATGGAGTTTTTACATTATTGCATCGAACGGTGTCGTTGAAAGCATAATTGCGAATAGCCGGCTGATGAAACAGACATCGATTCCAACCATGTCAAATATGCTGTCTATCTTTGGCAAACCTGAAGAAATATGGATTGCAGTTATGCCATATATTCCTAAATATGATGCGGATGCTGATTATGAAATTGCATTATTTTACCCATCGAAAGGTATTCTAATAATGGGAAGTGGCATAGCAGATATTCTTGCTGAGACCGAAAATAGAGTAAAAGTTTCCATTTGCCCACAGAAGATATCTGAGACTATTGACATGGATCGGCATTACCCATTCTCTCTTCATCTTTGGTCATCTAAAAACAAAATGTCCTTCATTAACGCAAGCTATGATGATAAGTTGTTTGAACATGGATTTTTCTCTAATTTTGATAGCCTAGAAAGCAGTATAAACTCTGATAAATTCTACGAAACATATTTAGACCCATCGGCGACACAATGTTTTGAATTGACACAATAAGATTCTCGTTAGAAGATATTCTTTATATCTGATGAGTGTGCTCATTACACCGAGAATATTGTAATGAATCAGAGCTTTTAGTAAACCTTCTCATGTGTATTAGATTATTAATCAATTCTAATGAAATACTTCTTGCGCGAAAATCGTCCATAGATTAATGGACAAATACTCTCGTAAAACAAACCTTTTCCTTATAATCATTTTATTTATCGCGTCTTGCAGCAACGGCAATTCAACAGCCACGCAACCTGGTGACCCATCAGAACCAACTACCGCTGTTACTGCAACAGAATCTTCCTCTACCCCTGATCCCTCTGTCTCACCAACGCCACAACCCATTCCATTGCCCGTTACATATGGACCGGATGAATTCCCTGCAGGCTACAATCCATTAACGGGACAACGTGTCTCTGATCCCACGCAACTTGATTACCCGGCATTGCTTCTCTCGATTTCACACTTTCCACCGCAAGCGCGACCTCAGGCGGGTTTGTCGTTCACGCCATTTGTCTACGAGTATTACATCACCGAAGGTTCAACGAGACATCTCGCTGTGTTCTACGGCGAGTTCCCCGAACCTGAAATCCCATTGCATGGTGACTGTCAAATTCGCACAGAGCCAATGACGCAAACAAATACGATCCTTGGAAATCGCGTCTGGCATGATCAAAATCAGAACGGTGTTCAGGATCCGCGCGAAGGTGGGATTGGCGGAATCTGTGTCAACCTTCTTGATGCGAATGGCACGCAGCTTAAGCAGACGACAACTGACAGCAATGGCTATTATGGATTCGACGTCGAAGCGGGCAAATACATCCTTGAATTTGAAAGACCTTCATGGTCCGATTTTGCTCAGAAAAATATTGGGGATGAGGCGACCGATAGTGATGTGGATCGAGCGTCGGGTCGAACGGAGGCGATTGACGTCTCCAAGTCCTCGCTTCTTTTCTGGGACGCAGGCCTAATCCCCTCATCCAATGTCACCTCCACTCCAAATCCATCCGTTGAACTCCCGCGCCCGGAAGTGGGACCCATCCGTTCGGGGCGTATCTTTTACCAGTACATGGGCAGGATGTACCAGGACAGTTGTTTGATCTATGCCTCTGCTGATCCAGACGTGTTGTCGCAAATTCCTGGTTGCGCCACCGTTCCCCACACGGCCGCAGGTGGAGGCGCGATGCTGCCACTTGAGCGCATGGCAAGAATCTCCGAGCAAAATAAAAACTCCCGCGCAAACTTCAATTACACAAGTAATCTGTTTTCAGACGAACCACCTACAGGCGGCAAACCTGCAACAGAACTGCGGGAATACTGGGCGTTGTTCAATCAATCCAAATGGATGTATGACGCGGCGTCTGGTTCGTGGTGGCGCTATACGGACCAATCCAGCAAGGAAACAGCAGGCATTTTCAATCAGGCTGTGGACCGTCTGAACGGCAGGCAATTGCAATTCGAGAATGTCATTCTGATGTTTGCAGCGCATACTGTTATTACTCCCACGATCGTGGACATCGACCTTGCGCCCGGTAATCAAGGCAATGCCTATCTGTTCCGCGATGGACAGATGTACAACATCAAATGGAGCACAGTCGCGACCGAATATGAACAAAAAACAGGACAAGGCAGACCCATAAAATTTATCAATCCTGACGGAACGCCTGCCGCGCTCAAACCTGGTCATACATGGGTGATCATATTCGATCTTCAATCCTATCTGGGGGAATTGTCAGAAGGAGTTTTCCGAGCGCGCTTTGTCGCGCCTGAAGGTGCGAAAGTCAAGTAACAATAAATATCGTTGCGAACCCGTAGGGCGAAGCAATCTCCATTTAATCGGATAGTACCCTTCGATAAGCCGCTTCCATTTAACAGGAGATTGTGTCGCCACGGCGCCTCGGCGACGCTTCGTCGGGCTAGGTTTCGATACGGCGGACGAACATCACCTACTCAACCACCAGCCCTCCTCGCAACGACATAAAAAGCCTATAATTAGGATATGCGCCGTGCAATATTGCTGCTCATCCTTGCGATCATCTCTGCATGTTCTACGCAGGTGATTCAACCGACTACAACTGAAACCAGTATTCCCAGTATTACATCTCCAAATACATCCACAACCATTCCATCACCCACATCCACGCCTCAGCCGCGGCTCTCCCCCGTTCCATATGGACCGGAACGCGAAGATTTCCCAACCAATTTCAATCCGCTGACGGGGCGCGAGGTCAAAGACCCTTCGCTTCTCAAGTATCCCGCGGTGCTTGTTTCGATCAGCAATATGCCGGTCACGGCGCGCCCACAGGCCGGTCCCGGCTTCGCGCCTTGGGTCTTTGAATTGTTCATCGGCGAAGGCACGACGCGCTTCATGAACGTCTTTTACGGAGATTATCCGCGCACGATCCCAAATGTCAACGGCGGATGCAAGGTGCGCGAGCAGATCATTCGCCCAAATGGAAAGTGGATCGGTAACCGCGTCTGGCTCGATGAAAACGAAAACGGTGTGCAGGAGGCGTGGGAGGCTGGAGTCGGCGGCGTGTGTGTCCGCTTGTTGGACGGGAGCAGTCGCGAGGTCCAGCAGGAGGCGGTCACGGATTCCAATGGCTATTACGCGTTCGAGGATCCACACGGCGAAGTCATCATCCAATTCGATATATCCAGTTCTTATGAATTCACAAAACAGGATGTGGGCGACGATGACCGCGACAGCGACGCGGACATGAACGGCGAGACAAAAATTTTTCAAGCAAACTCCATCGCCTCCTTCTGGGATGCAGGCTTGATCCTGAACAAAAAGCCGATCGCCACTTCCAGCCCGGTTGTGACTGGGACTCCGCCCAATTGGTATATTCCATCTGAAGATTATGTCGGACCGATCCGTTCGGGGAGACTGACGTACAATCAAATTGGAAACATGTTCCCGAATAGTTGCCTCGTGTACGCGAGTGCTGCACCGGATATCGGCGCGAAACTGGACTTTTGCGAGATCATCTTCGGGGTGGACCGGACAACGCCAAACAGCGCGTTATTGACTGTGAACCGTTTGCGTGAACTCGCTGAAAAAAGCCTGAACCCAAAACAGCCTGTCAACTATTCAGGCAATGTATTTTCGAATACCGTCCCGCCCAATGGACAGGCCGCGGATACGATCAAGGTTTTCTATCACTCGTACAGTCAATCCGGCTGGCAATATGATCCCATCTCACAGACATATCTACGGTATACCGACAAGGCAGATACAACCGGAAAACTCTTCCCCGCAACAGACCGTTTGACCGGCAGGCAAATGGCATTCGAAAATGTGATCGTCGTGTTTGCCGAGCATATCCGCATTCGTCACAACCAATTTGAAATCGACTTCAGTCTCGGGCAGAAAAATTTTGCCTATTTATTCCGCGATGGACAGGCATTCAAAATCTATTGGTCCACCCAAAATCGCGAATGGGAACGAGAGACGGGCATTCTGCGCCCGATGCACTTCGTGGACGCGCAGAATAATCCCGTCCCTCTGCATCCGGGGCGAACATGGATTCACATCGTCACACCCTATTCATCTGTAACAGATCAAGGGAATAGTGGATGGCAGGTATATTTTACCCAGCCTGATGACCCGATCGATACACCGACACCATGAAAGACGACGGAGTCCTAAGTTTCCAGACTTAGGTTTTCGCGCCAAAGTCAGGAGACGTTGGACTCCACTTCAAATGGAGGAACCTATGCACCCCTATGTCACTTCATTGAAAAACTTGTTCGAGAAAAATGCCGACCCACCCCAGATTCCCGCCATGAAAAAGTACATGCGTGATCAATTCGAATATTTGGGGATCAAATCACCAAAGTTCAAGGAATTGCTCAAAGGATTCCTCAGCGAAAACGGATTGCCTCCCGTTGGCGAGCTTGACACTATCGCGCGCGAACTTTGGTCGCTGCCGCAACGCGAATTTCAATATCTTGGTGTGAGTTTGATCGGAAGATCTGAAAATCAATTACTCGCGGAGTTCATCGAAACGCTCGAATACCTGATCGTCACCAAATCATGGTGGGACACGGTCGATTCCATCGCGGGCGGCGTGGTTGGCACGCACTTCAAACGCTATCCTGCGGTCAAGAAAAAATATCTTGCGCACTGGCGTAAATCGGAGGACTTCTGGTTGAGGCGCACAACGATCCTGTTCCAACTTGGCTACAAAAAGGAAACAGACTTTGAATTACTATGCGATATCATCCGCGAGAACCTTGATTCAAAAGAGTTCTTCATCAACAAAGCGATAGGTTGGGCGCTGAGGCAATACGCGCGCGTTGACTCGAAAGCTGTGAAAAAGTTTGTCAAAGCCACCCCACTCCACCCGTTGAGTCGGCGTGAGGCGATGAAACATCTGGAATAAAAATTTTTAGCCGCGAATTGTTCGAATTCACGTGAATTTTTTTTATTTGACCTCTTGCAAAAGTCTCATTGCCACAGAGCCCACAGAGAAAATGAGTTTTTCTCAAAGGTCTCGGTGAACTCTGTGGCTAAACAATGGCTTCCTTATGCAAGAGGTCTATTCTAACTTGGAAACCGTAAATCACAGATCGATGTCGATCCGGTTCTGCATCGAGTTCGCAATCTCGGTAAACTTTTTCTTTAAGTGTCCAATCAACTGTGGGTCGAGTTGAATTTCTTTCAACGCTTTATCCATACACCATAACCACTCTTCACGTTCCGCCTTGCCAATGGGAAATGGCAAATGTCGTTGTCTCAAGCGTGGATTCCCATACGTTTGAACATACAAAGCGGGTCCGCCAGACCAGCCGGAGAGAAACATAAAGAGCTTGTTTCGGGATTGACTTAGGTCATCCGGGTGTATCGCTCGAACCTTCGCCGCTTCCGTTGACGAATCCATCACATCGTAAAACCGATCCACAAGGGAGCGCAGTCCCGTTTCGCCGCCGATCAACTCATACAGGGGTTTTTCAAAATCTGTCATGTCAGGATTGTAATACAGGTTTGGAAAACACAAAACAGGGCATGTCGTTGCGAGCCCGGTAGGACGAAGCAATCTCCCGTTTGAATGAAGTATCTCATCGAAAAGCATCATCCGTTTAAGCGGAGATTGCTTCGACAGACAAGCGCTGTCTCGCAACGACATGCTACAACAATCGGCTTTATAATTGAATCGTCCAAATTCGTACAGGAGGCGCAATGAGCAAGGTAAACGAAGCTGTCATATTGAGTGCCGCGCGCACACCGATCGGGAAATTTCAGGGGTTGTTGAGCAGTGTCCCCGCGACCAAGTTGGGAGCTGTGGCTGTCAAGGCCGCGGTGGAGCGTGCCAAAATCAAAGCTGAAGACATCGAAGAAGTGATCATGGGGAACGTGGTGCAGGCTGGTGAGGGTCAGGCCCCGGCGCGGCAGGCATCCATCTTTGGTGGAATTCCCGCCACGGTCAGCGCGAGCACGATCAACAAGGTTTGCGGTTCGGGTCTCAAAGCTGCGATGATCTCTGCACAGGCGATCCGCGCGGGCGATGCTGATCTGTTCGTGGCGGGTGGGTTCGAGTCCATGAGCCGCGCGCCCTATCTCGTCAGCGGACGTATGGGCGAGTTGAAATTCGGCAACACCCAAATGACCGACGCCCTGCTCAATGACGGACTCTGGGATCCGTTCGAAAATTGGGGGATGGGAAACGCGGCCGAATTTATCGCGGACGAGTACGAGGTCACGCGTGAAGCGATGGACCAGTTTGCGCTTCAATCCCACCAGAAGGCTGTCGCGGCCCAAGAGGCGGGGAAGTTCAAAGCTGAGATCGTTCCCGTTCAAATCCCCGGACGCAAAGGCGAAGTCACGGTGGTCGATACGGATGAAGGCCCAAGAAAAGATTCGTCACTCGAATCGCTCGCGAAGCTTAAGCCATCCTTCAAAGCCGATGGCAAAGTGACCGCAGGCAACGCCTCGTCCATGAACGATGGCGCGGCGGCGGTCGTGATCTCATCGCGTGCATATGCCGATAAAAACAAATTGAAGCCACTGGCACGGATCGTGGGATATTCCCAAGCCGCCGTCGAACCGAAATATTTATTCGCCGCACCTGCGTATGCCATTCCAAAGTTATTGAATAAGATCGGCTGGACTCTCGATGATGTGGACCTGATCGAGCTCAACGAAGCCTTCGCCGCGCAGGTTTTAGCAGATGGATACGCTCTTGCTGACCAGGGCTGGGACTGGGGCAAGGTCAACGTCAACGGCGGCGCGATCGCGTTGGGGCATCCGCTCGGTGCAAGCGGTGCGCGCGTGCTGACAACATTGATCTATAACTTGAAAGACCGTGGACTGGAACGCGGCATCGCGTCGCTGTGTCTCGGTGGCGGTGAAGCCGTGGCGATGGCGATTGAGGTGGAATAAATGATCTGGTGGTTGAGTAGCGAGCGCTCCTTGCGAGCGTATCGAAACCACCACTAACAAATATATTTTTGCAGCATGGTGGTCTCGATATGGGCTCCATCCTACTCGACCACCGAGGTTTAGAGGTTATGGACAAACAGGAACGCAACGAAAAGATCGAGCTGTACGGGCGTGGCTACGATATGCTCATCGAAACACTCAAGGACATTCCGCGCGAAATGTGGAAGTTCAAGCCCGAGCCAGAAGAGTGGAGTGTGCACGAAGTC
>Ga0210377_10002083_pt1 | contig 17777 bp, 16 predicted proteins | sample PLM4_65_b1redo_FD_155480 | JGI IMG/M metagenome (GOLD analysis project Ga0210377, IMG submission 155480) | Groundwater sediment microbial communities from an aquifer in East River, Colorado, USA - PLM4_65_b1 redo | ecosystem: Environmental > Terrestrial > Soil > Riparian zone | place: USA: East...
CGTTGACCAGATGAGCTTGAGTGCCCACCAGCCATTAGAACACAGCTTCTTTAGGTCGGTGTTAGAAGGGACGTATAATGACATATGTGATAATCTGATTAGGCCCCAATACTGGGGATTGTGGTGTGGTTTTTTCTATTCGGTTGATGTCCAAAACCGATCGCGCCCACGACGTTGTTGAACAAGATATCCGCTCCAGTCCACTGGGGTCAGGCCCCTGGCAGGAATCTGAAACCCGTTTCCAGAATCCGGCGGAGGCGGGCCGACTTAAATATAGGATAGCCCGTCTGTTGAGTCGCAAGCGGAGAAACAAACCCGAACGGGCTCTTGAGAGAATTCACCCTTACATTGGAGTGATCGTCATACCTAACCGTGGGTTCCCGGGGGGCCCCGAGTCGATAGGAATCGATGCAGTGGATTACCTCGACTCGATGTCCGCGTCGCGCCGGCTCATTGGATAGTTGGTGCACGAAGATCCCATCCCCACCAAAGTTGTAGGGCGGATAAAAGGTCGTGATCATGCATAGCGGATCGATGACTTCCTAAGAAACGCACCGGGAATTCAACTCCGAACCGCAGCTTCCCCCTTGGATTTTGAGTGATCGTACAGAGCTAACTCCTGTTGGGCGTCTGGGTATCCGATCACTCCGCAAAACGATGAGTCTTACATAACCACTATCATCGTTCCGCATCACGAACGCGGGAGTGCCGGTCCAATAGGGTATTCGGATGTTGGCGGCGTAGCCTCCGCCACCGAAGGAACAAAATTTTTGATCAGCGGGCGTTATTAAGAGGAAAAACCTCTGTGTGGTGCCACCCGAGGCACGGGTTGCAGCCCTTGCTGCTCCTCGCTCTCCCACGGCACGTAGCCGAATTTCCTGGTCGCGATCTTCTCTAACAAGTCAAAATAGAGGCCCAAATGGGCTTCCTTTGACCACCACTGCACAAAGGCACGATAACCGTTCTCACCAAGTTCACAGCGTAGCTCCCGCGAAGTCGCGATGCGGTTCATGGCCGCTAGCAGTTCTTTATCGGTGCGGTAAACGAAGCCGCCTCTGCTATCGTGGATGACCTCGGGCAAGGCGCCCAGATCGCGCACGATAACCGGCGTCTTACGTGCAAATGATTCAATGATGATCATCCCGAAAGTCTCATAGGTGATCGATGGCACAATACATGCCAGAGCATGGAAATAGAGCGTTCCCAGTTCACTGTGCGGCAGCATACCTAGGAATTTGATGCGCGGATTAGAAGATGCTTGGGCACGTAACTGCTTCTCATAATTACCAGCCCCTGCCACAAGAAGGTCAAAGTCACGCACACTTTTCCACAGCTCGATTAAGGTTTGGAGCCCCTTAATGGCTTCCAACCTTCCCACGAAGATAAAATAATCTCGTTCCTGCGGACGTGGGCGGGGGTTTTCCCATTCGTGGTCGACGCGGTCAATGAATAAGGGAAGATGTGCCACTGGTCGTGGAAACCCGCGCTCCGCGTGCATTTTTATCGTAAAACGGCTAGGGGAGACAAACTGGTCAACATATTGGCTGGCCCTGGCGAGCAGACCGGTATAACGCCACATCTGCGGCGGGCGTTTTGCCATGACGACGCAGCGCAAGCACTCTGGCTTCTCACACGGGCGGCTGTTAAACTTCCAGAGCACGTGCGTCGGACAAATAAGCCAATGCTCGTGTATACTATAAATTTTTACCACTTGGCCCTGGAGCGGCTTGAAGGTTAAGATTTCTGGTCCTAGTAACGAGATGTTGTGGTAGTGAATCACATCGTATCTCTTGTTGCTGAATATCTCGCGTATGCGCCTTTGCTTGAGCCAGGTCCGGCCGGTCTGGTGGGTGAACAGCGGCGACAGTAAACCATATCCGCTGCGAAGGCCATGCACGGCCACATTCGGATGACCTGCGAACTTGACCTCAGGCTCGGCTGGATGTGCTAGATGGTAGGAGTCAATGCAATGGACGACATCGATGTGATGACCTGCGTCACCGAGCGCGTGCGCCAAGCGATAAATGGCTATTGCATCGCCGCCGAAACTGTACGGCGGGTAGTAGGTCGTTAAGTGTAAAAAATTGAGCGGACGGCTCACTGCGCCACCACTTTTTGCATAAGATCTGCCATCTGCCGAGCGGCTGCCTCCCAGGTCAGCCGCCGAGCGGCCGCAAGCCCGGCTGTGCGCATCCGCTGCCGTAGACTGTCCGATTCCAATACGCGAGTGAGCGCCAGCTCCAAATCTTCGCGTTTGGTCGGATCGACGTAAAGCCCACCGTTACCCAAAAGCGTAGGGAGCGGGCTTTCAGCCGTGGCGATCACCGGACAGCCGCAAGCAGCCGCCTCGATCGCTGGCAACCCAAAACCCTCCATCAGCGAGGGTAGCACAAGCAAGGTTGAAAGATTCAGCAGGACAACCAGCTCTGCATCCGGAAGATAGCCAGTGAATATGACACGGTCTGCAATCCCAAGTCCCTGGACCTGCTTCTTGATGGTTCTGAAATAGCTGTGGAAGACTTCCTTTTCGTACTCTCCCACCATGACCAGACGCACGTCTGAGAACGCCCGTTGGGAAGCGAGTTTTGCAAACACCGCGACGAGCGCTTCTAGATTCTTGTGCGGGCTGAAGCCGCCTAGGTAAACGACGCACCGCCCGTTGGTGCTGATACCCAGCGATCCAAGGCGTGGCGTGGGCCGAGGATCGTCAATCACGCGGAAGATAGAGTCGCTTGCCTCTCCGACAACGAAGATGCGTTCGGGAGTGATCTTGAAATGTTTTAGGATGCCTTGGCGTGAATAGTCCGAGATCGTGACAATCGCGTCCGCCTGCCAGCACGCGAGAAACTCTTTGGTTTTCCACAAGAACCGCGCACCGCGGCTGGGTAGCGTGAATTGCGGGTACGTCTTAGCGATGACGTCGTGGATCATCACGACCTTCTTGGCCCGGCTGAACACCGGCACATAGGTATAGTCCGTAGGGAACAACAGCACATCGAAAGTCGGATCTGACAGGGCACGGCTCATCCGCCACAGGTCGCGTGCCGAACGATGGCCGTTGGCAGAAGCGGCGACGACGGTGGGCACGGACGTAGGCACCAGCCGCAGTTCGGCTTCGGGCGGCACGGTCTCCGAGTCTTCAGTGGAGTCCATGAAAAAGGTGTACCGGTTCTCTGCATCAAGGCGGACCAGCGTGCTGAGCAGAGCTCGGGCATGACGGCCATAGCCCCGGGTGTTTTGCCAGCAGGTTGCATCCACGCCGATTCGCATCCTTATCATCTTCGCCCCGCCACTTGCAGTAAAGGCCCAATGATGCGCAAAAGAAAAGAGCAAAACGGCAATTTCAAAAGCAGGTGATAAAGCGCAATAAGAACCTGTACCGGCCCAGGCAATACTTTCAGCTCGCACTCCGAGATACGCGGCGGGAATATCGCCCACTCGCGAAGGCCCGAGCGCGCAAGTAGACGCCGAAGCTCGAAGAATGAAAGCAGACGGATATGTTTGTAAGGAATTCCTTTTATCAGGCGGACGTACGTCTCGGCCAGGGCCCTTGGAACGAACCCTACCCCCCAAATTCGCACGCAAGGCTCCGGGCCAAGACTAAACCGGTTCGGCGTCGAGAAAAAACAGAGGCCACCACGTCTCAGCGTGCGCGCAGTCTCGGATAGAAGGGAGTGTTGATTGCTTGTGTGCTCTAACACATGAAAGCCCACGACACTGTCGAAAAGATTGTCATTAAACGGCAGAGATTCCCCGGAACAACACACGAGAACGACGGATCTGCCTGCGCTCGCGAGTCTCTTTTTCGCGATGACCAGCCACCGAAGCGCGATGTCAACGCCGATCACCGTATGAAATCGATTTCCCGCGGGCAACAGAAATCCACCCGTTCCGCATCCTATTTCGAGCGCTAATTCGCCGTTCCAACGGCCGGCGACATAATGGTCGAGTTGTTCGCAGTAGGCATTACCACGATCCTGACCCATCAATACATAACGGATGTACCGCGCAGCCGCCGTCTTCGGTACATCTGGAGTAATCTCCCAATAAAACTGGACCAGGCTCTCGAATGAGGCTGTCGAAGCCCTCTCCGCAATAACGCGTGCCTTCTCGTATTCATCGGCGAATGAAATATAAGGATCCGGAACGAGCCTGAAATCAGGAATCCCAAAGCAGATAGGATAATCACGTTTGCATAAGTTGCATCGGTAGAGTTCCGAATTCGAGGTCAGAGGTCCGTGGCACTGGGGGCAACAGAAGTTGTTCCACACGTAGATAGCCCATCGTTTACTGGATAAGCGAACTGAGTTTCTTCAAAACTTGATGTGCAAACGGCACGGGATGCGCGGTTTTTGCCGTGCCGTAAGTCGCCAGGCTGGCAATGTACCAATCATACGTATCCTTGAGAGCCTGAGCATTGCTGAATTTGGGTTGCCAACCCAGCTCTCGTTGAGCTCGAGAAATGTCAACAGTGGAATCCTCGCCTCGAGCGCTCATGTAGTGCCACTCTGAGAGCAATGGAACATTGGCCAACTCCATTCCGCGGAGCAAGGCGCGCGCGATGCTCCCAGGAACAAATTGCAACCGCGCCCCCGTTCGAGCGTGGTCAAGCAGTACCTGCAAATCCTCTCGAATCGTGCGGTAATCCTGAGCGCCTAAATTGAATACACCTTCGGTATCACTTCTTGTGAGCAAGCAAATTGCCTCTGCCATGTCCCTAATGTCAAGTAACTGATAGCGATTCCTTCCACTGCCCAGGACTGGGATAGATGTACCATGCCGTATGCGTTCGAAAATAATGGCAAAAGCGCTGAGACGCCCAGGCCCTAAAAAAGTTTTTGGGCGCACCACAGCGCAAGATAACCCGGTAGCTTTGTAATCGGCTAAAATGTTTTCAGCCTCGGCGCGAGACTCGCGATATCGATCGAGGCGGTTCAAGTGGGATTTTTGCAGGAACGGGTGCACTCTTTGAGGCTTTAGAACGATTGTAGATGAAATCATTATTACACGCGCCTTCCCGCGAGCGAGAGCTGCGGCGCAAACGTTTCTTGTGCCGTCCACGTTGACCGCCCGGATTACGTCGGCAGATAAATAAGGGGGCGCGAACGCCGTGTGGACTACTGCATCTACACGCCCAGCAGCGGCCGACACCGCCGACAAGTCGCGAATGTCCGCACGGAAATACTTAAAACCTGCCCGATCTGCCCAGCCTGGAGGTTCGGCCGTGTCCAGCAAGCACACCGAAGTTCCCTCGGTCGCAAAGCGTTGGGCCAGTTCGGCGGCCAGGAATCCAGCGCCTCCGGTAATTAACACTTCATTAAGTGGCATGTGCGATGTTTTTGCTGAAAATCAGGCGGTGGAGGCCTATCATTTTCTCGTCTAACAAACTTTGCTGAGCGCATTACCCCCACCACGCAAATACCCCACGAATTCGCCGACCGCCCAAGAGGTAACAAAAAGTAAAATCAACGGCAGCGACCTAACGAGCTCCCAGCGGTGGCGATGCGCTTTCACGACGCGAGACACAATGCGGTAAAATAGCAGCGGAGGCAATGCCAAAGCTGCGAGGCCGTAAACAAACTTCTTAATCTTACCGGCCTTTTCGATCTTCATCCCAGCGTAAGATCGGGCGTAAAGGTATCGTTGGTACAGGTACTCCCGCACCGTATAATGCTTCTTATGGCCGACCTTAATATCTGGCCGGCTGTCGAGCCTAACGCCTGCGCGCCGCATGGTACTATGCAGGTGGTCTTCCCAGCGTCCCTCGGAAATGACGTCTTGGAAACGCTCCAGTAGTATTCGCCGATAGGTCACGTTGTTGCCGGTGAGCCAGTTCGCCGGACCTACCGGCGGCGCCAAGCAGTGGCTATACTCACAGAGAAACGCGGCCCAGTCGACGAGCCTCTCCCGCGCTGCATTGTCGACACTTCCCCCTACAACCTGCACGCCTTCGCGATGTGCGGCAAGCATTTTCTCGGCCCAATCCGGCGGTACAATCACATGGTCTTCGATGACGCCGACGATTTCCGCCTGGGCTTCTCTGAATGCCAACGCACGGAGTACCGGGATGGTTGTATCAGCGGGAGCTTCCAGAAGACGGACATCCGGGAACTTGGCACGAACCGCCGCCCGCACAGTCTCTCCTATCCGATCGGCTACGAGCACTTCCAGCCGAATATCCCCCGTTTGCTTAACCAGGGCCTCCAGACAGCCCTGCAGATCGCTCCAGCCATTGACGGATGGAACCACTACCGAAAGATCCGGTCGCTTTGCCTCAGTTGATATTGTCATCGAGATCTGTGGGCCCGTACCAATAACCGGCAGCTTCGCCGAGGGCCCACGCAGTCAAGAATGCAACCGTAATCGGTAGCACACGCAAAAACGGCCAGCGATGATGCGGACCCACGGCCTTAGCTAGGCGCATTATCAGGACCGGCGGCAGAAGAAAAGAACCTGCAAAACAAAACCAGCGGCGGTTTGCTTCGTCCAAAAGGCGGCGCCGAGCGTAATCACGTCCATGAACAAAACGGTCACGAGAAAACGCCCAGAAATGATAGTTCTGGTTTTGGTAAACCGTGGCCGTTTTGAGAAATCGGAATGAATGAGCTTGCGCCGAGAGATGCGTATGGATGACGTTCTCCCATTCGCCTCTAGTTGCCCATTTCACGACTTCGTTCACCACGCGGCGGCTATATGCCACATTAGCCCCTGTGAGCAATGGTTCGAGCGGGCGGCCGCCGCCATTTTCCGCAAAAAATCCGTACTCCGCAAAATAAGCCGCCCAGTCTATCGCGCGTTGCCTTTGCGCGTTATCCATTGCGCCGCCTGCCACATCAGTGTCGCCTTCGAACTCGGCCGAAAGCTGCGCTATCCAATCCGGAGCAAACACGCAGTGGTCTTCTGTCAGTGCGATAATGTCTCCTTGCGCAGTTGCCAAACCGGCGGCTCGAAGACGGGGAATCGTACTACCCGGTGAGGCGACGAAACGGACGAAGGGGTACGTTTCGGTCAGCTGATTCAATTCGGCGGAGTCGTGCTTCCGCGCAACTATAATTTCCGCTCCATGCTGCCGACACTGTATTTCGAGCGACTTAAGGCAAGCGTCCAATAATCCTCGGTCCCGGCAAGAAGCCACCACAACCGAAATGGTGTATGAGGAATGTCGCGTTGTTTTAACGCGTCTTGCATTAGGGGCATCCCGTTCAGCATCAGCACCGCAGCTATGCACCACCACTTCAGGAGCGGTTCGAAATAGCGACTGTACTATCACTTCCCGCTCACTCCGTAAAAAGTCGTTATGCTCCTGCCGGGCAAGGTTGCGGTAAATGTTGATTCTCTTACCAAGTGATCTGGTAGCGCCGCTGAATCCCCTTCCTTCGAAGTGCGACTTGCCGCGAGCTTGACAGGGGCGCCTGAGTCGACAAACTGGAATTTCACGATCTCTTCAGCATTCGATTGATTGATGCTCACTACGACGACATTCGATCCATCCGTATAGGCCGTGACCTTGACAGTGGAATCCGTTGAATCAGCTTTTATTCGTCGAAAGCCAGGTCTAACGTACTTTGAGAACTGGCCCATGACATAGTAATGTTTCGTCAATGTATAGCCAAGATATCGGGCGCCCGTGTGCCGCAGATTAATCAGTTTGTCGCCGCCCGTCCATTGCCCGAAAAAGCCCCACATGTAATCGACTGCGCTGACATTGTAATCTGAAATGAGTTGGTGCATCGTTACGGCCCAATCGAACGGATCGTTCTGCGAATATTCGGTCATCCATAGCGGCAACCCGTAGCGGTCGGCAAGCTCCTTCATCTGCGACACCTGGCTGATAGGTTCATCGTATAAGTGAAACGCCAAGGCGCCGACATACTGGCGTGCTTCGGCATCGGCGAGGATGATCCGGCACCGCTTGTAGGCTTCCGTGGCGTTCAGATCATCGGTTATCACGAACTTGGTTTTGAATCCTTCCGCCCTGAGCCGCGGCCCCATGAGCTTGATGACGTTGAGAATATATTGACCCGACCAAAGGCCGCTTCGTTGATATCCCGGTTCGTTGACGACCGAATAATACAACATCTCTAAGCCGAATGCCCGCCACCGTCTGAGGATGGCCATAGCCCATTCTACGTACTCCTCTGGATTGACTTCGGTCATCCATTTTTCCAAAACGATAGGGGACAGAAAATAAGTGGTGACCCCGCGGGCCATTGCCCTTTTTACATATTCAATATGAGCGTCGTTTCTCTTCCATTCGAAATTGAATTTGGAAAGATCGGTGTCATTAGGATTGGCATTATCGTTAACGACTTCTATGCCGGCATCGATAATGGGGCGCACTCGCGTCAGTCCCAGCTCGGAGTATAGCAATTTGAAAATCTCATCCTGCTGGGCCGTCGTCAGGACAGTTTCCGCTCTCCCCGTGGCGCGATTAAAGTTCTCAAATACGTGGGGATCGTCGAAAACCCGCTGTGAAGCTCCGAATCCATGGATGACTTGGAATGAGATCCGATCGTCTATCGTGACTTCTGCAACCGCAGTCGCCGGAGAACCTACGGCCAATGCGGTGATAACCCAGAAAAATGCAAGGAAGGAGAATTCCCTTTTTATCCAATTGGCGATCATTTTTAAATCTCCTTCAACAAGTCCAATCAACCCAGCCGCGCAAATTCCGGATCACCCTCCGCGCCCCAAGATACCTTCTCATTTCCGGTGAGAAGAGCCGGCGAAACAAATACGGGCGGCGGAGATAGTACATCTCAATTCGTTCGAGGCCAAAGTAGCCGTTTATCGGCACCGCAAAACCCAGGATTGTGGAGCATGCCAACGCAAAATGCCGTCCCGCCAGGTGCCGCACGCGCTCATTACATGCGCCGTAGGGATAAGCAAATGTCTCCACAGCCTGGCCAATCGCGTCCTCGATGGACTTTTTTGAAGTAGTCATCTCCTCCTCTGCGATATGATCCGGAACTTTCGTCAAGTCCGCATGCGTGCGGGTATGGCTTCCAAAGGCGATTCCGCTCGCGCTCATCGCCTTGATTTCAGACCAGTGAAGAAGCGGGCGCCGCTCAATGTTCGACGGTTGGCTAGGCCAACCGTTATCTCTTTCACAATAATCGGTCACTAAAAAAACCGTTGCAGGAAAACCATAACGGCTAAGGACCGGAAGCGCGTTTCGATACAGATTCTGGAAACCATCGTCGAAGGTAATCGCGACGGCTGGCTCCGTCCCAGCACCCTGCAGTGTCGCAGGGACCTGGTGAAGTGGAACCACTCTCACACGCGATTCAGACAATATCCGCATCTGTTCGGCAAAGATGCCCGGTGGAGTTGATAGAACCGAACCGTTGTCATCCAACGAGTGGTAGGTTAGAATTGCCAGAGTACTGATAGCGCCTCCTTTCCATTGACGACCGCATCAGCCCCCGGCAGTATTGGAAACGTGACGGCCGCGCTCTTCAGATCCCGGACCACCGGAAGATGATAGTTGCGCTCGCGGCCGCCGCATATAACCAAGTAGCTCTCCGAAGCTCCAAGATAAAAGAAACAGCACCAATAATGGCGAAGCAATCAACAGTTTGCCAAGGTGGCGCCGCTTGCGCACCACTTGATAGCTTATACGGGCTAAAAAAATCAGCGGTATGGCGGGAGAAAAAGCCAGATATAACATTCTCTCCAATAGTGAAAACCGCGAGGCGCGCTCCTGGCCAAATTTCATTCCGTGCTGGAACCGCTGCTTCATGAAACCCAAGAAACCGAAGGATCGCCGGTGGTGTATGATGATTGAAGGCACGAGTAAGAGCCTAAACCCCGCCTTCTTAAGCTCCGCATGGACGGCAGGCTCCCAAAAACCGTCCTGCCATGCGTGCTGAAACCGATTAAGATAGTCTCGCTTGTAAGAAGCGTTATCGCCGGCAATTTCCGGAGCAAAATCTTGCGGGAACGGCAGCATATAGGGACTGTATCGGCAGAAATAAATCGCCCAATCAACCGGCCGCGCCGACGGACCATTCTCGATTGCGCCCCCGATCGCCGGAGTCGGATCTTGATGAGCTTTCGCAATTTCAGAGAGCCAGGTCTTGTCGGGAACACAATGCGCGGTGGTGATCGCCACGATCTCACCAACGCTTTGCCGGATTCCGAGAGCCCAGAGTTCTGGTATCAACGCAGACGGCGATGTCACAATAAGTTTAGTTTGGGGAAATAGCTTCCGGATCACCTCGGGAGTGCCATCGGTGGAGTTGTCGACCACTACAATATCGGCTTGACCGTCCTGCTGCGGACCGACGAGCGCGTCCAGACATTCCTCAATACTGGCCCTTGCGTTATGGGAGGCAACTACGATCGTCATTTTTGCAGCGTTCGTGCTCATAGGATTGGCTTAAGCCATTATGCCCGGGCGAACGGCACGACGTACAGGATGAGTGTGCCTTCGTACTGAAAGCTAACTGAAATTGAACTATTTGGTGACAAAGTAGATTTTCCCTTGGCCCGATGGCACTCGATATTCTTGAGTCTCTAGTATCTTCACGCGAACTTTATTCAAAAAAGCAGCGATTTCCTCTTCCGGAACGAACGTCATTGCGATAGGGTCCAGGCCTAATTTCCGGTAGAGAAAATTTGGTTTTAGCCCGAATGACCGTAAGATTGTATACAACCGCCTCCATGGCTTAAGCCGCGTCCGAAATGAAAGTGAAGTCCGTAACTGAAATACCAGCAACCCATCCATCTTAAGAGATCGTACCAACTCGGAAAGGTAGGATTTTATCAAAGCTTTATCCGGAATATGCTGTAGAACCCATTTAGTATAGATCAAATCAAAATAGTTATCAGGAAATGTCCGCAGATCTTGATCGTTGACAACGAAGTTGCAGTTCGGAATAGAAGAATTCAGCTCTCTGGCCCTGGCAATCATGTTGTCAGAAATGTCTGTTCCATAGCACTGATGGAAGTGTCTCGCTAGGGCGCGCGTCAACCTCCCCACACCACATCCAAAATCGAGCGCTACTTGTCGTCCGGATGGATAGCCTAATCTTGCTGCCGTCTGCATGAGCGTCTCGACATCCTGAGCTCCTGTCATAAAAAACTCATCGGTATCCCACTTGCCGAATTTTTTATTCGGCCGCGTAAAAATCGCCCACAATGGATCCATCCTGCCGAGATCTTCCCAATCGTCCTTGTGCTTTGTTAAAGACATAAAGCTCCTTCTCTGACGGGCATGAGCCGGCGAGTCTAGCGCAGTGCCACTTCGGTTACTGGCCTAACAGACGGCCACAATAGTTCGGCCCTGGTTATCGACGTAGGCCCCGGTCCAAGGGCAAGCGCAGCCAGGCGTCATGTCTCAGATTCCCGAAGGGACACCGTCTGACCCGTGCGCGCCGACTCGTATCCGGCCTCTACGATTCGGATTAACTCGCGGGCGTGTCGAGCTCGATCGTTCGACGCGCGGCCGTTTTTGCTCATGTCGATCAACTGGCGGAGGTTGAGCGCCGTTGCAGCGGCCCGACCGTCTACCCATTCCCGGGCAAGGACCCTCGATCGGCCACCAACCTCAACACGCGTTTCCCCTCCTTTGACTAAGCTGAAACGCGTAATCGGCAATTTGCGAATACGTGACCATTCCATAGCGGCCCGAGCCACCCCGCCGAATGAAACACGAATCGATGCTCGTTCACAATCCACACGCATTTCGAGATATCGCTCGAGAGCATGGCTTATGCGATTCAAGATGATCGTTGCAATCCTGTCTCCTGAAAACTTCAATGTCATTTGGACAACTGCATCCGATTGAATGTCTCCGCGTGTGCGAGCAACCTGAGCGGTAACCCACAACGGATAATCATCGAAAAAGAAACAGATAAGATCCAGCGGGTGAGTCCCAAACTCAAACAAAGTGGACTTAGATAACTGGGAGCGCCAATTCCGCTCAGCAGAAGGCGGATGGAACATTTGCTGCCAGCATTGAATGAGAAACGGCCTACCAAATTCGCCCTGAGCAATTCGTTCCTGCGCGCGACGGTAGATCTTCATGAACCGATATTCGTTGTTCACCACGACAGTTCTTTGCCCGAGCTCCGCTGCATCGACGACCTCGTCCGCCTCGGCGACGCTTCTGACGAAGGGCTTTTCGCAGAAAACATGCGCTCCGTGCTCCAGCGCGAGAAGAGAAAGTCGGTGATGCGAATCCGGCGGCGTAGCAATGATCACTATTTCGGGTTTTTCTTTTTCTAGCAGTGCCGCGGCGTCCTCATAGAGCGCGGGAATTCCAAACCGGCGACCCATTCGTTCTCTGCGCTCTGCGTCGGGGTCGCAGGCGCCAACAACCCTAACCTCCGGCAACAACGCGCACGAAGGTAAATGGATCTGCTCTGCGACCGCCCCTAGGCCTAACAAGCCGACTCTGATCATAGAATACGGATCTGCTCCATGTCAGTGTAATCTTTCTGCTGTGTTGAAGTGGTCCGCGTTCTCAAGACCAGCAGGAGACTGCGGCTGCCATTGGCCCGTGAGCTCACGTATATGTACAGCCCCCGAAAGTAAGACGAACATGACATAACTCGCCGCCGCGATACCGGCCTTCACGGGAAATGGCCACGATGGTAGTAGCCAAAGAATTACTGTCATCCCGCCGGTCGCGAGCGCCGGTCGAACAAGAGGTTTCCAGGGCGACAGTGCGACGAACCGTGAAATTGCCGACCAAGCGAGAACGAACATGAGAGCTTCAGATGCAAGAGCGCTGAGCGCGCCGCCAACGAGTGAGTAACGCGGTATAAGAACAAGATTCATTCCGACATTCAAGATCGTTCCCGCTGTGATAATGCGAAACAGAGTGCTTTGCCGGTCATACGCGATAAGCCCAAACCGATATACCCCCGTTAACATCGTAAAGGCGACGGCAATGAGGAGGAGGCAGAGAGCAGATGAACCTTGGGCGTACTCCGGGCCAAAAACGAAGGAGAGCAGCTCGGGTCCGGTCAGGAGCCCCCCAATGAGAAAAGGAAAAACAAGCGCTGCGACATGGCGCATTCCGGCCTGCCCCAACATCAAAAATCGATCGCTCGCTTCTTGCGCCGCCCGACTAAGCTGAGAAAACAGGGGTAAGTAATATAACGATCCAAATTCACGCAGCAGCATGATGACGCGCGAAACCGCGCTGTAGACGCCGACCGCCAATGGGGTGTCTACCAGGCCTAAGAGGACCAGATCGAAGTTTAAAGCTAACGTCCTCACCGCATGTGTTCCTGCAAGCGGGAACGCCTCCTTGAGCAGAGCCCAGGAAAGGTGGCGAGAGCGCGGCAGCCAGAGCCGGAGGCCTTGCCTACGATATTGGACAAAGAGCAATGCGGCGCCAGTGAGCTCCGAGCCGAAGAGGAGGAGAGGCACTTTCAGTGCGTCGCCGGGTCCGTTGATCCAGAGTAAGACGCCGCCCATGTAGACCGCCTGGGAAAGCACGAGCGCTACGGCTACCATGCCGTTTTGCTCCAATGCCTGAAAGCCCCACTTCAGATTGGAGGCGGCAGAAAGGAATGTTAGGCCGTAAGCCAGCATAACCATAAGCCCGGTCGATGACGAAGCGAGCCACGGCACGACTGCTCCCAAGAGCGCCATAGCAACGACGGCGAGGCCTAAGCGCAACGCGAAGACGCTTGCGACCACGCTCTCCACGGACGACTCCTGCCTGGCGACCTCCCGCATAGCAATGAGGTCTAACCCCGCATCCACGACCAGCAGAAAATAGACGGCCACCGCGGCGGCGAACCCTATCATGCCGAACATTTCGACGCCGAGAGTGCGCGCCAGGTAAGTCACGGCCACGAAGGTCATGGCGCGTGCCAGGGCCTGGCCGCCAGCGAGCAGCACGAAACCCCGTAGGTAAGCCGAGCCGCGACTCTCTAGAAGAGGAGGGGTCATCGTCGAGCCAACGTTAATGTCATGAACTTGATCGCGGTTCTCGGGTGCCGATCCCGATCGATGTCCCTCGCCGCGTTGTTCGCTGAAGACGCCTTGCTGATCCAGACCGAAACGTCGCCATCCCCCATCGTACCGGGAAAGGTGCGGACGGGAAACCATCCATCGTGGATTCTCGTATACAGGTCCGGTTGCGACAGTCGCAGGATGCGAGGGAACGTCATGACGGCCCATGTCCTGGCACCCGGATGATCGCGCAACACGGAGTTTAGGGCTTCCAGAGATCGCACCGGGAAAAAATCCTTGTGCTCTACGAGTCCGAAATGTCCCCCATAGAAACGGTATCCCCAGTCCGCGAGGAAGAGGGGAAGGACGAGGTCGCCCGAAGCCCGATGTTGCTCCACATAACGGATCGCTCCCCGGAAGTCCTGCTTGGGCCGACTGTAGTACGTCGGCAATGCCGCCAACGAGGCTAGACATACGATCCCGAAGGCGGCGACGGTCAGCTTAGCGTCGCTTACGTCCAGCAAAAGGCCGATATTCATGGCCATACGGTCGATGAAAGTAGCCAGGCAAAGTAGCGCCAGAGGCAAGCCGAGGAGGAAGAAGCGAGGCGTAAACTGCAGACCTCCGAGCACAAGGCCTCCCGCCGTCAATATTTCGGGAAGGACCAGCATCAGAGCCAATAGCGGATGGCGTCTCCACAGATCGATGAACCCGAACCCGACCACGAGCAGGAATAGCACCATCCCAACAACCCCGGCGATCCCGAAGCCGGCGGAGACGCCACGGATAAGTTCTGCGGCGTGCTCGTGCGAAAAGAGTGCATAGCCCACAGATTTTTTCACGTATTCGGCGCGGATAAAGACATAGGCCTGAGGCAGGACGGTGGCGTACAGATGGAAACCGAGCAAACCGGTGATCGCTGCCACCCCGAGCAGCCGACGGGCCACCGCCCGCACGGGACAGCCCGTAAGGCGTACCTTCAAAACGAGTATTGCGCCGACGATCACGTGAGCCGCGAATACCACGAGGGCCAGAAGGTTGGCCGCGAAGTTCAGTACCATGCCGATCACATATAGCGACCAAGTGTCGTGGCGGTCGATCTTCAGCCCTCGTAACAGCAACCCCGAAGTCAGGAGCGAAAAGAATAAATAGGCGGAATAGCCGCGCGCATTCTGAGAGAAAAAAATGTGATGATAAGAAACCGCCAGCAGCAGCGCGACGCCCAGCGATGTCTGGCGCGATAGCGCGTTGCGCGCCACCCAGTACAGCACCGGCACCGTCGCCGTCCCAAACAGCACCGCGGGTAGCCGGATCGCCCATTCCTGCGGTCCCGCCAGCGCCACTGTCCCCTTGACAAGCAGCGTGTTCAACAGATGGTTGTTAGAGCTGGTGTAGCTTGTCATGACATGAAACGCGGACATGCGCCCGTAGTCGTAGAGCGGCGTAATTTCGTCCAGCCACAGATCGGCATCCAGGCGGTAGAACCGAAGCCCTAGGCCCGCCACTGTGATCAACAGTAAAGCCCTCGCGCGGTTCGGGCAGGCATCCAGTCCTCGGCGGCCGGTGCCAGCCACCCCTTCGCTTCTCCAGTGCTCCGCTTCGACCGCCGGGCTCCGTATCCGAGCAGCACAATTCCATCCAGTAAGAAACAGATCTGGAGCAGTGTCACCCCCTTGATCGGCTGTTCTCCGACCGGCATGTTGGGTTTTGGGAGCTGGTCATACCAGTCGCGCGGCAGAAAAATCCCGCCGACGATGAGAGCGAAGCCAAGAACCCAATACACGTTACGCGTCATCATGCACGGGATCACCGAGCCGCTTTCGGCGAGAGTCGCTCACGGGAAATACCTGTGACTATAGGCATAAGTGACCTATCGGCCTATGACGAGCACGCCGTCGCCAGCCGATCAATCCACAGATCAGGTTCAGTACGTACCAGTGTCCCACTCGCACCACGTTGATCTTCGAAATCCCGGCCTTCCGACGATACTCGTGCGATGGCCGCTCGATCACGCGGTAGCCCTTCTTCAGGCACTTCATAGCCATTTCTTGCTCAATGGTTGTGATATCGCTTTGGAGGCCGATTGAACGACCAACCGCAGTACGTATGGCCCGAAAGCCGTTCTGATAGTCTGTGAGCCTTACGCCATATCGGTAGTTTATGGATAAACTAATCACCAGGCTTCCCATCAACCTGATAACTTCCGAAATGGATCCGTACAACTCCTCGCTGCCGCCCAGCATCCGTGAAGCCATCACCAGGTCGGCCTCACCGGCAACGATAGGTGCCACCAGCGCCGGGATGTCTTTGGGCTCGTGGGATCCATCCGCGTCGATGAAGACGGTGATCGGGTGCCGGGCATTGGCGAGGCCGACTCGAACCGCGTCCCCTTTGCCTCGGTCATTGTCCTGAACCACCCTGGCACCGTACTGCTCCGCAATCGCCACAGTCCTGTCCGAGGAGTGACCATTCACGACAATGAGGTCGTCGGTCATACCCCGAACGACTTGGAGCACATCTCCGATGGTCTCCTCCTCGTTGCGAGCCGGTACGACGATGCTATAGGGGATGGATACTTGCTTGCTCATAGTCGGTCCCTGGTTATTTACCCCCGAATCCAAACTTGTCGTTGATCGCAATAGCCATACCCTACTTTTCCATGCTTCAAAGCGTGCGGGATGCAATGCGGGTACCGAATCACATCATCACATCGAACGTCGAACCCACAGCGACTTCTGTGGTGCTGTCAGTGGGCGACGAATGTTGTGATACTAATTTGGGGTAAGGTCGTCGTGAAAGTCGATCCGCTGTCGTAAATGGCGTCAAGCACTGCCCAATTTCGGTGTTGCTGGTTCGAATTGGCCGGACTTCCCTGATGCCCGAGAGCCCATTTAGATGAAACTGGACTGTCTTCGGGGTATTCAAGTTGTTAATGGCCACTATGACGAGATTCTGGCCATTCTTATAGGCTGTAGCTCTGACAGCGTGATTTGTTGAGTCAGCCTTGACTCGCCGAGATCCTGGCTTCACAAATCTCGAATACTGCCCTATGACATAGTAATATTTTGTCCGTTCGTAGCCGAGGTATTGCCTCCCGTTATGCTTGAGCACTATAAGTTCATTTTCAAGTCCATTGAATCCCGACCCATGGTCAACGGCACTCACATTGTAGTTCGAGATTAGATCATGCATCGTATTAGCCCAAGTGAAAGCATTACTCTGGGAATACTCAGTCATCCACAACGGGATACTATACTTCTCGCTAAGTAGGAGCCGTCCTGCCCAGTAATTCCTGTGATGAGAGCACGCTTTGCCATAATTATTGTAATCCTCTCTCCGTCAGTTTGGCGATACTGATAATATGCAGCGAACCTCTTTGATTGACACCTGACAGAAGTTCAGCCATATGCCGACGCGCCTGGGCGGTAATTTCTGTGATGAGAGCTCGTTCGATGACTTCTGACTAAGCTCCTTTAGCAGCCATTGCTGCAATGATCCAGTAGTGATTCTGTAACTTAAGCTATCGAAGCAGCAACGTTGTAACTGATGTAGCAATTCTTTTGTACACCTGAGCTGAGGGATGATTCTCGACGGAACTAACCGTCAGTTGGATGCCGGAGTCGCGCAGCGCGGGTATCACGTCCAAACATTCAGCCGACGCTGCTTGAACAACCTTACAGACTGCGTTGATATAGGTATCGAATGGATAACGCGGCTCGTTGAGCCCCACCATCAAAGGAAACGGAATCACTATGACCCGGATAACTTCTGTTGTTGCAGACGAAATTAAATCTGTAAGGCAACTCCGCGATCTTCTCCAGGCAGGGTTTTCCTCGTCAAATTTCTTACTGATAATCTCGCTA
>Ga0210377_10002084_pt1 | contig 17759 bp, 20 predicted proteins | sample PLM4_65_b1redo_FD_155480 | JGI IMG/M metagenome (GOLD analysis project Ga0210377, IMG submission 155480) | Groundwater sediment microbial communities from an aquifer in East River, Colorado, USA - PLM4_65_b1 redo | ecosystem: Environmental > Terrestrial > Soil > Riparian zone | place: USA: East...
GACCCAGCCCGGTCATGAGTGCACCTGGGCGCCGGCCGGTGTCGCCTCGCCGAACGCGGGTCCTCGGCGGGGCGAGAAGGACGGCAGGACGAACGACTGGCGGCGCCGCCAGGACGCTCGAGGCTCGGGGAAGTCGAGGCGGTGATGCGCGCCCCGGGATTCCTGCCGTCGCAGCGCGGCTTCGGTCATCACCCAGCCGACCAGGGCCAGGTTCGCCGTCTCGTGGAGCTCGACACCGTCGCCGAGGAGCGCTCCGGCCAGGCTCCGGAGCGCGGCGCGCGCGTGCTCGAGGCCGGCTCCGTGACGGAGGATCCCGACCTCGTCCCACATCAGCGCTTGCATCGATTCGCGGCCAGACAGGACGGCGCCAGCCGAGGGGCCGAGCGCCAGCTCTTCGGGCGTGGGACACGCGACGCTCCAGGAGTCCGGCTCCCCGCGCTCGGCGACGGCCTGGGCGACGCGCGAGCCGAAGACGACGCCCTCGAGGAGAGAGTTGCTGGCCAGCCGGTTGGCGCCGTGGACGCCGGGGGCCGCGGTCTCCCCGCAGGCGTAGAGGCCGCGGATCGACGTCCGACCCCACACGTCCGTCCAGACCCCGCCCATCAGGTAGTGAGCCGCGGGCGAGACGGGAACAGGCTGGCGCTCCGGATCGCAGCCCTGCCCCAGACAATGCGCGTGGATGGTCGGGAAGCGGCGCCCGAACTCGCCCGGCGGAAATCCGGTGGCGTCGAGCCAGACGTTCGGCAATCCGTGACGCGCCATCTCCCGCACGATGCCGCGCGAGACGACGTCGCGCGGGGCCAGCTCGGCCCGCGCGTCGTAGCGCGCCATGAAGGCCTCGCCGCGGTGATTGCGCAGCACCGCCCCGTGGCCCCGGACTGCCTCCGAGACGAGGAAGCGCCACCCCCCGGGGGCGGCGAACGCCGTGGGGTGGAACTGGAAGAACTCGAGGTCCGCAACCACCGCCCCCGCCCGCAGCCCCAGCGCGACGCCATCGCCGGTCGAGACGGCGGGGTTGGTGGTGCTGGCGTAGAGCTGGCCGGCGCCGCCGGCGGCCAGCACGATCGCGTCGGCTTCCATCTCGTCGCCTCCCCAGAGGCGAATCCCCCGGCAGGCGCCCGCCTCGACGATCAGGTCGGAGACGAACGCGCGGTCGCGCACCGTGATGCCGAGGGCCCGGACGGCGCGGGCCAGCGCCTCCTCGATGTGCCGGCCGGTGGCGTCACCGCCGGCGTGCAGCACGCGGGCCACGCCGTGGGCGGCCTCGCGCGCGTGGGCGAGCCGGCCGTTCTCGCGGTCGAACCGCACACCCAGATGGATCAGGTCGGCCACGCGCTCGGCGGCTTCGCGCGCAAGCACGCGCACGGCCTGCGGATCGCAGAGCTCGGCGCCGGCACCGATCGTGTCGGCCTCGTGGAGCTCCCAGGAGTCCTCGGCGCCGACGGCGGCCGCGATGCCGCCCTGCGCGTACCGGGTGGCGCCGTCCTCGAGCGCGGCCTTGGTGACGATCGTGACGTCACGCACGCCGCGCCGGTGCGCACAGATTGCGGTGAACAGTCCGGCGATGCCGCTTCCCACGACGATCATGCGTGGCATCGCCGGCTACCTCCGCGCCGTCGCGCCGGCGGGCTGGCCGGGGAGCGCGAGCATGCGGTCGAGCGCGACCCGGGCCGAGGCCTTCACGCCGTCGGGCACGACGATCTCGTTCACGACCTGGCCGTCGAGCAGGGCCTCCAGCACCCAGGCCAGGTACGCCGGGTGAATGCGGTACATGGTCGAGCAGGGACAGATCACGGGATCGAGGCAGAAGATCCGCTTGTCCGGGTGCGCGGCGGCCAGGCGGTTGACCATGTTGATCTCGGTCCCGACCGCCCACCGGCTGCCGGCCGGCGCCGCCGCGATCGTCTCGAGGATGAGCTCCGTCGAGCCGTCGAGATCGGCGGCCGCGACCACCTCGCGCCGGCACTCCGGGTGCACGATGACCGTGACGCCCGGGTGCTGGCGGCGCGCCTGCTCGATCTGCGCCACCGTGAAGCGCGCGTGCACCGAGCACCAGCCGCGCCAGAGGATGAGGCGCGCCCGCCGCAGCGCCTCGACGGAGCCGCCGCCGAGCGGGCGGCGCGGGTCCCACACCACCATCGCGTCGTCGGGGATGCCGAGCTTCACGCCGGTGTTGCGCCCGAGGTGCTCGTCCGGGAAGAAGAGCACCCGCTCGCCCCGCTCGAAGGCCCAGTCGACGACCCGAGTCGCATTCGAGGAAGTGCAGACGATGCCGCCCCGCTCGCCGCAGAACGCCTTGAGGGCGGCCGACGAGTTCATGTACGTGACCGGCACGACGCCACCGGATCCGAGCGCCTCGTCGAGCTGGCGCCAGCACGCGTGCACCTGCGCCTCGTCGGCCATGTCGGCCATCGAGCAGCCGGCCGCCAGGTTGGGCAGGATCACCCGCTGGTGGTCGCCGCCGAGGATGTCGGCGCTCTCGGCCATGAAGTGCACCCCGCAGAACACGATGTAGTCCGACTCCCGACGGCTGGCCGCCTGCTGCGAGAGCTTGAAGGAGTCACCGCGGAAGTCGGCCCAGCGGATGATCTCGTCGCGCTGGTAGTGGTGGCCGAGAATCACCAGGCGGGAGCCCAGTCGGGCCCTGGCCTCGCCGATGCGCCGCGCCACCTCCTCCGGCGCCATCGCGCGATACCGCTCGGGGATCTCGCCTTGCACCGGGGCCGACGCGGGAATCTCGTCCCACTGACTGGCACCGGCGCCGTAGACCGGCAAGCGCGTTCCCGGGCGGGGGGCGTCGTAGGCCCACGGGTCCCACTTGAGCTCGTCGCTGCACAGCCCGGTCGTGGTCGCGACCTCGATCTTCGCCGCGATCGAATCGGTGGTCGACATCGTCAGGCTCCTCTCCGTGGGGCGTCCGGCGTCCGTCAGCGCCTCAGCCTTAAGGTTATTGCTACTATTACTCGGGCGGAGCGAAGAGCGGTCGGGGCTTGGCATGGGTTAGCGAGTGACCGGAGTGCTGGTGTGCGGCTCGGGTCGGGACTTCAGTGCCCGCCGGGGGCGCATCGTCTTGACCAGGGTCCCGGGGTCGTCCGCGCAGCGGTAGAGCGCCGGCGGCCGATGGGGGCCACCCGAGACGACGTGACCGGTGGGCACGATGGTACCGGTGGCCTCGACGCGGCGCCGAAAATTGGTGGGATCGATCCGACGCCCGAGGATCACCTCGTACACGGCGCGCAGCTGCGCCAGCGTGAACGCGGGCGGCAGGAACTGGAACGCCACGTGCGCGTACTCGACCTTGCTGCGCAAGCGCCGCAACGCGAAGTGCAGGACCTCGTCGTTGTCGAAGGCGAGCGGCGTGGGTGTGTCGTCGACGGGAAACCAGGCGGCTTCCATCGTCTTGCGGCCCGGCGCGATCTCCGCGCGATCCGTGCGGACGAGCGCGTAGTAGGCGACCACCGCGGCCTCGAGCTGGCGGGCGGGATCGTGCAGCTCGAACGTGTAGAGTTGCTCGAGGTAGGCCGCCCGCAACGAGGTCTTTTCCACGAGCTGACGCGCCGCGGCCTCGTCGAGGGCCTCGCCACCCCAGAGCTTGCCCCCCGGGAGCGACCAGTAGCCGGCGAAGGGATCGGCGGCTCGTCGGACGAGCAGCACCTGCAAGGACGGCCGCCCGTCGGCATCGGACCGGAGGCTGAAGATCGCGACCGACACCACCACCGATGCCTGGACGCCGGCCAGCTGCGCAGCATTCACGTCACGCCGATCGACTTGCATCTGGCCATAAGGTTACATCAACCATAACTGCCGGGCAAGGGGGGTCGGTCCGGCCGGTCGCACGCGCTCAGCGGGCGCGACGCACCGCGGAGGGCGGCCGGTGGTACACCGCGCGGAACGCGGCGTTGAACCGCCGGATGCTGGCGAACCCGGCGGCGAACGCGATCGCCGACATCGGCAGCGCGGTCTCGTCGACCAGGGTCTTGGCGCGCTGCACCCGCCGGGTCGTGGCGACGGCTGTCGGCGAGGCGCCGGCGTGGCGGAGGAACAGTCGGCACAGGTGTCGGGTCGTCATGCCCAGTGTGTCCGCGAGGTCCTCGACTCTCTTGCCGTCGTCGAGGAACCCACGCTCGATGAGCCGCAGCCCGCGCGAGACCGTCGCCGCCGCGCCCCGCCATGCCGGCGTCCCCGGCGCGGCCTCGGGCCGGCACCGCAGGCAGGGACGGAACCCCGCGCGCTCGGCCGCCGCCGCGGTCGGGAAGAAGACGACGTTGCGCGACTGGGCGGGTTTCACCGGACACGTCGGACGGCAGTAGATCCGGGTCGTCAACACGCCCGTGAAGAACCGGCCGTCGAACCGTGCGTCGCGCGCGATCCGCGCCCGATCGCAAGTGCTCCGGTCGAGGACGAGGGCGGCACTCACGGTAGTCGCGAGCCTAGCACGTGAGCGATCACCCGGCGGGGCGCGCGGACGACCACGTCCGAAAACGGCGAGACGGCGGGCGACGGCGCCGCTAGCGTCTGGGCCACGTATGCGCGCCCGATACTTCTACGGCTGGAACGTCGTGGGCGGCACCTTCGTCATGGCGCTGCTCAGCTTCGGCCTCGGCTTCTACGGGCTCACGGTCTACGTCGCGACGCTCCAGCGCCTCCACGGGTGGTCGGCCTCGACCGTGTCGGCGCCGGTCACGGTGTACTACCTGGCCGGCGCGCTCCTGACGGCGGCCATCAGCGACCTGTACGAGCGCCTCGGGCCGCGCGCGGTCGTGGCTGGCGGGAGCATCGCCATGGCGGCCGGGGTGGCGGCGCTCGGCATCGTCACGCAGCCGTGGCACCTCTACCCGGCATTCCTGGTGATGTCGGTCGGCTGGGGGGCGATGAGTGGCGCGGCGATCAACATCATCCTCGCCCCCTGGTTCCAGCGCCGACGGGGCCTCGTCGTCAGCCTCGCGTTCAACGGGGCCACGCTCGGCGGGGTGCTCGTCGCGCCCGCGCTCATCCCGCTCATCGGCCTGGTCGGCTTCGCGCGGGCGCTGGCCACCGCTGCTCTGGTTCTCCTCGTCGTGCTGCTCACCGTCGCGACGCGCGTCATGCGACGTGGTCCCGAAGCGCTCGGGCTCGGTCCCGACGGCGATCCCGCCGTCGTCACCCCCACCCCACCATCGGTGGCGGGCCGGCGGCGGTGGCGGAGCGAGGCGCTCCGCACGTGGCGCTTCTGGAGCGTGTCGGCGCCCTTCGCGCTCGGCCTGGCGGCACAGGTCGGCGTGCTCACCCACCTGGTCACGCTCGTGACGCCGGTGCTCGGCGCCGGCGGGGCGGCGCGGGCGGTGAGCACGACGACGGCGGCCGCGCTGATCGGGCGTCTGGCGACCGGCGTCGTCGTCGATCGCGTGAACCGACGCGCGGTTGCGAGCGTGACTCTCGTCATCCAGATCGTCGGGCTGGCGCTGCTGGCGCGGGCGCCATCGGCGGTGGGCGTCTATGCCGGGTGCGCGCTCTTCGGCCTCGGCGTCGGCAACCTGACGGCGCTGCCCGGCCTCATCCTTGCCGTCGAGTGGCCCCGCGAGCGCTTCGGCGCGCTCGTCGGCCTCGTGGTCGGGATCAACCAGTTCACGTTCGCCTTCGGGCCCTCGCTCGTGGGTGTCCTGCGCGATTGGACCGGCACCTACGGGCCGGCGCTCGGCGCCTGCATGGCCCTGCAAGCGATGGCGGCGGCCATGATCCCCCTCCGCTCCGCCGGCCCCAGCTCGGCGCGCTGAGCGGCGCCGGTCCCGAGGGCGTTCCTTGGTCGCCGCTGAGCCATCGTCTATGATCGAGTCGGTGCGATCAGGCCGTCTCCCGATTCCGCCCGACCAGGAGGACAGAGCAATGCGATGGCTCTTGGCCACGTTCCCGGGCTTCCGCGGCGGTCTCCTCGGCCTGCTCGTCCTCGCCGTCGTCTATCTCTCGACGACCGTGGTGCCGGCCGGGCACGTCGGCGTGCAGGACTTCTTCGGCCGGGTCTCCGATCGCCTCCTCCCGCCCGGCATCGCCCTGATCGTGCCCGGCACGCATGTCGTCAAATTCAGCGTGCAGACGCGGGAGCTGAAGGAATCGGCGGCGGTGCCCACGTCCGAGGGGCTCATCGTGAACCTCGACGTCTCGCTGCTGTTCCGCCTGCGCCCCGACGCGGCCGGACGCGTGTACAAGACAATCGGCACCCGCTTCGAGGGTGTGGTCATCGATCCGCAGCTTCGCGCCGTCATCCGTGACGTCACCGCGGAGTACGAGGCGAAATTCCTCTACTCCGCCTCGCGCGAGGTGGTCGCCCAGAACATGTTCAGGCACATCCAGGCGGCCCTCGCGCCACGAGGGATCGAGGCGGAGCAGGTTCTTCTTCGCAACGTCCAGCTGCCGGACCTGCTCACGACCGCCATCCAGGAGAAGCTGCAGGCCGAGCAGCAGGCCCAGCGCATGCGGTTCGTGCTCGATCGCGAGCGTCAGGAAGCCGAGCGCAAGCGCGTGGAGGCCCAGGGCATCGCCGATTTCCAGGCGATCGTCGCCCGGGGGATCAGTCCCGAGCTCCTGAAGTGGAAGGCCATCGAGGTCGCGCACGAGCTGTCGAAGAGCCCCAACGCCAAGATCATCGTCCTCGGCGACAAGAGCGGCCTGCCCATCATCCTCACCGACAAGTAACGGGCCGCCCGGCCGGCGGACGCGGGGCCGTCCCCTACTGCGTGGCCTCCAGCGCCACCTCGCCGAGGCCGTCGATGGCGAAGCGCACGCGGTCGCCCGGCGCCGGGAACTTGGTGGTGATGCTGCTGCCCGTCATGACGAGCATGCCCCGCTCGAGCTGGCGGCCGCGCCGGTTGAGCAGGTTGGCCACCCACGCCACGGCCTCGAACGGATGGCCCATCGCGTCGCCGGTCTTGCCCTGGCCGCCGGGCGCGTCATTGATCCAGCAGCGCGTGACGGCGGTCTCGAGGTCGAGGCCGCGCCAGTCCGTCACCGGTGCTCCGAGAACCACCCCGCCGTTCCACGTGTTCTGGGCGATGAGCGTGAAGGCGTCGAGCGTCGTGTAGTCCGCGTGGCCGTCCTCGACGAGCTCGAAGGCCGGGATGCAGGCGGCGACGCGGCCCGCCACCGCCGCGCGGGTCCACGGCCCCGCGCCGGCCGGCAGCGCATCGGCCAGGCGCACCGCGACCTCGAACTCCACGCCCAGGTGGTGATAGGCGGCGAGGTCGACGCGGGCCGGCGAGGGATGCACGACCTTCGAGAAGATCGCGCCGGCGGCGGGCTGGTCCACTCCGGTCATCTGCTGCATCGCCTTCGAGGTGAGCGCGATCTTCCAGCCGGCGATCTCGCCCCGTCCGGCCTCCGCCATGAGTCGGTGCAGCGCCTCCTGGATGCGATACGCGTCGTCGAGCGAGCCCGCGCGGAGCGCGTCGTCGAGCGGGCGATAGCGATCGCGCCGGCGGTGGGTCTCGGAGCAGGCGCGGGCGGTGGCGTCGATCGTGGCGGGCGTCAGCATGTCGGTGCGCGTCCTCAGCCCTTTGGGGGCGGCGGGCCGCTGCGGGCGGCCTCGCCGGGCAGCGCGTCCTTGCTCTGGACCTTCTTGAAGATGATGTTGAAGACGTCGGCCAGCATGTCGATCGCGTTCTTGGCGAACAGCCCGGTGAGAGCGGCGAACCCGTAGAGCGAGAAGACGTTGAGCTGGGCGGTGCTGCCGCCGCCCGGCGACAGGACGCCGACGCGCAGCAGCAGGTAGACGGCCGGCGCCAGCGCCGCGCCCTCGAAGGGCATGAGCAGGTAGTACACGACCCAGCTTCGATAGAGCTGGCGGTTGCCCACGAACTTCGCGAACGAGCTCGTCAGCCGTAGCAGGCCGCCGAGCGCGCCCATGAGCACGATCATCGTGAGGATCTTCTGTTCGGAGGGGCTGGTGACGGTTGCCTCCGGCCACAGTCTCACGACCCAGTACAGGACCACGGTCGTGGCCGCCGCCGCCAGCAGCGTGAGGCCGACGACGGCCCTGTTCGACGCGTAGTCCCTGAACATGATGCTGGTCGGGGCCGCGGGGCCGTCGGCGAGCAGCGCGTCCTCGAGGGCCTCCGACACCGCGACGAGCCGATCGTGCACCTGGACCTGCTGCTCGGGGCTCAGCGCGTCCCACGTGGCCTGGTTGAAGACCCAGCCGTTGCTCACGTTGAGGTCCCGGCGAAGCGCCATGAGATCCGCGTTGACGACGAGCAGCCGCCGCGCTCGGCGATCGGGCGCGGTATGGCAGAGCTCGTCGAGACGCTTGAGAAGATTCTCGATCTCGGACGGCGGGATCGGCATGGCAGAGCCTCCGTCAGGCGGCGATGTCAAGGATTCTACTCGAGCCCGAACACGCGCGCGGCGTTGCGGTACAGCCACTTCTCCTTCACGGCGTCCTTGAGCGGCAGGTCCAGGTATTCCTGGATCAGCGTCTCGTGCGGCTGGCTGACCAGACCGGCCGACAGCCCGACCAGGACCTTGTCCTGGATGAGCGTGTTGCCGAACTGCATCAGCATCTCCCACCCCGACCCGCGCTGGCCCAGGTACTTCGCGCGGTGGGCCGAGGTGTCGACGTGGAGCTTCGGATGGCGGCGCACCAGCGCGACCATCTCGTTCACCCACGGCCAGCCGCCGAGGCCGCCGATGAGCGTCAGCTCCGGGAAGTCGATGGCCACCTGATCGAGGTGCCGCGGATGCCCGAGGTCGTACGGCCGGTCGGTCGCGTAGTTCATCGACGAGTAGATGCGCACGGGAACGTCGAGCTCGACGGCCTTGGCGTAGAGCGGATAGTAGCGTCGATCGCTGGCGGGGATGCCGTCCACGAGCGCCGAGACGCCGAGCGCGACGAACCCTTGCTCGCGCACCCGGAAGTCCAGCTCGCGCACGCCGCGCATGCCGTGCAGCCCGCTGATGCGAGCCAGGCCGAGGAAGCGATCCGGATAGTCGGCCAGCAGCTCCGCGACCTCGTCGTTGGAGGCGCCAAAGGGCACCGCGCGCACGATGCCCACGCGCTCGAGCAGCGTGACGTACGCGGAGAGCTCGGTGTTCGGGCGCGGGTCGCCGCCCCCCTGGCGCGAGCGGAAGATGCGCTCGTAGTTGGCCATGCCGTAGCCGGCCAGGCGCTCCACCGCGGCGTCCCCCGACGCCGCACTCGCCGTGGGCGCAGCGCCATCGCCGCTCGTCCGCTTGGGGACACTGCACTCCATGTCGATCACTCGCATCAAGCCCTCCTTCTCCTGGCTGGGCGTGGACCGTAGCTTATGTCATAGGCCGGCGAGCGCAACAACTGCGGGTCTTGACTCCCGCCAGCCGGCGCACGATGCTCTCGCCGGCAGCCGACGACGGCGGCATGCCGCAGAGGTGTCCGCATGAGCGCGCGCACGGGCCGGCAGTTCCTGGACGGATTGCGCAAGACCCCGCGCCATCTCTGGCTCGGCGACGAGCGGATCGGCGACGTGACCGCGCATCCCGCGCTGGCCGGGGCGGCCCGCACGCTGGCCGAGGTGTTCGACCGGCAGCACCGGTTCGCCGGCGAATGCCTGATCCCCGACCCCGAGGCGGGCGAGCCGATCAACATCAGTCACATGTTCCCCCACTCGATCGAGGACCTGAAGCGCCGCAACCGCGGGCTGTCGCGCATCGCGGAAGCCACCGTCGGCCTGATGGGGCGCACCCCCGACTACATGAACGTGAAGTTCGCCTCCTTCGCCGCGCGGCCGGCGTTCTGGGCGGGCCCCGATCAGCGCAACGCTGGGGGGGCCGAAAACCTCGTCCGCTTCCAGCGGCGACTGGCCCGCGATGACGTCTCGCTGACCCACACCATCATCCAGCCCACCGTGGACAAGGCGACGGACGCGAAGGTCGTCGGGAACCGGGTCACGCTGCACAAGGTCGGCGACACCGCCAGCGGCATTCTCGTGCGCGGAGCGAAGGTGCTCGCCACCCTGGCCCCCTTCGCCGACGAGATCGTCGTGTACCCCGGGCCTCCCATCCCGCCCGGGGCGAACGCGTACGCGCTCGGGTTCTCCGTTCCGGTCGACACGCCGGGCTTGCTGTTCCTGTGCCGGGACAGCGCGGCGGCGCCCGGGGCGCACCCCTTCGACCGACCGTTGTCGAGCCGCTTCGACGAGCAGGACGCCGTGGTCATCTTCGACGACGTCGAGATCACACGGGAGCGGGTTTTCCTCGACGGTGACGTGGAGATCTACAACGGCATCGGCCGCTCAGGCATCCGCGACAATATGACGAATCAGAGCACCGTCCGCGCCCTCACCAAGCTGGAGTTCGCCTATGGATTGGCGACGCGCATGGCCGAGGCGATCAACGACCAGAGCCCCGCCACGCTGGAGATGCTGGGCGAGCTGTCCAGCTACGTGGAGGTGACACGCAGCGCGGTGTTGCTGTCGGCCGAGCACGGCTATCACGTAGGCGACGGCGTGTGGTTCCCCGACGGCCGGCCGCTGCATCCCATGCGCTCGCTGCTCGCGACCTGGTTCCCGCGGGTCAACGAGATCATCACGCTCATCGGAAGCCACAACCTGCTCGCCACGCCCACGCGCGCCCAGCTCGACGATGCCGAGCTGCGCCCGTTGATCGACGAATTCCTGGGCGGGGCCAACGGCGTGGACGCCGAGCGCCGCGCCGCCCTGTTCCGCCTGGCCTGGGACTTTGTCGGCAGCGGCCTCGGAGGCCGCAATGTCCTGTACGAGCGCTTCTATCTGACCTCGGCCAGCCGCAACCGCATCAACACGCACCTGAGCCACGTCGACCGCACCCGCGCCTACGAGCTCGTCGACAGCATCCTGGCCGCCGGACGATCGACGCGGGGGTAGCGCCCTCAGCCTCGCCTCGTCCTGGGCGCCGTGTCCGCCACCGCGCCGATCGCCTCACGCAGTCGCGGCGGTGCCACCTGCCGATACGCCTGCGCGACCAGCCTCGACACCAGCCCCCAGTCGGGGCGCCGGTCGATCCGCACGCCCACCCAGCCGCGCGGTCCCACGTAGGGCGGCCGGAAGAACCGGGCGGGATCGGTGAAGATCATCGCCTCCTGTTCCCCGAGCGGCGCCGGCAGCCAGACCGCGAGGTGGTCGGCGCCATGGTGGTGATCGTCGAGCTGGGCGAAGAGCCGTCCTCGCACGCGCCACGTGGGCTCCCCCCACGCCAACTTCTCGGTGGTCTCGGGCAGGCCCTGGCAGATCGCGCGCAGCCGCTCGACCGGCGTGCGCCCGGACCGCCGCGTTGCGCGTCGGGGTGCTGTCGGCTTCTTCCGGGAGCGGCCGGGCATGGCGGCTCAGGATGTTGCTCGGATACCGCCAGGTGTCAAGCGTGGCGCGCGCGCGGGACGACCTCGTCGATCACGCCATACTCCTTGGCCGCCACCGCCGTCAGCCAGTAGTCGCGGTCGGTGTCCTCCCGGATTCGCTCGATCGACTGACCCGTCTGCTCGGACAGGATCTCCTCGATGCGGTGCCTGAGAAAGGCGAACTCGCGGGCATGGATCTCGATGTCGCGGGCCGACCCCTGAGCACCGCCGTGCGGCTGATGGAGCAGGATGCGCGAGTTCAACGTGGCCGACCGGGTGCCGGTGCCGGCGGCGAGGATGACCGCGGCGCTCGAGGCGGCCAGCCCGACGCAGCGGGTGTGGACCAGGGAGCGGACCATGTGCATCGTATCCAGGATGGTGAACAGCCCGGTGACGTCGCCGCCCGGCGAGTCGATGTACAGCCAGATGTCCTTCTCGGCGAGCACGTCCAGCGCCAGGAGCTGGGCGGCCACGTCTGCGGCCACGTCGTCCTGGATCGCCCGTCGCAGGAACACGATCCGCTGGTCGAACAGCCGGGCATAGGCCACGTCGGGCAGGCGCACAGGACTGCGCGACTGGTTCGGCGCCGTCATCGGTTCCTCCCGCGAGTGGTATAGTGCAACCGTCCAGTTGCACATGATATCGGCGACCCAGGCCACGCGCAACCAGATGGTTGCGCGAGCCGGGAGGGCGAGCGTGGATCGTGTCGAGCGACGCATCGTGCTGGAGACGCCGCCGGAGGAGGTCTGGGCCGCGCTCACGGAGCCGGCCCGGCTGTCGGCGTGGATCGGCGCCGAGGTCGATCTCGACCTCCGCTCCGGCGGCCGGGGCACGGCCCGCCGCGGCGACGGGGCGACGCGACGGATACGGGTGGAGACGGTGGACCCTCCGCGTCGCCTCGTCTTCCGCTGGTGGCCCTACGAGCACGACGGGCGCCCCGGCCAGAGCACGCGCGTGGAGTTCCTGCTCGAGGAGCGCGAGGCAGCCCACACGCTCCTCACCGTCACGGAGTCGGGCCTGCCCGGATCCCTCTCGGGACCCGGGGCCGAGCTCGACGTCTTCGCGGGGGCTCGGCCATGAGCCGGGCCCGAGATCGCGTGGGCGGGGTGTTCTCCGCGCTGTCGGATCCCACGCGTCGCGAAGTCTTCCGCCGGCTCTCGGAGTCGGGCCCGGTCACCGCCACCGAGCTGGCCGCCCGACTCCCGGTCACCCGCCAGGCCGTGACCAAGCACCTGGACGCGCTGGCCCGGGCCGGCCTCGTCTCGGCGGAGCGCTCGGGCCGCGAGAAGCGCTACCGGCTGACCCCGGCCCCGCTCGAGGCGGCGATGTCGTGGATGGCCTCGGTCGGCGCCGAGTGGGACGAGCGCCTGGACGCGCTGCGCCGCCACCTTCGGAAATTCTGACGCTCAGGACGGGTTCACGCTGCGGTTCTTGAGATACGAGCTCTTGACGGCGATCTTGCCGTCCCGGAACGTGAACAGATCGCACCCGTTGACCTCGACCATCTTGCCCTCGGGCGTCGTGCCCGCGAAGGTCCACTCCGACATGCCGCGGTCGCCGGCCACGACGTGGCGCACATCACGAAAGGCGACGTCGGGGAATGTCGCGAACACCCGGGCGAACGCCTCGCGCACGCGCTCGCGTCCCACGTGGCGGGTGCCGCACACGTCGGTCCCGGACGCGCCCTCGAAGACGCAGTCGTCGGACATGAAGGTCATCAGGGCGTCGACGTCGTGGCGATTCCAGCCCTCGTCGAAGAACGCGTCCAAATCCTTGCGCGTCATCATGCTCTCGCCTCCTCGCTGGCTGCGAGAGTCGCCCTCGAATAGATGCCAGTCAATTCCCGATACATCCGGTCGCGCGCGCCGAGCGACCCGATGTATGGTGTCGGCAGCGAGCGACCCCCCCTACATCCGCGAGGCGGGGGGGTGTGACACCATACATGGGCGGCGGCGACCGCGACGACCAACGGGAGGAAGACCATGCCGGTATTCACGCGTCCTGATGCCGAGATCCACTACGAGGTCCATGGCTCGGGCCATCCCCTGCTGCTCTTCGCCCCGGGCGGCCTGCGCTCGCAGCTCGAGTTCTGGCGCCACAGCCCGAGCAACCCCAGCGCCCCGCCGCCGTGGATGAATCCGATGGTCGATCTTGCCAATCGGTTCACCGTGATCGGCATGGATCAGCGCAACGCCGGCAGCTCGCGCGGCGCGGTGACGTCGACCCACGGCTGGCACACGTACGCGAGCGATCACCTCGCGCTGATGGATCACCTCGGCCATCGCCGCTTCCACGTCATGGGCGGCTGCATCGGGGCCACCTATTGCCTGACGCTGTGCGAGCTGGCGCCCGAGCGCGTCACCGCCGCCGTGCTGCAGAACCCGATCGGTCTGCACGACAACCGCGACACGTGGGACGAGGCGGTCAGCGGCTTCGCCAAGACCATGCTGGCCCGCGATCCGTCGCTGACCGAAGAGATCATCCGCAAGTTCGGCCACAACATGTTCGGCGGCGATTTCGTCTTCTCGGTGAGCCGCGAGTTCGTGCGCCGTTGCCCCACGCCGCTGCTGTTGCAGCCCGGCACCGACAAGCCGCACCCGGCCGCGACCAGCGACGAGATCGCTGGCCTCGCCCCCAATCTGGAGATCCAGAAGGACTGGCGCGGCCCCACGCATCTGGCCGAGTCGATCCGCCGGGTCACCGACTTCCTGACCCGCCACACGCCCAAGTCATGAACGACGCCCTGACCGGCCAGACCGTCGAGCTGCTGCAGCAGCTCATCCGCAACCAGTGCGTGAACGACGGCAGCGTTGCCTCGGGCCAGGAGGTGCGCACCAGCGACGTGCTGCGCACCTATCTGCAAGGCAGCGGACTCGATCTCGAGGTCTACGAGCCCGACGGGGCGCCGGGCCGCACGAGTCTGGTCGCCCGCATCGAGGGGACGGATCCGGCCGCGCCCACCCTGTGCCTGATGGGCCACACCGACGTCGTGCCGGTGACGCCCGCAACCTGGACGCGCGATCCGTTCGGAGGCGAGCTGGTGAACGGCGAGGTGTGGGGCCGCGGCGCGCTCGACATGCTGAACCTCACGGCTTCGCAGGCCGTCGCCCTCAAGACGCTGGCCCGGCGCGGGTGGCGGCCGCGCGGCACGCTCGTCTACCTGGCCTGCGCCGACGAGGAGGCCGGCGGCGCGCTCGGCGCCGGACACGTGTGCAAGAAGCACTGGGACGCGCTCCGGGCCGACTATCTCCTGACCGAGAACGGCGGCACCGTCAGCGCGCACGGCGACGAGCTCAACGTCACCGTGCATGTCGGCGAGAAGGGCGTGGCCTGGCGCCGGCTCCGCGTGAAGGGCACGCCCGGCCACGGCTCGATGCCGTATGGCGCCGACAACGCGCTGGTCAAGGCCGCGCAGGTGGTGACGCGCCTGGCGGATTACCGGCCGGCGCCCTACGTGAGCGATCTCTGGAGCACCTTCGTCGGCACGCTTGCCGTCGACCCGGCCGTGAAGGAAGCCCTCGTCGATCCTGCGCGCGTCGACGACACGATCGCCCACCTGGCGCCGGGGCTGGCCAAGTTCGCGTGGTCGGCCACCCACACGACCTTCTCGCCGAACATGTGCCGCGCCGGCGTCAAGACCAACGTCATCCCCGACGTCGTCGACATCGAGGTCGACATCCGTACCATCCCCGGAGACAACGAGGACGAGGTGCGCCGCCATCTCGACAAGGCCCTCGGCGACCTGTCGGAGGAGGTGCTGGTCGAGAAGCTCTTCTCCAAGCAGGCCTCGGTGTCGCCCACGGGCACGCCGCTGTGGGACGTGCTGGGCCGGGTCGTCGACGGCCACTACCCGGGCGCGAAACTGCTGCCGCGCCTGATCGTCGGATTCACTGACGCGCCGTACTTTCGCGAGCACGGCGCGGTCGCCTACGGCTTCGGGCTGTTCTCGCGCGCCCTGACCGCGGAGGCGATGGCCGGGCGCTTCCACGGCAACGACGAGCGCATCGACGTGGCCTCGCTGGCGCTCACCACCCAGGCCTGGCTGGACACCTGCGAGCTGTTCCTCGGGTAGTGGCAACGGCCTCGACGCGATCGCCGAACTCGTGGGACACTGCCCGGTAGCCGTTCAGTGGCGGTCGCGCGCAAGGAGAAGCCGATGACGTTCGCCGCCGAGCACGATGTCGCCATCCCCTACATGCAGCGCACGCGCGACTACTACCAGGCGCTCGGCTTCGCCCCTTACCGCTGGGCGCACTTCGCCGACGTCCCGTTCACGCCGCTCTCGAAGCCGCTGGCGCAGGCACGCCTGGCGCTGATCACGACGGCCGCGGCGTACCAGCCCGGCGTCGGCGACCAGGGCCCGGGGGCGAAGTACAACGCCGCCGCGAAGTTCTACAAGGTCTACTCCGACTCGACCGAGACCATCCCCGACCTGCGCATCTCGCACGTCGGCTACGACCGCATCCACACCACGGCCGAGGATCCGAACACCTGGTTTCCCCTGGCCCGATTGCAGGAGGCCGTGAAGGCGGGACGGATCGGCGCGCTCACCCCGCGCTTCCATGGCGCGCCGACGAACCGGAGCCACCGGGTGACAATGGAGACGGACGCCCCCGAGCTGCTCCAGCGGTGCCGGGAGGACGGCGCCGACGTGGCGGTGCTCGTCCCCTCCTGACCGGTCTGTCACCAGACCGTGAGTCTGGCCGCCCGCCATCTCGAGGACAACGGCATCCCGACGGTCATCATGGGCTGCGCCAAGGACATCGTCGAGTACTGCGGCGTGCCGCGCTTCCTCTTCAGCGACTTCCCGCTCGGCAACTCCGCCGGGCGTCCGCGCGACGTCGAGTCGCAGACGGCCACCCTGGAGCTGGCACTGCGCGTGCTGGAGACGGCGCCCGCCGCCCGGACCACCGTGCAGTCGCCGCTGCGGTGGCGTGACGACGCGTCGTGGAAGCGCGACTTCTCGGACCTCAGCAAACTGACGCCGGAGGAGATCGCCGAGCGGCGCAAGGAGTTCGAGGTCGTCAAGGCGGTCGCCAAGGCCAAGCGCGAGGACGCGTGAGCAAGCCCTTCGCCGGCGTCCGCATCCTCGATTTCACGCGATACCTCGCGGGACCGTACGGCACCTACCAGCTAGCCCTCCTCGGCGCCGACGTCGTCAAGATCGAGTCGCGCGACGGCGACGAGACGCGCAGCCAGCTGATCAGCAAGGAGTGGGCGGACCGCAAGATGCCGCCGAGCTTCCTGGCGGTGAACGGCAACAAGCGCAGCATCACGCTCGATCTGAGGCGGCCCGAGGCCGTGGAGGTCGTCAAGCGGCTCGTGGCCACCGCCGACGTCGTGTGGGAGAACTTCCGGCCCGGCGTGATGGACAAGCTCGGGCTCGGCTACGACCCGCTCTCCGCGCTCAACCCGCGGCTCATCTACTGCGCGGTCTCCGGCTTTGGCCACACGGGGCCGGAGAAGACGACGGCCGCCTTCGACGGCAAGCTGCAGGCGATGTCGGGGATCATGTCGATCACCGGCGAGCCGGCCGGCGGCCCGATGCGGGCGGGGTTCGCGATCTGCGACACGATTGGCGGCATCACCGCGGCGCTGGCGGTGTCGAGCGCGCTCTACCAGCGCACGCACACCGGCCGCGGGCAGTTCGTCGACGTGGCCATGCTCGACGCCGCGCTCGCCTTCATCCCCGGCCCGGTGTCGGAGTACACCGTGGCCGGGATCGAGCAGAAGCAGATCGGCAACGGCTCGGTGAGCCGCAAGCCGACAGCCAACCGCTTCCGCGCCAAGGGCGGGTTCATCGTCCTCGCCGTGCTGACCGAGAAGCAGTTCGCCAGCCTCATGCGCACGCTCGGGCGGGCCGACGCGCTGATGGATCCGCGCTTCAAGGACTGGGCGGCGCGCACCGAGCACGTGGCGGCGCTCCGTGAGGTCATCGAGGGCGCGCTGGCCAGCGACGATCCCAAGACCTGGGAGACGCGGCTGACCGCGGCCGACGTGCCCTGCGCCTGCATCTGGAAGATCGACGAGATCGTGCAGCACCCGCAGCTCGAGACCCGCGACGTGCTGCAGACGATCGACTCGCGTTACGGCCCCATGCGGCTCGTCGGCGCCGGCTTCCGCCTCGCCCACGGTTCTCCCGGCCTCGACCGCGAGCCGCCGACGCTCGGCGAGCACACCGACGAGATCCTGGCCGAAGCCGGCTACGCCCCCGCAGATATCACGCGCCTGCGCCGCGACGCCGTGGTCTGAGTGCTCGCCGAGCTGCGGGAGCGCGACGCGACCGGCGAGATCGCCAAGATCTACGGCGAGATCCGCCGGCTCTGGGCCGTCCCCTACGTCTCCTCGCTCCAGCGGCACCTGGCCACGCGCCCGGGCTGGCTCGAGTGGACGTGGGCCGCGCTGGGGCCGGCCTTTGCGAGTGAAGCATCACAGGTCGCCGCGT
>Ga0210377_10002085_pt1 | contig 17756 bp, 19 predicted proteins | sample PLM4_65_b1redo_FD_155480 | JGI IMG/M metagenome (GOLD analysis project Ga0210377, IMG submission 155480) | Groundwater sediment microbial communities from an aquifer in East River, Colorado, USA - PLM4_65_b1 redo | ecosystem: Environmental > Terrestrial > Soil > Riparian zone | place: USA: East...
CGCAAGGCACAGTTCATGTGGGATTTTGTCTCTGCGGAGAACAGCACGGGCTTCCACAACCCCGAATACGCCCTCAAGATTTTGGCTGAGTCCACAGACCTTGCAAGACAGGCACAAATGCTCGCGGCACAGTCAGTAAATGATATGACGTTGTTGCAGACAGGTACGTATTATCAACCGACACCATAAAAAATGATGAAAGAAGAAAGACGCTGTCCGAATGGATGGCGTCTTTTTGTTAGTGGTATAGTTGGCAATACGATTATTATCAGAAGGATATCAAGCAATGAAACGAATAATTCCACTTATCCTGACTGGAATTTTCATGTTAAGTGCTTGTGGACCTGAAAAAGGGATAGAAGTCCATAGCGCGTGGGTACGCCCCGCCGCACAGGGTGGTAATGGAGCAGTCTATTTTGAGCTTCATAACCATTCTTCAACTTCAGATGAATTAACCGGCGCAACATCTAACGCGGCTGAAGCAGCGGAAATCCACGAGAGCAGCATGAGCGGTGATTTGATGCAAATGGAAATGGTCACGTCCCTTCCGATTAAAGCATATGCAGATATGGTATTCGAGCCAGGCGGATTGCATATCATGCTCGTCAATCTCAAGCAGGAGCTTAAACTCGATGACGAGATCGAAGTTGTTCTACACTTCAAGAATTATGAAGATATAACCGTCCATGTCCTGGTAAAGGATGCCGCACCGGAAGAAGACCATACTGAATGATAATTTCCTGACATGGGAATGAAATCGTGGGCAAAAGTCTCTTCTACAATCAGGCAGAAGGTTTGCTTTTGGGGAACTTTTCCTCAGAACAGATCGTCAGGCACAGGAAGGAGATTACACAATGAAAAAACTATTATTACTATTTCTCGTCCTCATCCTGACCGCTTGTTCCGGGCTTGGCCAAAGCGACTTTTCACGCAACCAGAAAAAGTGGCAGGATGCAAATATTTCACATTATCGTTTTAATGTGTTCGTTGGATGTTTTTGTGCATTCACCCAGGACATGCCGCTCGTCGTCGAAGTGAAGGATGGCGAAGTTGTTTCGATGGAATACCAGACCGGAAACCCCATTGATGACAGCAGCCGCGAATACTTCAGCAAATTTGCGACGGTCGACCGCCTCTTTTCGGAACTGGAGGCTGACCTCAGTGGTGAAGCGGATGAGGTCACTGTGACGTATGACTCCACCCACGGCTACCCCACAGAGATCAATATCGACTTCATCAAGGAAGCCGCGGACGACGAACTGTATCTCACAATTTCAGGATTTGAAGCGCTCCCTTAAACAGAATCAGTTACTGGCTTCGAAGGAAGCGAAATTCCATAAAAAGACCCTAAAGGTTTCTGGAAACCTTTAGGGTCTGCAGTTTAATTCTCAGGCTGTGTCCATTGTTGTAACACATCCGGGTCGGCGATCTGGATTTTTCTGCCTTCGATGCGGATCGCGCCACTGCGTTCGAGTTCCTTAAGGGCGCGCGCCACCACTTCACGCACAGTTCCGAGCCGCGCTGCAAGTTGTTCCTGGGTCCAGTGCGGACCGCGATGGGTTTCATCAGGGAGTTCACTGATCAGCCGTGCAAGGCGATGTGTAACCTGGTAAAACGCCATCTCGCTGACCATGCGCACCATACCGCGCAGCATCTCACCGAAATTCACCAGCACCTTTTGCGCGAAAGTGGGGTGCGCCAGCACAAAAGCACGCAATTTCTCGCTTTCAATAACCCAGGCACGGCAGATTTCAAGCGCCTCCACATTGACGGGATTCGTACCACCATCGAATGCAGGGACTTCGGCAAAGGTGTCACCTTCCTGCAAAATACGCACAATGTATTGACGCCCCTGCGGCGAGAGGCGGTAGATCTTGGCGCTCCCATGCTCCATGATATGAAGCCCATCAGATGGATCGCCCTCCCAGATGAGCACATCGCCGCGCTGATACTCCCGCAAATGCATATGAGATGCAATATCTTTTAGCAGGTTATCAGAGAGGTCATTGAAATAGGAATTCCCCTTCAACGTCTTGACGCGCATTTCAAGTTTGGTTTCAACCGTCTTCATAAACCGAACTATACATCGCCCAACAACACCTGATCTGTGCCGCGATCAACCTCCCAGGGATAGACAATGAATGCATCTGTGGTCGCGGCAAAATAATCGGGACGGATGTGTCCGAACAGATTACGATAAGGATTGAAATGCAGAACGCAGGTTTCAGGAAAACCACCTGCGGCTGAGACACGGTTCTTGACGGCAGTGATGGTGCGACCAGATCCCCAAACGTCATCAACAATGAGGGTCGGTCGGCCGCGCAATTTGTCATCCGCAGGGAATTGGATGAACTCGGGCCACACCATAAGCTTTGATTTTTCACTGGCTGATTGTGTAGAAGTCCTGGCTGATTGTGCAGGGAAGTCCACTGCCGCGGTGAGGATGTGAGTGATATCCATGACGTCGGCGAGCAGTCCGCCGGGGATGATGCCACCGCGCGTGATAATGACCATCGCGGTGAATTCTCGGCGGAATTGTGGAATGAGGTGATCAATGAGACGGCCGACTTCTTCCCATGTGACCATTTCTCGACGGGGTTGGTGTGGTTGCATGTTTTCTTTACCGGACAATTATCTTTCTTTTTCTTCCTCCGTCACCGAACAGGGAACGACAAAAGAAGAAAGTATTTGTTATCTTAACCCAATACTGCGGCAAGCGGCGCGGGTGCGGCAACTTGCACGGGCTGACCAGTAGCCTGAGCCTTTTCCACTTCACGCGCCCAGATATACAGGCAGGTGTGATAAGCTGTGGACGTATATGAATTGATCACGCTGGCGACCATTACAAGCGTGAAGAAGATCAACGCGCCGATGGCAATGCCGATGATCGAGATGACAGTATCTCCCCCGGTAACATAGGCCAGTCCGCCGCCAACTCCGAGCGCAATGAGAAAACCGCCAAAGCCGACTACAAAGCCGATCAAGCCTGTCACCCAACGGACTCCGACCGTACTGATACCGATCAGAAGCAAATTCTCTTTGGTTATCTTCAGTATCCTTTGCATACCGTTCTTGAGGTCCAGGTCATCGATCACCATGGCGGGCAATACAAGATAGGATGCCTCCGTCCATAAGGCTTCGAGCAAACCTGTGGCGGTGCGGGCAAGACCAGAGGCGATACCGCCGCGTCTATTCTGTCGTGCGGCATTTCGAAGCAGGTTCACAACTGTCGAAGCCGCGGCAAGTGTCAGAATATCAAAGAAGTCGCGGCGAACGACAGACCACGCTTTATCCATGCGGCCATCGCCCTCCGCGAGATAACCATAGATAAGATAAACGGTCATTGCCGAAAATACATAGGTAACGACAAACTGTACAAAGATCAGGATCGCCCCCAGAATGAACAAAATGATTTTCCCGAACTGTGAGTCGCCTAACAGGATGGCCGCGCCAATGATCGGAAGAATTCCGACCACCGAGACGATCATCCCAACGACCAGAGCGTAGATGGATGGCTTGAGCAGGTCTTTATCCTTGAACGCCATGCTCCAGGCCTGTTTCAGGAAAGACCAGCCACGGGAAAAGGATTGCATTGTTTATTCTCCTCCGGAATGAATTCATGTCGATTATAGCAAATGATTTGTCTTTGCTAAAGTCTGGACTGTTTCCACTTTCGCCCAACAAACCAGGCGAGCAAAGGGACGATCAGCGCTGTCCCGCAGATGGGATTGTTCGCGGGAGTTGGCGAGGAAATAGGCGTCAGCGTGGTAGTGGGAACAGACGTCGCTGTGGGTGAAGCGGGCACAGGTTCCGGAGTGGATGTTGATTCAACCAGAACAAGGGTCGGTGTCGCAAACACAGGAGTCGCGGTCAACCAAAGAAAATCGTATCCGCTTTCCAGCTGCACAATTGCATTCGGAAAAAAGAAATAGATCTCTTCAGCGATCTCTTTTACTTTTGGGTCATTCGGGGAGAGTTCGAGCGCACGATGGATCTCCTGCATGGATCGCAATATATCGGTGGTCGCATCCTGGCCCTCCTGTGAGGCGTAATAAGCATGGACAGCCAGCAGATCGGCGAATCCTGCATGCCAGAGCGCGTCATCAGGAAGAAGTGTGACAACTTTTTCGTAAGCGGCAATGCTCAATTGAAAGAGTTGCCTTCCACCCGCATCGTGACGAAAGCCGCGTCGAAAGAAATACATCTCTTTATAGAGTTTGCCCAACCGCCCCCATGCTTCCCCATTATTCGGATTAATTTGCAGACTGGCTTGCTCAGCCAGCACCTTTTGCCACGCGGATGGCATCACAATTGACAGCTGAAAATCGTTGCTCTGGTCGGGTTCAAGGTTTTGAAAACGCCATTCGACCTGTTGCCCACTGATTTCGCCGCCCGGCGTTGTGGACGACCAGCCGGTTTGCTCATCGAAGATCACGTTGAGTGTGTTCGCTTCATACGGTAACCGGACGCTCAAATCCGCTCTCCCAATCGTATCCTTCCAGCCCGCGCCGGTGTGCAACACATAATAGAACGCGGCATAGGGATATTCACCAGTACCCTCGAGCATATACGTCACTTGAATGTGAACATCCTGATTCGGCGGAAAGGTCGCATCGAACTCCGCCCACGGAACGGGGTCAGAACCCCACACGGGATCTTCCTGCATGATGCGGCGTGTCGAAACTATGCTTCCATCCACCTTCACATTCAATCCCGAGATCTCAGGAAACTGCCCAAAGCCGTTATTTGAACTGATCGGAAAACGAACTCCCATGCTTTCCGCTTCATTCCCCAGATTGCGCATCGTGAAGTCCGCCGTAACTTTTGCCTGACCAAGGCTTTTTGCAGGCGCGCTGACCTGGACATCGATCAACACAGTTTCCGCAACCATGCGAACCTGTGTGATCTCAGCGCCGGGTTCAAGGTTGGAGCCGGGTGGATGCCCGGGAGGAGCTACATCGGCACGCACTGAGGTTGGTGAACCAATGAGCAGGACAAACATCAGCGCCCAAAGAAATCGGAATAATCGTTTCATCATGCACCTTTACAACAAGCTAATGGGATCGACCTCAACGCGCCATCCATCCATTTTTATCTCTCGCAACAACTCCTGTGGATTTATGCCGCGCAAGACGATCTGCCACCGATAGTATCCACCAACCTTTGCAAAGAAACAGGGAACAGGACCAATCACCGCCGAAGACTGATTACTGATGACTGATAACTTTTCTGCCAGTCTCCTCGCTTCTTTCTCAGCCGACTCCTGATCCTCGTTCCGATATTCAAGTCTCACCAGACGCGTGAACGGCGGATATCCCAACCGTTTGCGTTGTTCCAATTCGTATTGATAGAAACCATTGACATCGTGTTTCGCCGCGGACCGGATCACTTGATTCTCCGGGTCGAAAGTTTGAAGAACAACTTTCCCGCCGCGTTCGCTTCGTCCCGCGCGACCAGAAACCTGGGTCAACACTTGAAAGACGCGTTCCCCTGCAAACGGATCGGGTAAATGCAATCCCACATCTGCAAGCACAATACCAACGAGAGTGACAAGCGGGAGATCAAGCCCCTTCGCGAGCATTTGCGTGCCGACCAATATATCGGCTCGATGTGCGGCAAAATGCGTCAATATCATTTCATGCGAATCTTTCTTGCGCGTCGTCTCCCAATCCCAGCGCAATGTACGCGCCTTCGGGAAAAGCGCGTTCGCTTCCGCTTCCACTTTTTCACTGCCCAAGCCATATTCACGGATTTGTTTCCCGCCACATTGAGGACAACTCTTCGGTCTGCCGCGTTCATGTCCGCATCGATGACAAAGCAATCGCTCCTTCTGTTCCATGTGCAGCGTGAGAGGCGTTTCGCAATTGGGACATTTCAACACGTATCCGCAATCGCGGCAGAAGATATAGGTGGCAGTGCCGCGCCGGTTCAGGAACAGGATCGCCTGTTCACCGCGCTTGAGTGTGGACTCAAGTTCATTAAGCAGAAGCCGGCTAAAGATCCCGCGCTGACCCGCTTTTAGTTCGTCCCGCATATCCACGATGTTGACGGGAGGTAATCCAGATTCAACGATACGGCGCGGCAATTCCAGTTTCTGCATTTGCTTCGCATCTGCCTGATAACGTTGTCCTATTGTTGGTGTCGCAGATCCTAATATACAGACTGCCCCACACAGGCGGGCATATTTACGCGCCGCGCTGACCGCATGATAAAACGGCGGATCTGATTGATAGTAGGACGAGTCGTGACATTCATCCGCGACAATGAGACCAATGTTCGGCAACGGTGCAAACAACGCACTGCGTGCGCCGATGATGACCTTGAGCAAACCCGCGCGTGCCCGTCGCCACGTATCGTAACGCTCACCTTCTGATAATTTCGAGTGTACCAACCCAACCTGACCGGGGAAACGTCTCAAAAAGCGGCGGACAGTTTGCGGCGTCAATGCAATTTCCGGAACGAGAATGATCGCCTGCCTGCCGCGTTTGATAACTTCCTCTGTTGCGCGCAAATAAATTTCTGTTTTGCCGGAGCCGGTAACCCCTTGGAGAAGGAACGGTATGCGGATATCGGAGGAGAGAATCGCGTTTGCAATATCCTTTAACGCCACATCCTGCTCAGATGTAAGTTCAATCACCTGTGTACTTGTATACTTGTTTACCTGTTTCCCTGTTTTCTCAAGCGGATCCCTGAATATCTCGCTCTCAAACAAGCGGATCAACCCGCGCTCTTCGAGTTCCTGCAAGTCGGGGAGATTGCAACCTGACTCGGCATAGACCCACGAGAGGTTGATCGCATCGGGTTGACGGATCAGAAACCGCAACGCGGACTGCCGGCGCGCCAGTGTTTGCTTCGTTCCCAAATTCGGCATTTCTCTTTCCGCATCCTCCGGCGGGACGGCCAGCTGCGCAACACGAATATATTTCGATCGCACACGCGGAGGCGGGAGGACGCTCTTCGCTGAAAGCACACCTTTCCGCACAAGGAAATGCGCCGTCTTTCGCCAATCCACTTTGGCAAAATGCGCATCGATTTGCCGCCCGCGCAAGGGACCGCGGATACGCAATAAACTCAGGATCCGGCCTTCAATTGTTTGTCTTTGAGTCTTGGGACTGATCGTTTTTCCATCAGTGCGATTTTCGTAATTCGTATTCCGTAATTCGTAAATTGTGTCAACTTGTTGACTTAAGCCCACCGGTAAAAACAAACCGACAATAGAGGCAATCGATGAAAGCGTAGACTCCGCCATCGACTCCGCCAGCGCGATCTGTGCCTGCGTGAGCACAGGATCGGAGTCGACGAGTTCGAGGATCTCTTTGACTTCCCGCACGGATGGCTGTTCAATAAATCGAAAGACCACGCCCTGTACAGTCTGTTTCCCAAACGGGACGATGACAAGATGACCAACTCCCACCTTCCCCGCGAGAGATTCGGGAACAGAGTAATCAAAAATCCCCGCGACGGAGGGAACGTTGACAACAATTTGAACGAAGGCGGTCATTGGGGTGATTGTATCGTGAAAGGCTTTGGATATGCACTTTTTTCAACACCACCGCGGCCCCATATCAGCAACGGACAAATAATCCCCGGTCACATCGCCTTAGGTGGCGGGAAACGCTGGGCTGAAGCCACATGCTCAGAACTTGGAAGCCCTGCGGGCTGGCGAATGAGTGGCGCCAAGGCGCCACTTCCACGAACTGAGGCAGGACTTTAGTCCGACGAAACCGATTTCAACACCGCCGCCGCGCCATACCCCACAACGGAGGAGTAATCCCCCGTCACATCGCCTGAGGTGGCGTGATGCAACACCTTCACCTTGTTCGCGCCGAGCTCACGCGAAGCCCACAACACCGCGGCGACCGCGGCATGTCCACAGGCGAAGGCTTTGCCTGAGTGCTCCGCTTCGAAGATGGAGTCGGGGTCAAAAGACTCAAACCGCTTCAGCATTTCTGCATCAAGCTGATTCGCTATATTTTGGGTGTAAAAATGGGACAGGTCCGTGCTGGCGACGAGGGCAAAGTTCCTTTTGCCCAAAACTTTGGCGAGCGCGCTGCCAAGTCCCTGTGCAACGCGTGGTTCCTGCGCACGAACCATGATGGGTAATAATTTCCATTCGTATTGAAAGATGCGCTGCAGAAAGGGCAATTCGATCTCAAGCGAATGTTCCATGTCATGCGACACAGGGGATAAGCCAAATCCGAGTTCCGATTTCAGAATGACATCGAGTTCGAGCAGGGCATCCTTGTCAATCGGGAGATTGCCCAACGGCGTGGAATACGCGTCATGTGCGGTGGTAATTAACGGTTCATAGTAGGGCTGATGCATCGGTGAGATAACGGCTACCAAATTTGGTTTTCGCTCACGGAGCGCCGCGAAGGCATATCCCGCGACCGCACCTGAATAACGATGTCCCGCATGAGGGGCGATGACCGCGACCACCTCCCCATCCAATTCAGGGAGTCGCGCGTGGTCCAAATATTCATCGATGGTGCGAGCCAGCATTTTGGGATCCCCCTCATACCATTGACCCGCAATCGGCGAAGGACGCACATTGATCGTCGCGCTCATAAAAATATTGTAGCACAATCACACTTAAAAAGATGAGACCGGCATTCGCCGGTCTCAAAATTTTGAAGGAGTCGCTTAAGGGAGGCGATAACTTTCAATAACAGTATTGAGAGTGTCGATATACTGGTCTTTGACATCATTGCCCCAGTCCACGGTGAACATCAGGAAGGTGTATTTATCGCGCAACTCAAAGAAGGAAATTCCCGAGTACAAGCCTTCTTTTGAACTCCATGTGAGACGCTCACTGCCATCCTTCTGGATCTGATCGTCACTGATTCGAATATCGCCCTCCCTGCCTGTCTTGCTATAGAAGGTGTTCAAGAGATATAAAGCGAACTGCCCATTTTGCCCACCACTGAACACCGTACCATCATTGTAGGCAATGTTTTCGATCACCGCGCCGCCATCGGGCGAAGTAAAAGTATCGAAGTAGTAATTACCCTTATCTTCGTCAACAGTATGTGTGTATTCCCAATCAGCAGGCACATCGATCGCGTAGAGATTGTTCTCATCGGTGAAGGTCTTCCACTCGCCAGATCCATTGTTCGATACCGGGACCTCCGTGACAGGAGCTTCAGTAGCAGGCGCAACTGTCGGCTCTTCAACCTGAGGCTGTGTGGGCCTTTGGACTGGCGGTTGAGCAGGCGCTTCAGTCGGTGTGCCCCCTGCAAGCCCTGAACACAAACATCCTACACTGACTGCAAAAACAAAGAAAACAACGAACGGCAAAAATACTGAACGACGGTTCTTCATGACATCTCCTTTTATTGAATAGCCGCAGATTATACAGGTATAAATTAATTTCAGTAAGGGATTTGTGAGGGTACTCTGGCGGGATTTTTTACCGTGACAACACTTTTTGTGTCGCGCGAAAGGCAAGCGGAGGCAGATCAGATAATAAAAACCACTCCGCAGCATCGGCATCATCGTCCGGACTCAACTCACCGCCAACGACTTCCGCCTGATAGACGATGACAAAGTCCGCGCCGCGTGGATGTTCGCGCCCTGCGACGATTTCAAACACACGCGTCACGCGGACGCTCAGGCCTGTCTCCTCCAAACATTCGCGCGCGGCGGCCTCAGCCGGGTCCTCACCCCCATTGATGAATCCCGCGGGCAAAGTCCACAAGCCGCGAAAAGGGTCACCCGCGCGCCGCACCAGCAGGACACGTCCATCCTGTTCGATCAGCACTGCCGCGGCGACCTTCGGGTCCACAAAATGAATCCACCCACATTGCGGGCAAACAGGCCGTACTCTTCCAAATTTTTCTTCATAGAGCACGGCTGATCCGCAACGGGGGCAGAAATTGTATTCAGTGTTTGCCATAAATGAAAAAAGGTGACAGTCACCTTTGCGAAGCACTCCCGAAGCAAAGCGCAGGGAGTAAAGTGGCTGTCACCTAATATATCACTTCCAACGTTTGATTGCCATCCGCCGCATCAACACGATAAGCACTGTGCCGGCGAACGCGATTCCCGCCAAAACAAGTTGCCAGGTGGATGGAACAAGCGGGGCAACATCCTGCGGTTGTGCTTGAGTTTGATCTTGAGCAAGGGCATTTCCCGTTTCCCCACTCTTAGCGAAAGGTGTTTCCAGCGTACGATTGGAATCTTCTACCGGTGGAACCGGAGCCACCATGGTTGGTTGTGGAAGGGCTAACTCCGGCTCAGCTGGCGCTTCAGTTGCGGCGGGAGCCTCTGGGGCCGGTGCCTCGGCAGAGAAAGATTCCACACCACCGCCTCCCCCACCCATTCCATAAACTTGTTGGGAAGTAAATTGCGGTGCAAGGAAGTTCAATCCGTATGTGAGGAAGAATAACAGGGTGGCAAGCGCAGTCGCAAAACGAAATACGGGATAGGAGCGCGGCATCGGCGGGTTTTGTCCCACCATTTTGCGCGTGAGCGTGAAATTACGCGGCGCGCGTCGAAGCGGAAGTTGACGGAGCAGACCCCGGGCTGCGCGCAAATCATCTATGACGGAAACAAGCTCAGGCTCTGATTTGAGGCGGCTCTCCAGGCGCGCAGAATCGGACGGACTGAGTTGTCCATCCAGATAGGAAGAGAGGAGTTCTACATCACGTGGTTTCATCAGGCGCGTCCCTCCAACTCAAGACGAAAGAAGGAAGGCAAAAGTTCCTCAAAACCCTGCAAACATTCGCGTAAGCGGAGACGAGCGCGGGCGAGACGACTCTTGATGGTTCCAAGCGGCACCTTGACCGTTGTGGCAACCTCGGTGTAATCCATACCCTGAATATCAGCCATGATCACAACGGTTTTGAACTCCAGCGGGAGGTTGTTGAGGCAGTGTTGGATGGCATGTTCGAGTTCGTCAGCCTCAGATTTTTGATCGGGGGTCATGTTCGGGTCTGCCAGCCAGCGCGGGGAATCCATCTCTTCACCATCATCGGTATCAGGTTCGAGAGGAGTCGTTGGACGCCGTTTCTGGCGGCGTAATTCGTCGTAACAGGCATTCGTCACTGTACGCATGAGCCACGCCTTAAACGACCCGCCACGAAAAGCTGTGATGCTTTTGAAAGCGGAAATGAATGCTTCCTGCGCGGCATCTGCGGCGAGATCGTCATCGCCGAGAATGCGGAGGGCGGTATTGAACACGCTATCCTGATAATGGAGGATCAGCGTGTTGAAGGCTTCGAGGTCCCCGTGCTGGGCATCTTGAATGAGGGCTTGTTCGTTCATTGGGTTTATTTTATCACTGTGGAAATCTTTTTTACCACAAAGAACACAACGTGCGCAAAGGATTTTTTGTTCCTTGTAGAGGCGAGATCATCCTACCTATTTTCTGTTCAACAGAAAATACAACCCGCGCCAAACAAACATCCCAAAGGCAGAAGTCGCGCTAAGAACCACCGCAAAGATCGGGATGATTGGGGCATTGAGGATCAATCCGCGCAGGACGGCGGCCAGCGGCGCGACGAAGACCGCGGCAAGCGCGGGACGCCAGAGTTGTTTTGGATTGGAGGTAATTTCATGTTGAAAGAGTCCGAACCAGGGAGCAAGCAGAAACCATGCAACTGTCAAAGGAATGAATGCAGCCACCATGCGCGGCAGAAGGGACAAGTCCGCTTCGCCGTGGGTAGCAAAACCGATGAGGGTGGTGATGAGGATGGCAAGAATATCGCCGAGGATAACAAAATATACCTTCATATCAATCGTATAAGGGCGGGGTAACCCCGCCCCTACAATTTATTTTGGTTCACTAAATTCTTCATTCTTCAACCCAGGAAACAACAACACCTCGCGGATGGAATGTTTGTCGAGTAACAACATGGCAAGGCGGTCCACACCCATACCGAAGCCGCCGTTGGGGGGCATACCGTAACGCATGGCACGCAGGTAATCTTCATCCATGGGATGCTTCTCTTCATCGTCAGCAGCGTAATCGCGTCCCATTTCGATAAAGCGTTGTTCCTGATCAAGCGGATCGTTCAATTCGGTGAACGCGTTGCATAACTCAAAGCCAGCCGCATAGCCTTCGAAACGTTCCACGGTTATCGCATCTCCGGGGATGGATTTCGCCAAAGGAGAAATATCGCGCGGATAGTTATACAAGAACGTTGGCTGGATCAAAGTCGGTTCGAGGAACTCGCTGAGCAGAAAATCGATCAATTTTCCGCGCGTCGCTTTCGGGTCAGCCATCTTGTTCGGGTGTTTCACTTTGATGGCGTTGAAGAGGGCCTCGCTGGTTTTATGCTCACCAATATCAATACCCGAAGTTTCAAGGATCCCCTGTCGCATTTCGAGCCGTTTCCATGGAGGGGTTAAATCGATTTGATAATCTTTGTATTTGATCTTCATCGTACCAAGCACTTGTTGTGCTGTGAACGAGACCATTTGCTCGGTCAATTCCATGACCTGTAAATAATCGGCATACGCCCAATAGAATTCCAATTGAGTGAATTCAGGATTGTGCTTGAACGAGACGCCCTCGTTGCGGAAGTCGCGCCCGATCTCGTAGACTTTTTCAAGGTTGCCGACGAGCAATCTCTTCAAATACAACTCGAACGATATGCGCAGGTACATGTCCTGTTCGAGTTCGTTGTGATGTGTCACGAATGGACGCGCAGCCGCGCCTCCGTACAACGGCTGGAGGATGGGAGTCTCCACTTCGAGAAATCCCTTGCCATCAAGAAACTCGCGCAAAGCTTTGATAATTCCGGCGCGCTTGCGGAAGGTCTCACGCACATCGGGATTCACCGCCAGGTCGGCATAGCGTTGTCGCGCGCGCAGTTCGGGGTCTTCCAACGCGGCATGGCGGACGACAGTCCCATCTGCGAGCGTCTCGTCTTTCGCGGCGGGGAGGGGACTCACGGATTTGGCGAGCAGGCTGAAGTCGTGGACATGAAGCGTCGCTTCCCCGGTTTTTGTGCGGAACATCACGCCTTCGGCTTGAATAAAATCGCCGAGATCGAACATCTTGTTGAAGAATTCAAGACGCTCCTTGCCGATCTCGTTGGTTCGGAAGAATAACTGAATTTTTCCCGCGCCGTCTTCGATATGAGCGAATGAAATTTTGCCCATCACACGCGTGGCGCGGATGCGCCCCGCGAGGATTGCTCTTACTTCGATACCTGCTGAGCCTGACGAAGCACTTTCCTTCGCTTCGAATTCAGCAATTGCCTCGGCGCTGGTATGCGTGCGTTTTGCGCGCGTGGGATAGGCCTCGATGCCTTCCGCACGGAGTTCCTCCAATTTTTGCAAACGAATTTTTTCAAGTGAGTTGTATTCAGCCATGAGTTCCTCCCAGCCCCCACCCCGACCCTCCCCCATCCCGCGTGTCGCGGGATGGGGGAGGGTGCCGAAGGCGGGAGGGGTAAAAATAAAGCCCCGACCTCCTGCAATCGTCGCAGGCGCGGGGCAAATGGATACGCTCCTGTGTTCTAACCGATCTTCAGGATTTTAACATTATATGTGCCACCGGGCGTCTCGACTTTTACAGTATCGCCCACCTTGTGATTCAGGATGGATTTCCCGATCGGTGATTCATTTGAGATCTTGCCTTCACGAGGGTTGGCTTCCGCCGCACCGACAATGGTAAAGGTTTCGGTTTCAAAGTTCCCTTCCTTGATGGTTACCTTTGCGCCGATCTGAATGGTATCGCTTTTCTTCTTGCCATTATCCTCAATGATCTTTGCCGAGGCAAGAAGGACTTCCAGTTCCTGAATACGACCTTCAACAAAAGCCTGCTCATTCTTGGCAGCTTCATATTCAGCATTTTCAATCAGCTCCCCGCCTTCCATGGCCTCATGCAGACGGTTGGCAACTTCCTGCCGCTTGGCTGTGCGCAGGTAATCCAGTTCGTCCTGGAGCTTCTGGTAACCCTCTTTGGTCAAAAAGTTGTTAGGCATCTTTATTTCCTGCTATAAGAATTTTGCATCTCTGTACAGAGATGCAAATGGTGAACAACGGTTTCCTTCCCGTAGAGCGGGCATAATATATCATGATTTATGTGTCAATACAAGAGAAATAAGACCTGTATGTCTAAATTGTAACAAGTTGTAGCAGGCGGATTCCTTCCCTTTCAGCCCAGTAGGATCGGATGGATTCCCGTGCCTTTTCGGGATCGACCATTGCATCACCCAAAAGGGGTAGCTGGGACTTGTAGGCTAAAATCGCTTCCTGCCAGGACTTTAGGCCTGCTTCCGTTATGGAATGAACGGATTCCTTCATCCCGGCGGATTTCGGCGCAAGGTCCTGCGGATTGTAGAATAAATAGGGGATGTCAATATCAAAGATTAGTGGATACCCAAGTAATTCCGCGGCCTGCCGTACAAGGACATGATCCACATGGGAACCGACCGATAGTTGGCAGACCAGCACATCGTCCGGTTTGAGGCGGGCAGAGATCACTTCCGCAATTTGGGAGGGAATCTGCGCGTCATCTTCAAAAGGCGGGATGGAAATTTCCGAATACAGCCATTCACCATTTTTTCCGCGACGGTAGATGCAATCCAGAAAATCAAAATGGACGACACTTGCACCGACGATCGCCGCGGCATTTTTATCCTCGATACGCCGCTCACGGACGGTTTCTTCAGCCGAGGAAAAGCCCCATTGTGCATGGAGCAATTGTGCGACCGGGGAGCATTCAGTCTCCTGCGGATTTCCACACATGAAGGTCCAGATTTCAACAGGGATACCTGCCTTGGTCTGCTCGTAGATCAAACCACCGGCGGAGAGCACAGCGTCGTCAAGATGAGGGGAAAGATATATCCACCGCATGGCGTCGATTTAACCACAAATAGGCTGTGCTGAGGAAGATTTTAAGACGAGTACGCAATTGATTTAAGTCTTCAAGTCATGTAAACTATACGTTGGAGACCAAAATGCACGAAAGACGCAAACAACCGCGTAAAGACCTAATGTCCTATTCACAGGTGCACGACCTGCACGAGGGCAAGCTGATCGGGTATCTTGGGGATCTGACCCCGCTCGGCGCGATGGTGATCACTGACCAGCGCGTGGAAATCGACATCGAACTGACGATCTCCATTCAATTGCCTGAACTGCCAGATATCAAAGACGAGACGATGACCTTGCCCGTGCGTGTTGCATGGTGCCATCAGGATCTGAGTCCTGATTATTTCAATATCGGCATGGAGTTTAAATCTGTGGCTGACAAGCAAAAAGCCATTATTGATGCGGTAATAGAAAATTACGAGTTTCGCAGGCAGGCGCCAAACTACCCTCCCAGGCGTTCCGAAGAAATCGAAGAGTGAACCACAAAACCCTTTGATGAAAACTCAAGGGGGTTTGTTTATTGTTTACCTATTTTCGTTTTTATCCTATAATCCAGCGATGTCAACTCCAGAGAGAGGCCTCGTATGAGCACATCCCCTGCTCCATATTTTTTCATGAGCTACAGCCGCGAAGATACCGCGAAACAGCGAAGGATCGTAAGAGAACTTCGCCAGCGCGGCATTAATATCTGGGTGGATATTGAGAACCTCACACCGGGCACTCCAACCTGGGAACGGGAGATCGAGAAGGCAATTCGCGGCGCCACCGGGATGATTGTGCTCCTTTCACCAGAATCGAACAACTCAGAGTGGGTGAGGCGCGAGATCAGTTTCGGGGAACAACATCGAAAGCGCATCTTCCCTGTATTGATCGAGGGTGATGACAATACATCCACTCCACTGCGACTCTCGAGCCATCAACGTGTGGATTTACGGACAAAATTCGACGATGGACTGGATCAATTAGCCACCGCGGTCAAGGACTATATCGGGGTCAAAGAGGATATCGCCTCACAGAGTAAGACCAATATCAAAAAGTCCCTCACTCCAAAACCTGCCGTGGACTTGAAAAAATATGGCCTGCCTGCCTTGATCGCGTTGATCGGCTTGATGTGCATTGGGGGAATCGTGGCAACAGCGCGTTTCATCGCAAACATCGAACCTCCAACTCCAACAGAGGTGGTCGCCACGCCGACGGGTATCGACCCCGTGATCACAATCACTGCCCCGGCGCTTGTTGTGGATCAGACCGGTCCCATTGGCAAGATCGTGTTTACTTGCGGAATTAACGGTGATGAAGTCTGCGTTATGAATGCGAATGGCTCAGACTGGCGACAACTCACAGATTCACAATTCGCCAGTTTCAATGGGTCTCTTTCTCCAGATGGAAAAAAGGTCGTTTTTGTGACCAGTGGCAACAAAAATTCCGAGATCTACGAAATGGATCTTGCCAGCAGAAAGACAGAGCAACTTACAGAATTAAATAAAAATCTGGGTGCGCCTGAAATCTCACCGGATAACAAGTATATTATTTTCCATTATCGTTCCGGCAACAATAAGGTGAAAATCTGGCTCATGAATCGAGACGGGAGCGACCCGCACGAGTTTTACAGTTCATCCGGTAAGGATGCACATGACCCAACCTGGTCGCCAGATGGGAAACAAATTCTGTTTGCGATGGGGAACGACGGACACGATAAATTTTATGTCATTGATTTCGATGGGCATGACCCGCAACTGGTCAACAATTCGATTGACTCGCGCGGACGAAGCGACTGGTCAATAAACAATCTGATTTCTTTCGATATGGGAGGCAGTGGTCAGCATGATGTATATCTAATGAGTGCGGATGGGAGCAACTTACGGCAAATGTCAAACGGGAATAATTCACAGGGGGCAAGTCTGTCGCCAGATGGCATGTGGATCGCTTTCATGGCTTATACCGGTGATCCGATCAAAGAAGGAGGATCTTGTGAAATCTTCATCATGCGCGTGGATGGCTCAGACATTCGTCAGCTGACAGATAACAATTATTGCGATTATCAGCCGCGCTGGGGAAATTAGAAATCTCAAAACAATCAATGCGCGGCGAGAACGCTGGGAATCTCTGCCATCAGATAGCCGATCTGCGACCGATAAAACTTCGGCGCGACATGCTCCAACCAGAGCGCGTCAATGCCGAGGATGATGAAGAGGGTGGACAGTAGTGTTTATAGTTCATGGTTTCTCCAACAATTAAACCGAAAATTCAGTGTTCAAACTTTTGGAAATTGGCCTATAATTTAATAAACCCGGTTAAATAGTTAACTCAAGACTGGCAGAGCCAAAATGACAACTGAAGACCTGATCGAACTCGAAATTGAAATACTGGCGCAGGATACAACTGAAGAAGATTTGGATGAGATGACCCGATATTTGCTAAAAGAATTACGTGAGACTAATGTTGCATCTGTCAATCTGGTATCCATCGGAGCCGCTCCAGAAGGCGCCAAAGGCGACCCCATAACAATTGGCTCTATCGCGCTTGTTGCTTTGCCAGCCATACTTCCCAAAGTAGTGGAATTGGTTCAAGCCTGGGCATTACGCGGACAGGGACGTACAGTGAAATTCAAAGGCAGGGAAATTGAGTTCGAAGGCTCGCCGGAAGAATTACAAAAACTTCTCGAAAGACTTGAAAAGGGGAAGAAGAAAAAATGACCGGAAAGTTTGCCCTCATCATCGCTAATACGGAATATACTGACTCTGGGTTGGCACAACTGACTGCGCCGGGTAAGGACGCAGAGGACTTTGCGCGCGTGCTCAAAGATCACGATATTGGCGCGTTTGACAATGTCAACATTTTATTGAACCAGCCCGAACCTGTCGTGCGCGAGGCGATTGACGAGTTTTTTGATCTGAAGAAGCCTGATGATTTACTTGTTCTGTATTTTT
>Ga0210377_10002086_pt1 | contig 17753 bp, 15 predicted proteins | sample PLM4_65_b1redo_FD_155480 | JGI IMG/M metagenome (GOLD analysis project Ga0210377, IMG submission 155480) | Groundwater sediment microbial communities from an aquifer in East River, Colorado, USA - PLM4_65_b1 redo | ecosystem: Environmental > Terrestrial > Soil > Riparian zone | place: USA: East...
CTCGTCAAAGAGCCTGCGCACCGCGGCAAGACCTTCCTGTCCAAGGTCGAGCGAGAAGTCGTTGACATACAGATCGATATGGTTCTTCATAACCGTCTCGTTCATCTCCTGGCTGTGCTGTTTGCAATAGCGCAAAACCTCGTCCGGGTGTGCATTGGCATAATGCAAACTATCGCGGATACCAGCTTCAATGGAAAGCAGGACGTCGCGGCCAAGCGATCTCCTCCCGAGTATCCCGCCGAGCGGGATCGGGAGGCCGGAATGCTGCTCCCACCACTCTCCGAGGTCAAGCAGTTTCTCGAGCTTGTAAAGCGGATATGTGAAGCGGCTTTCGTGGATGATGAGCCCTGCCGATGCATCGCCCTTCACAACCGCATCCATGATCCGGTCGAAGGTCATCACCGTAGTATTCTCGATCGTGGGATCGAGGAGCCGGAGAAGAAGAGCGGCGGTGGTCAGCTTACCGGGAATGGCGATTACGCCTTTTTTAATGTCCTCGAATCTGGTTCCCGGTTTCGCAACGATGAGCGGACCGCAACCCCGGCCGAGCGCGCTGCCGGAACGGAGCAAGGCGTATTGTTCACGCAGATGACCGAGTGCGTGGAACGATATCTTGGTGATGTCGAGACTGCTCTCAAGCGCCATCCTGTTCAGTGTTTCGACATCCGCGAGCTGTTCGCGGAATTCAATGCCCGGGACATGAACCTTGCCGTGGACGAGCGCGTAAAATATGAAGGTATCGTTCGGGCACGGCGAATAACCTATGGTGAGTTGCTGTTTCATAATGCTTCCTGAAAATGAGCGAGGCCTTCATCGGGGCGGTGTTTTGACTTTTCAATCCGCAATCCGCGATCCGCAAGCTGAATTCGCTTCATCCTCCCCAGCCCTCCAGGATATGTTGAACCGCCTGTTGCGCCGCCCCCGCTGCCTTCGGGATGTCCCATTTCTTCAAATCGCGGTCCTCCACGATGTTCGATATTCCGCGGACCTCGAGCCAGGGGATGCCATGCAGCGCCGCCACCTGCGCGACCGCGGCCCCCTCCATGTTCTCGCAGAGCCCGTGGTAGCGTTCTTCCAACTCCTTTGCACGCGCGGTGGTGCCGGTGCAGGTTGACAGGGTGACGAAGCTGCCAGCGTGTATTTTGCCCTGGCCGGGTTTCCGAAGCGCACCGATCGACTGCACAGAACGATGCACCAACGGCTCGGATGCGGGGTACGTAACATATACCTCCGACTTGGCTGTTTTGAGAAGGGGGATGCCGATGTACCCGGTGTCCTTGAAGCCTTCCCGTGTCAGAACGCCTTCATCGCCGGCTATCTCTTCCGTTGCGATCGCGATATCGCCGATCCGGGCGCCCGACGAGGGGTAGGCGCCGCCGATGCCGAAGACAACGAGTGCCTCGGGATCAAATCGTGTGAGCATAAGCGTTGCCGTATGGGCCGCATTGACCTTGCCCATACCGCTAATGCACAGGAGTATCCGCTGGGCATCGATGGTTCCCTCGATCAGAAGTTTGGAGCCGAGCGTCGTGCTCTTTATCACGTCCGTTGATGTGATGAGGCGATCTGCTTCGGCCTGGACGGAACAGAGAAGTGCAATCATAGGGTTCCTCGTATTAGGCATATTACCGCCGAATGACCCATGTTATATTTCACTACCATCTCCTATAACAGTTGTTTTGGATATGAGGACCTGTTCCAGAAAACGGTTTCTGCCTCCAAAAACAATAAAATACCCCTGAAATACACCAAATAGTACCATACTTTTGATTGCACTTCTACTTCAAATTTGCTATGATGAGCGCGATTTTAGCGTATTTTCGCCTATAAAACCACTCGAGAGGTCATGGGCAGGAGATCTTTTACAAGGGGGATATAGATAATGTTACGATTTTTAACCGCTGGTGAATCGCACGGTGAGCTTCTCATGGGGGTCATCGAAGGCATGCCCTCGGGTCTTTTGATCCGGGTGACGGATATAGACCGCGATCTTGCCAGGAGGCAGGGCGGATACGGACGCGGCGGCCGCATGAAGATCGAGAAGGACACGGTCAAGATCTACACCGGCGTTCGCTGGGGCAGGACGATCGGCAGTCCGATCGGGCTCATCATCCGCAACAAGGACTGGGAGAACTGGCGTGACAAGATGTCTCCGGATCCCATGTTCCTGAATTCGGCGGACCCGCTCACGCGTCCCCGTCCGGGCCATGCGGACCTGGCAGGCGCCTTGAAGTACGGAAGTATCGACATCCGGAGCATCCTCGAGCGCTCGAGTGCCCGCGAGACGGCCATGCGCGTTGCGGTCGGTGCTGTGGCAAAGCGGCTGCTCGAAGAGTTCGACATCGAGGTCGTGAGCCACGTGCTCTCCATCGGGAATGTATACGCCAAAGTACCAAAGGCGTCAGTTCATGAGATCAAAAAGAAAGCCCAGGCCTCGGAACTTCGCTGCGTTGATCATGAGGCGGAGAAGCGGATGATGCGCAAAATCGACGAAGCGCGTGCAGCAGGGGATTCTCTTGGCGGCGTTTTCGAAGTGGTCATTGCCGGCGCGCCGATAGGGCTTGGCAGTCACGTGCACTGGGACCGGAAGCTCGACGGCAAACTCGCCGCAGCGCTCATGAGCATCCAGGCCATCAAGGGAGTAGAGGTCGGCGCGGGATTCGGCGCCGCCAACAAACCCGGTTCCCAGGTACACGACGAGATCTCCTGGAACAAAAAGGAAGGTTTCTTCCGCAAGACGAATATGGCAGGCGGGATTGAGGGCGGGATAAGCAACGGCGAGACCATCACGCTTCGTGCCGCCATGAAGCCGATCCCCACGCTGTATAAACCGCTCCGCTCCGTTGATATGGTGAGCAAAAAGCCCTACAAGGCGGGCGTTGAGCGATCCGACACCTGCGCGGTGCCTGCAGCAGGCGTGGTGGCCGAGGCCGTGGTGGCTTTTGAGATCGCGTCCGCCATGATCGAGAAGTTCGGCGGCGATAATATCGACGAAATGAAGCGCAACTTCCTCGGGTATGAAAGGCATCTGAAGGCGCGAATGGAAATGGAAGAAGAGCAGGGGAAGAAGTAGGAAGGCAGAGAGCAGAGAGCAGAGAGCAGAGAGCAGAGAGCAGAGAGCAGAGAGCAGAGAGCAGAGAGCAGAGAGCAGAGAGCAGAGAGCAGAGAGCAGAGAGCAACAACCCTATGCTCCATGCGCTATGCATGACTTTACCATGTTCAAAAACATCATTCTTACAGGCTTCATGGGCGTGGGCAAGACGAGCGTAGGCAAGCAGCTTGCTGAGGACCTGGGTTACACCTTTGTGGACATTGACAAGCTCATCGAAGCAGACCAGAACTTGTCCATTACATCCCTTTTTTCAAAATTCGGCGAACCCTACTTCCGCGATATCGAGGCAGCGATCATTCAGCAGGTCATGACAGGCGAGGGGCAAGTGGTCTCCGCCGGTGGTGGAGCGGTGATCCGGGATGCAAACCGTGATGCCTTCAAAAAGGGCGGATTTGTGGTCTGCCTCACCGCGAGCCCTGACGTGATCTACGAGCGCATCAAGCACGAGACCCACCGACCCCTGCTCCAGACCGCAGATCCAAAGGCAAAGATCAAAGAACTGCTCGACAGCCGTGAAACATTCTATGCCCAGGCCGATGTGAGCATCGACACTTCGGATAAGTCCATCGGCGACATCATCAAAGCGATCAAAGAGAGAATCAGGTATGCATACTGTTAATGTCGGACTTGGCGACCGGAGCTACGACATCGAGATCGGCACGAGCCTGGAGAAAACCGGCGAGCGTCTGACGGGCCTCGGTCTCGGCCGGAAGATGGCCCTCATTACGAACCCCACGGTCAAGAAACTTTATGGCCAGCGAGTAATGGACAGCCTCAAGGCGGCGGGGTTCATGGTCATGTCCATCGAGATCCCCGACGGTGAGCAGTTCAAGAACCTTGACTGGGCCAATGCCATTTATACCGCGCTCCTGACCAACTTTTTCGACCGTACTTCCGCGCTCGTGGCGCTGGGCGGCGGAGTGATCGGCGACCTTACGGGTTTCGCTGCCGCCACGTTCATGCGCGGCGTGTCTTTTGCCCAGGTTCCGACCACGCTGCTCGCGATGGTGGACAGCAGCGTCGGCGGCAAGACCGGTGTGAACCATCCCATGGGCAAGAACATGATCGGCGCGTTCCATCAGCCGAAGAAGGTTTTGATGGACCTGAGCGTGCTCGCATCCCTGCCTAAGGAAGAGTTTCTCTCGGGCATGGCAGAGGTGATCAAGTACGGCGTGATCCGAGACCGGGCGTTCTTCGAATACCTCGACACGAACCGGGAAAAGATCCTCGCGCTCGACCCTGACGCGCTTTCGCATGTCATCCGTCGCTCCTGCGAGATAAAGGCCGATGTGGTGAGCAGGGATGAACGCGAGGGTGGTCTCCGCGCGATCCTGAATTACGGCCACACGGTCGGCCATGCGCTTGAGACCGCTGAAAACTATACCATGCGCCATGGCCATGCCGTTGCCATCGGCATGGTCATTGCCTCGCGTCTTGCTCACCGGACAGGTTTGTGCGACGCCTCGGTGCCCGGGAGGGTGGAGATGCTTATCAAATCCTACGGTCTGCCGACGGACCTTTCAGCCCTCAGCCGCAAACCGGGGGCGCGCAAGCTTATGGCCACCGTGCAGGGCGATAAAAAGGCGGAAGGCGGGAAGGTGAAGTTTGTTCTCCCGAAGAAGATCGGCGAGGTGGTCGTCACGAAGGAGTGGGATGAGCGACACCTGCAGGAATTGCTGACGCAGTGACAGGAAGCGGTTCTAGGAGGGAATATGAGTGAATATCTCTGGTACTGTCCAAACTGCAACAAGGAACTGACCGTGACCGATGAAGACCGGCGTGTTTCCTTTGCCGATCTTACGCTGTCGAATGCGGATGGTCCGCGCCGGCTGGTGAGCAAGTTTGTGGTCTGCCCCAACCCCGAGTGCCGGAAGTTTTCCGTGATCACCTCGCTGCACCATCTGGAGGTCAGCGGAAAGCGTACCTATACGGGAAAGCACATCAAGACATGGGCCCTTGTCCCGCCGTCCCGCGCCCGCTCATTCCCGATTGCCATTCCCCAACATATTCTCCAGGACTACCACGAAGCATGCCTCACGCTCGAGCTGAGTCCCAAGGTGGCAGCGGCCTTGGCGCGACGCTGTCTCTCGTCGATGATCCGGGACTATTGGCAGGTGCAGCCCGGCAGTCTGGGTGATGAGTTCCGCCAGATCAAGGGCACGGCGGACCCCCTTACCTGGGAGACCATCGAGTCCATCAGGACGCGCGGATTGATCGGCGCCCACATGGAAAGCGAAGGCGCGGAGATCCTCGACATCGATGACGGCGAGGCGGAGCTGTTGATCGGTCTGATCGAGACGCTCATCGAAGACTGGTACGTTACCCGGGAAGAGCGAAGAAAACGGTTGATGGAGACCAGGAAGATCACGGGCAAGGGCATTGCTGAGAAGAAGATGGATGAGTGACAATCGGCGTCGTGAGCAGCTATATACTATAAAGAGCATTCAGCCACAAAAGGCATACCCTGCATTCGTGCATACGCGCTCGTAAGCGCTGGGCGCAGGCAGAAATCACAAGATAAATACAATGCTGATGTTTGTGCAATACCTCACCGCTTTGATGATTACGTTTTTCATTTCACGTTCTCGTCTCTTCTCTGCGATTTCTGTGCGTTATGTGGCTGACTACTGCGTTAAGGATAATTATCATCAGCTATGAATTCTCCTTTCAGGACATATCTTTCTAAACTTCCCTTCCTCACCCCGCACCCTGTCTACCTCGTTGGCGGATCAGTTCGTGACCTGCTGATCGGCGAGCAGGATATCAAGGATATAGACCTCCTGATCGCCTCCGGCTCGGAGGATGTTGCACGCTTGTTTGCCGACGCCATACGCGGAAGTTTTTTCTTTCTCGATGAAGAGCGGAAGATCACCCGTATCGTAAAACACACGGATTCTGACACCATTCAGTTTGATTTTACGAACTTCGAAGGACCTGATCTCAACGCTGATCTTGAGCGCCGGGACTTTACCATGAACGCGTTGGCGCTTGACCTGAGGGCATTCATCGCCACTGCTTCTCTCGATGGCTTGATCGATCCGTTGCATGGCCGCGAAGATGTCAAGAACCGGCTCATCCGTGTGACGAGGCCGGGAGTGCTGGAGGAAGACCCGCTTCGGCTTCTCCGCGCAGTACGCTTTGCGGCCACGCTTGGATTTACGATCGAAGAAGGGACGGTGGATCAGATCCGGCGCCACGCAAGGCTCGTTTCCAGACCCTCGCCCGAGCGGGTGCGGGACGAGCTTTTTTTGATCCTCTCCGAGCGAAATGCCGAAAAGCACCTTATGCTTATGGATTCACTCGGCCTGCTGTCGCCGCTTTTCCCCGAGCTCGAACCGCTCCGCGCGTTCGCGCCGGGCAGGTATCATGTCCACGATGTCCTGACCCATTCGATCAAGACAGCCGGCTATATCGACAACGTGCTTGACGATCTGCCGAACATATCGCCTGATCACAGCACTACGATACACGCGCATCTTGAGGAGCGACTTGAGCATCTCGTGCCGAGAAAGGCGGCGCTTCGGTTTGCCTGTCTGATCCACGATAACGCGAAGCCCGAGACATTCAGCAACGTCGATGGACATGTTCGTTTCCACGGACATGACAACCTTGGCGCTGAAAAGGCAGTTTCTATATGCAGGCGATTCAAGCTTTCGAACGATACGGAGAAAACGGTTACCCGCGTCATCAGGCAGCACATGAGGTTGTTCAATCTTGCCACTCCCGGGGGACCGAGTAAGAACGCCATGTACCGCTACTGTCGCGACATTGGTGATGCGCTTCCGGAAAGCCTGATCCTTGCGCAGGCGGACGCCCGCGCAACCAGCGAGATCATGCCGAAGGAGCGGTTTACGGACACAACTGAGCCCATGGCGGCGATGCTGGAATATTATTACACGAAGTTCCTGAAGGTCGAGTCGAAGCCGCTTCTATCCGGGCAGGACCTTATCGATCGCGGTTTAACGCCGGGGCCGAGGTTCCGTGTGATACTCGAGGAGATCAAGGAACGCCAGGCAGAGGGTGCGCTCAAGGACCGGCAGGAGGCGCTCGATTATCTTGAGGGATTACGGTAATTTTTTTTTACCGCAAGGGACGCAGAGGTTGAGAGGCGGGGATGCAAATTCAGGATAATTAACAGGGGCAAGCAGATGGATATTAATCAAATTAGCGGTAAGGTCATTGATGCAGCTATGAGGGTCCATTCAGCTCTCGGTCCTGGGTTGCTCGAAAGCGCATACGAAGCGTGCCTCCTTCATGAACTTCGTAAACTGGGGTTTAAAGTTCTTTCGCAATTGACATTGCCGCTGCACTATGATGGTCTGACAATAGATGCTGGATACAGAATAGATATCATGGTTGAAGACCGTGTCATCGTGGAAACTTAAAGCAGTTGAGAAAATTCTTCCAATCCATGAAGCTCAAATTATCTCGTATTTGAAGTTAAGCAACAAACAACTTGGACTTCTTATCAATTTTAATGTTGTCCATTTAAAAAATGGAATTAAGAGGATAGCCAACGGTCTATAATTCAGAGTTTTTCGCTTTCCTCTGCGTACTCTGCGGTAAAGTTGATTTTAAGGGGTGGTTTACATGACTAATAAATTAGAAGACATGACAGTCGATGAACTCAAGGCAGAGCTCAAACGGCTGAAAGACAGCCTCTGCGACATCGAGGACCTGCACTCATTCACGTTCGGCAAGACCTCGGTGCATATCGGCGCTGAGAAGGCGCAGAATATGGCGGCTGAATACGAAGAAGACTGCAAATTGCATAATGAGCAGATCGCTGCGGTCGAAAAGCTTTTGAAGGCAAAGGGCGCCGAGTAAGTTGTTTACAGCAGGCTGTGCACGAGTTCGTAGAGTTCCGGATAGTCGTCAATCGTTGCAGCTGCTTCTTCCCTAAGCAGTCTGAGCGCCTCCGGGACGTGCTTGAGAAAATATTTTTTCCCCTTCACGACGGACAGAAAGCCATAAGCCCCGAGCGCCTGCATATGGCGCTGAAGACGGCAGGGAACGAGGCTCTTCCTGAATAGCTCATCATTGAATCCCGCTGAAGCTTGCTTCATCTCATCCATGTAATAATTTATTAATCGTTCGCGAATCCCATCCTCGAGTCGATAGTACGGGTCCCATAAGATCGAGGCGACATCGTACGCAGGAGGCGCCATTCGCGCGCCTTGAAAATCGATGACACGCGGAATACCGCCGGGCGTGATCATGATGTTCTGGCATTGGAAGTCGCGGTGGATCACTCCCTTGGGGCAGGCATCCACTGTCCGGGCAAGACGATTCAATTCATCCTGCAACGCAGTCTTATTGCGAAGCGCGGTCTTGCGTAACCCCACGACAAACTGGTCAAGGAAGTAGTTTGTTTCCCAGCGCAGATAGTCATAATCAAAGATCCGGTCCCGGAGCTGCGGGCATTCATGGATATGCGCCGTGGCCAGGCCATGGAGGATAACGAGGATGTCGAGAACGCTGCGGTAGATGTCCTCAACATGCGCGTTGTCGTTCGGGAGTTTCAGATAGGAGTAAAGACTCGTGTCGCCGAGGTCCTCGAAGAGTGCGTGTTTGTCGTGAGCATCGAATGCAATCAGGCCCGGCACCGGCACGGAATGGGCCTCGAAGAAGCGGGTATAGACGAGGTGACGTTCGAAATCCGGGTCGTCGGGTTTGCACTCCATGAGCACCGCTGTTTTTCCATTGTTCCGAAGGCGGAAGTAGCGCCTATCAGAGCCGCCGAGTCCGATCAGGATCGCATCTGATAGGAATGACGCGTTCGGAGTTCCCCCGATTGAGTCGTTCGAGGGCAGGCTTCGTTCAGAGTTCGGAGCAGAGACCGTAGTATCGAGAGCGGTTTGTATTCCAAAATACCGGGCAAACAGAGGGTCGTTTAGAGCGATCTTCTTCTGCTCCCGGGCGTGGATTGATGGCTGCACGTCCGCTTCCGTGAGAACGACGGTATAATCCGAACCAATGATGCGGTTCTCGTGTCTGCCCGAGACACGCGCCCCGGACATCACAACGCAGTTTCTGAGCCGCGCACCATCCCGTACCTCGCTTCCCGATTCCATCACGAAATATCCGTCAATACCGATCTTTCCGCATTTGACGGCCGGGGACAAATACACTGTTTCCCCGTTTTCTCTCAAGGCATCGAGCATGCTTGCGATATACGAGACCGGAGTGCCGATGTCGTTCCAATAAGCCCCCGTAACGTCGAGCGTCTGAACACGATGTCCGGCCTTCGCCGCCGCGATCCAGGCCACGGTCATGTGGGATATACCGGTGGGCAGGAATTTTAATATGTCCGGTGAATAGACGGCGATGCCGGTGTATGCGACTTTTCTTGCGATGGAGTCCGGGTCGGGCCTGGAGTCCCCTGGGTTTTCCACGGTCACCAGAAGATCGTTTTCATCAACCACTACATTGCCGTACTTCGGATAGTTATGCGTCGCGAGTGTTGCGATGTTTCCTGACGTGAGGTGGGTATCGATCAATCGCGCAAAATCGATATCGAGGAGAATGTCCGCATTGTGCACCAGGAAGTGGTTGCTCGAAAGGAACTCTTCGGCGTTCTTGAGTGCGCCTCCCGTGCCGAGGATCGGGTCCTCGGGAAAGAAAGTGATGCGGTCTTTCCAGGGAGATACCGCTGCCCAGGAGCGGATCAACTCGGACTTCCAGTGAAGGTTGATGCCGATCCTGTTGCCGCATACCGAGGCGATCCGTTCGAGAATGATCTCTATCAGCGGCTTTCCGAGGATCGGCAGCAGCGGCTTGGGCAGGTGGTTCGTGATCGGCCTGAGCCGCTCGCCGAGTCCGGCAGCGGGGAGAAATATGTTGATCGGAAATTTTGGCATATTTTAATGAAGGGGTCAGTGGACAGTAGCCAGGAGTCAGGAGAGGACTCGACAAGGCACGGTATTACTGCTTAATTCCGGCTTCTGACTCCTGACTACTTTACGGATAGATCAAATATTTCCTTCTTACTTTTTCAAACGCCTTCGTTTCAGCTTTCCACCATTTCTCCATCTCATCGAGATCTTTCCATGACTCGATGTCCTTTCGCAACCGGTCGGTCCCGGCAAGGATGTCGATCGGGAGGTTGACCTCCTCGTATTCATAAGGCGGCTGGTTCCATGTGAAGTTGCGCGGGTAGGTGTCGTGGACAGCTTTCAGGATCGCCACGCCGGTCTTGAACGGATTGAACTTCTCACGTTCGGTTACGTGGATCTGCGCGCCGCCGCAGAGCTTGCCCGCGTATTTCTGGAACATAGGCTGGAACGAGACGGGACGGAACAGGACGCCGGGGAGCCTGAATTTCTTGAGCGTATTCACGATGATGTCGGGATTAATGAATGGCGCGCCGAACAGCTCAAAAGGCCTCGTCGTCCCTCTGCCTTCGGAGATGTTTGTGGCCTCGAAGAGGCACATGCCGGGATAAACGAGTGCCGTATCGGGAGTCGGCATGTTGGGAGAAGGCATGACCCTCGAGCGTCGGCATGTTGGGAGAAGGCATGACCCAGGGGAGTCTCGTCTGATCAAACCACATCGTCCGGTTCCATCCCTCCATGGGGATGACGCGGAAGTTCAGGCTGGGATGAAATGCGTTATGAAGGTATCTGCCGATTTCAGCGATGGTCATACCGTGGCGGACGGGAAGCGGTTTGAGCCCGACGAAGGAGGCATAATCGGGCTTGAGTACAGGTCCCTCGGTCATGTGTCCGCCGATGGGATTCGGACGGTCGAGTACGACTATCGATTTGCCCGCTTCATGGCAGGCCTGCATGCAGAGATCCATCGTCCAGATGAAGGTGTAGTAGCGGCTGCCCACATCCTGCAGGTCGATCACGAGCGCATCAATGCCGGCGAGCATTTCGGGCCTGGGTTTGCGGGCCTTTCCATAAAGGCTGTAGACCGGCAGGCCCGTGGCGGGATCACAGAAGCCCTCCCACTCGACCATGTTGTCCTGTGTCTGACCGAGGATGCCGTGCTGTGGTCCAAAGAGAGTGGTGAGCTTGAATTTTTTTGACGCAGTGAATGTTCGAACTGCATGTTCGAGCCTGTGATTGACCGATGCCGGATGAATGACCAGTCCGACACGGGAGCCCCGTAAATCCCTGGGCCAGAGATTTTCAACGAGATCGAGGCCCGTGCGAACCGGTGTTATTTTTGTGGACATGCACAGATTATAGTGAGTTGCAGAGCGAATGGCAATATTAAAATTTCTGGGGTTAGCGGGGCTAAATCATCTAACGAATCTTTGATATTTTAATTTCCTTATGATATCATGGAGCAGTCGTGAGGGCAGAGGATACATTCTTGTTCAACATTTCAGGGATACTAACAAGCCATAATGGCTATGTCAGACTATTGAGACTTCGCGGGGCCATCCATTCAGAATCTTTGAAAAAGATGCCCATAGGCTGATGTTATACACTACTCAAACAATTTGAAAACTACATTGTACAAAGAAGAAATATCTAATCTCTATTCAAGCAGGTGGCTTTTGTCTGACTGGAGAATTTCTCATGCCCATTGAAGGTATGCATAATAATAGTGATAATTATCTTGAACCGACCAAACGTACGTGGGCAATTTTCTTAATCAGTGTGCTTGGACTATTCCTGGAGATGTTAATCATTCGCTGGATTGGTACTGAAGTTCGTATTTTCGCTTATCTTCAGAACACAATCTTGGTCGCCTGCTTTCTCGGACTTGGGCTTGGTTGCTTTACCTGTCATAGGCCTATCATCCTCCGACAGAGCCTCGTTTCCTTGACCTTTTTGCTGGTACTGATGGCGGTTCCCATCGTCAGGTCTACTTTCGGACATACCAGTGAATTTCTCAGTGTGTTGGGAGATATGGTTATTTGGTGGGGTGTAATGCCCACCAATTCAGGTTTTTTACTTACTATTCTTTTCGTAATTCTGGGATTGACTTTAACGTATGTTCTGCTGATAGTGATCGTTGATATCTTCGTGCCCATTGGACGGTTACTGGCTCGCCTTCTGGATGAACATCCCAATACCATTTGGGCCTACTCGGTCAACATCGCCGGCAGCCTGGCAGGTACATGGCTTTTCGTTCTTGTAAGTTATTTCTATCAGCCGCCGTTTACCTGGTTTGTGATTGCGGGCGGACTGATGTTGTTTTTTGTGATTTGGTCTCAACGCGATAAAAGAATAAATTCTGCGTTGATTGGTAGTGTGATTATTCTTTCCTGGTTTGCTGGACTTGTACCGGGTACGCTGGATGTTATTTGGTCACCCTATCAGAAATTAGTTGTTAAAAAAGTAACTCGGCAAGACGAGATTGGTAATTATCTTGTCACCGTAAACAACACTGGCTACCAAGTAATGATTGATTTAAGCAAATCTCACACTTTATTGGAACCAGAAAAGTTCTCGCCCAAACTACAAGGCCTTAGCCAGTATGATATCCCATTACTGCTTCACCCCAACCCCCAGACCTACTTGATTGTCGGAGCGGGTACCGGCAACGATGCAGCAGGGGGGGGGCGTCGCGGGATTAAAAAAATCACTTCGGTAGAGATAGATCCGGCGATTATTTCTATGGGGCGAAGATTTCATCCAGAGCAACCCTATTCGCTTGCCACTGTGCAAGTTGTAAATGATGATGCACGGTCTTTCTTCGCCACTACCCACGAAAAATTCGACGTGATTTCTTTCAGCCTTCTGGATTCTCACACCACAACCGCAATGACGAATGCACGGCTGGACCATTATGTTTACACTCGAGAAAGCATTGCCCGTGCGAAATCGTTGTTAGCAGACGGCGGCATCATGGTGCTCACGTTCGAGGCTGAAAAACCGTACATTGCTGATCGTATAGCTCGTGTCCTTCAGGAGACGTTCGGCGCAAAACCCATCTCTTTTCGTATACCAGGCTCCCACTCTGGATATGGGGGGGTGATGTTTGTTGCGGGGGCGCTAGACAGCGCGAGGAGACAAATTGCTCAAAACCAGCAACTGGGAAAATACATAAACCTGCTTCAACAGCATTCTCCAGTATCGTTGTCATATACTACGAAAATTGCAACAGATGACTGGCCATATATCTACTTGGATTCCCCCAGAATACCCGTGCTGTACTACTTGTTATCCGGATTAATGTTGCTGATTCTTTACCGTAGCAGCAAAAAATGGCAGGCATCGGATATAATCACTCGCTGGCATCGTTCGCATTGGCATTTCTTCTTCTTAGGAGCTGCTTTTCTTCTTCTGGAGGTACAGAATATCAGTAAGGCATCAGTTGTTCTGGGTAATACATGGGAAACCAATGCTGTGATTGTCTCCGGCGTTCTTTTCATGGTACTTTTAGCAAACTGGATAGCCCATAAATTTCCAAGGATACCGATCAACGCAGTCTATATGTTTCTCATAGCTATTGCCCTTGCTTTGTATTTCGTTGACCTGGCCCAATTTGCCTTCTTGCCATACGCTGCCAAGGTCCTCGTTATTGGCGGTCTGACCACCTTGCCGATGATCTTCAGCGGAATAATCTTTATACAATCCTTCGCCAGCGTAACAAGAAAAGATGAGGCCTTGGGAGCAAATATGGTCGGCTCATTGGTGGGAGCCCTTATTCAATCTGTAACCTTCGTGGTTGGAATAAAGGCACTGCTTCTTATTGTAGCTGGTTTGTACATACTCTCGATGCTAACCAGGCCACGTCAGTTAGGATCGGCATTACCTTTGCTTCAGAAAAACGAAGCGTAATCATTTCCGGCAACGGCTGGAGAATGATCATAAGCTCGCCACCTTGCACCGTGCTCTTGAAGGTGATCTATCAAGGTTAAAGAAGTGATAAGCATATGATGGCACCCAATGATCTACAACACCGTGATCCATGAATGGCAATATAAAAATATCAGAGGTCAACGGGGCTAACATCAGCAACATGAATTGCATATTTCCCCGGTTTCCCCTATAATTCCCAATATGACCTACAAAGTTGTTGAAACCAGCACGGTGACCGACGAAGAGATCGAACGGATCCTGAATGAGTGGTCGGCTAAGAGGTATGTGTTCGAGAGCATCCAGTTTGTCACTTCAGTCTCGTCTAAAAGACCGGCGATGGCGTTTGTGTTTTTTATCAGGAAAGGTGAATAGGCCGAAGTTGGATAGACTTAAGTAGACTTGATTACTTCAGCCTAACCCGGACAAGACGGAAAAGCAATTAGCCATAGAATTCACATAGAGCACAGAGAAAAGCCGATTCACGGAGAAAAATAAAAAACCAAATTTATTAATTCTATGTGTCTTCTGTGCTTTTTGTGGTAAATTATTCTTTCCACGCTGAGAAAAAATTGACTTAGAAATAACTATAAAACCTGATTACTTATGCACGTTCTCATTATAAAAAATGTTTTCACCGAAGGACCGGGCACGATCGCTGATTATCTTAATGCGAATAACATTCCTTATTCCATTTGCGATCTGAGCATCGGTGATGCCGTGCCTGAACTGGATTCATTTTCCCACCTCACCATCATGGGCGGCCCCATGGCGGTCTATGAAATGCAACAATATCCCTATCTCGTCAACGAGGCGTTGTTCATCGATCGTGCTATCAAGGCGAACAAGTACGTGCTCGGCGTATGTCTCGGCGCGCAAATGGTGGCCCATGTGCTGGGCGCAAAGGTTTATCCCGGTCAGAAGAAAGAGATCGGATGGTATGAGGTGGCGCTTACTCCCGACGGCATGAGCGATCGCCCTATGTCCTCGCTTGCGCTTCCCGGCAAGAACGCCGCCCAGGTGTTCCAGTGGCACGGAGACACCTTTGATCTGCCGCGCAATGCCGCCTGGCTGGCGTCGTCCGAACTTTTCCCGAACCAGGCGTTCCGGTATGCCGATCGGGTGTATGCGCTCCAATTTCATATCGAGGTCACGCCCGCGATTGTTCAGGACTGGATGTCGCAGGAACAGGGACTCGATGTTGCGTCTATTGCAGCGGAATCGAAAAAAATCTTCAATGCGTACCGCGAGCATGCCATGAAGTTTTATCGGGGATTTTTCAGATCGTAAGCGAAAAGACAGTTTTGTTTGGACCTCACTCGTGGTGTCATTTTCCCAGAGGGACGGAAAGAGACAGGCCTAACCTAAAGCGGCAGCAATCAGTTCTCTCCTCTTCCCATTGATTTTATTTTATCGAATACATGCGCGGGAATGCTATTGCACTGTCCGGTAAGTATTATTGAATGAAGCCCGCAACCGCCTCAGCATAAAATACTCATTATAGGGTTTGTCATCAGAGATGACGGCAGCGGCATCGTTGGAGAGCAGGCTCCAGAGAGGCATTTCCTGTTTCAGTATGGTTGAAAGAGCGGCGCTCACGTCCTTACTGTCGGACCATTCAAGGAGGTCCTTTTGAGCGTCTGCCGGCATCCTCGATGCGATCTCACGGACAGCGAGCAGTTTCAAGTCGGAATCCGATGCGATAAAATGATATCCGTGGCCCTCAATGGATCGGTAGGCCTTGACATGCTTGAATGAATTTACAATGGCCCGCGTCGTCGCATAGAGGATCATATCCTCGCCTGAAGGGAACCATTGCTGAACGATCCCACCGGCATTCAGATGTTTCTTCATTGAAGCATAGAACTCCTCGGACATAAGCAGACTGACCCCTGCCGCTTCAACAGGCGGCGGGGGGTCGATGGTAATGACGTCGAATTTCAGGTCCGTCCTTTTGAGGAACCTCCTGCCGTCATCGATGATGATGCGTCCGTGGGGATTTCGCAGCACCGCATCAGCATCCTCAAAATAATAGCCGAACGCATCACGCACGCTGGGAACCAGTTCCACGGCTGTGACGTCAATCCCCCAGCTTAACAGGGACCGGTACGTAGTTCCCATGCCAAAGCAGATCACCAGTGCGGACCGCGGTGTTCCTTCAAAAAATGACAGGGGAAGGTGAGCCATGTATTTTGTGATGGGCGTCAGCCCCGTAATGCCCTGGCCGTTGACCACCAGCTGCTTCTTTAGTCCCCGCCCGAAGGAAAGCACGGTTGCGGCATAATCTCTTCGGACAATACGGCCACGGTCGGTGGCCCCGAAATATTCTTCATAACTATTGCTCCAAAAAACGGAGATGAGGAGAAGCACCGCGGCTACTGCATTCAGGACACCGTGCCATCGCGTGCGCAGTCCTGATCGCAGATGATAAAACAGATGCAGCAGCATGAATGGAACGCTCAACAGGACAAGCGCCCACTTGATGCCGAGATACGGCAGGAGGACATAAGACGCAAGGACGGGCCCAATGACGCATCCGATAATATTGACCGCATAGGCCCTGCCCGCCTGCTCAGGCCTGCCGCGGGAATAAACGTCGATAAGCTGCGGGGTCAGATAGCCGGTGAGGGCGCACAAAGGGCATATGCCCAGAAACACCATGGGCATGCCCATGCCGTTTAACACGAAGCCTTCAAGGAAGAACACAATGCGGGGGTCGTCGAGCGCGAGCGGCAGGAAAGAAACGGCAAACAGGCCTGTCAAAATGTCATCTGTTTTCCAGACCGCACCGGCCTGCAGATGTCTCCGGTAGAAATATGAGCCGACAGCAGTGGCGAACAGATACGCGCCCAGGATGAATGCAAAGGAATAAATGTGCGTACCCAGGATCGGCATGTACGCCCTTACCCAGACAACTTCCATGCTCATCGACGCGAGACCGGAGGCAAAAAGGGTCATGAGCAAAACTGAGTTTTCTTCCGACACCGGCCCGGGGATTACGACCGGCCCGGCAACACTGGCGGGATGCGGCTGTGCCTTTTCTCCGGAAGCATGGCGGGCTCCCACCAGCATGCTTATCAGGGCAATGAGAAAATTCACGAACGCTGCGCCGGCTGTTGTTGCCCTGAATCCATAGAGCTCAACGAGTACATAGGCGGTAAGGAGCGTCCCGCCCATGGCGCCGATGACATTGCCGACATAGAGAAAGCTGAAGCCTTCCCCGCTCGTGGCGTCAATATCCTTGATGAACGACATCATGAACGGAAACGTGAAGCCCATCAGAATACACCACGGGAGTATCGACAGGGACATGAGCAGCGCCGAGACGATGAGGTAATGAAACGAGTCCATTCCTCCCAGAGACAGCAGGAGAGCCTCGCTGGAGGAAAAGGAAATGGGTACAAGAAAAGCTCCGATGCCGATCAGAAACTCCGTCAGCGCGTAGAGCTGAATTGCGGAGAACCCGGTTAGAACGCGCAATTTCCCGACCCACCTTCCGCCGGCCCAGGATCCCAGGGACAATCCTATCATAAAAGACGAGATCAGTATTGACATGATCGGCGTAATGATGCCGAACGAGGCATAGGCCAGCCTCAGCCAGACGACCTGATAGAGCAGGCTGCAAAAACCGGACAGCATAAAAAGAAATAAGAGTATCAGCCGGATGTGTCGGGATTTCATAGACGGGCCTCGATGGTTATTCTCATCTCTCAGCGCGATAGGGAGGGCATGCTTGCTTGGCACCCTGCGCTACTTTGCAATTGCGGATTATAAACGCAATAGCGAATTTGTCAATCGATAATTAGTTAGGGCAGGGCAAGAAAAACAAGCGCCAATTCTATCGCGAAGTGGGCAAACAGTCGTTAGGCTCTCACGCTGGA
>Ga0210377_10002087_pt1 | contig 17753 bp, 21 predicted proteins | sample PLM4_65_b1redo_FD_155480 | JGI IMG/M metagenome (GOLD analysis project Ga0210377, IMG submission 155480) | Groundwater sediment microbial communities from an aquifer in East River, Colorado, USA - PLM4_65_b1 redo | ecosystem: Environmental > Terrestrial > Soil > Riparian zone | place: USA: East...
AAGAGCTCTACCTCTCGGTGCTCGACCACAATCTCACGGATGCCGAGAAGGACGGCCTGGCGCGCGGCCTCGACCACGCCATGGCGGAGCCCCTGTAGCCCGGGGCTACGACGGCCGGCGGCTGGTGACCGACTCGAGGTAGCGGGCGTCGAATTCCGCGATCAACCGGGCGCGCTCCTTGACGACGGCGGCCCATTCGTCGAGCGCCGCGTACCCGGCGTCCGTCAGCTCATAGTCGCGGCGGGCGGGACCCGACCCGGCGGTCGACCACGCCGATCTGACCTGGCCGGCCGCCTCGAGGTCCCGCAGGGTCCGGTAGACCTGGCCGATGTCCACGGTCCCGTTCGTGATCCCGAGCGCCGCGAGCTCGCCGACGATCGCGTACCCGTGAGCCGGTCCGCCCGCGAGCAGGACCATCACGAATGGCTCCATCCAGCGGTGATGGGCGCCGATCGGTGCCCAGCCTCGATGGATGGGAACGCCGGCCGCATCCCGATCGGATGCGATCTCGCCGAGCCGGTCCGATCTCGGCTCGGCGTCCTCGTCCGGGGCGACCGGTGACGCCGCTGGGTCAGGGGCAGGTCTCGGGCTCCGGGCACTCATCTGCTCCCGGAGCATAGGGGCTCGGCGCCACATCGTGGCGCCGAGCCCCAGGGCGGTCAGTCCCTTGCGAACCCCGGATGATCGAGCGCCGCCGCCAGCAGGTCGGCAACGCCGACCGACACGCCGTGGTCGACGATGCGCAGGTAGGCCTCCTCTTCGGAGAGGTGGATCTTGAGCAACGCGTAGAGTTGGAATTGGACGCGGCGGAGGGCGAGCCGCTTGCCGGGCGAGACGGCGCCGTCCTCGATCTGCTGGGCAAGGCGCGCGAAGTCGGCCACGAGGCGGCGGACCTCGACGTGCTCGCGCTTCATCGGGGCCATGGAATGCCGGTTCTGGAGCAGCCGCTCGAGCTCCGGGTAGAGCGCCTGCTCGGCGGCATCGACGTGCGGGATGAGCGTTCCACGCAGGAACGCGCTCGATTCGCCGGCGGTCCGTCGGACCTCGGCGTCATCGGCCGTCAGGAACAGGTCGCCGACCGTCGGCATCTGGTCGACGTGCTGGAGCAGTCGCTCGTGGTGCTCGTGCGCCACCCGCGGCAATGCCTGGATCATGTGGGACCTCCTCGGCGATCTACGCCGGTTCGCGTGTTGGCTGACCGAGTCCGACTGGTCCGGGATGGCCCGGACACGACACCCGTGCACTTATGCGCTGCCCTCCCTGGACGACTGGGCGAGGGCGACGAAGAACAGCGCAACGGGCCGGTAGATGGCGTGCGCCAGCTTCATGAACGGCGCGAGCAGGACCAGCTCCATGGCCACCGCCACGTGGACCAGAAAGACCCAGTAGCCCCACGTCGGCGGCTCCGGCAGGTAGAGCGCCAGCTCGAGGACGAAACCGGTGACGCCGGTGGTCCACAGCAGCGCGAGGAGCATCCAGTCCGCGGTCGTCGAGCGCATGACGGATCGATTGGCGGCCCGGTAGCGCTCGACGATGAAGACTGTTGCGCCGTAGACGAGCATGATCCCGGCCACGGTCCCCAGCAGGCGGACCGGATACCAGATCGGCACCGGCGCGCCCGTCTCCTTGATGCCGGCCAGGGCCAGGCCGTAGTCGAGCAGGGTTGCGGCCAGCAGCCCGAGGAAGCCCCAGACAGTCATGGCGTGGACCAGCCACCGGCGACGGTACCAGGCGACCGGCTCGGGATCGGCGTCGCATTCGCGGCGGAACCGCGTCTGACCGAGTGATTCGCGTGCGATCGCGGACCAGCCGGCACGCGCAGTCCTGGCCAACGCTGCTCGACTCCCGAACAGCGTCCGCCAGCCGACGCCTTCTCGAGCGGCGATTCGGCGAACCATGCTGATCACCCCGGACAGGCCGGCCAGGAAGACGACGACCATCACGGCGATGCCCGTGTTGTGGATCAGGTCTTCCGGGATGAACTCGAAGATCGCCAGCGACTCGCCGCTCTGCGGTCCATGCGCCCCATACATGAACAGCGCGAAGAGCACCGCGATCAGGACCGCGAGCGCGATCCCGAGGAATGGCTGCGTGTACATCGTCCGGGCGATCCGGGTCCGATCGTAGCTGGCGATCGTGTAACGGCGGGCGGCCGCCATGAACTCGCTCGGGTCGGCCTGCGTCGGGCAGGTCTCGGCGCATTCGCCGCACTGATAGCAGCTCCAGAGCTCCTTGCTCGAGAGCAGTGCGTCCTTCATGCCGAGCTGGGCGTAGCGGATGATCCGGCGCGGGAAGGTCGAGTCGGTCTGGGAGAGCGGACACGACGCGGTGCAGGTCCCGCAGCTGAAGCACGCGCTCACGTCCTTGGCGCCGTAACGCTGGAGCTCCGGGTAGAGGCCGAGGTCGAGGGTGGTCACGGAAGCGCCCATCACGACACGCGCCCCGTGGGCTCGTAGCGGAAGAAGCCGTCGTCCGAGGCGCCCTTGATCTCGGCCAGCCAGCCGTACCGGCGCATGCCCATGACCCAGATGAGCGTTTCGGAGGTCGGGGCGTCGATCGCCCCGGCGATCTCGGGCACGGTCAGCGGCCCGGCTCGGAGCGCCGCCAGGATGCGGGGGCGCCTCAGCGGCTCCTCCCGGACGACCTCGCGGATGTCTCGAATCGTCGGGGGCATCAGACGGGTACCTCCACCAGGCTGTCGATCATGGCGCTGACCTGGCCGTCGGTGTAGCCGAGCAGGTCGATGGCGTTTTCCGGGCAGATCGGCACGCAGCCACCGCACCCCTTGCAGCCCGTCGGGCTGATCACGGCGACGTGTCGCGAGCCCTCCTCGCCCATCGAGATCGCGTCGTACGGGCAGGTCGTGAGGCAGACGCCGCAGGCGTTGCAGCCGTCGGGATCGACGATCGCGACCAGGGGGTCGAGCTCGGTGAACCCCTTCTTGAGGACCGCGGCGCTCTGGGTGACGGCGGCGAGGCCGGACGCCACGCTCTCGGCGGAGGTTTTCGGGCCCTGGCAGGCGCCCGCGATGAGCACGCCGTCGACCACCGTCTCGACCGGTCGAAGCTTCGGGTGGATCTCGTTGAAGAACCCATCCGAGCCCGCGGGGAGCTTCAGGACGCCGGTCAGCTCGTCGTTCTTGCGCGGGACCATGCCGGTCACGAGGACCACGAGGTCCACCGGGATCGCGAGCTCCTCGTCGTCGGTCAGCTGGTCACGGACCGTCACGGTCAGTCGGCCGTGGTCGTCACGCGCGACCGCCGGCGGGGAGCCAGGTGCGTACTTGAGGAAGACCGACCCAGCCTCGCGGGACTCGGTATAGAGGGGCTCGAACTTCCCGTACGTCCGCATGTCGCGATACAGGTGGAACTGGCGGATCGACGGGTCCAGCCCGGCTACCTGGATGGCCGTGTGCACGGTCGCCGTGCAGCAGTAGCGCGAGCAGTACTGGTTGGCGTCCGGGGCGTCGGCCGGCTGGCGGCTGCCGACGCAGTAGACGTAGGCCAGGCTGCGGACCGGCCGGCCGCGATGGACCAACCGCCCGTTCGACCCATCGACGAGCGCCTTGAAGTCGGGCAGGGTGATGACGCCGTCGATGCCGAAGCCGAACTCACCGGCCGATGGCTCGTAGGCGTCGAAGCCGGTCGCGACGACGATCGAGCCGACCGCGATCTCGATCGCCCCGGACCCTTCGTCGCCGATCCGGACGCTGACCCGATAGTTGCCGAAGCTGCCGGACTTGGCCACCACCTCGGCCCCGGTCAGGACCGTGATCACCGGCCGGCGCTTGACCTCGGCGACGAGCGTGGCGATCAGTTCCCGACCGTCCCGCTGGTGCGGGAACATCGGGCCGAACTGCCCGACCCAGCCACCGAGGTGGAGCTCGCGCTCGACGATCGTGACCCGCAGGCCGATGTCGGCCAGCCCGACGGCGGCGCGCAGGCCGGCCACCCCGCCGCCGATGACCAGGGTATGCGGCAGCGTCTCCACGACCAGCGGGACCAGCGGGGTCGTGAGCCGTGTCCGGTCGATGCCGGCACGGACGAGCGCGGTCGCCTTGTCGGTCGCGGCTGCCTGGTCGTCGGTGTGGACCCACGAGCACTGTTCGCGGATGTTGACCTGGGTGTACTCGAACGGGTTCAGGCCGGCGCGCCCGGCCACGCCGCGGAAGGTATAGGTGTGGAGCTTTGGCGAGCACGAAGCGACGACGAGACCGTCGAGCCGTTGCGCCTCGATGTCCCGGGCCATCTCCTGCTGCGTCGCATCCGAGCAGGCGAACATGGCCGTCTTCGACACGACGATGTCGCCGGCATCGTGGATGTCCGCGATGACCTTCTCGACATCGACGTAGTCGGAAATGTTGCCCCCGCAATGGCAGACGAAGACGCCGATTCGGCGCGGATCGGTGGCGGTCTGCTCGGTCATGCCGACACCGTCGCCGGTTCGGGCTCGACCTTGGCGCGTTCGAGGTGCGCAGCCACCTGGGCGACCGCCGCCCCGGCGTGGAGGATCGAATCGGCGATGTCCTTGGCCCCGGACGCGGCGCCCGCGACGAACACGCCCTGGATGCTGGTCTGGCCCGGATTGAGGTCCTCCTCGGGCTCGGCGACGTAGTTCCACTCGTCGAGCGACAGCTCGCCGACCTCGAACAGCTGCTCCGCATCGCGGTTCGGCTGCACGCCGACCGCCAGGACCACCAGGTCGTACTCGGCGTCGACGATCCGGCCGCCGTGCTCGATGTCCTCGTAATGGAGGGTCAGGTTGCCGTCGGGCTTCTCGGTGATGTCGGCGACCCGTCCCTTGATGTAGGTCGCGCCCATCGCCTTCGCGCCTTCGTAGAACTCGTCGTAGCGCTTGCCCGGCGCGCGGATGTCCATGTAGTGGACGGTCACGTCGGCCAGGGGCAGGGCGCCCATCAGCAGCTGGTTCTGCTTGATCGAGTACATGCAGCAGAAGCGCGAGCAGAGCGGATTGCCGACGGTTTCGTCACGGGAGCCCGTGCACATCACGTAGGCGATCCGCTCGGGCACCTTTCCGTCGCCGGGGCGCAGGATGCTGTTGAACGGCCGGGTCGGCGCCAGCAGCCGGTCCATCTGCATGCCGGTGATCACGTTCTTGTAGGTCCCGAAGCCGTATTGGGGCTTGAGGTCGGCGGCGAAGAGCTTGAACCCGGTCGACACGACGACCGCCCCGACCTCGGCCTCGAACGACTCGTCGCGCATGTGCAGGTCGATGGCGTTGGCCGGGCAGGCGGCCAGGCATTCGTTGCATTCCGCACAGACGGCACAGTCGATGCAGCGGTTGGTGGCCGCCACGGCCTCGGCTTCCGTCAAGGGGGCCTCGACCTCGGCGAAGTCGATCGGTGCCCTGGTGAGGGTGGTGCCGCTCGGCTGCGGCGCCCGGAGCGTGTACGCCTTCTGGCGCGCGAGGACCTGCGCCTTGTCGACGACCGGCAGCCGATCGTCGAAGCCTTCAAGCTTCCCGCCGGTCAGCCAGCGATCGATCATGTGCGCGGCGCGACGGCCCTCACCCACGGCGCGGGTGATGTCCGTTGCCCCGTGCACCGCGTCGCCCGCGGCGAAGACGAAGGGCGTCTCCGTCTGGCACGAGTCGGGATCCGCCTGGAGCGTGCCGCGGTCGGTGATCCCAAGCTGGCTCGCGAAGGGGCCGGTGTCGGGGGTCATCCCGATTGCACTGATGACCAGGTCGCACGGCAGCACCATCTCGCTGCCCGGGATCGGTTCCGGGCGGCGCCGACCGGATGCGTCCGGCGTTCCGAGCGCCATCCGATGGCAGCGCAGACCGCGCACGGCACCGCGTTCTTCGCCGAGGACCTCGGCTGGGGTGACCTGGAAGCTGAACCCGACCCCTTCCTGCTCCGCGTCGTCGGCCTCGACATGGTGGGCCGGCATCTCGTCACGCCCGCGCCGATAGGCCACGGTCACGGAGGCCGCCCCGAGCCGGCGCGCGGTACGGGCCGTATCCATCGCCACGTTGCCGCCACCGACGACCACGACGCGCTTGCCGCGCAGATCCATCGGCTGGCCCAGCTTCACCTTGCGCAGGAAGTCGAGTCCGGCGATGACGCCCAGGCGGTCCTCGCCTGGAACGCCGAGATTGGTCGAACGATGCGTCCCCGTCGCGACCAGGACGGCATCGAAGCCGTCGGCGTGCAGGGCGGCGAGATCGCCAACCGGGCTGTTCGTCGCGATCTCCACGCCGATGGCCCGCACGTTGTCGATGTCGCGCTCGACCACCTCGATCGGGAGGCGATAGGACGGGATCGCCAGCCGGAGGAAACCGCCGGGCACCCGGGCGGCCTCGAAGATCTTGACCGCGTAGCCGGACCGGGCGAGCTGCCAGGCCGCCGTCAGCCCGGTCGGACCGGAGCCGACGATGGCGACCCGCTTGCCGTTGGGCGGAGCCACCGTGACGCCGAGGGTGCCGTCCTGGCCATCGTCCGCCGTCGCGCGCTCGTCATGGACGTCGGCAACGAACCGCTTCAGGCGCCGGATCGGGAGCGTGCCCTCGAGCGACCCGCGCGTGCACTCGAGCTCGCACGGCGCATAGCAGGCGCGCCCGAGCGTTCCGACGAGCGGCGTCGCCTCGAGCACGAGCCGATAGGCCTTCTCGTACTCGCCGCTCCGGATGAGCGAGACGTAGCCGTGCGCCTGGATCCCGGCCGGGCAGGCATACGAGCACGGGGAGCTGCCGGCACGGTCGATGACCGCCTTCTTGGGCACGGCCTGGGGAAAGGCAATGTACGCGGCCCGGCGCGCGACGAGATCGGCATTGAACTGGTCGGGGACCGGGACCGTGCAGGCGGTTTCGCACAGCGAGCACCCGGTGCAGGCCGACTCGTCCACGAACCGCGCCTTCTTCGTGACCGAGGCGTGGAACCGGCCGTCAGCCGATCGACGGATGCCATCCACTCGGCTGTAGGTCAGCGCGGTGATGTTCGGGTGGTGGATCGTCGCCGCCATCTTGGGCGTCGAGATGCAGCTGGCGCAGTCCAGGGTCGGGAAGACCTTGCTGAGCAGGATCATCTTCCCGCCGACGCTGGCCTCCTTCTCGACCAGCAGGACCTTGTAGCCCATGTCGCCGAGCTTGAGCGCCGATTCCATCCCGCCGATGCCGCTGCCGACCACGAGGACGTCGTACTCCACGGCGCTCACGGCGGTCACCTCGCCACCGCCGGTCCGAGCGCTTCGAGCGCACTCGAGAACTGGTTCATGTGCCGGGTGAACGGCTCGGCGCAGACCGAACAGATCGCCGCCATGCGCATCCGCTGCGGATCGATCCCACGCTCGCGCAGGCGTGCCTGGGCGTCGCTGCTGATCTTCGACGAGCGCTTGGCGCAGTCGGAGAGGTAGGCGCACTCGTCACCGTCCGAGGCGATGAAGACGCCGTCGAAACCGGCCTCGAGCGCCCGCACGATCCACGACGGCCGGATCCCGCTGGTGCATGGCAGCGCGATGACCCGGACGCCGGGCGAGTAGTGCATGTGCGCGCTGCCCGCCAGGTCGATCCCCGGATCCGAGATGTTGTGCGTCGAGAAGACGAGGATCCGGGGAACGAACGTCGAGTCGCGGGTGTTCGGTTCGGCCGCGACGGCGGGCATCGTCGCGCCTACTTGCCGCGGCGGACGAAGACGCGGTCGTAGCCGTCGGCGGCGACAACCCCGAGGAGCTCGTGGCCGACCTTGCCGGACCACGCGCCGATGTCCGTCTTGGTGACCGGGTCGGTCGACCAGATCTCGATCACCGACCCGACGGCGACGGTACCCATGCCCTTCTTGGCCTCGAGCAACGGGCCCGGGCAGGCGGCCCCGCGGGCGTCGACGATCTTGTCGGCGGTGATCGTCTCGAGCTCGACGAGCGTGGCGGTCATGACTGGGCTCCTCCTGTCGGTTGACGTGGCTGTTGGTTGACCTAGATGAACAGGATCTGGCCGCCCTCGGCGGCCATCAGGAACGAGGCGATCCCACACGGACCATCGACGAGGGGGTCCAGCCGGGCGGCGTCGAACCCGAGGGTCTCGAGCGAACCGGAGCAGGCCTGGATGGTCACGTCTCCGAGCTCCTTGGCCATCCGGAACGTCTCCAGCCAGGGGATGGCGGCCGTGCCCCGCACCGGCTGGGTCGATCCGGGTGCGGACGCCTCGAAGGCGAGCCCGTGATCGCCGTCGATGTGATCGGCGCGGAAGGCGTCGAGCGCCCAGTACTGGAGCAGGACGTTGACCGGCCGGCCCATCGCCGCCGCCCCGGCCGCGACGGTCGCCGCCGCGTGGAGCTTGTCGGTGGTACCGGAAAAGAGGACGACGGACAGGCTGTCGCTCATCGAGGGCTCCCCACAGTGATTCGCGGCGATTGGGCTGCGGCGTCGGTCTCGCGACGGTCGTCGTCGATCCGTGCCGCTGCTGCAAGGCTCCCCAGGGCGGAGAGACGGCGCATGAGGACGTTGCGCATCAGGTCACAGGCCGCCAGGATCTCGGGATCGGTCAGCTCATAGCGGACCGTTCGTCCATCTCGCGTCGCCGTCACGAGGCCAACCCCGCGCATGACGGACAGGTGCTGCGAGACTGTGGCTTGCGGCACACCCAGGCTGCGACAGAGCTCGTGGACCTCGAGCTGACGGTCACCCAGGAGATGAATGATCCGCAGGCGATGGACGCTGGCGAGCGTTCGCAACAGCGACGCCTGGATGACCTCGATCTCGCTTGCCGCGTTCAGCACGATGTCCTCGGGTGCGACCGGGCTGCTCGATCAGCCCTTGGTATCTGTGTTGTCTATATATATGGTTATGGCATATAGCTGCCATGGGCCATGAGTCACGAAATGGCAGGCCTGTCAGTTCGGGCCGCGTCGACCGGGTGAAACCTTCTGGCCGGGTGCCGCCTCAGTTGGGTAGGAGTCACGCACCCGGGGGAACGCATGCACGCCGAATCCACATCCATTGCACCCGCCAGCTCGCCGGACGACCGGATCCGCCCGGTCGCCGCGCGTCCGAAGTCCGGACCCGCCGGCCGTTTGGCGGCCGGCCCGTTCATTGCCGTCGCCGCGGCGATGGGCCTGGTGCTGGTCGGCGCCACGGACCAGATCCTGCCCGCCACGTCGGCGCACCAGGCCGAATTGCGCGTCTGGCTCGCCTCACGAGCCGCCGGGTTCACCGCCCTCGGGCTGCTGACCCTCCAGATCGCGCTGGGGCTGGTGCTGAGCCATCCCACCAACAAGTCGTCCTGGAAGCTGTCCAAGCGCCTGTTCCCGTGGCATGAGAATGCCTGGATCTTCGTGCTCGCCTTCCTCGCCGCGCACGTTGTCAGCCTGATCGCCGATCCGTACGCCGGGGTCGGCCTCCTCGGGGCCCTCGTCCCCGGGCTCTCGGAGTACCGGAGCACGCCGGTCGCCCTCGGCACCCTCGGCCTGTGGGCGTTGCTGGCGACGGGCGTGACGGCGCGCTACACGAAGCTGCTGCCGCCAGGGGCCTGGCTCTCGATCCACCGGCTCGGTGTCGTCGTGTTCGTCCTCGCCTGGATGCACGGACTCTTGGCCGGGACCGATTCGATCGCCCTGGTCTCGTTCTACCTCGTCACGGGCGGTGTCGTGCTTGTCGCCGGCGCCTACCGCTACTGGGTCTCACGGGCCGCCCGGCCCACGTTCGCCACGTCGCTCGAGGAGGTTTCTGGTCGATGAGCACAACCGCCCGTCTCCGCCGTCCAGCCGTGCTGCTCGGCGTCGTCCTCGCCCTGTTCGCCGGCGCGGCGACCATCCGGGCCGCGGCCGCCTGGACGGCCGCGAGCTCCCCACTCGTGTCGAAGCCACCGTCGGTCGAGACCCTGCAGTCGGCGCTGGCTGCCGAGCAGGCGAGGTCGATCGCCCTGCAGGCGCAGCTCGAGGAGCTTGCGGCGGGTTCGACCGAGCTGACGACCGCGCTCCAGGCTGCCCGCGATCGGATCGCCGAGGACGGTCGCCAGGCCGAAGCGCTGCAGTCGAGCCTCGATGCCGCCAAGGCCAAGCTCAAGGCGCTCGAACGGTCCATCCGGCAGGCCAGGGCGGCGGCGCCGGTACCCGCCGCACCGCTGGCTGCGGCGGTCGCATCAACCGGCAACGACGATCGCGAGGTCGAGCACGAAGGCGGCGACGATGACTGAGCCGCGACGACCCCTCCACGTGGCGGTCTTCCTGGGCCTGTCGGCGGGCGCCTACGCGGTCAGTCTCGCCGGGGTCACGGCGCTACAGGCGCAATCCGAAGCAGCGGTGTTCGGCGATCGCACGCCCACAGCCGAGGTGATCGCCCAGATCAGCGCAGCGCACGACTCCCTCGAGGCGCGGGCCGACCGCGCGGCTGCCGCGTATGCCCGTGCCGCCGGCGGATACGACTCGATCGGCCAGGGTCTCGTCGATGTCGAGGCCAGGTTGGCCGGGCTGGCCGACGTGGTCGGGTCGATCGAGGGCGCCGCACGGAGCCTGCCCGCCCGGGTCGCGCTGCCCAGCGTCAGCCGGTCGGTCGCGGCAGTGGCTCGCCCAACTGTCCACGCCACCACCGCCGCCTCGGGCGGATGACCCTCGCGGCTGTGGCCCACACGTCCCTGCCCGTGGGCCACCCACGGCTCGTCGACTTTGAGGCGCGCGCGATGGGTTCGCCGCTCCGGCTGTCGCTGGTCATCGACCCCGCTCGGACCGGCGACGTCGAGCGCGCCACGGAGGCCTGGCTCGCCGTTCGCACCGAGTTCAGGGAATCCGACGCGGCGATGTCGCGGTTCTCCGACACGAGCGAGCTCACCAGCCTCAATCGGCGGATCCGGCTCGCCGAACCGGTCGCCCTTTCGCGACGGTTGCGGCAGGCACTCGTCACCTGCGACCGTGCGCGACGGCTGTCCGACGGCCGGTTCGACCCCCGCGTGCTGCTCGATCTCGAGCGCCTTGGCGATCGCGGCGCCCCGCTCGACCCGTGGCCATCGACAGCCGGTCGCAAGCGGCCGGCGGGACCCGTGCTGGAAGCGGCTCCCGGCCGCCGCTTCCACCTGGATCGCCAGGTCGATCTCGGCGGGATCGGCAAGGGGCTGGCCCTGCGCTGGTCGGCCGACGCCGTGACGCGGCTCGGCGTCGACGCGTTCCTGCTCGACGCCGGGGGCGACCTGATCGTGCACGGCGAACCCCCGGAGGGCGGACCGTGGCGGGTCGGCATCGAGGATCCGACCGGCGGCCCTGAGCCGCTGGCCGTGCTGAACGCGGCTGACGGTGCGGTGGCGACCTCGTCGGTTCGCCGGCGACGCTGGACGTCCGGCGATGAGACCCTGCATCACCTGATCGATCCGACGTCGGGCGAGCCCGGTGGCCCCGGCCTGCTCGCGGTGACCGTCGCCGGACCGGACCCTGCCTGGTCGGAGGTCTGGAGCAAGACGCTGTTCCTGGCCGGCCGTGCGGGCGTTGCCGCGCAGGCTCGGCGCCGCGGCCTTGCGGCATGGTGGGTGACCGAGGACGGGACGCTCGAGATGACGGCGGCCGCTCGACAGCGGACGGCGTGGACGGCGGGCGAGGGCGTCTGACGTCCATTCGGCACTGGCCGGTCGCTGCGCCGGTGGCTAGGGTGACAGCATGCCGATGACCGAGACCGCCGTGTCATTCGAACGGCCACCCGACCGTGCAGCCGAGTTCCGGGGCGCTCCAGGTGCCGTCCGGTTCCTCGACCTGCCACCCCGCCGGATCGTCACCATCGACGGCGAGGGTCCGCCCGGTCCGGATGCGTTCGGGCCGCGCATGCCGGGGCTGTACACGGCTGCCTACAAGCTGCGGTTCGGGCTGAAGGCGCGTGGCGTCGTGACCAAGGTCGGGCCACTCGAAGGGCTGTGGTGGACGTCCGACGGGGAGTTCGATCTCGACTGGCTCCTGCAGGGCGCCCGCGACACCTGGCGCTGGACGGTCTTCATCGCGCTCCCTGACGAGGCGACCGCCGAGGAGCTCGACGCCGCGCTGGCCGCCGGCCGCGCCAAGCTGGACCCGGCCCTTGCGCCGAACCTCCGCGTCGAGACGTTCGACGAGGGCAAGGTGGCGCAACTGCTCCACCGCGGGCCATACGCCGCCGAGAAGGCCTCGATCGAGCGGCTTCATGCTGCCGTCGAGGCGGCCGGACTCCGACTCCGCGACCGTCACCACGAGCTGTACATCGGCAATCCGCAGGCCAGCGCGCCCGAGCGGCTCAAGACGATCCTTCGCCACCCGGTGGCGCCGGCCTGATCGGCTCTCGCGGCCGTGCCGCGATCGGCGAAGATGGGCCACGTGACCCCCTTCCGATTCATGGTCGGGACCCGTGGCATCCTCGACCGACGCGCGCTCATCGACGGCGCGCGCACCGCCGAATCCGTCGGCTACGACGCGATCTGCATCCACGACCACCTGACCCCGCAGCTCGCGCCGGTCCCCGTGCTCACCGCGGTCGCGATGGCGACCGAACGACTCCGCCTCTGCCCGCTGGTTTTCAACAATGACCTCCGCCATCCGGCCGTGCTGGCCCAGGAGCTGGCCACCCTCGACCTCCTGAGCGACGGCCGGGTGATCGTGGGCATCGGCGCGGGCTGGAACGAGCCCGAGTACCGGGCGGCGGGCATCGCCTTCGATCGTCCAGGGACCCGGATCGACCGGCTCGAGGAGGCGATCGCGGTCCTTCGCGGTGCGTTCGGCGACGGGCCGTTCTCGTACACCGGCGCCTTCTACTCGATCGCCGACCTCGACGGCCAGCCGAAGCCCATCCAGCGGCCACGTCCACCGTTCCTGATCGGCGGGACGCGCGCGCGGATGCTGCGCCTCGCCGCGCGCGAAGCGGAGATCGTCGGTCTCGACTTGCGGCAGGACCGCGAATCGCTGTCCGATGCCTTCCCGGCCGGGATGGACCGGCGGCTCGGTTGGGTCCGCGATTCGGCCGGGGCGCGGCTCGGAGCGCTCGATCTCAGCGTGCTTCGGGTCCTGGGCGACCTGACGGTCACGTCCCACCCACTGGCGACGGCCAGGGCGCTCGCCCACACCCTCGAGGATCGAACCGGGCTGTCGATCAGCGCGGAGGACGTGCTCGAATCGCCCTACACGCTGATCGGGACCGTCTCGGACCTGGTCGCCAAGCTGCATCGGGTGCGTGATCGCTGGTCGGTCAACTCGTTCCTGGTCGGCTGGTTCGACGACGCCGGCCTCGCCGACTTCGCGCCGGTCGTGGAGCAGCTCGCCGGGACGTAGCGCTCGACCGTTCTTCCGTCGCGCGATGTCGAGCGATGAGTCTCGGCTCCGACTCTGGTCTACATGGCAAAGGCCACATCGACCAGGGAGCGACCACCGACATGACGTCCTCGACCCAGCCAATCGACATCCCCAGGGCGGGCCGCCGCGAGTGGATCGGCCTGGCCGTCCTGGCCCTTGCCTGCCTCCTGTACGTGATGGACCTGACCGTCCTCCACCTCGCCGTCCCGTCGATCAGCGAGGATCTCAAGCCGAGCAGCGCGCAGCTGCTCTGGATCATCGACATCTACGGGTTCATGGTCGCCGGGTTCCTGGTGACGATGGGCACGCTCGGGGACCGGATCGGTCGCCGCAAGCTGCTGCTGATCGGCGCCGCCGGGTTCGGTGCGGTGTCCGTCCTGGCGGCATTCTCGACGAGCCCGGAGATGCTGATCCTGAGCCGGGCGCTCCTCGGGATCGCCGGAGCCACGCTCGCGCCATCGACGCTGTCGCTCATCTTCAGCATGTTTCAGGACCCCCGGCAGCGCGGCATCGCGATCGCTGTCTGGATCTCCGCGTTCTCCGCCGGGAGCGCCGTAGGCCCAATCCTCGGCGGGATCCTGCTCGAGCATTTCTGGTGGGGCTCGGTCTTCCTGCTGGCCCTGCCGGTGATGGGCCTGCTGCTGGTGCTCGGGCCGATCGTCCTGCCCGAGTATCGCGACGAGAACGCGGGCCGGCTGGACATCGCCAGCGCCGCGATGTCCCTGGTGGCTGTGCTCGCGCTGATCTTCGGTCTCAAGCAGATCGCCCAGGACGGGATCGGGGTCGTCCCCGTGGGTTCGATCCTGGCCGGGTTGGTCATCGGCACCCTGTTCGTCCGCCGGCAGTTGTCATTGACCGACCCGATGATCGACCTGCGCCTCTTCCGGATCCCCGCCTTCAGCGCGTCGCTCGCGGTCAACTTCCTGACGATCTTCGTTGCCGTCGGCTACTTCCTGTTCGTCGCCCAGTTCCTCCAGCTCGTGGTCGGGTTGTCGCCGCTCGAGGCGGGGCTCTGGTCCGTCCCGTCGGCACTCGGCTTTATCGTCGGGTCGCAGCTGGCGCCGCGGATCGTCCGCGCCGCGCGACCCGCCTACGTGATGGGCACGGGCCTGGCGATCGCCGCGGCCGGCCTGGCGGTCCTCAGCCAGGTCGGCGGCGCCAACGGACTCGGTGTCGTGATCGTCGGGTCCGTCATCATCTCTCTTGGTCTGGCCCCGGTCCTGTCGCTCACCACCGAGCTGATCGTCGGCTCCGCGCCGCCGGAACGCGCCGGTGCGGCATCGGGCATCTCCGAAACGGCGGTCGAGCTCGGTGGCGCGCTGGGCATCTCCGTCCTCGGCAGCATCGGCGTCGCCCTCTACCGGCGCGGGTTGTCGGCCGACCTGCCGGCGGCGGTCCCGGCCGACGCCGCGCTCGTCGCCCGCGACACCCTGGGTGGCGCGGTGGCCGTCGCCGGCCAGCTGCCCAGCCAGCTCGGATCGGCCGTCCTCGACGTGGCCCGCGATGCGTTCGTCCAGGGGATGCAGGTCGCGGCGACGATCAGCGCGATCATCGCGGTGACGGTGGCCATCCTGGCCGTGGTCCTGCTGCGCGACGTTCGGGGCGGGACCGATGGCGATGCGGTCGATGACCACGCCGACGACCGTGGCGGCGAGTCGGACTGGAACCGACCACCGGCGATCGGGGCCGCCGCCGCCCCGGATTGCTGACCGCGAGCCGACGATCCCGGCGTTGGCGATATTATCGACGCTCACTGAACGTCCTCCGCGCAAGCGGCGCGGCGGAGAGGAGCGTCCCCTGATGACCGAACTCGCCACGACCGATCCGATGGTCACACCCGCGGCCACATCGCGAGCCGATCCGGCCGATCAGCTCGAGCAGTACCGCGCCGAGCTGACCGGCTATGCCTACCGGATGCTTGGCTCGGCGTTCGAGGCAGAGGATGCGGTCCAGGAGACCCTGATCCGCGCCTGGCGCGGCCTCGACCGGTTCGAGGGCCGTGCCGCCCTGCGGTCGTGGCTATACCGAATCGCGACCAACGTGTGCCTCGACATGCTGTCAAGCCGTCAGCGCCGCGCCCGGCCGATGGACCTCGGACCGGCGCTCACCGCCGACAACGCCCTCGGCGCGGCGTTGCCTGAGGAGCGCTGGATCGAGCCGATCCCCGATGCCCGGGCCATGCCCGCCGGCGGAGATCCGGCCGCGGTCACCGAGTTGCGCGAGACGATCCGGCTCGCGTTCGTCGCGGCGCTCCAGCACCTGCCGCCACGCCAGCGCGCCGTGCTGATCCTGCGTGAGGTCCTCCAATGGCAGGCGACCGAGGTCGCTGAGCTCCTGGACACGTCGGTCGCCTCGGTCAACAGCGCGCTCCAGCGGGCGCGGGCGACGCTCGCGACCAAGGAGCTCGATGCCGGCGACAAGCCGGAACCTCTGGACGACGCGCAGCGCGCCCTCCTCGACCGCTACGTCGACGCCTTCGAGCGCTACGACATGCCGTCGCTGACGGCCCTCCTCCACGAGGACGTGCGCTGGAACATGCCGCCGTACGCGCTGTGGCTCCAGACCCACGACGACGTGGAGCGCTGGTGCCTGGGGCCGGGCATCGGCTGTCGCGGCTCGCGCCTGGTCCCGGTGATGGCCAATGGCTCGCAGGCCTACGGGCAGTACAAGCCGTCGCCCGACGGTGGCTTCGAGCCCTGGTCGCTCCAGGTCCTGGAGCTGTCTGGAGATCGGATTGCCGGGATCACCTTCTTCCTCGACACGGCGAGGATGTTCCCGCTGTTCGGGTTGCCGTTACGCCTGGAATCCTGACTCCGCCGAAACCGTCAGGACGTCGCACAGGCCCATCAGATCGAGCAGCTGGACGAGGTCAATCGAGGCGTTACGCAGGCGGAGCCGGGCACCGAATCGTCGAGCGGCCACGCGGATCCGGCAGATCGCGTCGACGGCGGCCGCATCGGGGCGGACGAGACCACGGACGTCGCAGATCACCAGGGACGCCCGGTTCGCCACGAGCTCGTCGATCACGCGTTCCGCGAAGGGCAGGGCATCGGCGCGGTTGATCCGGCCGGTGATCGTCACGAGCAGCGTCTGCGGATGCGGCGCCGGTCGCTGCGCATCGATCGACCCAACGGGCGTCTCGTCTGGCGCGCCCAAGGCTGGAGCTCCTCTCGAGGTCCGCATTGGCAGGAGCGGAGGCGCCAGGCGAGCGATCTCGCCGGCGCCATTGGTTAGACGGCGGCTGCGCCCGAAAGTCATCTGTGGGGAGGCCGGGGCTCAGGCTTCGGTGATCGGCTCGAGCGTGATGACCGGGATGGTCCGACCGGATCGCTCCGGATACTCGGCGAACTCGGGGCGTTCGGCGACGTGCGCGTCCCAGAGGCGCCGGCGTTTCGCGTCGTCGACGATGGTTCCGCGTGCCCTGAACCGTCGGCCCTTCGCCTCGACCAGGACGACCGGGTTGGCGGCCACGTTGTGGACCCAGGCGGGCGTGGTCGGTGAGCCGCCGGCGGTCCCGGCGACAACGTAGCGGTCGCCGTCGCGCGTGAAGGTCAGGACGGCCTCGCGAGACATGCCGGTGCGGGCGCCGGTGGTGGTCAGGACGAGCAGCGGGCGTCCTGCCATCGGCCCTGCGGCAATCGCACCGCCATTCGCGCGCAGCTGCTCGATCAAGGAGTCGTTGTAGCCGGGCATCGTCGCCGTCCTTTCCCGTTGCGATGCAAAACGTTGAGCACGCAACCATCTCACGGACCGGGCAAACCTGCATGCACGGCACCGGCCCTGGCGACGCGTCTCCGGAACACGGCATCATGGCGGTCCCACCAACGAGGAGATCCATGGCCAGTTGGGCGCAGTTCGCGGATGCCGCCCCGTCGATCGCCGATGCGGGTCGCCGGCTGTTCTATCGGACCGAGACCGGCGAGGCCCTGCTGTCGACGGTCAGAGCCGGCGGCCTCCCACGGATCCACCCGATCTACCTGGCGATCCACGAGGGTCGGCTGGTCGCCTTCATCCTTCGCTCGCCGAAGGCCACGGACCTGGCCGACGACGGCCGGTACGCCCTGCACGCGCACCAGGATCCAGGGGCGCCCAACGAATTCCTGTTGCGCGGACGAGCGAGGGCCATCGACGACGAGCCGACACGGAGCCGGTTCGCCTCGGCCTGGTATTTCGACCTCGACAGCAGCTACCGGCTGTTCGAGTTCATGATCGAGCACGCGATCATCGGGGAGCGCGGCAGCGCCGACGAATGGCCGCCCAGGTATCGATCGTGGAGAAGTCCCACCGACTGATCTAGCATCGGCGAATGCTGCACCCGACCTACCCGCTGCTCACCGAGCGGCTCGTTCTGCGCCCATTCCGCGACGACGACCTCGATGCATTCCACGACATCCAGAGCCGTCCGGACGTCGTCCGCTACCTCCTGTGGGAGCCGAAGACCCGCGAGCAGGCGCAGGAGATGCTCGGGCGGCGGAAGCTCCAGACGGCGATCGACAAGGAGGGCGAC
>Ga0210377_10002088_pt1 | contig 17751 bp, 19 predicted proteins | sample PLM4_65_b1redo_FD_155480 | JGI IMG/M metagenome (GOLD analysis project Ga0210377, IMG submission 155480) | Groundwater sediment microbial communities from an aquifer in East River, Colorado, USA - PLM4_65_b1 redo | ecosystem: Environmental > Terrestrial > Soil > Riparian zone | place: USA: East...
GCGGCTGGGCGGCAACACCTATCGGGTGCGGGTGGACATCCGGAACGACCGGCTCATTCCCACCATCACCGAGCGGGCCCGGCGGAACCGGGTGGTCCGGCCGGACATCCTGTCGGTCGAGGGGAATGTCGAGGTGATCGCGGCCGGGTGGGTGGCGAGCAAGCACCGCCCGGGCCCGACCGAGTTCATCGATCAGCGGGAGCTGAACCGCATCCTGGTGCGGAGCGGGCACCCCGGGCGCACGACGCGGACCATCGAGTACCTGGTGCGCGGCTCGGGCGCCATGACCGTGCGCTACTCGGCGCTCAAGGGCGGGACCGTGGTGACCACGGTGCAGCTCCGCTAACCGGCTCGCACCAACCGATCCCGCAGCGCCCGCGCGTTCCGCCACCGCCGCCGCGGCTCCCGCTCGAGACATCGGTCGATCACCGCGGCCAGTCGGTCGGGTATCTCGGGCGCCACGTCCCGGAGCGGCGTGGGGTCCAACGCCACCCGGTGCGCGGCGAGCCCCACGGGGGTCCGCGCTTCGAACGGGAGCCGTCCGGCGAGCGCCAGGTAGGCCGTGAGCCCCAGCGAGTAGATGTCGGCCCGATGGTCGGCATCCCAGGCCCCCAGCACCTGCTCGGGCGCCATGAACTCCGGCGTCCCGAACCGCTCGGTCACCTCGGCCCGCGATGCCTCGGAGGTCCGCAGGGTGGCGATTCCGAAATCGGTGAGAAACGGCCAGCCGTCCTCATCCTGGAGCAGGATGTTGGCCGGCTTCACGTCGCGATGGATGACCCCGCGGGCGTGGGCGTGGGCCAGGGCGTCGGCCATGGGGACCAGCCAGCCGAGCACCTGCCGCCAGGGAAGCGCGCGGCCGCCCTCGGTCAGTTGGCCGAGCGAGCGGCCCGGCACGTAGCGCATGACCGCGAGCGCCACGTCCGGCCGGTGGACCGAGTCGTAGCACGGGACGATGTGAGGATGCTCGAGCTGGGCCGCGATCAGCGCCTCGCGCCGGAACCGCTCCCGGTGCTCGACCGCGCCGCTCAGGCCCTCGTCCAGCAGCTTGATGGCCACGCGCCGGTGGAGCGAGCGGTCCCAGGCGAGATACACGCGGCTCATGCCGCCCCGGCCCAGGAGCTCGAGCACCTCGTGCCGGTCGCCCGTGAGCCGCGCGATGCGGTCTCGGTCTTCGTCCGGAACGGTCGCGTCGCCGTGCCGATCTTCCGTAGCGTCCAACGCCAACACCGGCGTCTCCCTCCGGGTGATGCCGGGTGGAAGAGCAGGAGACGTGCCGGTCGGGAACGCCCTGTGATTGTTGGGCTTACAGATGCAGTCGGGGCGGGAACACGTTCGCTCGCGGGACCGCCCGTCCCGGAAACGAACAGGTAGTGGCGTAGGCACGCGCTGTCGCGCAAGTTGTAAGAGACGTTCGGTGACGAATCGCCGACGAACTGGTGGAGTGGTGCTCCGAACGGCCGCAACCGCTCAACCGCTCAACCGCCAAACCGCTCACGTGGGGATCCTGCTCCTCCTCCTCGGCATCCTCGCCGCCGCGTCGGGCGGCGTGAAGCTGCGCGGCCACGCCCGGACTGGGCTCGGCCGGCCGCCGCTGGCGAAAAGCGAGATCGTACTGGGGGCCCTGCTGATCCTCGGGTCCGCGGCCGGCCTGGCCCGCACCCGGCCGCTGGCGTGGACCGGCGTCGGGCTGACGGCCGCCGCCGTGTTGGTCTCGTCGGCGCTGCATCTCAAGACGTGGCGCCAACACTGGCGCCGTCGCCGCGCGTCCGAAGAGTCGCGGCTCGCGAAGTACCTGAAGCTGCCCCGCCGCTAACCGCTCAACCGCCCAACCGCCTAACCGCCTAACCGCCTGTTACCGCACCGGCGTCACCCAGTCGTACGAGATGTCCACGTGCGGATGCCGGTCCGCCGGGTCGGGGGAGAAGAGGCGCACCACCCGCGAGGTCATCGAAATCAGCTTGCCCTCGTACACGGTATTCCGGTTCAACCACTCCACCCGCACCCTGGTCCCGACACTCTTCTTGAGCATGAACCGCCGGTTGTCAGCCATCCGCACCGCCCGAAGTCACCTTCGCCCTGGTCACGTTCTCCGCCGCCGGACCCTTGATCCCCTGGGTCACGCTGAACTCCACCCGCTCCCCCTCGATCAGGCTTCGGATCCCGCCCGCCTCGATCGCCGTGTGATGCACGAAACAGTCCTTGTGACCCGTCTGGTCCGGCGTGATGAAGCCGAATCCCCGGTCCGAACTGAACCAGTTCACTCTGCCCACCATCCGCATGCTGCCCCTCTCGTTGGCCTCGAGGCCGAAAACCGAAAACGGAACCAGCGCCTCGAGGCCCTGGTCCCGCCAATGTCTCGTGTGGAGCCGGCAGCGCCAGATCAGCGCGCCCATCTGATGAAGAGTACGGGGTAGGACCCTGGGAGTCAAACGACCGGCCTCGAACCGCTCGGCCGCCGGGCTGGTTGACCCTCTACTCCGACCGTTCCCGCCCCAGCCGCTCCGCCGCCCGCCGCGCGGCCTCGACCTGCGGCTGGAGGTGGGGGTCCGCGCCGGCCCAGAGGGCCAGGAACCGGCCGTAGTACTCCGCCGCGTCGGCCGACTCGCCCCGCCGCTCGTGGAGCTGGGCCCGCTTGAGCAGCCCCAAGGCCTCCAAGGCCGGCGAGGCGTAGAGCGACCCGTAGATCCGGAGCGCCTCCAGCTCGTCGCCCCGATCCTGGAGCAGGGTGGCCAGGGCGTAGCGGTGCACGTCGCGCATGTCCACCCAGGCGCTGATCATCGGCAGGGCGCGCCGGAAGAGATCGATGGCCGCGGCCGCGCTGTCCCGCGCCACCGCCAGGTGCGCGCGGTATGCCAGCGCCAGCCCCCGCGCGTTGCCCTCCTCCACCGCGTCACCCGCCCGGCGCAGGCTGTCCGCCTGGGACTCGAGCCAGGCGATGGCCTGCTGCGCCTCGGCGTAGCGTCCGTCGTGCGCGTAGACCAGCGTCAGATAGTCCGCCTGGCGGGGATACGGCCTGGCGCGCGCCAGCCGGGTGAGGGTCGCGAGCGAAACCGAGTCCTCCACCAGGCCCGCCACCCGGGCCAGGGCCAGCGACTGAAGGCCCAGCTCGGCGCCTAACAGCAGGTCCACCTGCCGTTGCGTCTCGCGCCACCGGGCGATCTGGCCGTGGCGCAAGTACTGCGCGCCGAGGGCGCCCAGCGCGCCGGCCCGCTGCCGGTCGGTGAACCGCGGATCGGTGCGCGCCCGGGTGACCTGCTCGATGAAGCCCAGGCCCGACGGCCCCGCGAGCACACCGCGGCCCAGCTCGCCCAGCACGTCGGTCGGGAGCGTGTCGAGAGCCGCGGCCGCGACCGTCGAGTCCGCCGCCGGCCCGAACCGGAGGGCCCGCGCCAGCCGGAACGACTGCGCCAGGGACGACGTGCTGTCCACCGCCAGGTAGCGGGCGGTCCAGGTGCGCACCGCGGTGGTGTCGTCCAGCAGGTGGGCCGCCTCGACCCCGTGGATCATGGCCGGCGCCAGCGTCGAATCCAGCGTGTACCCCTGCTGCACGGCATCGATGGTGTTCCGCTGGGTGTAACCGGCCTGCGCGCCCAGGTGGAAGTAGGCCTCGGCCAGCCCGTACCAGGCCTCGAAGTCGTCGGGGTAGGTGGAGGTGAGCCGCTGGTAGATGGGCAGGACCGAGAGGTCGCCGTCGAAGTCCACCAGCTTGTGCCCCAGGATCAGGAGGCTGTCGCGCGGGGGGAGCCCGGCCAGATGCCGCGCCGCCAGCGCCGCGTAGCGCAGATGCTCCTCGGCGTACGACCCCGCCGACCAGCCATAACTGATGGACAGCCGGTGAGCCGCGATGGCGAACGTCGAGTCTATCTCCAACGCGCGGGTGAACGCCTCCCGGGCATCCGGGAACTGGGAGCGGCGGAACGCCTGCTCGCCCGCCAGGTACGCCCGGAGCGCGGGCACCGACGAGGTCGTGATGGACGACACCCGGATCTCCGGGATGTCCTCGGCCCGCCAGATGGACTTGAGCAGGTCCACGCTCAGGCGGTCCACCAGGCCGGTCATGTCGCCCTCGCGCCCGTCCAGCACCACGGCGCCTTCCTTGCGGAGCCAGCGCACGTCGTACAGCTCGGCCGTGACCCGGATGGTGCCCGGGCCGGTCGCGATCACGCTGCCCTGGATGAGGAGTCCCGCACCCAGCGCCTTGGCCACCTCGGCCGCCTGGTCGAACGCCAGCTCGGGCTCATCCCCCGCCACCTTGCGCCAGGTGTTGAGCACGGCGCGGGGGTCGGACGCCCGGAGCCGGCCGGTGCCGTCGAGGGCGGTGCGCAGCAGATCCACCAGCCCTTCCCGCCAGAGCGCCGCGTCTTCGCCCACTACGCGGAACGGCAGGATGGCGACCACGTCGCTTCGCATGGCGTGGCCGCGATTGCGGGACCATACCAGCCCGAACCCCAGTGTGCCCAGCCCGGCAAAGGCCACGACGCCGCCGAGAATGGCGCGATTCCAGGTAAACCACCGATGCGGCGGGTCCGCGCCGCGCACCGGGACGTCGGCGTTCTGGATCAGCGTAGTGAAGAGAATGATCGGCAGGCCCACGAGCAGCAGGGCGATGCCCACCGGGAGGAACCACGCCGGCAGGCCGAGCTGCGAAATCAGAAGCCGGACGCCCTCCAGCACCACGATGGACGCGCCCGCGAAGAGACCGACCGCCCGCAGGGGCCGGGCCCAGCCCACCCGGCGGAACAGGCTGGCGAGATCCAGCCCGGTCGCCGCGACCGGCTGCGTGGTGGTGGGCGTGATGCCGCCCGAGGGCGTGGCCAGCGCCTCGAGCACGGGCACCAGCTCGTCGGCCCGCTGCCAGCGGTCGGCCGGCTTCTTCTCCAGGCATTTCATCACCAGCTGCGCCAACGCGGGCGGGACGCTGGGCCGGAGCTTGGTGACCGGGTCCGGCGTCTCGGTCACGTGCGCCGCCAGGATCTGCTGCGAGGAGGTGCCGGCGAAGGGCGGCCGGCCGGCGAGCAGCTCGTAGGCCATGACGCCCAGGGCGTAGATGTCGGCCCGGTGGTCTATGTGGGGGTCGGCCGCGGCCTGCTCGGGCGCCATGTAGTGCGGGGTGCCCAGCGCCACGCCCACCGTGGTGAGCTGCTGCCGCCCGGTGGCTTCGCTCACCGCCTTGGCCACACCGAAGTCCATCACCAGCGCGTGCCGCCCCGAGAGCAGCACGTTGTCGGGCTTGATGTCGCGATGGACCACGCCTTGGGCGTGCGCCGCGGCCAGCGCGTCGGCCACGTCCCGCAGGATCCGGGCGGCCTCGGCCACGGGCAGCTCGCCCTCACGGGCGATCTTGTCCCGGAGCGACTCGCCCGCGATGTACGGCATCACGTAGTACAGGAACCCGCGGGCTTCGCCCGAGTCGTGGACCGGCAGGACGTGCGGATGGGCCAGGTTGGCGGCGATCCGGATCTCGTTGAGGAATCGGTCCGGCCCCAGCGTGGCCGCCAGCTCGGGCCGCAGGACCTTGAGCGCGACCTTGCGGTCGTGCCGCACGTCGTGGGCGAGATAAACGGTGGCCATCCCGCCGGCCCCGAGCTCCCGCAGGATCTCGTAACGGCCGGCGAGCGCGGCTTGCAGCTCGGCTTTGGGATCGGGCATCAGGCTCGGGAACGAGGCGTGGAACGCGCGTGACCGGGACGCATAAAGTGGTGCCACCCGGAGAGGGGACGCAAGAGCGACGCCGTCCAACGTCCAACGTTCAACGCTGAACGTTCAACGTTCAACGTTCAATGTTCCGCATGCAGATAGGCGTACAACCCCGCCACCTCGTCGTCCGTGAAGTGCGCGAACCGGCCCAGCGCCACGTCCTCCATCAGGTCGAGCTTCCGGCCACCCAGGGGAACGCCGGTGCGCAGGAGCTTGGCGAAATCGCCGGCGGCGTAGCTCTGCACGATGGCCAGGTTGGGGACGGCGGAGGCAGAGTCGCCGTTCAGGTCCTGCCCGTGGCATTCGCTGCAGCTGGTGAGCGCGAGGTAGCGCCCCAGCACCTCGGGCGGGCCGTCCGGCGTCACGGCCGGCCGCGGCACCGTCGTGTCTATGGTTCCGGTGAGCGATTGGTAGAGGCCGGCGACCAGGCCCAACCGGCCCAGGGGCCGGAGTTTCGTGGGCGGGAGCGTGTCGGGCGCGGGGGTGAGGGTGCGGAGGAACGCCAGCAGGTCGCCTAACGCGGCGTCGCTCAGGTGGTAGAACATGGGCGACGGCATGGAGAACACCCCGCTGCCGTCCACCCGCACGCCCCGCACGATGGCGCGGGCCAGTTGGCCGTCGCTGGCGCCGGCGACGACCTGGGTGAGGTTGGGCGCCACGATCCGCGCGACGCCGGGCTCGTCGTAGAACACCGAGCCCCGGAGGTCGGGCCCGTGGCAGCCGAAGCAACCGCTCAACCGGGCGAGCCGCTCGCCCCGTGTGGCCGCCAGGGAATCCGTGGAGCGGGTGACCGCGAGCGGCGCTACGTCGTACGTCCGTCCGAAGCGCCGCTCGCTGATCAGGTACATCGCGAGGTACGCGACGAAAGCGAGCGCGAGCAGGCCGCCCAGCGCGACGCCGAGCCATTTGAAAACTCGCGACATCAGGCTACTTGGCCGGGTCTACCCGCGGTTGCAGCTTGCCATCCACGATGAGGCGGCCGAACAGCAGGCAGCGCGCGATGGCCAGCTCTTCGGTGGGGAAGGTGTTCGGCGCCCGGCACCGGCGCACGCCGGTGCGGCGGCCCTTGGGCGTGAGCCGCACTTCGAGCGTCCAACTCGAGGTCTTCCGCTTGAGCCGGGTGGTGGGCTCGATCAGATAGCCGTTGTACTCGATCTTGTGGCTCATTGGTCTCCCGGGGGTGATTCGACTTTCGGCTCCCGCGCCTGGGCGCGCTCTTCCGCCCGCTGGGCGCGGCGCTGGAGCTTGGCCTGCCGTTTTTCGCGCTTTTCCATCTCGCGCTGCCGTTTGGCGGCAGACAGGGGTCCGCGTTTCGCCATTCTCAGGCTCCCAGGGTCGTGGTGCCGAACACGTGCGCCTCGATCCACTCGGTGAACAGGCGGTCGAGCTCCTGCGGCGCCTGCCCGGGCCGGAAGGGCAGCACTTCCCACCGCGTCCCGGCGCCCATGAGGAACCAGGCGGGCGCGGTGGCGGCCTGGGCCCGCTTCTCGTTGGCCGGCAGCCCGTCGTACGACACGAAGTGGTATTCGCGGCCGCGGTACGTGATGCGCCGCTGCTCGACCGAATGCTTGGTCACGGGGCCGGCCTGCTGCTCGCCCGCGGGGCGCTTCAACGGAGATCGTCGATGGAGCAGTACGGAACCCGCCCCTGAATGATGCGGCGGCCGAATGCGTGACACCCGCGGATGGCGGCCTCCTGCGTGGGGAACGTCTTGGGGCTGCTGAACGCGCGCACCTTGGTGCGATGCGCGATCAGCACGTCGAGCGTCCAGTGTCCGGTGCCGCGCAGCTGAAACGTGCGCGGCGTGATGGTGAATTCGCCGTACACCAAGGCTTGGCTCATCATTGAAACATAACCGGGGTGTCAATGCGACGCCCGTTCAGTGGCCGTGCACCAGACTCGGCTTGTCGTCCCGGAACGTGTACCGGCCGTCGGGGCAGCGCACGTTGGCGTTGGTCGGGCTGAACATGCCCGCCGGATTCTCGCGCCACAGCCAGACGTGCAGGTCCCAGTGATGCAGCTCGGCCGGCATCAGCGGCGCGTGGCCGTGCATCGGGCCTTCGAACGATTGGCCGAAGATCTGAGGCCGGTCCTGCGTGACCTGAACCGGCACGAACCACTCGGCCGCGACCAGCTTCAGCGAGTCGCCCGACGGCTCGTAGATCAGCACCTGGGGCTTGGCCGGGTCGAGCGGCGCGCCCACGAGGCCCATGTTGAGGAAATGCACTCCCATGGCGCCGGGGGCGAACTTGTGGTCCCCCAGCGTTCCGCCTACTGGGTAGTCCATGCAGGCCATGGTGGAGAGGTAGCCGGCACCCACCGCCACGATCGGGTCCCGGTACTTGGCCAGCGCCGCGCGGGCCGAGTCCACGCTCTGGGCGCGCAGGGTGCCGGTGAGGCAGAGCGCCAACGGTGCAACGAGCAGCCATCGTCCCTTCATCTCGAGCCTCCTGGGGTTCGTTTCACGTTTCACCTTTCACGTTTCACGTCAGTTACGGCATCAACGGCACGCCCATCCTCACGTAGACGAACCGCCCGTTGTAGCCGAACGGCGACGCGGCGGCCCAGGGGAACGTGCCGAAGTTATTGTTGAAGTCCCGAGCCGGCGTGCCGCCGCCCAGGTCCACGGTCGAGCTGGGCTGGTCGGGATAGGTGTCGAGCAGGTTGCGCAGGCCCACGGCCAGGTCAACCACGCCGAAAAGATAACCGATTTCGGCGTCGAGCAGCGCCTTGGCGCCGTAGCGGTCGCGGCACAGGTCGCAGAACCCGGGCTGGGCCGAGGAGAACTTGCCGAAGTAGGAGCCCCGCAGCAGCCCGCGCACCCGGCCGGTCGAGTACTGGGCGGTGAGCGTGCCCCGGAAGTCGGGCCGCTCCTCGGTGAGCGCGATGTAGGTGACCGTGTCGATCAGGCCGGTCTCTTCCGAGGTGGCCAGGACCGCGGGCAGCGGCGCCACCCGCCGGATCTCGTTCCTGGTCCAGTTGAGCGCCCCGGTGAGCTGGAACACGCCGGGCCCCGCCGGGAGCCGCGCGTCGGCGATCAGGTCCAGGCCGTGGGTCCGGGTGTCGAGCCCGTTGGTGAAGTACTGGACCCCGGCGATGTCGGTGAAGCCGGCCTGGGCCAGGATCGCGCGGGTGGTGTCGTCGTCGAATGTGGCGCCCAGCAGGATCCGGTCGTCGATCAGGATGTGGAAGTAGTCGGCGGTCAGCGTGAAGCCGTCCACCGGACTCCAGGCGAACCCGCCGCTCAGGTTGATCGAGGTCTCTTCCTGGAGCGGCTGCGCGCCCAGGGCCTGGGCGGCGGCGTGATCCACCGGGAAGACGCCGATCTCCTCGACCACGCCGCCGATCACGTTGGTCACCACCTTGCTGAAGTGCGACTGCCCCAGCCCGGGAGCGCGGAACCCGGTGCTCCCGGCGGCCCGCAGCGTGAGCCGCGAGGTCGGCTGGAACCGCAGGGCGAGCTTCCCCGTGAGGCGCGAGCCGAAATCGTTGTAGTTCTCGAACCGGCCGGCGACCGCCACCAGCAGCGTGGACGAGAGCGGGGCCTCGAGGTCGGCGTAGACCCCGACGTTGGTGCGATGGGCGTCCACCTCGTCCGACGGGGCGAACCCGGGGAACACCTGCGAGCCGCCGGGCGCGTCGCTCGAGTCCTGGGCCAGGTGCCCGCCGTCGATCCACGACGCCGTCTCCCCCTGCCCGATGCCGAACCGCTCGCGCCGGACCGCGGCGCCCAGTGCCAGGCTCACGGGCCCGGAGAGTCCGAGCGACAGCTCGCGCGCCACCGTGACGGCCGCCCCGATCTCTTCCCGCTCCATCCGGCCGGCGAAGAACGCCGTCTGGTTGGGAATGTCCGGATCGTCCCCGTTGCCGAACACGCCGTCGTCGCCCGGCGCGCAGGGCGCGGCCGGATCGAGACAGGGGCCGAGGGAGGCGTTCAACGTGTTGCGGAGGTTGTACTCGAAGTCGTTGTGCCCGAACGAGCCTCCCAGGTCCACCGACCAGCCGCCCAGCAGGCCGCGGAACCCCGCCGCCGCCGAGTAGTCGGTCACGTCGGGATGGAACTCGGGCAGGAAGCCCACCGGAAAGATTTCGGGCCAGTTGCGGGCGCTCGACGAATAGCGCCGGTAGCCGTTCCCCGACCCGCGCCGGAAGCTGTAGCCGCCGAAGCCGTACAGCTCGGCCGTGCCGGCCGCGTTGAGCGGCATCCGCAGGTTGGCGAGACTCAGGAGGTCGCGCTCGAGCCCGTCGCCCCAATGGTGGTTGGGCTGCGGCACCGGGTTGCGCTTGACGATCACCTGGCCGTCGGCGTTCACCGAGTCGGTGACGCCGTTCGGACTGTCGTCGAACGGATCGGCCCAGGCGCGGTTGGTGGGCTCGCGGTTGAGATACTCGCCGAACAGCGACAGGGCGCCGGGGCCCAGCCGGAGGCCCCAGCCGCCGTTCACGTTCACCGTGGTGCCGTCATCCGGGTAGTCCCGGGTCACGTAGCGGCCGGAGGTCGCGTTCATGAACGGGGTGAACGGGCCGTCCTTGAGCACCAGGTTCACCACGCCGGCGATGGCATCGGAGCCGTACTGGGCGGCGGCGCCGTCGCGCAGCACCTCGATCCGCTCGAACGCGCTGGACGGAAGGGCGTTCAGGTCCACGCCGGAGGACCCGGCTCCCGTCCCGTAGGCGAAGGTGTTGACCACGGCGGTCTGATGGCGGCGGACCCCGTTCACCAGCACCAGCGTGTGGTCGGGGGAGAGGCCCCGCAGCGTGAAGGGCCGCACGATGTCGGTCGCGTCGGTGACGCTCTGGCGCGGGAAGTTGACCGAGGGCGAGACCGACTGGAGGATCTGGCCCGTCTCGGTGGTCCCCTGCTTGGCCAGCACCTCGGCCTGATACACGTCCACCGGCACGGCCAGCTCTTCGGCCGCGCTGTGGCGGGCGCGAGAGCCCACCACCACCGACAGCGGGGTGAGCCCGATCGCCTGGCGGGCCAGGGTGAAATCGAGGTTGACCGTGGCGCCGCTCGCCACCGTCACCGTGCTGGACTGGGGCGCGAAGGCCAGCGCCCGCACCTGGATGACGTGCCGGCCGGGCGGGACCCGCAGCTGATACTCGCCCCGGGCGTTGGTGCCGGCCGAAATGCCGGCGGCGGCGACGGTGGCGTGATCGATGGCGCCGCCGGCCGAGTCGGCGACCCGCCCGCGGACGGTGCCGTCTTGTGCCGCCAGGGGAGCGGTGGCGCCAATGAGCAGGAGCACGGCGAGGGCGCGCATAGAAACCTCCACTGGAGTAGGCGATTACGATACGGCACCGCCGGGGCCGCGGCTAGTTGGTACCAGCGCGATCGCGACCTGGTGATCCAGGGCCGTGGCGATTTCGACCAGCGTGCTCAGCGTGATGTTGGAATCCCGGGACTCCAGCGCGGCGATCTGCTGCTGGCTCACGCCCAGGCGCTCCGCCAGGGCGCGCTGCGACAGGCCGGCCCCGCGCCGCGCGGCCCGCAGCTGGATTCGCACCGCCAACGGCGGCGCGACCGGTACGCATATCCACCGCGCGCCCACCGGCTTCCGAGGTCGCGCGTGGGTTGAAGGGAGGGGTACCAGCCCCTGTTTCAGGCGGGCTTCCAACCACTGGTGAAGGGCTGCCCGTGCCGGTTCGCGCAGGGCCTCACCGGCGCGCGCCCGCGCCCAGCAACCGGGGCAAGCGGGGAAGCGTGCCACCCGTAGGCTGCTGTCGGTGGTGACTGTGGCCCAGTAGTGCATGGATGGGTCACGCCGGACGGTCCGGATGCCCCCGGTCCGGGATTTTCCCTCCACAAACTATAGTTTGTGGTCGTGAACGTCCAGCATGGAGGGCACTCGCACCATGTCACGGTGGCCCAGCGGCACGGCCCCCGCGGCCCGCGGCTAGAGCCGGATTCCCAGTTTCACTCCGATCTCCACCCGCACCTCATCCGGCGCGTCCACCAGCACCAACCGTTCGTCGGTGCGGCGAATGATCAGGCGCCGCGGCGGACCCTGTCCGCGGCCGCGACCCTGGTTCCCCGCCCGGTAGTAGACGATACGGTCGTCGCCCTGCACCTCGACCCGTACCACCTCGAACCCCTTCGCCACCAGCACTTGCCGCGTGGCGCCCAGGGCCGCCTCGACGGTGACCTGGGGCTTCGCGGGCGGGTCCTGGTGCCCGCGGCCCTGCGCGGCCGCCGGAGTGGCGAGGACCACGAACCCGACGATCAACGCTGTGATGCGCGTCATGCGGTTCCCCATCTGGTGGATTCCCATGATGGGACACAGCCCGGCTGCCGGCTGTGACAGGGGACACTAGGGTCTCGCCGCCGGTTCCGATAGCTTCCTAGGCCTATGAGTCTCACGATCACGGTGTACGGTGGTGCCGCCGGCCGCGACGAGAACACCGGCGAGATCGGCGGCAACAAGATCCTGGTCGAGTACGCCGACCGCGGCTGGCTGCTGGACTTCGGCACCCGGTTCGGGCAGACCGGCCGCTATTTCGACGAATTCCTCCAGCCCCGCTCGGCCGTGGGCCTGCGGGACTTCCTCCGCATGGAGCTGATCCCGCCGCTCGAGGGGATCTACCGCGACGACCTCATCGCCCACGAGCCCGACCTCTGGGCCCGCTACCGCTCCCGGCCCGACTATCGCCGGATCGGCCACCTGGACGGCGTGCTCCTCACCCACGCGCACCAGGATCACAACGGCTGCCTGGGCTTCCTCCGGGGCGACATCCCGGTCTATACCGGACTCATGACCGCGCTGATCGGGAAAGGCATGCAGGACATCGCCGGCGGCGGGCCGGAAGCGCAGTACTGCTACCTGGCGCCGCGCGAGGTCACCGACCTGGGGACGCTCAAGGGCGTCACCGGCGTCCGGCTGGGCCGGCCGCACTACGTGTGCGAGAGCGACGAGGCGATCACCCACGCGCTCGCCGGCCTGCGCGAGTTCTTCGCCTACCATCCCGGCAAGAAGACGGCGTTCCACCCGGCGCCGCTCGAGATCGCCGACCTGGACCCCCTGGGCGTGCGGTTCTTCCGGGTGGATCACTCGATTCCGGGCTCGGGCGCCTTCGCGCTGAAAACGCCGATCGGCTGGGTGGGGTACACCGGCGACCTGCGCCTGCACGGGCACTCGCGCTGGCGCACCGAGCAGTTCGCCCGCGAGCTGGCGGCGCTCAAACCCGCGCTGCTCATCGTCGAGGGCACCAGTCTCTCGGACAAGAAGACGATCGAAGAGCCCGAAGTGCATCAAGCGGCGCTCGACGTGGTGCGCCGGGCCCAGGGGCTGGTGATCGCCGACTTCTCGCCCCGGAACATCGAGCGGCTGCGCACGTTCCGGGACATCGCCCAGGAGCTGGGCCGGAAGCTGGTGGTGACGCTCAAGGACGCCTACCTGCTCGAGCGGATGCACGTGATCGACCCCGCCATCCCCCGGCCCGACGAAGAGCCGCTGGCCGTGCTGCGTACCCCGCGCGCGTCGCGGCTGGCGTGGCAGGACGCCGTGCTCGACTGCTATCCCCAGTGCCTGGTGGACGCCGCCGCCATTCGCGCCGCGCCCGGGGGCTTCATTCTCTGTCTCTCGTTCTGGGACATCACCAACCTGATCGACATCGAGCCCGACGGCGGGACCTACATCTACTCGTCGTCCGAGGCCCACAGCGAAGAGCAGCGGGTGGACCAGGAGCGGCTCCAGCACTGGCTCGACTTCTTCCGCCTCACCGCCGTGGGCGGGCTGCCGGGTGGAGAGAAGGGACCGTTCCACGCCTCCGGACACATCGACGGGCCGGGGATGGAGTGGGTGATCGAGACCATCGGACCTGAGCGGCTGCTGCCGGTGCACACCCAGCAGCTCGGCTGGTTCGAGAAGCGGTGGCCGGGGAAGGTCATCGAAGCGCGCTACGGAGTGCCGGTCGCGATATAGGCGGTCGTAGGCGGCCGAAGGCGGTCGTTTGCTCCCGACCGCCCATGACCGCCTATGCCCGCCTATGCCCGCCCCTATTGCACCACGATCGTCCCGCTCATCGCCGGTCCGTGTATGCTGCATTGATACTCGAAGGTGCCGGCCGTGGCGAACGCCCGGCTGTACGTCCCCGACGACTGGGTGGGTGACGGGCCGGGCTGCCCCGCGCCGTCCCAGGTGACGTTGTGGTCGACGCTGCCGCTCCAGGTCCAGGTCACCGTGGTCCCGGGGGCCACCGTGAGGTTGTCCGGGTCGAACAGGTTGTCCTCGACGCTGACGCTGTTCCCACCGGGCCCGGTGGAATCGCCGCAGCTCGCCCCCGCGCCGAGGATCGCCGTGATCGTTATCGCCACTATGATGCGAGGAATGCGCATGTCCGCCCCAGTGAGTGAGTGAGTGTCGCCCTGAAACCCGTCCAATGCGGACAAGTTCCCTCCGATAACCGGCCGCCGGTCGGCACGGCGCGGTAGATTTCTCGGAGAACCACCCGTCCAGGAGACACCATGCAGCGTCGCGACGCGCTCAAGGCCGTGGGAACGCTGGTAGCGGCTTCGGCGCTCCGCCCCGAGCGCGCCCCGGCGCAACCGGCGCCGGCGTCCGCTGGCCTCATCGGTCCCGCGACCGTCGAGACCGAGATCGTGCGGCTGCGCCTGCGCCACACGTGGACCACGACCATGTCGTCGAGCGACTACCGCGACACGCTCCACGTGCGCTACACCAAGGACGGCGTCACCGGCGTGGGCGAGGGCGCGCCGATCGTCCGCTATCATGAGGACGCGGCCGGCTGCCGGCAAGCGGTGGAGAGCGTCGCGGGCTTCCTCGCGTCGGCCGACCCGCTGGAGTTCGACAAGACCCTGGGCGCCGTGCTCCGGCGGATTGACGGGATGTGGGCGGCCAAGGCCGCGGTGGACATCGCCGTGCTCGACTGGGTGGGCCGGAAACGCGGGCTGCCGATCTACGCCCTGCTGGGCCTCGATCCCGCCGACGCCCCGGTGACCACGTTCTCCATCGGTATCGACACCCCGGAGATCACCCGCCAGAAGGTGCGGGAGGCCGAGGCCTACCCAGTGCTCAAGATCAAGGTGGGGCTCGACACGGACGAGGCCACCATCGCCGCGGTCCGGAGCGTTACGACCAAGCCGCTGCGGGTGGACGCCAACGAAGGGTGGAAGGACAAGGAGACGGCGATCCGCAAGATCGACTGGCTGGCGACCCAGGGCGTCGAGTTCATCGAGCAACCGCTGCCCGCCGCCATGCTCGAGGACATCGCCTGGCTCAAGGAGCGGAGCGCCATGCCCATCTTCGCCGACGAGGCCTGTCTCCGCCCCGAAGACGTCCCCGGCCTGGCCGGCGCGTACGACGGCATCAACGTGAAGCTCGACAAGGCGGGCGGGATCCTGCAGGGCTATCGCATGATCCAGATCGCCCGGGCGCTGGGGCTCAAGACCATGCTGGGGTGCATGATCTCCAGCTCGGTGAGCATCACCGCGGCCGCCCATCTCTCGCCGCTGGTGGACTACGCCGACCTCGACGGGAACCTGCTCATCGCCAACGACCCCTACCAGGGCGTGAAGGTCGAGGCGGGGAAGCTGGTGCTGCCGAACCGGCCGGGGCTCGGGGTGCGGCGACTGAAGCGATAGTCGTTACCGCCCGGGCGGCGGATTCGCCTGGCCGGGCGAGGGGGGCGTGGGTGGAGGTGGCGTGGGAGGCGGTGGGGTGGGACTCGACATCCGCGGTGCCGCCGCGCCGCTGGCTCCCCCGCCGAAGATCATGCAGAGCGTGGGGAAGTAGTCGCAGAACGTCATCATCATGCCCGACGGACCCTGCCCCATGAGCCCCGCCGGCGCCGCCATGGACACAACCAGGGGTGCCGAATACACGACCCCCTTCACGATGGCCTTGATGACCCGGCGGCGATCCTGGTTGGGCGGGGACATGTTCCAAAGTGGGTAGGAACGGGGCCGGCGGTCAAGCGGGTGGGTCACAAAAGACGGGCGCCCCTCCTCGCCTGGGCCCGGGTTCGGCCGGAAAGGGTGTTGATCACCAGGATCCGCACCTGCCCCGGGTCGAGCGGTCCCAGCGCCGGGCTCACGGCCCGGGCAATCTCTTCCACGGTCCGGCTCCCGTCGGCCAGCCGCAGGATCTCGCGCTCCACTTCCGCTTCTTTCGTGAGCTCGGGGATCCACGAGGGCATGGTGGGTACCAGGTCCGCCAGAGCGGCCGGGTTGGCCTTGAACTCGTGGCCCCGGTACCGGTACTCGCCCACCCGGGCCTCCCACGTGAGCCAGCTGGGCGCGCCGTCGTCGGCCGTCTCGGGGGCCACGGCGGCTTCGAGCGTGGCGCCGGCCGGGACGGTGACCGCCTGGTCGAGCGGCAGGAAGAGATTGCCCCACGAGCGCGGGTCGCCGCCCGGCGCGTTGGAGAGCCAGGTGTCGCCCACCTCGAGGTCGAACCAGTAGGCCAGCCCGTGAATCGCAGTGGCCGTGTCGAAGCGCCACGCGGCGCGGCCCGCGAGGTCGGCGACCGTGGGCAGGCGGTCGAGCCGCACCTCGCCCACGGGCCGCGGCTCGTGCCGCAGGTCGGTGGCGGTCATGGGGACCTGAAGCGGCGTGTTCCGGATGTACTCGGCGGTGGGGAACCAGTCGAGACCGTAGCGGCGGTCATCGGCGCCGCTCAACGGGCCGACCATGGGCCAGACCTCGGCCAGGTGGACCGGCGCCAGGTACAGCCGGGCGCGGGCCGGCACGATCCGGGTCTCCGGCCGGAGGACGTCGCGGTGGAGGGCCGCCAGCACGCGGTAGGTCCAGCCGTCAATGAGCCTGGGGTCGTAGTCCTCGAAGATCAGCACGTCCACCGGACCCGGGATGGCGACGCCGGGAAACCAGCCGCGCAGGAACTCGACCCGGTCGCCCAGGCCGTTCAGCCGGGCGAGGGTCTTGGCCACGGCGATGACCGGGCCGCCTTCGACGGCCCAGACCTTGGCGGCGCCCGCCTGCGCCGCGAAGAACGCGTATGTGCCGAGCCCCGCGCCGATCTCCAGCACGCGGTCGCCGGGCCGCACGGCGGCCTGGATGGCCTGGCGGAACGCCTCGATCCGGGACTGCTGGATCAGCATGCCGCGGTAGTACTCCATGCTCATGGTCTCAGCGCCTTTTTCAGTATCTGACCATAGTGCCGTGCCAGGGCTCCGCCCACGCTTCGCCCCGGCCACCGCCACGCGAGAAACGCCGCGGGCGGGGCGACCACGTCGGCCAGAAGCGTGGGTGCCGAGCGCCAGCCGAGTACCCGAATCCGCGTCATGATGCGGCGCCGGGTGATGCGGGCGTCGTCATCGGGGTCGGAGCGGGCGACGCGGGCCAGCCACTCGTCGAGGGCGGGCGCGTGGTTCGCGCCGGCCGCCGGGCGGTGCACGCCCAGGTCTCGCGCCACCAGTCCCGCCGCCGCGCGGGCGAAGTCGCCCACGCCCAGCTCCTCCGCCGCGGCCCGGTACTCGACGCCGGCATCGGCGGGCAGGTCGGCGAAGAGCAACGCCAGGTCCAGCAGGCCGCGGACGTGGGCCAGGTCGCTGTGCACCAGGTGGTGGACCAGCAGCGCCGCGTGATGTTCCGGTGCGGGCACCCGGAGTCCGTCCCGGCGGCCCGCGCCCCGCCAGAATCGCGGGGGGATGGGCCGGTCGCCGCGGGGCAGCAGCCGGCGCACGGGGTCCACCGCCCAGTGCAGGTCCACCGTGAAGTCTTCCGGCTCCACGCCGGCCGCGCGCGTGAGCGCCAGCGAGGAGCGCAGGGCCGGCGGTCCGGACTGGTCGGTGTCGGCCAACGGGGCGTAGCCCAGCGCGGCCAGGCGCTCGACCGCGGCCTCGCGGGCGGCGCCGGGCACGTAGAGATCCAGATCGGAAATCACCCGGTCGCCCGGCCGGTAGAGGGTGCCCAGCAGGGCGATGCCTTTGGCAAAGAAGTGCTCGACCCCGGCCGCCTCGAGTGCGCCGCCGACCCGGCGCGCCTCTTCGGCCGCCAGCGTGTCGTAGAGCTGGTGCAGCCGGCGGGCGGCGGGGTCCGCGGGCGCGGCCTCGGGATCGAGCCGTTGGGCGAGG
>Ga0210377_10002089_pt1 | contig 17749 bp, 21 predicted proteins | sample PLM4_65_b1redo_FD_155480 | JGI IMG/M metagenome (GOLD analysis project Ga0210377, IMG submission 155480) | Groundwater sediment microbial communities from an aquifer in East River, Colorado, USA - PLM4_65_b1 redo | ecosystem: Environmental > Terrestrial > Soil > Riparian zone | place: USA: East...
GTCCGAAATCGCGATCGATCGGATCGTGCCAAACCCGAAGCAGCCGCGCCGCACGTTTGCGGAAGTCGAACTCCAGGAGCTGGCTGAGTCGATCCGAGCCAAGGGCGTGCTTCAGCCGATTCTTGTCCGCCCTGATCCGGCCAACGCCGACATGTTCGAGATCGTCGCTGGCGAGCGCCGCTGGCGCGCCGCGCGCCGCGCCGGGCTCACCTCTATTCCCGCCGTCGTGCGCACGATGGACGATCGCGAGATGCTCGAGATCGCGATCATCGAGAACGTCCAGCGCGCCGATCTCAATCCGGTCGAGGAAGCCGAGGCCTACAAGTCGCTGATCGACCGCTTTGGCCGCACGCAGGAATCGGTTGCGACCCAGGTCGGCAAAAGCCGCGAGCACATCTCCAACACACTGCGTCTTCTCAATCTGCCTGACGATGTGCGTGAGCATGTGAGGGAAGGGCGCCTCAGCGCCGGTCACGCACGCGCCCTGTTGAAGACGCAGGATCCAGCGTCACTCGCCACGATCGTCATCGCCAAGGGGCTCTCGGTGCGCGACACGGAATCGCTCGCCAAGACCGACAAGTCGAGCACTCGCGGACGCGCAGAGACCAAGGCGTCCGACGAGAACAAAGACGTCGACACCAAGGCGCTCGAACTCGATCTGCAGCGGTCGCTAGGTCTCGACGTCGACATCCGCCACATCAACGGCAAGGGCGGCGAGGTGCGCATCCGTTATTCGCAGCTCGAACAGCTCGACGAAATCTGCCGCCTGCTCTCTCGCCCGCGCGTCGTTACCGGCGAAGAAGCGGCCTAGAGAGTTCTCATCGCAACACGATGGATGAGCTGGCGAAGGATCGCATCCGACGGCGCGCCTGCCTGTTTGCACTGTTTCTCGGCTTCATAGAGCCGCGTGAAGGCGCGATGGATTGCAGGCGCCGGCCAGTCGCGTAGAGCGCGCGAGAACGCAGGCCATTCGCGATCGAACACGGGCGGCCTCAATCTTGCGCCCGTGCCTGCGCCTGACGACACAGCATCCGACACGCGCAGCAGGCGGAAGTGCAATGTGCGCAGCGCCGAGATCGCACTCCCGCCGGCGTCGAGATAGCGGTTGACGGAAAGTGTTGCCGCAGGCGCATCGCCCAGGATTGCAGCGTCGGCTGCATCGTCTGCCCCGCGCGGCTGCTCGGCTGACGCTAGCAGCGCGATATCGCCTGGCGCTACCGCCCTACCCAGCCCTACCGCGTACAATTCGAGTTTTTCCAGTTCAGAAAGCGCTAACCTTCGGTCGCCTGGCAGGTCAGACACGAAGGTAGTGAGGGCCTCGGGCTCGATCGCAACGCCAGCAGCGGCGAACCGCTTGGTCACCAGATCGGCGATGGTGGCCTCGTCGTCGGCGAATAGCTGCAGCGCCATAGCGCTCTGTGAGTCCTCGAAGCCGACGCGCAGCTTGTTCGATTTGTTGAGCTCGCCGGCTTCGACGATCCAGAACGCTTCCGGCGTCAGCACACCCTTGTCGATGTCGGCGAGAATCTCGAGCATGAGTTTCGAGCTCGCGTCCTTCTCCGCGCGCACGCGCACGAGTCTTTCGCCGCCGAGCAACGAGCGAGCGACGAGTTCGTCGGCGAGGAGCTGCGGATCGCGCCGGAGATCATCATCGCCCAGCTTCACCAGGTTGAGCGGATCGGCGCCCGGCAGCCAGTTCTGGCTGAGCATGTCGCCGGAGGTCGATACGAGTCCCGGATCGGCGCCGAAGATGAGAGCGATGCGCGGCTTGGCGGGCGGATGCTCGCAGAAGGCAAGCGCCCGTGCGCCGACCTGCTTCATTGTCCGGGGACGAGCGGGGAGGGCGGCGTCGCGGCGCCTGGTGTCGCCGGTGTTGTCGTAATGGGCACTGTTGCGGGTTTTGTCGCCGCCTTGCGCGGCTCGCCAATGTTGACGGTCATCTGCAGGCGGATCGAGCGTGCGAGCAGGGTCGCAAGCCGCTCCTGCGCGGCGGTCTGCGCAGCAAGGTCGCCATAAGGCGCGTCCGCGAAGTTGAAGCTTGCCCTTTCGACCGTGCCGCCCGAAGCCAGCACCGTTCCATCAACCGAGCGAAGCGCCCAGTCGGCTGTTCCAACGAAATCGGAGCGCGACGCCGCCTGGTCGGGTGCAAAGGTCAAACGCTCGATGCGATCCTTGAGCGTGACTTCGAGCTGGGCTTCGCCTTTCACTCCGGGCAGGCCGCCGCCGACGGTGCGCAAGAGTTCCTGGCGCAGGAAGTGTCCAGTTCGGCCACTGATCTCGGCAATATGGATCGGGCCAGCATCCGCCACCTCCGCCCTGTTTCCATAGACGGGCGTGAATCCGCAGGCGGACAGCGGCAGAAGCCCAAACGCAAGGATTGCGGCTTTGATCATGATGCCACGATATTCACGATGCGGCCCGGTACGACAATCACCTTTCGCACGGTGAGGCCGGCCAGGAAGGGTTTTACGCCATCATCGGCCTTGGCGGCAGCCTCGACCGCCTCGACGGAAGCATCACGCGGCAGCGTGATCTCCGCGCGCTTCTTGCCGTTGACCTGAACCGGCATCAGCACGGTGTCGGACACCAACAAGGCCGGATCAGCCTCCGGCCATTTCGCGGTCGCAACCATGCCTTTGCCGCCGATGCGCGCCCAGCATTCTTCCGCCAGGTGCGGCGCAAAGGGGGCCGCCAATTGGGCAAGAAGCCGGATAGCTTCGCGCCTCGCGGTCGCCAAGCCGGGGCCGGATTGCGCCTCTGCCTTGCGTAGAGCGTTCGCCAGCTCGTTCATCCGCGCGATGCCGACGTTGAAGTGGAACCGCTCGATGCCCTGGGTCACGTCACGGATAGTTCGGTGCGCGATGCGGCGCAGCTCCAGCGCTTCGCCGGAATCCGCAGGCCCATCGTCTGCTTCCGGCGCGGCGTCGGCCAGCGCCCACATCTTCTGCACCGAGCCCCATGCGCCGCGCACGCCGCTATCGGACCACTCGAAGTCGCGCTCGGGCGGCGAGTCGGATAGCACGAACCAGCGCGCGACATCGGCGCCGTAGTCGGCGATGATCGCGACCGGATCGACGACGTTCTTCTTAGACTTCGACATCTTCTCGGCGCCGCCGAGCGAGGCTGGCTCGCCGGTCGAGAGCTCGACGATGGCGCCATCACGTTTGTCGACTTCTTCTGGCAGCAGCCACTGGCCGTCTGCCGACCGGTACGTCTCGTGGGTCACCATGCCCTGCGTGAAGAGTCCTGCGAACGGCTCGCCGCTGGGCAGATCCAGCAATCCGCAGTCGCGCAGCGCGCGGCAGAAGAAACGCGAATAGAGCAGGTGAAGCACGGCGTGCTCGACACCGCCGATATATTGGTCGACCGGCAGCCAGTAGGCGGCTTCGGCCTTGTCGATCGGCTCCTTCGCGTGCGGATTGCAAAACCGCGCGAAGTACCAGGACGAGTCGACGAACGTATCCAGCGTGTCGGTCTCGCGCTCGGCCTTGCCCGAACATTTAGGACATGTCGTATGCTTCCATGTCGGATGGCGGGCGAGGGGATTGCCCGGCTGCGAAAAGTCTGCGTCGTCGGGCAACAGCACCGGCAGCTGGTTCTCCGGCACAGGCACAGCGCCGCATTTGGCGCAGCGGATCACGGGGATCGGGCAGCCCCAATAGCGCTGGCGCGAAACGCCCCAGTCGCGCAGGCGGTATTGCGTTGTCGCTTCGCCCGCGGCCAGCTTCACCAGCTCCTGAATGGCCCGCGCGATCGCGTCTTTGGTCGATAGGCCATTGAGGAATTCCGAATTGTAGATCGTGCCTTCGCCTGTGTAGGCCTCGGTCGTCACCGTGTAAGTCGCGGGATCGGCGCCGGGCGGCAGGACTACCGGCTTGAAGGGCAGGGCGTACTTGTTCGCGAACTCGATGTCGCGTTCATCGCCCGCGGGAGAGCCGAAGATCGCCCCCGTGCCATAGGTCGACAGCACGAAGTTCGCCGCCCACACCGGCAACTCCCAGCTCGGATCGAACGGGTGCTTCACGCGGAGGCCAAGATCGACGCCGATCTTTTCGGCCTTCTCGATGTCCGCCTCGGACGTGCCGAGCTGCGCGGCCTGCGCCACGAATTTCGCGACCGCCTGATTCTTCGCCGCGACCTCTTTCGTCAATGGATGGTCGGCGGCGAGCGCAACAAAGGCCGCGCCGAACAGCGTGTCGGGACGCGTCGAGAAAACCTCTATCTCGCTTGTGGAGCCAACTGGTTTCGTCAGCTTGAAGCGGAAGCGAGCGCCCTGGCTCTTGCCGATCCAGTTGGCCTGCATGATGCGGACTTTTTCCGGCCAGCGGTCAAGCTTGTCCAAGGCGGCCAGGAGATCGTCGCCGTATTTGGTGATGCGGAAGAACCATTGTTCCAGCTCGCGGCTTTCGACCGGCGCGCCGGAGCGCCAGCCCTTGCCGTCGACCACCTGCTCGTTGGCGAGCACGGTGTTCTCGACCGGATCCCAGTTCACCTTTGCGGAGCGGCGATAGACGAGGTCGCGCTCCAGGAATTTCAAGAAGATGCGCTGCTGGTGCGCATAGTATTCCGGTTCGCAGGTCGAGATCTCGCGCGACCAGTCGAAGGTCAGGCCTAGCGGCTCGAACTGCGCCTTCATCGCGGCAATGTTCTGGCGCGTCCACTGGCGCGGCTGCGCGCCTTTCTCGATCGCGGCGTTCTCAGCTGGCAGCCCGAACGCATCCCACCCCATCGGGTGCAGAACATTGTAGCCGCTGGCCAGGCGATAGCGCGCGACGACGTCGCCCATCGCATAGTTGCGCACGTGCCCCATGTGCAGCCGGCCCGAAGGGTAGGGGAACATCTCGAGGATGTAAGCCTTCGGCATCGCGCCCGCTTCCTTCGCGGACTTGGCGCGGAAGGTCTGCGCGCGCTCCCACGCAGCGCGCCATTTCGGCTCGGTCTCTTTGGGGTTGTAGCGGGTAGCCATCGAACTCGCCTGTCCATGCCGGGCTTACGCCGGAGATTGCACGTCCCTGGCGCTCACCCAAGAGGAGGCGCCGAGATTACTCGATGTTGGAAAGTCGAAGCTGACGCGCCTTGGCGAGGATCGCGTTTTCCAGCGCCACGTTGGTCTCGGGGCTCACCGGCGCCGTGGTCCACTGTCCGTTGACATTGGTTTCACGGAAGACCGCGGCCGAGACGCCGTCGGCGCGCAGGCGGGTGTCGAGGATGTAGACGGTCGCCTTGAGACGCTCGTCCTTCTTGTCCGGGTTGGCGTACCAGTCGGTGATGATCACCCCGCCATAGGGATCGGCCGAAGACAGCGGCAGGAAGTCCAGCGTGTCGAGGGCCGCGCGCCACAGATAGGCGTTGACACCGATGCCGCCGGTTTCCTCAGGCCCCAGGTCGGCGCTGGAGGCCTTGGAGGAGTTGGCGGTGCCACTGCCGAAAACGGCGCAACCGCCGCCGGCCAGCAGAGCAGAAATGATCACGGCCGAAGCCGCTACGCGAGCAAACATCACAACGTCTCTCCGCTGCCCGGCGCAATAGCGCCCCCGGAAGCTTTCAGCCAGAGCTTCCTTAGCTGTGAGGCCATCCAGCACGCAAGGGCTGGATACTGCGGGCTCGCCCGGGCTTCGCCTCATGTTAGATCGATGCAATGAACGGAGATTGCGGAGGAATTCTGTCATGCGGCGAAGTCTGACGCTGGCCGCCCTGGCGCTGGCTGCGGCGCCTGCCGCCCTGGCGCAGGCCAATTCGGGGGAATGGGAGGTCAATGCGCGGCTGACGGTCGCGGGCTCCGCGATCGAGGACGAGAGCCTTCTTGCGCCCGCTGGGGACAGCCTGCTGGCGGCGGGGTCCCTGGTGGTTTCGCGCTCCGACACCTTCGAGAATGGCGTTACGCTGGCCTGGCGGGGCGAAGTGCGGGTCGACCGCGATGCTTCGACCCGGCCAGCATTTGCGGGCGTGCTGGGCGATTGTCCTGCCGCCAGCGCGCTCTGTCCGAGGGTTACGGACGGGGTGAGCTTCCTCTCTCCGGTATCGCCGGCGACAGGTCTGGCAGCGGACGGAGCGCTTGCTGACGAGGACGGATTCGTCACGCTGGAAGGCGCGTCGGTGTCGCTTTCCGGCGCGTGGGGGGAGGGCGTGGTCGGCCTCGATTCAGGTGTCGCGGCGCGGCTCGACGCCCGGGCGCCCACTGTGCTGCAGATCGTTTCGGCCGTTTCGCCCGGGCTCGATCCCACGGGCCTCGTCGTCACCCGCGCCCGAAATGACGTGACCGGACCCAGTCTCAAGGCGAGCTACATGTCTCCGCGATGGATCGGCTTCCGGCTCGGCGCATCTTTCACGCCCAAAGCTGACCAGCGGGGCGCAGACTTCGATCCGGATTTCGGGGGACCGGGCCTCGGCAAAGCCGAACTCGAAGATGTCTGGGAAGGCGCGCTCTCGTTCGATCAACGCTTCCAGCCGAGCCGGCTGCGCGTTCGGGCCGCCATCACGGCCACTATGGCGACCAGCGGGTCGGTTCTGACCGGCTTTGGCGACTACGAAGCCTGGGGAGCGGGGCTCGAACTCGAACAGGGCGAATGGACCGGCGGAATCCGGTGGCTTTCCAGCAACAACGCTTGGGATTCGGGAAACGGCGATTACGAGGCCTGGGAGGTCGGCCTAGTTCGCCAGGGAGACAAGTGGCGTATTGGAATTGAAGGCGGCTGGTCGGAAGACCGGCTTACCGGGACAGAAGGCGCTTCATGGCTGGTTGGGGCCAGCCGCAAAATTAACGAACATTTCGACTTGGGACTGGCCTGGACCTCGGCGGAGGCGGATTTGCCTGTGCTGTTAGGTCCCAGCCTAAGTCACACAAATGTCCGCAATGACGGGCTAGTTCTCGAGCTGACTGTGCGGAATTAGAGACACCTCAGGGAGAATTATTGCCTTGATAGGGCCAATTAATTCTCGTTAACTTTTGTGTAGCGACTCGCGCGTATTATCTCGGTCAGGAGGGCAGGACATGCGTATTTCCGCACAACTTTTCTGTCTGGCCGCCTCCCTGGTGTCTGCGCCCGCTTTTGCGCAGGTCGGGAAGGATGGCGGACCTGCGTCCGCTGCTCCCCAATCGCTTTCTGGCCAGGCTCTGTCGGGTCAAGCCGCCCAGGCCCAGCAGGCCTCTCCAAAGCTCAACTTTGGCCTCAGCAAGAGCGCCGAGGAGCGTCCGCTCCTGCCGCTCGCGCCGATCGAGAAGGACCAGCTGGAGCTGTCTTGGAAACCGGGCGGCAAGTGGGGCATCACGCTCGACCTGACCAGCCGGTCGGACAACCAGGTCCTGCCCCGTGAAGAAATGACCGCCGGCGCCTATTATCAGGTGACCCCGCGTTTCCGCTTCGGCGGCGGCGTCTCGCTGAAGGGCGATTCGTTGTCGAGTTCACTGAGCAATCCGGGCGCTAACTTCAACAAGGAAGTCAGCGAAGCGACCGTCCGCGTCGAATCGGCGTTTTCCTTCTAGCGGCTCGCTCTAGCCGCCCCAGCCTGACACCACCGCATCGATCGCAGCCCATCCGGCCGCGTCTGAGCCGATGCGTCCGGCGTTGTCTGCGGTGATCCCGCCCAGCGCATAAACAGGGAGTGGCGCGGCGCGGGCAAGGTTGCGGAAGCCGAGGCCGCCCATGGGCTTGGCCGCCGACTTGCTGGTGCTCTCGAACACCGCAGAGAGGATCACCGCATCGACGTGACGGCGCGCAGCTCGGACGATTGCGGCGCGGGAATGCGCCGAGGCTGTCTCGATCCATCGCGATGACCGCGGGCGAACCCCCGACATTCTCTCCTCCGGCCAGTGGATCCCGTCGGCGCCGATGGCGCGCGCCAGATCCGGATCCGCCGATACCAGCAGCACTAGTCTTCGCCGCCTGCAAGCGCGCGCCAGCCGGGCGCCGGCCTTGTAGCGGTCCTTCGCTCCGAAATGCCGGAAGATCACGCCCCAGCCGGGTGGCAGCCGCGCGATGATCTTTTCGGGATGCGGCGTCCGCTTGGGATCGGTCATGAACCATGCCGGGGGCAGGGCGCGGCCGTTCCGCGCAAACGCGGGCCTTCCCAACCTCGCAGCCGCACGGAGCTTGCGGCGCATCGCGGCTTGAGGTCGAGCCGATAGTGGCTGAAAGAGTGCCATGGACGAGGAACTCGCCAAAACCATTGCGAACGCACGCGCCGATGTTCTTGCGCGCATCGCGGTCGCCGCCAAGTCCGCCGGGCGCGATCCCGCTTCCATCCAGCTTGTCGCCGTCTCAAAGATGCAGCCAGACGAGCGCGTCGAAGCCATGCTGGCGGCCGGCCAGCGCATCTTCGGCGAGAACCGCGTGCAGGAGGCTGAGGCGCGCTGGGCCGCTCGCCGGGCCGCGGATGCCGATCTGAAACTCCATCTCATTGGGCCGCTTCAGACCAACAAGGCGAAAGAGGCGGTCGCGCTGTTCGACGTGATCGAAACGCTCGATCGCACCCGGCTCGCAGCGGCGATCGCCGATGCGTCGACGAAAGCCGGCAGGGCGCCGAGGCTGTACGTCCAGGTCAACACCGGCGAGGAAGCACAGAAGGCCGGCGTCGCTCCGCAGGATGCGGATGGCTTCATCGCAAGCGTTCGCCGCGACTTTGGCCTCGAGCCTGAAGGCCTGATGTGCATTCCACCAGTTGAGGAGCCCGCCGGCCTGCATTTCGCCCTGCTGGCCAAGATCGCCGCGCGCAACGGGCTTGCGAAACTCTCGATGGGAATGAGCGCGGACTACGAGGTCGCCGTCCTGTTCGGCGCTACGAGCGTGCGCGTGGGATCGGCGCTGTTCGGCGCGCGGGTCTAGAAGATCTTCGTTTTCGTGAAGCCCAGCGCCAGCATGATCTGCGCGGCCGCATAGCTGATCCACACCGATCCGGGCACCACCTCGATGCCACGGAACAAGCCGACCGCGATCAGTGTATCGGAGAGCATGAAGGTCGCCGCGCCCAGTCGTGCAATCAGCGGGGCCTTCGACAGCATCGCGAGGGTCACCATGGCCGAGATGATCGCCTGGTAGGCCAGCGCGGGCGCCGTCAGCTCTTTCATGCCAGGCGCCAGCCATACGCCTAGCGCAATCGAGACGATAAGCACGAGTGCAGCGAGCGGCCATGCGCTCTTGTTGAGCCCATCACGCCGGATGAAGCCTGCGAACACGATGGCGTAGCAGACATGAGCGAGGCCGAACGCCGCCATGCCGCCGACGAACAGCCCGTCGAGTTCGAGCAGAACATCGCCGGCTGATGACAGCAGCAGGCCCAAGCCGGCGATCCATGCGCGCTGGCTCAGCGCATAGAACCCAAGCAGCACGATGCCGCCCGCCTTCCACGCAAGGCCCCAGGGCGGCGCGAGCTTCACCCATTCGTTGGCGAGGTGGGACAGCGCGACCAATGCGCCGAGATAGAAGAGGATGCGCGCAGCGCTGTTCGAAGGGGCGGTGGTGTCTGTGGTCATGCGTCCTTGCCTAGTCCTTGGCGCGGCGCCTGTCGATTTCACGCGAGGGAAGGCGCTAGCGGACGATCGCCAACTCGCTCCCGGGCTCCGCCACCCTGAGCAGATCCAGCAGGTCTTCCAGCCGACACGCCACACAGCCTTCGGTCGGGGAAAAATCCGGCTGCGCGACATGCAAGAAGATCGCGCTGCCTTTGCCGGGAACGACGGGATTGTCATTGTACCCCAGCTCGACGATCAGGTCGTAGAGATGGTCGTCCCGCCACAGCTTTTCGTGGCTGGCGGGGAAGGGGAGTTCGACCTGCCGGTTGTAAAGCGGGCTCGCCGGATCGTCGCACCAGCCCATCGCAGGCGTCAGCGCGACCGCCGGGAGGCCGGTCGCGGGCGCAGCGACCCTGTCCGGCCGGTAGAAAACCTTGCGCATCGGCCAGCGCCCGAGCGGCGTTGCTCCATCGCTTTCGCTCTTGTTTAGCGTCTCCGCGACCCCGCTTCGGCCGAGGCTGCAACGCACGTCGCGGCCGGGCCAGCGGAGCCGCCCCGTCGAGTTTGCTTCAAAAGTCGGTGTCCGCTTTTCCGCCATGGCTTCCTAGCTCAAGGGATCGTACCTAGACTTCGCGCGCGCCGCACGAAAGATGCGGGGCCGGGAGGACGTGAATGACCGCCGCCAAGACGATCCTGCTCGTGGATGACGATACCGAGCTGCGCGAGGCCTTGGCCGAGCAGTTCGAACTCCACGAAGGGTTCAAGGTCGAGCATGCTGGCTCGGCCGGGGAAGGCATCCGCAAGGCGGAAGCAACCCGGGCGGACCTGGTGATCCTCGACGTCGATCTGCCCGATATGGACGGACGCGACGCCTGCCGCCTGATGCGCAAGCATGGCATTGCCGCCCCGATCGTGATGCTCACCGGCCAGGTGACCGACGCCGACGCCATCCTGGGGCTCGATTCGGGGGCCAACGACTACGTCACAAAGCCGTTCAAATTCTCCGTGCTGCTCGCCCGCGTGCGGGCGCACCTGCGCACGTTCGAGCAGAGCGAGGACGCGACCTTCCGGCTGGGCCCCTATGAATTCCGCCCGGCGGCGAAGCTCCTGATCGACGAGAAGGAGCGCAAGATCCGCCTCACCGAAAAAGAGACCAACATCCTGAAGTATCTCTACCGAGCCGGCGGCAAGCCGGTCGGGCGGGAAGAGCTGCTCTCGGAAGTGTGGGGCTACAACGCCAACGTCACCACGCACACTCTGGAGACGCATATCTATCGCCTCAGACAGAAGATCGAGCCCGATCCTGCGAACGCGCGGCTCCTTCTGACGGAGTCCGGAGGCTATCGCCTGCAGGCCTGAAGGGAGGGCGGCATGAGTGATCTGTCTGCGCTGCAAGGACGATGGAAGGTGTCGTCTCTCGAAGTGGCTGGTTCGCAGATGCCGGCCGCCATGTTTCCCAACGCCATCGTCAGCGTTTCCGGAGACGTGTTCGAATCCTCCGGCATGGGCGCGGTCTATCGCGGGAAGATGGCGCTCGCCCAGTCAGGCATGCGCAAGACATTTTCGCTGAGCTTCGAGGAGGGCCCCGAGAAGGGCAACGTCAACCACGCGCTCTATGAACTCGATGGCGACAGGTGGACGTTCTGCCTCGACATGAAAGGCGGGCCCGCGCCGGTCGGTCTGGTCAGCACGGCGGCGAATGGCTACGCGCTCGAGACGCTGACGCGGATCGGCTAGGCGCAACCTTCGACGTACTGGATGCTTGGGCCGCCGGCATGGATGGCGCCGACCTTTCCCGTGCCGTCGACTTCGTAGACGAAGCCTCGGGCGGCGGGGTCCTGCACGTAGGGCTCGGTGCGCGGGGCGCCGTCCCAGACGGTGACGTATTCGGCGGGCTTGTCCTGATATTTGTGCGGGGTCGCCGTAGCGCGCGTCTGGTAGAAGGTCTTGATCGCGGCGGGATCGTCGCCAAGGGCGAAGCCGTCGGCAGTCTTTAGCTTCGACAGTTCGGTGATGGTGATGCGCGAGAGCTTGCCGTCCTCGATCATCACGAAGAGGCCCTCGGGTGCGCGAGCCGGGTGGAACTCGGTACAGACGTCCTCGTCTGGACCTCCGACGCCGCCGGGAACGGAGTTGTCGCCGACGGCGGCGATGATCTCATCCTTTGTCATTCCGATCTTCAGGGCGCCCCAGCCGGAGGGCGTCAGCGCATCGGCGGTTGCCGTGGCCGGAGCGGAGGCGGGCGCCGCTTCGGTGGACGCTGGGGTTTCAGCCTTCGGCGTGCAGGCCATGAAGGCAAGGGCGGTGAGGACGATGACGCGCTTCAAGGTCGGCTCCGATCTTCGATTCTGCTGGCTGAGCATATAACGCTGCAGGGCGTACAGGCGATCACGCCGCGACGTTCACCGCCACAGTCACCGGCACATGGTCGGAGGGCTTCTCGCCGCCGCGTTCGTCGACGTGGATGCGATAGCTGGCGACGTCGACCAGCGGCGCGGCTTTCTTATCGGCCCACCAATGGTCGAGACGGCGCCCGCGGTTGGAGAGCTTCCAGTCCGCCGCGCGATAGCTCCACCAGGTGTAGAGCTTGTCCTCGGGCGGATGCTTGGCGCGGGCGATGTCGGTGAACTTGCCCTCGGCCAGAATGCGCTTGAGCCCGTCGGTCTCGACCGGCGTGTGGCTCACCACGTCGAGCAGCTGGCGATGCGACCACACATCGTTTTCTTCCGGCGCAATGTTGATGTCGCCGGCGACCAGCAAGGGAAAGGCCGATCGCTTCGCGGCGCGGGCGGCGTAGGCCTCGCGCATGCGTTCGATGAAGTCGAGCTTGTGGGCGAACTTCTCGTTGACCGCAGGATCGGGAATGTCGGCGCCGGCGGGAACGTAAAGATTGTGCAGCTCGAACCCGCCGACCTTCACGGTGGCGCAGCGCGCGTGCCCGTGGCGGCAGAATTCCGGCGGCGGCGTCTGCTCGAGCGGCAGTTTCGAGACGATCGCGACGCCGTGCATGCCCTTCTGGCCGGAGAGGTGGATGTGCTTGTAGCCGGCCGCCTCGAACGCTTTGCGGGGGAATTGGTCTTCGAGGCACTTGATCTCCTGCAGGCACAGGACATCCGGCTTCTCGCGCTTGAGGAAGGCCGTCACGCGATCGATTCGGAGGCGGACCGAATTGATGTTCCAGGTCGCCAGGAGAAGGCGTTTCATGAGGCGGGGAGGCGTCTCGCGGATTATTTGGGAGCCGGAGATTCACGCGCGCCGCAGGGCAAAGCAACTGCGGAAATCGATCAGGCGAAAAAACAGTCAGGCGCCCTGAATCCTGCGCACAAATCAAACGCGCCCGGCCGCGGGGACAGCCAGGCGCGTTTTGCGCCCCGGGGGCGCGATGGGCCGGGGATAGTTCCGGCTTTTTCGAGCCGCTCCAGCGCCCGCGGGGGGAAAGCTCGGGCGCGAACGGAATCGAACCACGTTGCAATTACGCCACTCACGAGAAGATTTGGCAACGCAAGCAACCTTAAAAATTGTATGTTGCTTTCCCGCTACGGCAGGCCTTGACGGATTCGCACGCTGGCCCAGCCGCGGCTGATTCGCGTGACAGGCGAGCTAGCGGCGGTTGTCGCCGCGATCGGCGGGGGCTTGCACCACGAACAGCGAGGCTTTGATCGGCACGTTTTTCTTGACGTCGGTCAGTTTCACGCGGGTTTCGCCGCCCGTGCCGTCGATCGCGCGCCAGCCCAGGAGTTCGAAATCGGACGCCCGGAATTCGAGGATCATCTTGCCGTCGGCTTCGCCGGTCTTGTCGACCAGGGTGACGAAATGCGAGCCATTCGAAGTCTTGACGTCGGTGACGCTGCCATCGCGCTTCAGGTCGACATTGGAGCGCAGGAAGAGATGCAGCTGCGTCGAGGCCAGCGGCACGGCATCGTAGCTGTCGCGCTTGGGCTCCTCGACCGAGACCGACACGCCGTCCGACACGATGAGCATCTTTTCCGGCATGTTGTAGTCGAAGCGGATCTTGCCGGGACGGCTGATATAGAAGGCGCCGGAGGATGAACCGCCCTGGGGCTCGACCTGGCTGAACTGGCCCTGCGCAGTCTTCACCTCGGTCAGCGCCTTGCTGACGCGGTCGATGATGGCGGCCCGGTCCATGGCGGTCGGGGCTGTGGCCTGGGGAGCGGGGGAAGGGCCGGGCTGCTGGATCTGGATGAGGTGTGCGCTTCCGGACGACTGAGGCGCGCTCGCCGCGGGAGCAGGAGGGGCGACAACAATCGCGGGTTTTGACGCTGTCGGCGCGATCTTCACCGGAACGGGCTTGGCGGGCTGCGCTTTTGAGGGCTGCGCCAGCGTGGGCAGAGGGGATGCCTGCGCGGTCGCCGCGGGAAGGGCAGCGCCCGAGAGGGCAAGCGGGAAAATGGTCGACAGAAGGATGCTCATGGTCTCGAACCTCGGCTTGCGAACTGGCGAAAACAAGACGCGCACAAGGTTTTTTCGCCCTGTTTTCATGAACATCGGTTCAGTCCTAGGATGATCGATAGGGTCATGGGGATACCTAACGCGATGGAACCGAAACAGTTTCACGACGTGGTCATGGCCTTTCCGGAAACGGAATTCGCCACGTCGTATGGGCTGCCCTCCTACAAGTCGTTCGGAAAGTTCCTCACCCGGCTGCGGAAAGAGGATGACAGCGTGGTGCTGGGTCAGGTTCCGTTCGACGAGCGCGAGATGCTGTGCGAGGCCGATCCAGAGACGTTTCATTTCACCGACCATTACAAGAACTACCCTTATGTCCTCGCGCGGCTGAAAGCGCTCGATGTGAAGACGCTGCGCGGGTACCTGACACGGCAATGGCGCTACAACGCGCCAAAGAAATGGCTGAAGGCGTTCGACGCCGGCGAGACGCTTCCACCTGTTCCCAAGAAGACGCCGAAACCCCGGGCAAGGAAAACGAGATGAGATCTCTGCTGGTTCTGATCCTGCTCGCAGCCCTTGGGGCGGGCGGGTTTCTCTCGAAGCCGAACCTCGACGCCCATCGCGCCAATGCCGACAAGGTCCTCGCCGAGCAGCGGAAGGCGGCGGGCGGCGACAGCATCGGCGATCTCATCGGCGCGGTGATCGGCGGGGAGCGGACCGACGATTTCGAGGACTTGATCGTCGCGACGAAATACACGGCCAAGCAGGGCGACAAGACGCTGATCGAATGCTGGGGCGTGTTCTCGCAGTTCTTCTGCTCGACGCCGGAAGCGAAGTCGTGAGGTCGCTGAGGCTGATGGTGAGTGGGGACATTGGCGACTCGGAAGTAGGCAGTAGGCAGTAGGTTTCGGGCGTGCGCTCGCGATCTCGCTGGCGGCGCCGGCGAGGCGGAGCGGCTGGGCTGAGGGCTGTCAGCTGGTGTCGAGGCGCCAGAGTTCGGCGTGAGACAGCCTGGCCATCTCCTCGACCTCGCGGCAGCGGTAGACCGGCCTGGCGCGCCGGGGCCAGGCGAGTTCGGGCGGGGGTTGGCCGACGATGTCGGCCATGAGATTTCGGCATCGCCTGAAGAACCGGGCCACGCGTGCAACAGCGCGATCCTTGTTGTCCATGATGCCGGCGAGGGCAAAGACCCGGGCGGCGAGGTGCGGGGCCGGAATGACCCGCCTCCATTCCTCTTCGATGCGCCGCCAGTCGAACGGGTCGGAGCGCGAGGCAAGGTAGTTGGGCTTGTCCTGCGCCAGGACCGGCTCGGACCTGGGACGAGCGGACCCTGCCTGCCGGTGTTGGGCCGGCCGGTGTGGCGAGAGGCCCAGAAGGCTTGCCTCGTAGTCCTCCTCTCGATCGAGGCCATAGCCGGGATCGAAGCGCGAGATGCGGCCGCGGCGGTCGAGCGGGTTGATGCGGCGGCGATCGGGGGCGTGGCGCATTCGCTGGGGGCGCGGGCCGATCGAGAGCAGCGGATCGGCGGGGAAGGGGATGTGCCAGCGCTCCGGCAGACCGGCTTTGGTTGTGCTTGCGATTGAGGTGTGCGGCTGAGGCGCGCCCGGCCGGTTGAAGCCGAACATGCGGAAGGAGGGGCGGCGCTTGTGGGGCGTGCGCGGCTTGTCAGACACAGCCGCCAGCTTTGGCGTTGTCTCGGCCAGGCTCGAGGGATCGAGCTTCAGCGCCTCGGCGATGATGAGGCGGCGGACCGCGCCTTCGACGCCCCAAAGCCAGTTGCAGAGCTTCACGCCAAGGCTGCGGGTGAGGCCGACGGCTATCAGCTCTTGTCCGTCGCCGAAGACCGAGAGGATCGCGCCGAACCAGAAGCGCACGTCTTTCCAGAGACCGTCGCCCCAGAGACCGTCGCCATGGGGCGTGGCGGCCTCTTCAGCATCGTCCTGGTTGTCGCTCTCGTTCGTCATGGCCGCGAGTATGCGGCCGGGTCAGGAGGTGTGGGATAACTTTTCCGGCGCTGCGGACAGCGGCAGGACGCTGGGCGACTGGACAGGCGTTTCGGGCGCGCCTGACCCCGGATGACGCGTGGCAAGGCTGCGGAATGGTTCAGCCTAGGTCGCGGGTGTCGCGGCCGGGGTTTGGGCGAGCGCCTCGTCGATCATCTGGATGCCATCCCTGATGTAGGGCGAGAGCCTGCAGGCGCCCTTGCAGGCGTCGCTCATCTTCACGAGGTCGGCGCGCTGGGCGTTGGCGCCGGCGATGTCGCCGAGCTTGGCGTAGGTGACGCCGAGGCGGCTTTTCGGATCGGGGTGCTTTGGTTTTTTCGTGACGGCGATCTCGAGATGCTTCTTCGCGTCCTCCCACTCGCCGAGGTTCATCTTGGTGACGCCCATGTAGAAATTGGCGTCGGCGTTGCTCTGTTTGTACCGCAGGACGTTGGCGAAGACCTTTTCGGCCACCTTGAGTTCATTGGCCTTCAGGGCGGAGACGCCATACCGCATGCCGCCCTTATAGTTGTCCGGGACGTTCGCGCCCCAGCTGTCGCCGCGCCACACCGGCTGAGCCGGCCCGGAGTCCGGCACCGGCGCGTAGGAGGACGCTGGGGGCCCCACGGGCATGACGCCAGGAGCCTCCTGCGCAGTGGCGGCGGAAGCGAGCGCTGCGCCAGCCGCCAGCAGGATCGAAAGCGTGACAATCCTCATGTGTTTTCCCCTCAAACTTGCAGAGTGATCCTACACTGCCGGAGACGTTTCGTCGTTGGTAACGCGCGCGGAACGGTTCGGCCCTGGGCGCAGATTTCTGCCCGCAATTCCGGCAATCCCGCGCCTGTCGCTGGAGATGGCGATCACGTGCGAGTGAGCGGAACGTATCGCGCCCTCCGGCCTCCAGCCCAACGCGCCTACGGCGGCGAAAACGAAAAGGCCGGCTGCAAGCAGCCGGCCTTCGTGTTCCGCGGACAGCGCGAGCTGTCCGAAAACCTGAGCGTCTTACGAAGCTTTGAGGTTCGTCGCCGACATCTTGCCGGAGCGCTTGTCTTTGGTTTCTTCGAACGTGACCTTTTGGCCTTCGTTGAGGCTGCGGAGGCCAGCGGCTTCGACGGCGCTCACGTGTACGAACACGTCATTGCCGCCATTGTCCGGCTGGATGAAGCCGTAGCCTTTGGTGCTGTTGAACCACTTCACGGTTCCGGTGGGCATGTGATCTTCCTTGTAATGTAACGACGTCCGCGCGAGCGCTGTCCGCCAAAAAAGCATCGAAGTGTTGGTGGATGTCGTCAGCGTGCGCCCGGGAAGGGCAGAGCCAAGTCGTCGGCCGAAACTCGATTTGGGCCCATTACCACAGTGGCGGGGCGGCGGGAATAGGGCTCCTGCCAACGCTTTGAATCTGCTAGGCTAGGCGCCATATCTTCCGGGATTTGACGTCGTGGAGAGCTTCAGGTGATCGAGGAACGCATTCCGGGCATGTCGGACAAGGAACTCGAGAACCTGCATCTCAACGCGGTTCGCCTGTCCAAGTCGGGGGCGCCCAAGCAGCAGGCCGAAGCAGAACGCCTCCTTCCGATCATCGGCGCGGCGATGGACGGGCGCCGTACGGCGCGCGCCGCCGAACTCGTCGAGAAGAAGCGCGCGATGGCCGAAGAGCGGACGAAAAAGACCGCAGCGCGCAAGGCCCAGCGCGCCAAGCCGTCAGCGACGGCCGGCTAGAGTCTCGGACACGATCGGCTTTGTGACCTTGGTGGGACCCTGGTGCGCTTAGTGTTTAAACGCCAAGACACGAAGCGTGCACAAAGCTCACCAAGATGATTCCGAATTCGCGCGTCCCGCGCTAAGACATCAGCCGCATTCAGAACGGAATGCCGGAGCGAAAGCGCAGATGGCCCACGATCATGATCATGAG
>Ga0210377_10002090_pt1 | contig 17731 bp, 18 predicted proteins | sample PLM4_65_b1redo_FD_155480 | JGI IMG/M metagenome (GOLD analysis project Ga0210377, IMG submission 155480) | Groundwater sediment microbial communities from an aquifer in East River, Colorado, USA - PLM4_65_b1 redo | ecosystem: Environmental > Terrestrial > Soil > Riparian zone | place: USA: East...
GCCAAGCTCCGCCCTGATCTCCGCAAGCGTTTCCACTGGAGGGCTTTCACTCGTTTCAGAATGGGCGGATTTAACCCCATCCACGGCAAACGGCAATGCATCCACGCCGCTATCCCGCAACTCTTCCAGATAAACCCGCAACGATTCGATGAGTTCACCAGTCTCGCTATTCATGGGCAAACCCCTTTACTTTTCCATAGGAAGTGACTATCCTGATCATGTATGATTTATCTCTTGATGCTTCCGGCAGCACTGCTGCTCATTATATGCATGCCCCATGAGGCCCTTGCCTGGGGCCCTGGAATCCACCTGCAACTGGGGTCGGCGGTGCTGAACAATCTGCAGATGCTAAAGCCTGCGCTGGCCGCGGTTCTCGCCGAATTCCCCAATGACTTTCTCTATGGCTGCATTGCCGCCGACATAACCGTCGGAAAGAAATTCACCCACTATCTGCTTCATTGCCATCGCTGGCGGGTCGGGCTGAAGGTTCTTGAAGCAGCCGCCACGCCATCGCACCGGGCCTGCGCGTATGGCTATCTCTCTCATCTTGCGGCGGATGCGGTGGCCCACAACTATTTCGTTCCCTACAAGATCATGCTCGGCTTCTCCACTCTCACCATGAAGCACGCCTACTGGGAGATGCGTTTTGAAAGCTATGTGAACAAGGAAATCTGGGAAACCGGCAGGCAGGTTTCGCAGGAAAACTACCATGCCAATGACGTGATGCTGCGAAGGGTATTGTCGGATACTATTTTTTCCTTTGGCACAAACAAGCGGATATTCAATTCAATCCTACTGGTGAGCCGTCTGGAAAAATGGCAGCAGATGATGAAGACTTTCAGCGATTCGTCCCGTTATATCCTCGAAGATAACGACAGGGATGAGTATATGAGCCTTGCCCTAGAGGCTGTATTCGACTCGCTCAACGGGATGGAAGATTCCCGTTTCTTCCAGGCGGACCCCACCGGCGAACGTGCCCTTATGTCTGCCGAAATGGTGCGGAAGAACCTGAGGCTCCTTTACCGGAGCGGCAAGATAGACAAGGCCCAGGCAATGGAGCAGCTGGTGGAGTTGAAAGGAAACCTCCGCGAGGCGATCTGCGAGCCGGAACAGCTTGCGCAGATACTTTCCGTGGAATAATAAAACCAGCGGCTAGCGGTTAGTGACTAGCGGCTAGTTCTCATCCCTGCCACCCTGTCGAGAATGACATCGGCCAGTTCTTTCTTTCCCATGATGGGGAGTTCCTCCACCCGACCACCCCTGAAGATGAGCTTGACGATGTTGGTATCGACATCAAACCCTGCTCCTGCCTTACTGACATCATTGGCCACCAACATGTCCAGGTTTTTCTCCCTGAGCTTTTTGCGGGCGTTTTTCAGGAGATCGTCTGTCTCCGCGGCAAAGCCGACCAGGAGAAACTTACCCTTGGACTTTCCCAGTTCATCCAGGATATCCGGGTTTCTCACCAATTCCAGGGAGTCGGGCTTCGGGCTTTTCTTGATCTTGAAATCGGCCCGGATAGCGGGACGATAATCTGCTACAGCGGCCGCCTTTATTATGATGGTGCTCTGCCGGGCCCGCCCAATCACCTCTTCCCGCATCTCGCGCGCGGAAACCACCGGCACTACAGCCACGCCATGGGGTTCTGGCAACGATGACGGCCCTGTTACCAGGGTGACTTCGGCGCCGCGACGCCTGGCGGCGCTGGCTATGGCATAACCCATCTTTCCGGAGGAGTGGTTGCTGATGAAACGGACCGGATCGATCTCCTCCCTGGTCGGACCTGCAGTAACCAGGACCCTTTCACCGGCAAGGTCTTTTAAAGCAAGTGCGGCCCGCGCCTCCTCGAAGATAATCTCCGGCTCCTGAAGTTTCCCCTCCCCTTCCCAGCCGCACGCCAGCAACCCTTTGACAGGCTCGACAAAAAGCGCTCCTCTCGTTTTGAGCTTCGACTCATTCTCCTGGTACGCAGGGTTCCTGTACATGTTGACATTCATGGCCGGGGCGATCAGAATCGGCGCCTTGGTGGCCATGACCGTGGTGGTGAGCATGTCATCGGCGATTCCGTTCGCCAGTTTGCCGATAATGTTTGCGGTGGCCGGCGCGATGATGACCAGGTCGGCCCGGTCGGCAAGGGAAATATGGCCGATCTCCCGCTCAGATAAGAGATTGAAGATCGATGTTGAGACCGGGTTCATGGAAAGCGTCTGGAAGGTAAGGGGCGTTACGAATTCCATTGCGCTGACGGTCATGATGACATTGACATTTGCGCCCGCCTTTGTCAGCAGGCGCAAAAGCTCCACCGCCTTGTATGCTGCAATGCCGCCGGATACGCCGAGAACTATATTTTTCCCCTTCAACATGTTGCCTCCCGGATCAGATCTGAAAATCTCAAATCAGAAAAAATCCAACAATAAATTCCAAAATTGGATTCAATTGAGATATGGCGATTGGTATCAGGAATTTAAATAAACGGGTTATTCCGCTTTTCATGCCCTATGGTCGTTGACGGGCCATGACCGGGATAGACACGTGTGGTTTCAGGAAGCGTCAGCAGCTTGGTCCTGATCGACTCGATCAATAACTTATGCGACCCACCTGGGAAATCTGTCCTCCCCACCCCCTCGGCAAAGAGGGTATCACCGGATATTACCAGCCCCTCGGCGGCTATATAAAGGCAACAGCCGCCAGGGGTATGTCCCGGTGTGTGAAGCACACTCATCTGATATTTGCCGAACAAAATTATCATTCCGTCTACCAGCAGCCGGTCCGGGTCCGGTGAATTCTCCGCTGTGACTCCATACTTGACGGCAACGTTCGAGGCCATGGAGAGAAATCGAACATCCTCTGCGTGGATCAAGAACTCCGCGTCGGTATGCTCCAGCACCTTACCGTTCCCCCCGACATGATCGAAATGGCCGTGGGTGTTGATGACGTGGGTGATCCGCAAACCGAGTCTGTCAACAGCCGCTATGATCTTTTCGGGGTCCCCCCCGGGATCGACCACCACCCCTTCTTTGGTCTCTTCGCAGCCAAGAATGAAGCAGTTGGCTTTCAGCGAGCCGACTGCCAGGATTTCAAAAATCATATTGACCTCGTAATTTATTTGGGAAAGGGCAAATGATCAAGGGCAAAAAGGGAACGAGCCTTTCATTAGCCTTTAACCTTTCGCCTTCAGCCTTCAGTCTCCATACCTTTGCCCGCCGTCAAAACAGGTCCAGGTTTTTCTCCTTCAGTTCCTTGAAGGGGTTATTGTGAAATTCCTTGCGCCCTTTCTCCTCACTCTCCGGCAATGATCGGGCCGGCGCCGCTTTCTCCTGCGGAGGGGGCATTACAGGGATTGCTTCACTCTCGCAACATGGGAAATCCCCTTTATAGAAATACCGGTCATACAGCCTGTGGTAAGTGCTCCAGCGGGAGTGGTTCTCCGGCTCCTTTTCAACATGGGTCCTGATGCCGTTGATCTTGGAATCGAGGTCGTCCAGATAGTTCAGTATTGTCGCCTCCAGGGTCATGGGAAGCTTGGGCGAGCCGAACTCGTACTGACCATGATGTGAAAGGAGCATATGCTGCAAAAGCATTGCGAGCTCACGGGGAAAATCCGTCAGTCCCGCGATCTTGTCCCGCACCATCTCCACACCGATGGTTATGTGTCCCAGCAATTTACCCTCATCAGTGTAATCAAAGGAACGGATATAGGCCATCTCCCGCACTTTCCCCACATCGTGCAGAAGCGCACCTGCAATCAGCAGGTCCCTGTTGAGTCCTTCGTACAGGGGGACGATCCGGTCAACAAGCTTGGCGACCGCAAGGGAGTGCTCTATGAGGCCGCCCAGATAGACATGGTGCATTCCTTTTGCGGCCGGTGCGGACCGATACACCGCAAGAAACGAGGGGTCATCGAAAAATGCTCCCAAAAGCCTCTTCAGGTTCATGTCACCCAACGAGTTGATAAGCTCCGCCAGCTCACCTTCCATTTCACTCATATCGCGCGCGGTTTCGGGAAGAAAATCGGCCAGCGACGCCTCTTCCTCGGGGACTTTCCTGAGTTCGGCGATAACAAGTTGCATTTTGCCCAGATATACCGAGGCTTTGGAGCGCACTGCAATAAAATCGTCCTTGTCAAAGATCGCCGACAGCAGATCCACATTGTCCCATACCTTCGCCTCCACCTCGCCGCTCTTGTCCATCAGGCGCAGGGTCAGGTAGGGCTTGCCGTTTTTGGCCATGGCCGTGATCTTTTCCTTGACAAGAAAAACCGAATCCACCTGGGCACGGTCCTTTATCTCTTTAACAAATATTTTCCCCAAATTACGCTCCTTTTTTTGGAAATATCAAGGGACCATGCCGCAGAAGCATGGGAAACATTAACCCAGAAAGCCGGCAACGGCGTCCGCAGCCCGAATTCCATCCAGGGCGGAACTCATGATCCCGCCTGCATAACCGGCCCCCTCACCGACCGGATAGAGGCCTTGCAGGGTAGAAGACTGGAGGTCGTCCCCTCTGACAATACGAACCGGCGCAGAGGTCCTGGTCTCGACACCTGTCAGGGTCGCCTCGGCTGTAATAAAGCCGCGCATTTTCCGTTCAAAACTGCGAATCCCTTCTTTCAGGGTCTCCGTCACAAAGCCGGGAAGTAGAAGCGAGAGATCCGCTTCAACCACGCCCGGCCGGTAGGTGGATGCAACCCCATGGCTTCCCTTTTCCCCCATAAATGACATGAGGTTCTGGGCAGGCGCCCGGTAATCGCCCCCACCGGCCACGAAAGCCGCTCTTTCCAGGCTCCTCTGGAACTCGACTCCGGCCAGAGGCGAATCGCCGGGGAAGTCGTCTTTCCCCACGGTAACCACAAGGGCGCTGTTGGCGCAGGAGGAATCACGCAGATAGTCACTCATTCCGTTGGTCACCACTCCCCCTTCTTCCGAAGCCGCGGCCACGACAACGCCTCCGGGACACATACAGAAGGAATATGCTGAGCGCCCTGTCAGGCTGTTGTTCCAGGCAAGCGCATAATCAGCGGGTGGAAGCTGCGGGTGGTTGGGAAATCCGAACTGAATCCGGTTGATCAACTCCTGGGGATGCTCAACCCGGAGGCCAACCGCGAAGGGCTTCCGTTCCACCCTGACGCCGCGACGCTCCAGCATTGCATAGGTGTCGCGGGCGCTGTTCCCCGGAGCAAGCAGCAAGATGTCGCACAACTCCTCAGTCCGGTCATTAATTACAACAGAGTGGATACGTTCGCCTCTGGATACGATGTCGGTAAGTTTCTCCCGGAACCGTATGTCCACTCCGTTAGACAGAAGATACCGGCGGATATTGATGATTACGCTGCGCAGCCTGTCGGTCCCGACATGGGGTTTGGCAAGATTGAGGATTTCCCCGGGAGCCCCGAAAGCAACAAGTTTTTCCAGGACATAAGCGCTGTTTTCGTCCCGTATCCGTGTTGTCAGCTTTCCATCGGAAAAGGTCCCTGCCCCACCCTCGCCGAACTGGACGTTGCTTTCCGGATTGAGCAAACCTTCGCGCCAGAATGAGGCTATCTCCTTTACCCTTTCCTCAACCCTCCCGCCCCGTTCCAGCACAATGGGGGCAAGACCGTATTCCACAAGTCGAAGCGCCGCGAATATACCGGCCGGCCCATTGCCGACGATTATTATCCGTTTTCCTACGGCAATTTTGCGAAACTGGCGCGTTTCCCCGGCAGGGACAATTTCAAGATCCCGGTCCAGATGGTGTTGCCGCCAGAAACTCGTTTCATCGGACAGGGTGAATTCTATTGTATATATAAATTTAATGTGCGGTTTCTTACGGGCATCGATCCCCTTGCGCCTCACAAAAATACTTGTCAGTTCATCCGGCGCGAGGGAATATCTTTCCATTATCCTGGCCGCCAGCAGATCTTCACCTTCTCCCGGATTTAGCACGATGTTTCTCAGCAGGAATGGCATGGAGCGTCGTTAACCGTCAATCCGCGGATGGTCATTGAGAGGATTGTCATTATATTAACCTTGCGAATGGCATAATGGAGTGGGTGTCATAATACCGAAATGCGCTTTAAAAGAAAAGGGTAAACCTCTATGGGGAAGTAATAGGAATACAGATACGGAAGGTTGTCCCGTTCTCGTCGCTCTTTTCGACCTCAATCTTGCCGAAGTAGTTTTTAACTATGCGTAGGACAACGGAGAGTCCCATCCCTATGCCACAACTCTTGGTGGTGAAAAAAGGATCGAAAATATTGGTGATGTTTTCACTGGGGATACCTTTGCCGGAGTCGGAAACCCTGATCGTCATTCTGCTTTCATCATGGTCCAGATGCACCTTCAGCGTCCCGTGGGACGGCATTTCATGGATGGCGTTGATAAACAGGTTTGTAAAAACCTGTTCAATCTCAAGAGGGTCTGCCTGAATGGGAGGAGGAACCCTCTGGAAATCTCGAACCACCTTTATGTTTTGATGTGTTATCTGTGGTATGAAGATATCCAGTGTGGAATCGATTATCCGATCGATCCGCACCTCTCTTATTTCAAACCTGGGTCTTTTTGCGGCATCCAGCAATTTCCGGAGAATACCGTCGATCCGGTCGATTTCCTTGAGGCATTTATCCAGATACTCGATTTTTTCAGGCTCAGCAACACCGCCCTTCATTAACTGGATAAAGAGGGCGATGGAATTCAACGGGTTCCTGATTTCATGGGCCATGCCCGCGGAAAGATAGCCGAGAGTTGCCAGCTTTTCAGACTGCACTATCTCCGCATGCGCTTTTTGCAGCGCTTCGGTCTTTTCCTCTACTCTCGACTCAAGCTCTCTGTTCCAGGCGGCAATCTCGGCCAAAAGCATCTCCCTTTCCCGAAGAAGCTCTCGATTATTGATCTCCACACCTCTGATCTTCAGGACGTTCTCAATCCTCTCGACCAGGTCCTGGTTGTTGAAGGGTTTCAGAATATAATCGGAGGCCCCTGCTTTCATCAGATCTACAGCAATTTCTTCGCTCCCTTTCCCTGTAAACATTATGACATACGTGTCCGGATACCGCTGCTTTATCTCTTTCAAGGCGGTAAGACCATCCATGCCAGGCATCATATAGTCCAGCATAACAAGTTCAGGGCGGAGTTTTTCGACTAATTTGAGGCCGGAACCGGCATCAGCAGCAGAGAAGACATTGTATCCGCGGTTTTTGAGAATGATGGTGGTAAGATCGAGGATGATTTGCTCATCGTCGATGATGAGTACGGTGGCCTTATGCCCGGGGTCATTTGACATCTTCATCCCTGTACAAGGTGCTATAAATGACGGGCGCCAAAAATAGCGCCGGTTGGGATAAATACCATTATGCGTTCGGCTTTGCCTGGCTCACGCTGTAAGGGAATAAAGAAGGGGAAATCAAAATCAACCCCTTGATTTTTGAATGGTTCAAGAAGTGGAAGTCCCTTGTTCAGGCGAGACGGACGGTCAACACCGGGCATTTGGCGTTTCGCACCACCCTTTCGGCGTTGCTTCCGAAGAGCAGATGGTCGATACCCTTGCGCCCTTGGGTACCCATTACGATCAGAGAAACGTTTTCCTCTACGGCCTTCCTGAGAATCTCCTGATACGGTATTCCCGCAACAACAACAGTTTCGTAATTGCCGTAATCGGTGATCATTTTGGCGCAGAATTTTTCCATCATCCTTTCAGCGCCCTCTTTGATCTCTTTTTCCAGATTCTCGAAGGAAATATGCGGGACATAGAATCCGCTCAGATCAACGGGTTCCTGAATAACGTGGATTATGAAAAGGCGGCCGTTGAAATTTCTGGCCATGGAAAGGGCATAATCAAACGCGTGTTCCGAGTCTTCCGAGAAATCAAGCGCGAACAAGATCTTGTCGAATTTTTCCATGACGACTCCTTTTGCCTAACTGACTGCAACTACATTTCAATGGCTCGTTTCTTTGAATATCTTCTTCAGGATCGATTTCAGTTCATCTATTTTTACCGGCTTGTTGATATATTCGAAGGCGCCCAGGTTCATCGCTTCGATATAGGATTCCACCCCGCCATAGGCTGTAATCATGATGACATTGCTTTTGGGGAAGCTTTTGTTGAGCTCCTTGAGAAAGGTTATCCCGTTCATCTCAGGCATGTTTATATCACTGATGATGAGGTTCACATCCTGTTGACGCAGATAACTCAATGCCTCGAATCCATTCGACACACAATCGACGAGAAACCCTTCATTGGATAGAAGTCTTGAAAGACCTATACGGGCGTTTTCCTCATCATCAACAAGCAGAATTCTTTTCTGTGACTGTTTTCCCACGTCCGGCCCCGATCTCCGTTAATACTGCTCTTCAATGTAACATAGAGCAGCTGTTTGTCAAGGCGCCATCTGGCGGCCATTAACTTACTGCCGGCCAAGTTTCCCGGACGCGAACTTCTGCCTGAGTTTTATGGCTGTGAGAAGGAGATTGGCGATGATCGAGACAAAATAAATTTCATCGTCCGGAAAAGTCTTCATGGACGTGGAATTGAGATTGATAACGCCATACACGTCTTTCCTGTCGGTTATGGGGAAAGAAAGCATGGAGTTGTATTTTTCCTCGTGCAGATCGGGGAAATGCTTGTAGCGAGGGTCTTGAGACGCCCGACTAAGAGAAATATGCTGTTTATCACGGGCCACTGTTCCGGTAATCCCTTCACCGATCTTTATTCTGATCTTGCCGACGGAAGAGCGGTCGAAACCGTGCGTGGCGGCTAGTACCAGTTCTTCTCCCTCCATCAGATAAATCGAACAGACGCTGACATGCAACTGGCCGGCCATTTTTTCGGCCATCTGCTGAAGGACCTGGGGCATTTCAAAATCCGATGAAACCAGCATGCTTATCTCTTCCAGCGAGATAATCTCCAGGTGCTCACGGTTCGCCTTCTGCATGGTAAGGACCATCTTCCCCTTTTCACTCTCCAGAAAAGGGGTAAAGCTTGCTTTATGGTAAAACGGATTGACCGTTCTGGACTTCTCCATTAATGTTCGAAAATCGGAAAAACCGCAACCGCAGGTCATCTTCACCCGATTGCTGTCAATCCGCTCGCTCTTCATCACTCTTCCACATTTGCGACAGCGTGTAACCAATTGCATACGAAACTCCTCACCGGGGTTATGGTTGGGGACGTTATGCCCCTTTGCCCTTAAGCACCACATGGGCGGTCTGCCCCTGTTCGCCGAACGGTTTGAGGGGCCTGCCGTTCAATTCGGCCTCGACTCCGCCCGCATTCCCCAGGTCTAATGCGAAAATCTTTTCCCCTTTCCATTCGATCAGATCACCCGCTTTCAGATCGTACTGCTGTGAAACAGTTTCATCTATGGTAATGTTGAGCCAGCAATCCCGGTTTACCTTCAACCTGAGAATTATCCCCGTTTGCTGTACTCCATCGCCGGAAGAGAGTTCCTCATTTTCCCGGGTATCGGACAAAGGGCCTGATGTAACGCCTCGTTGCGCGGCAGAAGAGCGAGCAGGCAGCACCGGTACAGGAAGAGCCGCCACCATAGGCTTATCAGCGGCGGCAGTCGGCACCTCTTTCGGTTTTTCATCTTTGTCGGCGATAAAATAGGAAACGACAGCGATCAAGCTGAGCAGGCAGAGCGGTATCAGCCAACCGACGGTGCGCGGGGTTGTTGCTTTATGCTCCGGCAGCGGTCCTGCATCGCTGATATCGTGTGATGGATGTATCTGGGGTGTGGACAGGGATTTGTCGTACAATGCAACTATTTCATCGCCGGACAAACCCAGGAAACCGGCGTATACCCTTAAGAAACCCTTGACGTATGCGGAACTGGGGAGCTTGTCGAACATCTCCCCTTCAATGGCGATCAGATAGTTTTTGCCAATGCGCGTGACCCTGGCTGCTTCCTCAAGCTGAATGCCCAGAGACTCACGAGTCTCACGCAATTGTGAACCGACCGTTTGCACGTGTCTCACTTCCAACCGTTTTGAGTTAAACCACCCTCACTTCAGTACGTCAAGATATTCTTTGGAAAGCTGTCCGACTTCAGAATCCGGCGCCAGACGCATGACTTCCTTGAAAGCCGTCTGTGCCGCGCGGTTATTATTTATTTTAATATACACCAGGCCGAGATTGTAATAAGCGGTGACATACTCTGCGTTTAACTCAAGTGCCTTTTTATATTCATCAATGGCGAGATCATATTTATCCAGTGCAAAATAGATCTTTCCCAGATTCAATCTCCCTCGCGGGTCCCTCGGGAATTCAGCCACTACAGCGCGCATCAGCGAGAGCGCTTTCGGATAATCCCCCTTTCCGAAATAGGCCAGCCCAAGGTTGATACCGGCAACCGACTGGTTCTGATAAAAAATGTCTTCGGTTACCAGCTTGAATTGACGGATGGCGTCGTCCCATCGCTGCATTTCCAGGTAATTGACCCCCAGGTTGTTCCTGGCATCGGAATAGGCCGGCTTCAGGTTCAGTGCCCTGAGGTATTTCTGTTCGGCTATGTCGAATTTCTTCTTGTTATAGTAAGCCATTCCCAGATAATTGTAGAGCTCCGGGTTTTCCGAGTCATACTTTTCCGCTTCAGTCAGCTCGGTCAGCGCGGCCTCCATATTGTTTTCACTGAAGTGCGAAACTCCCATCTGATAGTGATATGAACCCTCTTTTCTGGCGGATTCGTTGAACGCGCAGGCTGAACTGCAGAGGAAACCCGCCAGGAGCGGAATCAGCAGGAAGTGCCGCATATTGACCCCCTTCATCTGAGAACCACAGATTTAAACCGCCAGTCATAAAAGATCGTCATACGTCATTCACCAGTTGAAAAGCAGCCAGGATAAAGGCATTAACAACAATTCAGATTAAAAGCTAGCAGATTTACTCGGCTTTGTCAACGCCGGCCCATTTCCACTGCCTTATGGATAGCTGCGGTTCAGGGAATCCCTATAAAATGTGTCATGGATTTGAGCTCGCGATAGCGTTCTTCTATTTCCTTATAGTTGAGCCGTTTGAGCCGGTTGAGACTGAAATCCTCCACATTGAAAGACGCCATCACACTGCCGAAGATGATTGCCTGCCGGATCCCCTTTTCTGAAGCATCGCCGGTATTGGCCAGATAACCCATGAACCCCCCTGCAAATGTATCACCCGCACCGGTAGGGTCAAAGACCTCCTCCAGAGGATAGGCGGGTGCGGCGAAGATTGAAGAGCCGCTGAACATCAGCACTCCGTATTCCCCTCGCTTGATAATCAATGTCTTTGCCCCCATGGCGAGGATCTTTCTGGCCGCCTTGACCAGGTTCGCCTCACCGGAAAGCTGTCGCGCCTCTCCTTCGTTTATGATGAAAATGTCCACCCTTTCCAGAACCTTTTCCAACGCATTCCGCTTGGAGGATATCCAGAAATTCATCGTATCGCAGGCTACTATCCTGGGGGTTGTCACCTGGTTCAGCACTTCCATCTGCAACTCAGGGTCTATATTGGCCAGGAACAGATAGTCGGCGGAGGAATATTCTTCGGGGATCCGCGGCTTGAAGTCGGCAAATACGTTAAGGTGGGTTTCCAGGGTCTGGGCCTCGTTCAGGTCGTAGCCGTACTTCCCTTTCCAGTGGAAGGTCTTGCCGCTTACACGGCTAAGCCCCCGCAGGTCAATATTGCGCGATCCGAGGAAATCTACATGCTCCTGGGGAAAGTCCTCGCCTACTACCGCCACCAGTTGCACGTCGGTAAAGAAGCTGGCCGAGGTTGAAAAATAGGTGGCCGAACCACCCAGAATATTATCCTCCTTGCCGAATGGCGTCTCCACGGAATCAAAGGCAACCGAACCGACGACAAGAATGCTCATAAATCTCTCCTCTCAATTATCAGGTAAAAGTAAAGTTAGAGGTAAAGATTTAAGCATTTTTCTGTACCTCTACCTCTACCTCTACCTCTACCTCTACCTCTACCTTATCTTGTCTATTCGATATATTTGCCGAAGATCAGGGCAAGGTTTTCCCGGGTTTCAACGGGAATGACTCGCCTGTCGCTGATGACGGCATACTTTAGCGCATCGGCGCACGCGCATGAGCGTTGTTCGCCCTTGATCCGTTTCACCGCATGCCTGATGATATTCTTCGCTGTGGCAACATTATTTCTGATGATCGACAGGACCGCCTCTATCGATACATCCTCGTGAGAGTCATGCCAGCAGTCGTAGTCGGTGGAAAGCGCTATGACACCATAACAGATTTCCGCCTCGCGTGCCAGCTTGGCCTCGGTAAGGTTGGTCATGCCGATTATCGAAACGCCGAATGTCCGGTACATGCGGGATTCCGCGCGGGTTGAAAAGGCGGGGCCTTCCATGCATAGATAGGTACCCCCCTTATGCACAGTCGCCCCCTCCGCAACGGCCGCTTCGCGGAGTTCCTCCGACAGCATAGCGCAGACCGGATCGGCAAACTGAACATGACCGGCAACCCCTTCGCCGAAAAAGGTGTCTTTTCTGATTCCCTTGGTGCGGTCGATGAACTGGTCTGGGATGACGATGTGGCCGGGTACAATCTCCTCCTTCATGCTCCCTACCGCTGATACGGAGATTATCCGTTCAACCCCGAGCTTTTTCATCCCGTAAATATTCGCGCGATAATTAATCTCCGAAGGGAGAAAGCGGTGCCCCTTGCCGTGCCTTGGAAGGAACACCAGACGCACCCCCTCAAGCAACCCGGTTATATATTCGTCGGACGGCTTGCCGAAGGGGGTATCCACTACCACATGCTCAATCGCGGTCAGCCCTTCCATTTCGTACAGACCGCTCCCACCTATTACTCCGATAACCTGTTCCATAAATGACCCCCTTTAATCATTAATCCGTTCTCTTTTCCAGCTTGCCCCGCAATTGTCCGCAGGCCGCGGAAATATCGCCCCCCCGGCTGGCGCGGGTGATAACCGTAACATGCTTGTCCAGCAGATAACGGTGAAACCGGTCGATCGTCTCCTGATCGGATTTACTGAGGGAACACCCGTCATATTCATTAAAAGGTATCAGATTGACTTTGGAAGGGATATTGCTGATGAGCCTGACCAGTCTCTTGGCATCTTCAAGAGTGTCATTGATTCCCTTTATCATCACATATTCAAAGGTTATCATCCGCCGGGCCGGCAGCGGATACCTCTTACAGGCATCCAGAAGCTCCCGGAGCGGATACTTCCTGTTGATGGGCATAAGTCGGCTGCGCACCTCGTCGGTGGTAGCATTCAGGGATACCGCCAGGTTCACAGTCACCGCATTTCCCAGCCTGTCAAGCTCCGGAACCAGGCCGGCGGTAGAAACGGTCACCCGGCGGGTGGAAAACTGCATACCGTCGGGAGAGGTTATGATCTGCAGGGCACGGATAACATTATCCAGGTTGGCCAGCGGCTCTCCCATCCCCATCAAGACGATATTCCTTACCTCCGTCTCTCTTTTGACCGCGCATACCTGGTTTACAATCTCTGCCGTGGTAAGGTTGCGCGCCAGCTTGAATGTGCCCGTCAGGCAGAATTCACACGCCATGGCGCACCCCACCTGGCTGGAGATGCAGAGTGTCGAGCGGTCCTCCTCGGGGATCAGCACCGACTCGACAGCGTTGCCGTCCGCCAGGCGGAACAGATACTTCATCGAGCCGTCCCTGGAAATCTCCACCACTTCGGGAACAAGGGAGCTGATTTGGGCGGTGTGCTCCAGTTCGCGACGAAATTCCTTGGAAAGGTTGGACATCTCCTCAAAGGTGGTCGCATCCTTTTGATAGAGCCACTTGAAAATCTGCCTGGCGCGATATCTTTCTTTGCCGCAACCTGCAATGAAGGATTCGAGCTGATCCAGAGTAAGGTTTTTCAGATCTGCATTTTCCATGATGGACATATGAAAAAGCCCTTCCAATGAGAAGGGCCGGTTGGAGGTCTTATCTTATATCAGTTCAAGCTGACTGAAGAAATAGGGTAATTCAAAGGATGCTGACTCGGGTGAATCAGAGCCATGCACGGTATTTTCCTCTATACTTACTCCCATCTCGTTTCTGATGGTGCCTGTGTCAGCCTTGGAAGGGTCGGTCGCACCCATCAGTTCACGCCATCTGACAATTGCGTTTTCCATCTCCAGGGCCAGCACCACAACCGGGCTGCGAGACATGAATGTACAAAGGTTATCAAAGAAAGGACGCTCCCTATGCACATAATAGAAACCCTCCGCTTCCCCCTTGGTAAGCCGGAGTTTCTTCATACCGACAATGCTGAATCCGGTCCCCTCGATTTTTTCCACTATCCTGCCGGTGAGTTTTCTTTCCACGGCGTCAGGTTTGATGATCGCAAATGTTCTCTCCACGCTCTCCTCCACAATTTGTCTTCAGATATTTGAACGACCGTTCCATATATCATCTTGTCGCCGGGTTGTCAACATGGATGTGGACCCAGAAATAAAAATAGCCTACAGAAAGAGTTCTGTAGGCTATTTCGTTCCAGGCACCTGGAAAGGTTTCTGAATTACTTCTTTTCAGCCGGGGCAGCCGGAGCAGGAGCTTCCGGAGCAGCCGGAGCAGCGGTAGACATCTGCTTCTGCTCAGGGGCGGGAGCAGGCTCGGGAGCCGGAGCTTCCTCTTTTTTCTTGCAGCCGGCGGTGATGGCGAAGGCCAGAATCAGACACAGAGCTAAGGAAATCAGTTTTCTCATCGACTTTTCACTCCTTTTCTAGTTGTAGTTACCATTATTGCGCAGGGCGCATGGTTTTTTTCGAAACACAATCCGGGAATATACTAGCTTTCAAATAAATGTCAAGATTTTTTTAACCAATAACTTATACTATTTTTTTATTAAATCATTTCAAATGGATATATAAAGGAGGGAATGATCTATTTTCACTTACTCATTACTTATCGCGGGTTAAAACAAACCTTATCGATATTGGTCATCTCCTCAACGGCATAGCGTTCACCCTCTATTCCTCGTAGTGCATCTCACACCCAATCTCCACCTATCAAAACCTTGTAACGCCTTGCCATGACAACCTCCGAAGCGCGGCATGCACCCGTCGTCAAGAACACTTGACTTATCAAACCTTGTTGTTGCTATAGATCGACCAAATATAGTATATTAATTTTTTATGATCAATATTCTGTCTGGAGCGTTCAGCATGCTGTCATCAAAAGAAAAACAACTTCTCCTGAAAATAGCCAGGGAAGCCATCGTTACTTTTGTCAAGGAAGGCGCCATTGCGCAGCTAAGGGAACTAACCAATGTTAACCTGCTGGTTAAGCAGGGCTGCTTCGTCAGCATAAAAATTAATGGTATGCTGCGGGGATGCATTGGAAATTTCATCTCGGACAAACCACTTTATCAGCTGGTACAGGAAATGGCCATATCCGCGGCCACTCAGGACCCAAGGTTTTATCCGATGAAAAAGAGTGAACTTGAGAGTTTCGACGTGGAAATTTCCGTCCTTTCTCCGTTGAGTAAGATATCATCCATTGAAGAGATCGTAGTAGGGGTGCATGGAATATATCTGGAAAAGAACTTTTCCCGAGGAGTACTCCTTCCCCAAGTGGCTGTTGAATATGGCTGGGATCGAGACGCCTTTCTCAGCCAGACTTGTATCAAAGCAGGTCTGGGCAAGGATGAATGGCAGGAAGGAACCGACATCTACAAATTCAGCGCGCAGATTATCAAAGATAATTGATTGGAGTGCCGAAGCAGGATGGGCTTGATTAGTTAGTGTCCATCCGGAAACTCCGGATGAGACACTACTGGTTTCCAATTCGGAAACGAGGGATTTTTCGTCCTGGCAAGGAAATCAAGGGATTGCGCGGAGGCGTACATCGGTACGCCGCACAAGCAAGCCCGATGATTGACACCGCCAGGGCGGAAAAGAACCGTTTCCGGATGGAAACTAGTTAAACTGTCAGGCGATACAGAGGACTGCAAGCTGAAGGAACCGACAGAAAAACCGCCACTATGGGCAGTTGAGAAGATAAATGCAACAAAAAGGGAGATGGAGACGCCAATCTATCTCCCTTTTTGTTGCAAAGCAAGAGGAATGCACTACACACAACCTGCAAATGTCAGAGTTTCCTTCCCCCCGCAGCCGCCCATGCCTCCAGCATTTCCGTAGAAACCGACTTAGGCCGCTCGATGGCGTAACCAAGTGCGCGGTCCCATATGATATTGGCGCAACAACCGAGCGCACGTCCCACACCAAAGAGAACGGTGTAGAAATCCCATTCCCGGACTCCGTAGTACCATTGGATGACTCCGGACTGCGCATCGACGTTCGGCCAGGGGTTCTTGGTCTTACCATGCTCGGTGAGGACCCCCGGCGCCACCTCGAAAATCATTGCCACAAGTTTAAAGAGCGGATCGTCCCGGAGGCCGGGTGTATTAAGGCAGAATTCCCGTTGCGCCATATAGCGGGGGTCGGTTTTTCGCAGCACCGCATGCCCGTAACCGGGGATGACCTGGCCGGCGTTCAGGGTATCCCAGAGCGCCTTGCCTACGTTTTCCTTGGTCGGTTCAACGTCCTCCCCCAGTTGTTTCTGGAACTTCATGATCCAGGCAAGAACCTCCTGGTTGGCGAGCCCGTGAAGCGGGCCGGCAAGGCCGTTCAGTCCCGCCGAGTAGGCGTAGAAGGCATCAGACAGGGCAGACGCCACAAGATGGGTCGTATGTGCCGAGACATTTCCGGATTCGTGGTCGGAATGAATGATGAAATACATGCGCGATACGTCGTCGTATGGCTGATCAACGCCCATCATATAAGCAAAATTGGCGCCCAGGTCCAGCTCGGGGTTTGGTGAGATTATGTCGCTGTCCTTGTATTTATAGCGGTAAATGAAGGCTGCGATTTCCGGCAGGCGTGCGACCAGGTCGCAACAGTCCTCGTACATCGGTCCCCAGGCATCCATCTTGTTGAATTTCCCTGAGCCGTAAAACCTCGCGAATTTGGAATCCCGCTGCATGGAAAGGACCGCGGTGGAAAGCATTACCATGGGGTGTGTCCCCTTAGGCAAAGCGCGGATCACGTCATAGACATAATAGGGGACATTGGCGCGGGCCTTGAAGTCGTGAAGCACATCTTCAATTTCCACTTCATTGGGGATATCACCTGTAAGGAGGAAATACCAGAAGGCCTCAACGGTTGGATAAGCGGAGCCGGCGGCCTTGGGTAATGCGGCAAAGGTTTCTGTGATGGTTTTGCCGCGGAAACGTATGCCTTCATGGGGGTCCAGATAGGAGATATCGGTAACAAGGCTGCGGATATCACGGGCTCCACCGATACACTGCTCGATTGTGACCTGGTCAATGAGTACCTTGCCGAATTCCCTGACCAGCCTGGCTGTGCGATGGCGGTGCGCCACGATATTTTGGTACAGTTTGTCTTTTAATTTAGACATAGTGCCTCCCCTTTCATCCTGTCAGGTTTTGTGAGCAAATAACCTCTATTCAAAGCTGGAAAGAAACTGGCAATTCAAACCCCCGGATGAACAGAAATTGCCTGCCATATGAGGAGGGTTTTTTGTTACTCCATCCGGCTTTCCGGAGAAAGTCCCTTCCCCACTTACAAACAGAGTTATATCATGGGAGAGATGGTTTGTCCAACCTCTGAGCATATCTATATGACGGAACTGCCGATTTCAGCACCGTCATCAAGCAGCGTTCGCAACTTTTTATAATTACAGGGATTTTATGATTTTTGATGTTTTCGGGTACGACTACAACACAAGGATTCTTTGCATCAGATAATGCG
>Ga0210377_10002091_pt1 | contig 17729 bp, 12 predicted proteins | sample PLM4_65_b1redo_FD_155480 | JGI IMG/M metagenome (GOLD analysis project Ga0210377, IMG submission 155480) | Groundwater sediment microbial communities from an aquifer in East River, Colorado, USA - PLM4_65_b1 redo | ecosystem: Environmental > Terrestrial > Soil > Riparian zone | place: USA: East...
TGCATGTCGTTATTATAGCATGAAATGACTTTTCCTACAGGTTCAACGCGCGGCTGACGCGCCGCATTCTGGCGCGTCGCTGTCGAGCCGCTTGTTGGTTTCTAGAGCAAGTGCTAATCCGCGCTGTAATAACCCACGTCTAATCTGCCAGATTGGAACTTGATTCTGTATGGCTTCTTGAAATCCTTCAGAGTAGCGGTTTTTGTTTTCTTTAATTTGAAAGATTGATTACCCGGAAGGGAGGTCCTTCTTTCACCTCGCAACACAACATCGAAGGTATAAGACTGTGAAGCGGGGCGTTGAACCATGCCTCTCTTCATATCCGGATATTGTTCCGGTTCACTCATGTGAACATCTTTGAGCTTAAGATCAAAATCTGAAGCAGACCAGTTGTTTTTACAATCGCCCCTGATTTCCAGAGTAACAACGCACTGTATCTCACCTGACTTCTCAATTACTTTCCGAGAAACTATTTCCATGCCGTACGTGTCACAATTTGCAGGTGGTACTAATTCGCTTACAGCATTTGCGGCGCCATTACTCAAACCAAAACTTAAAATAAGTAATAGCATGCAAACTATTCTACTAATTCTCGGTCGTATACCGCTTGGGTAGAGTGCTTTCACTTTTATCTTCCTATTCGGTTCTATTGGAACCAACGCCGCCGTGAGGAACGCGGTTCTTAGCGTTTCTCTCGGCGTTGTTAGAAGCGTTGCTCGTATTTGCACGTATCTATGGCTTTCCTGGCTGCTCTAAGTGCTGTACAAGTTCACCGAGGGCAATCCGCATGGCGGTTGCCGCAGTACTAAGTTCAGACTCTGTAAGTTCCACGACGGTTTCAAGGAGTTGTGCGTCTTCCGGTATCATTTTAATATATCGAGCGGTGATGATTCCGCCCGCATGTATGCAAACGTGTCGTTTCTGGAATACCCGACGGAGAGACAACAAGGCTGTCTGAGAAAGTGGGGCGAGCATGTCAACATTTGCATGTTTCTTAAAGAATTTACGAGCTTCAAAGAGCACCTGAAAATCGCCCGTTTCCGATGTTATATTCTTTGCTTTCTTCGAGCAAAAAACCTCGAATGTGGAAACCAAGTCTCCGTAGGCATGGCGAAGCTGTCTCTTCTTGTCGGTCGCATTTTCTATACCGAGCTTGATAATCGCCCAGTTTGCATCGTATATCTGAATGTTCTCACTTTTGCAGCCTGGGCAGTAACCAAATATTCCGTAAACTTGGAATCGCGTTCCGCATTCAGAACATTCGAGTTCTGTGTCGACATCGCGTTCCTTATATGTTGGTATGACAGCGCGTTTTCTTGGCGGTGTTCCGGGTTTGTAAGTGATATTTTGTGAACCGCGGAATGCGTTTTTGAACGCCTTATGAAGTTCGCTGGTAACAATTACTCGCGCCTCCTCAGTAGCCACTCGTCGTATATGTGTAGACTGATCCCCTGTCAGCAATGAAGTTTTTGAGAAGCTCGAACCGCAGTATGGACAGAAAAGGGTATCCTTGTGATCTGAAATTCGGATTTTAAAGTATTGTTTGCAATTTGGTGCGTCGCAAGCACGACCGATAAAGCCCTTGTTATCACCTGGCACAGATACGTTAAATGTATTTTTCATACTACGAGCACCTACGCGGTGAGTGTAATGTTCTAACACGCCGGTCACGCGCCGCCCTTTGGCGCGTCGCTGTGGACCGGCTGGTTATACTTATGTTTAGGTTTTCGAAAAGGCTTCGAATATTGAAATGATTTCCTGAAATGGATTAATTGCCGATTCTTCTGCTTTTTTAATGTACAGACTCTTGAGCCTCCCGCCAGGCATTTTAGCCTCAGTGCAGAACATGTTGAACAATTGTTTACCTGGTATCTCGGTTTTCCATAGATCAGTGTCGTCCTCAATGCTTTTTGTCAATAATTTATATGTCGTTTCAATAAAAGACTTCATCTCTTCGTCTCGAAGTTCACTAATCACTCGCTTTTCTTCAGAAGACCTTCGCTCTTGAAGAAGGGCGTTTAACTCCTCAACTGACATGGAGTGACAACCTTTTGGCATCAAATCAATATTCCCAACTTTATCCCGAAAATGTTTGGAAGCAATAAGAGCAGTAGCATAAGATATCCGCTCACGTGCCAATTCTCTCAATCTATTGCGAATCTGTTTCGGATCCAATAACCAAGAACCTGGCGCTTCCATAGTTTCAAATACTTGCGCAATGATGTTCTCATCTAAGAAATAATTCTCCAAATGATATTTAGATAACACCGCAAATTTACCATTCAGTTCGGACGACAGTGCTTTAATATCCGCATCCGGTGGCACAGCATCACGGTCGGCCAACATATAAAAATCAATTCCCCATACAGATTTTTGTAAAATATCTGACATCACGTTACTAAAATTGCTAATGGAACCCTTACCTGAACTTGGAAGAAGGACAAGATTGCTAAACCGGTTTTTAAGAATGTGGCCGTAGGTTTGTTTGTCGAGACTCGTATTTCTACCTTCTATCAGCACAATCTTCTTGCCAAGGGAAACAATACCTATTGAATGACCTAGGCGATGAAGCGCTTCGTTTGACGTATCATCAGGCTTAACAAGCAAGGCTTGGTTCGAGTCATCATTTTTATCAGGTGTTAAGAATACAACTGAGTCTTCTAGCGATGAGGATATAATATCCGGGGAGTGTGAACAAAAAATAAACTGATTGTGATCGCCAACTGTTCTTAAGGTACTTATGAGTTTATATGACAGTTCGGGATGAAGGTGAAGTTCAGGCTCGTCGAAGAAGACAATGCAATGAGAGGGTTTTCTGAGAATAAAATCAAACGTGATGTTAAGCACTTCGCGTTCACCTGAGCTTAACGACGAGATGTTAAATGTTTGCCCATTTGATGTATAAAATAACTCCTGACTTTTGATGTCCGCCTTCTCCAATTTTTTTGGGCCGAGGAGCTTAAAGAACGCATCCCTAAATGGTTCTAAGGTGTCTTCAAATTCCAAGTTCATTGTTTTATGCCCTTCGCTTCGTAGGCGTACGGCCTGTGCCGCGATGGCATTATGCTGGCTCTGTATTTTTTTGAAAATTGCATGCCTCGTATCTTGCGAACGGTTCTGTAAACCGCCAAAAGCGATATCCCAAGAAACCTTCTCTTCCCAAGGATCTGGAGTATCCCATGTGAATTGATATGGCGTTATTTTTTGAATTGAACGGTTGCTTTCGTAATAAAGGATGCTACTTTTGAAGTTTCTACGGCTTTGATTTTGCTGAAGAGTTTTCTTAAGGAGTTGAGAGTCCGCCGTTGCTTTAGTGTCCAAAGATTGTTTGCCCCATATTGTCTGTTCTTGTTTGTCTGTTGCCTCAATAATAAAATGAATCGAAGGCGGAGAAAAGTTCTTAAAATAGTTTATTAATGCGTTAATAAGTCTCGTTTTTCCTATGCCATTTGGGCCAGCGATCACAATGGTATCTGATAGGTCAGAAACTTCGAAGCGTCTTACTGGCGGCGTGTTAGATGCGCTGATTGATCGAATACGCATATGATATGAACTCCTTCTGGTATAACGCGGCGGTCAGGGGCGCGTAGCGGCCCTCTGGACCGTCCTGGTTGGATTTTTCTTTTCTTCAGAATTTTGGTTTTGCGTAATCCAGGAGCCCATAAATGTGGTCAATCATTTTAAGACTTATATAGCGGATACTAAGATCGTCCGGCTTATGTATGTTGTAATTTTCCTTGTATTTTTCGTAGGCATCCCATGCATCGTTGAATCCTTCCAGAGACGATTTATCCAAGAACGGCTCAAATTGGATTCTGGCTTTATCATGATTATCAAGGACCTCGGGAGTAATAATCTGGTCTATCATCACGGTCTTATCTCGGAAGTTTTTTCTTAGAAGGACAAGAACATCATCGAAGGCATTGCGGAAAGAGGAAGCAGCTTTATTAAATGCGGCAATTTTAGTGGTTTCTATATTTCTGGAAAGGGCAAGTCTATGTTCAATGAGAGTGCGAATTAAGTACCCAAGTGCCCCTCCGAAGAAGAATGTTACAGTATCAGCAATTGTGATCATCGCATACTCCTATGGGGCGGAATCGTAATCAGAGGCCCCCGCCTGCTCTCGCCATGGTCTCCTATTTCTTCGGGCAAGGCCATTTCTCTTTCCAAGCCTTTATTGCGAGAATGGCCCCGGCATCGTTAAGCTCTTGTTGGTGTCCTGCAAGATATGTAAATACAACCAAATCCATCTCCAAAAGTGTGACGTCAGGTGAAAGACAGTATAAAGGCTTCCCTGTTGCAGCTAATGCATTGTGCATTTGCTGCACTCCGTCCAGGAATGATGTACATTGACTCGCAGCTTGTATATCTTCTGCCGTAGGGGTGGAATTCTTACCCGAATAAAGCAATGCAAATGAAGTACATTCATGTAACAAATCTCTCCCTGTAGTTTGGTCGGCAGCATAAAGCGGTGCAGCCGCTAACACAGCGAAGCAAGCAACTGTTGTAATCATTCGTTTCATTTTTATACCTCCTTCCTGTTGACTCCGCACATCTTTTATTTCTCTTTCTACCCGGACAGCGCTGTCATTTCATCAATAACCATGTCCCTAATTCATTGCATCGCTTTGCTTTCGATTTTGTAAGCTGCTCAGCGGCCTCGTCCGTCTGGAGCGTGTGGTTGGAAAATTCAACCAGTTAATCTCTATTCGGAAACCGGTTATTGCTATCATAAACTTCCGCGCTGTCAGTGGGTTATGATATGATAAACTTTTCCAATTCGGTGTCCTTGATTTTTACAGCCTGGATATACCATGCGCGGTCTACAGAGCCCATTTTCCAGAAAATTTGGAAGCGTCTTTTCCAATCCAGACGTACGTTTCTACGTAATATACTCCTCCGGATTTTCCCGCACTTCCTCTTCCGGCGGCGGAGAAAGAAGCCGCTCAAGCTTCTTGTCCCTCCCGGTCCGCTTGGCGAGTTCCCGGGTCGTTGCCTTTTCTTCGTCGGTCATGAGTTCCATGAGGCTCACGATATCTTGATAATCTTTGTATCCTGTTGCCTGTAGTTTCATTGCAACGAGGTAGGGTTTGCTTAATACCGGAAGCGGTATATCTTTGATCTGTTCCGCTTCCTGCATGCCGTCCAGTTCCCATTTGTAACGGGCTATAAGCAGATCGATCCTTAGAAGTTCTTTCTGGGTGTCAATGATCCGAATGAGGTCGTGTTTAAACGGATCGTCAGGAATTTTGCTGCCTTCCATAAGTTGTACTTCGAATCTTTTCGGGATATGTTTTTTCAGGAGTTCGAAGAAATCTTTTGTGCTGGAGGTATCAAGAAGGTCTGAGTAGAGGCAGAAATCAAGGTCGATCGTCGTGCGCTCCACGCCCTGTGCGATCACGGCAAATCCGCCGATAAGAACGATAGTGACTTTACCGGGAAGAGCGCTCGTAATGTCTCGGATTATCTCTAAGGTAGCGCGTATAGATTTCATGCTCTGTGACCTTTTCGCCTTTCGCCTTGAGGGCGACGATCTGCAGGAAGAAGTCGTGCATGGTCTCCATTCTTTCGAGCGGGGAGAGCTTAAGGAACTCTTTTCTTTCTTCCTCTTTCGCTATGTCCATTACCGACTTCTTCATAAAAACAGCGTATCAAAAAAGGGTGGGATTTACAAGGCAATTTTAATCTTCGTGAAAAAGGCATTCGGACGCAATTTTTTTAGATTTATTTTTTAATCTGCGTTCATCTGCGTAATCTGCGGACAACGGGTTGTACCGGGGTTACTTGTTTTTCTCGCACCACTCCCGGGCGTTCTGGAACATCCTGAGCCAGGGGGACGCGTCAAGGGACTTCTTGAGGTCTTCGGGGAGCCAGCCCCACTGCCAGGTGAGGACCGTGCGTTCGGGATGGGGCATCATTGCAAGGTGCCGGCCGTCGGGCGAGCAGAGGCCTGCAATACCGGCGGGAGAACCGTTCGGATTGAAAGGATAGGCTTCGGTGATCTTCGAGTCGTCGTCCACAAAGCGGAGGGGCGCAAGGCCGTGCTCGCACTCGTTGAACATCTGCTTGTCCGGGAAGTAGGCCAGGCCTTCGCCGTGGGCGACCCAGATGCCGAGCACGGAGTTTTCCATGCCATTGAGCATGATCGAAGGGCTCTTCAAGATCTTCACGGTCGAGAAGCGCGATTCGAAGCGGCCTGATTTATTATGAATAAAACGCGGCTGGAACTCGTCGGCGATCCCGCGCCACGGGACCCAACCCAAGAGCGCCATGAGCTGGCACCCGTTGCAAACGCCGAGGCTGAAGGTGTCGGGCCGGTGATAGAATGTCTCGAACTGGTCCCAGACCTTTTTATTGAACCGGATCGACGCGGCCCAGCCCTTGGCCGAGTCAAGCACGTCCGCGTAGCTGAACCCGCCGACGAACACGATGCCGCGGAACCGGTCGAGCGTGATGCGGCCTTCGAGCAGATCGGTGACGGTCACGTCCCAGGGCTCGAAGCCTGCGAGGAAGAAGGCCGAGACCATTTCCCGGTCTCCATTGCTCCCCTCTTCCCGGATGACCGCGACTTTCGGTTTCGAGGTGCTGCAGAAGTAGTCCTCAGCCGTTTGCTTCGGCGTGAAGGGTATGACAAAGGACGGGCCCTTGCGGTCGTAAATGTTCTTGCGCTCTTCACGGATGTTCTCTGGGTTGCGCTGCATCAGGTCGAGGTGATGGCTTGTCTCTTCCCAGATGTCGCGGAGCGTTCTCATATCATCATCGAGAACAGTTAGGAGTTCGGAGACTTCGGCGAGCCCTTCGGCAGTGAGCTCAGGGCCGAACTGCTCAGTCGAGCCGTTCGGAGTTCGGAGTGAAATGACAATACGTTTGTCCGACGTAGTTTTGCCGATCACTTGATAAGGCACGGCAGCGTTGTCGAGAACAGAGAATATCTTTGTCTCTTCCGCGGGGAGATATTCGATAACGAGTCCGAGTTCTTCGGAGAACAGCGAAGCGATCATATCGCTCTGCTTGCCCAGGTCGATTGCGATGCCGCAGTTACCGGCAAAGGCCATTTCGAGCAGGGTCACGGCAAGTCCGCCGTCGGAGCGGTCGTGGCCCGCGAGGACCAGTTCCTCGTCAACCAGTTGCTGCACGGCATTAAAGGTCCTGGTCAAAAGCGCGGGATCGTCGAGATCGGGCGAGGTGTCGCCGACCTGGCCGAAAACCTGCGCGAGCGCGGAGCCGCCGAGACGGTTTCTGTTCCCTGCCAGATCGATATAAAGGAGTTTGCTTTTGCCCGGCGCTTTGAGGTCCGACGTAACGGTCTTGGTAATGTCGGGGCATGTAACGTAGGCGGAGATCACGAGCGTACCCGGCGACTTTACGGTCTCGCTCGTGCCGTCGGGGTTCGTCACCTTAGTGGCCATGGACAGGCTGTCCTTGCCGCCGTCAACGGCCATGCCGAACTCGATCATCACGTCGCGCATGGCAACGGCCGCGTCATAGAGCCGGCTGCCTTCGCCCGGAAGCTTCGGCGCCCACATCCAGTTTGCGGAGCAGCGGATGTCCCCGAGCCCGCTTACTTTCGCCCAGACGATATTGGTGAGCGCTTCGCCCACGCTCATCCGCGCCATGGCAGCGGGGTCGAGCAATTCTTTCACCGGCTGTTCGCCGATCGAGAGCGCGGCGCCGGTCAGGCCGAAATGCGACTGGGCGATCACGGCAACGTCGGAGACCGTGAGCTGGAGCGGGCCCGCGCACTGCTGGCGCGCGATCAGGCCCGTGACCGAGCGGTCCACCTTGTTCGTGAGGAAGCGCTTGGAGCCGACGGACAGGAGTCTCAGCACTCGGTCCAGCGCTTTGCGTACGGTGAGGTCCTTCGGAAGCTCGAGCGGTTTGAGCGCCGGTTTTTTCCGGTCGAGCTTGAAAACCTTCTGCGGCATGTCGCCGAGCACCTTGGCGAGCTCGAGGTTCTCCGGCGTCGAGTTGTCGGTCTCGTCATAGAGCACGATATAGCCGTCGCCGGTCACCGTGCCGATCACTGCCATCGGGACCTTCTCGCGAAGGCAGAGCGAGCGGAACAGGCGTTCGTGTTCCGGTTTCAGAAGAAGCGCGTTCTGCTCCTGATACTCCGCGCCCCAGATCTCGAGCACGGACAGCGTGTTGTCCCCGACTTGGACCTTGCGGACCTCTATTTTAGCGCCCGCGGGGTGCACGATCTCTTTGACCACGTTGCAGTTGCCGCCGGCGCCCTGGTCGTGGATGCTCTGGATGGGGTTCTTCTCCCCCAGCTCCACGCAGGCGCGGATCACGCGGTTCATCTTCTGTTCCATCTCGGCGTCGCCGCGCTGCACGGCGTTGAAGTCGAGCTCGGCTATGTTCTCGCCCTGGATCATGGATGAGGCGGCGCCCCCGCCCATGCCGATGCGGTAGGCGGGGCCGCCGATCTTGACCACGAGCATTCCCTTTTGCGCCCCGGTCTTCTCCGCGTGGCGGCTGTCCATCTGGCCGATGCCGCCGGAAAACATGATGGGCTTGAGCCACTCCCGGCGCTGGCCGTCGGGGAGCCGGAGGCCGAAGGAGCGGGTGAAGCCCTGGACCACGGGCTCGCCGAACTTGTTGCCGTAGTCGGACGCGCCGTTGCTCGCTTCGACCTCGATCGAAAGCGGCAAGGCGAGATTATTCGGATATGAATATGACGCGTCTTCCCAGGGAAGCTCATACCCCGGGACGTGAAGATTGCCCACGCAGTAGGCGGCGGTGCCGGCGACGACGAGGCCCCCGGTGCCGGTCGCCTGCACGTCGCGGATGCGGCCGCCGGTGCCGGTCTCGGCGCCCGGGAAGGGCGCCACGCCCGAAGGAAAGTTGTGCGTCTCCGCCGTCAGGATGATGTGGTATTTTCGTTTTGTTTCTTTGAAGGCCGATGGCTTGCCGACCACTTCGGGAATGATCGTGGTGATGTCGTATCCCGTGATCGCGCTCGAGTTGTCGCTGAAGGCGATCACGCTGTTGTTCTTGTTCGCTTCCCAGGTGGCCTTGACGATCTTCATCAGGGTCTCGGGAATTTCTTTCCCGTCGACGATGAGCCTGCCGCGGAAGAACCAGTGGCGCGAGTGCTCGCTGTTCGATTGCGACAGGTCGAAGCACTCCACGTTCGTGGGATCTCGCTTGATCTCCTTGACAAAGAGGTTCGTATAATAGTCCAGGTCCCAGTCATCGAGCCCCAGCCCCATTTCGCGGTTGATCTTTTCGAGCGCGGCCCTGCCCTCTTGCTGAAGAGGAATGATGCGCACGGGCTCCGGCCTGGTCCCGGTCTCGAAGGTCGCAAGAGGCGCGGGATAGGGGCACTCGGTCATGCGGTCATGAACGAGCGAGAGAAAGGCGGCCCGTTGTTTATCGCTCAACGCGTTGTTACTGTCAAGCTCCAGGCGGTATCTGCGGGAGCGCTCGATCCGGGAGACCTTTTTCAGCCCGCAGGCGTGGCAGACCGACACCGCGTTGGCGGACCAGGCGGTGGTGAAGTTCATGCGGGGACCGACCTCGAGGATCGAATGCGGAATGCGGAATGCGGAATGCGGAATTAAAAAACTGGAAGAAGAAAACTTCTCAGGTTCGAAGGTCTCGGCAAGGAGCCAGCGGAGCAGGCGCGTCTCGTCGGGCGAGAGCGGGCTGGCGGCAATATTGAAACAGAATTCGGTCTCGATCCCGCTGATCGCGGGAGAAACGGTTTTCCGGGCGGTTGCGAGCAGGCCGGCGGTCTGATAGGCGGAGAGCGCCGGTTTGCGAAAAAGATGAAAGAGGACCATTAAAGTCTCGATACGTTCAGAGATTTGTTGTCGCGGAACAATGCGAGTTTTTCAAGACCCAAAAATTTCCGGGTTCGCGGTAACCAGTTGCGTAAACGAAAGGCCCTATCTGTCCGTGAGCGATACGACCTTCTGCTCCGACGCTTTTTTCTCTCCGGCCATCTTGCACTCGCCGTCGAAGGTCACACCCTCTTCGATGATGAGCTTCGGCGTTTTGATGTTGCCCTGAATGTTTCCCGGAGCGAGAATGTGCACCTTCTGGCTTGCGGTGATGTTGCCGATGACCTTGCCGCTCGAGATGATCGTTCCGACGGTGATCTCGCCTTGAAGCGTCGCCCCATCGCCGGCTATCAGCGTGTCCTTGGACACGATCTCTCCTTCGACCTTGCCGTCGACGCGGATGGTGCCTTCGAAACTGAGCACACCCTTGAACTCCGTGCCTTTGCCTAGAAACGCGGTGATCTCCGCCTGTTCCGGTGAACCTGACCCTTTCTTTAACATCTATCGATCCTCCTCAAAAAGAATTCAAATGCTTTTGCCGCGAAGACGCTAAGACGCGAAGGATGCTTGTAAGAAGTAGTTTTTTCTTGGCGTCTTCGTGCCTTTGCGGCGATGACGTTTTTTTTACCCGATCTTTTCCAGTATCCTGTCCAATTCTTCGGCTGAATAATACTCGATCACGATCCTGCCGCCCCTGGATTTTGAAGCTATGCTCACCTTGGTGCCGAGCGCCTTTTTAAGCTTTTCTTCCACTGCCTTCAGCTCGTGGCTCAGCCGGGCCTTTTTATCCTTCGGCGGGTTCTTGAGACGTGAGGCGAGCGCCTCGGCCTCGCGCACCGAGAGTCCCTTCTTCGTGATCATGAGCGCGGCCTGTATCTGGTCGCGGCCGCGTTCGAGCGACAGCAGCGCCTTGGCATGTCCCATGCTGAGGCTGCCGGTAACGAGTTCGTGCTTCACTTCCTTCGGCAGGCTGAGAATGCGAAGAAAGTTCGTTACGGTCGAGCGCTCTTTGCCGACTCGCCTGGCGAGGTCTTCCTGCGTCAGTTTGAACTCGTCCTGGAGCCGCTTGTATGCCTCGGCCGCTTCGAGGGGGTTCAGGTCTTCCCGCTGGATGTTCTCGATCAGGGCCATCTCGAGGAGTTCGCGCTTGGTGACTTCCTTGACGAGCGCGGGAATGGTCTTGAGTCCCGCGAGCCGTGACGCGCGCCAGCGGCGTTCGCCGGCGATCAGCTCGTAGCCGCTGCCTGCCCGGTGCACGATCACGGGCTGGATCACGCCCTGCTCTTTTATCGAGGCAGCGAGCTCCTTCAGTTTATCATCGTCAAAGACCTTCCTCGGCTGGTACTCGTTCGGCACGATCTTGTCGAGCTCGAGCTCATGAATACCGAGGGCCTTCTTCTCTTTGTCGTCGAGCGCGGAGAGGTCGGGGATGAGCGCGCCGAGGCCTTTACCGAGCGCCTGCTTTTGCATTGGTCAGGACCTCCTTTGCAAGCTCCAGGTAGCTCTGGGCGCCCCGGGACCGTATATCGTACAACAGCACCGGCTTGCCGTGGCTCGGCGCCTCGGAGAGCGCAACGTTGCGGTGGATGACGGTCGTAAACACCTTGTTCCCGAAATACTTGCGCACTTCCTGCGACACCTGGTCTGCCAGGTTGTTCCTGCTGTCGTACATGGTGAGGAGCACGCCTTCGATGGCGAGGTCGGGGTTCAGGTCCTGCTTGATGAGTTTGATCGTGTTCATAAGCGCGGTCAATCCTTCGAGCGCATAGTACTCGGTCTGCACCGGGATGAGCACCCCGTCGGCCGCGGTCAGGGCATTGACCGTGAGCAGCCCGAGCGACGGCGGGCAGTCGATAAAGACGTAGTCGTAGTCATTCCTGAAGGCGGCGAGCGCTTTCTTGAGCACCCGCTCGCGGGCGATCATCTGGATGAGCTCGATTTCAACGCCCACGAGGTCGATCCCCGCCGGGACCACGTCGAGCCAGGGGAAATGAGAGGACTTTTTAATCTCCTGGAGCGTGCGCTTGCCGGTGTAGAGGTCATAGGTGCTGCCGGTGATGTCCTTGCGGTCGATCCCCATGCCGCTCGTGGAGTTGCCCTGGGGGTCCGAGTCGATGAGCAGGACCTTTTTTTCGGCAGCGGCGAGCGATGCGGCGATGTTCACGGTGGTCGTGGTCTTGCCTACGCCGCCCTTCTGATTGGCAATTGCTATGACCCTGCCCATGCTTTTCTCATCCCTCCGATACTGCCGGTCCAGAACCGCATTACTTTACCATAGGATAGTCGTAAAAGGAAGAAGAAAAACAAATGCGGAATGCGGAATTCGGAATGCGGAATTAGGAACCGGGAACAGTGCTGAAGACGCTGGTTCTAGAAGATCAATGAAGATAAAAAATACGTTTTTTGGGTGCCACTACTCTTTTTTACGTTTGGGTTTTAATTCCGAATTCCGCATTGGTTCGACGTATGCTCACCATCATGAGCGACAGTCGAATGATCCGAATTCGACATTCGACTGTTCCACGTGGAACATTACCACTGCCCGAGCTCTCCGCCGGCCGGGTTCACGCGGAGGGAGCCCAAGGAGATGTTCCGGACCATCGAAAGATCCCGAAGCGGGGTAATGACCCGTACGGTCAGCTCCTTCAGGTCCAGGTCTCGCAGGATCCCCAGGCCGAGGCAGAGGTTGCGGTCGTCGTTCAGCCCCACGAGCAGATGGTCCAGCTCGGACCGCTTAAGGACCGTCACCTCCCGGACATTATATTGCTCCCTGGCTGTGTACAGCTCGTCACCTGCGTATTCGCCCTCGACCAGAAGGAACAGCCGGTCCGCCGACAGTTCCGCATGGATGACGATCGCCTGGAGAATTTTTGAAAGTTTATTGACGTCCCGAAATCCCAGGCGCTCGCCGGTGCCCAGGCCCGGCCCGTGCACGCCCACGTCGTGGAGCGCGAGCTCCTGAAAGTCGGCGCCCCGGAAGTATTCTTTGAACCGCTGTTCACGCACCGCTCGCCGGGCCTCACCGGTGGAGGCCTTTGCGTCGGGTGATATGGGCAGGCGGTGAATGAGCAGTCCGGCCCGATGCGAGTGCGGGGCGAGGAGATGTTCAACTTCGTTCCCCTCTTGCAGGGCCAGCACGTAATGGGGCGCTATCATGTCGATCTCATGAAACTTGAGCTCCCGCGCCGCGCCGCCCTGTACCAGGCCGCACGTATTGATCAGAATAAGACCGGGGCCCAGTGTCTGCGCAAGGGTAACAAGCTTCTGGATGCCGGAGATAAGCTCAAGGAGGCGGCCGACAGGCGACGTGCTCCCGATAAAGCTGAAGGTCTGGGGATTTCTCCGTTTTAGCAGGTCTGCGGCTTCGGAATAAAGCGTCAGCGATATGACCGCCGGCGGGCCGATGAAAGGCTGGCCCGGGTCGGCGTCGAGCCAGGCCACGTTTCGACCCTGGCGGCAAAACATCCCCGCAAGGTACAGGCAGAAGGTGGTCTTGCCTGAGCCTGGAGCGCCGAGGACCATGACCGGCCCGCCATGGGCCAGGATGTCTTCCGCAGCAGCCCGCCATTCAGGGGGTATTTTAAGTGCGCCGTTCAATATCTACCTTTCTTTTTGACCAAGGTCGATGCATTTTTAAAAAGTCCGGATGGCGTCATTGCGAGCGCAGCGAAGCAATCTCGCTTTTGCAGTTGGATACCCCTGCATTCCGCATTCGATTGTTCCACGTGGAACAGTAGCCCGATAGTTCGTGAAAAATCGCGGCCGAACTTTTCCTGTTTCTCAAGCAGGAGGCTGAAAAACTCTCGAAATGTCATTGCGAGGAGCGATTTTTGCGACACGGCAATCCCGAAGTTATGGATTTATTTAAAATCGAGATTGCTTCGCTGCGCTCGCAATGACGACTAAAAGACTTTTCAGTGACCTGTTGGCATTCCCGCTGGCCTGTTGTGAGGTGAGGTTCCAGGGGCTACCCCGATTTTTTAAAGACCCAGATCGCCCGTTTATAATCGGAATGCGGAAGCGTGAGCTCAATCTTCTTATTCAGAATGACGCCGGTCCGGGTTAACTCCTTCTCTGTGATGCTCTCTTCCGGTCCCCTGCTTAAAACCATCAATCCGCCTGCTTTGAGAAAGGTCGTGCCCGTTGCAAGGGCCAGGTTCATATCCGCAAAGGCCCGGGCCGTTACCACGTCATAGGATCCATGGCGGGCTTCCGGGAGTTCTTCGGTCCTTATATCCAGGACCTCCGCATCGCTCAGCTGCAGCGTTCTGATCGCGTGCCGGAGGAAGGAGGCTTTCTTTTTGACCGACTCTACGAGCGTGACCACGACCCCGGGGTAGGCGATCTTGATCGGGATCGCCGGAAATCCCGCCCCTGATCCCATATCCAGCAGTCTCAACCCCGGCTCGGGGATGAAGCCTTGTATATGGGAAAGGGAATCAAGCACATGCTTGATAACGGTGTCCCGCTCCCCCTTGATGGCCGTGAGATTTATCCTGGTGTTCCATTTTTTAAGTTCGGCCAGGAAGATGAACAGGGAATTCACCTGCTCGACGGTCAAAGCAATACCCAGCTCTTCAGCGCCGGTGATCAATAATTCCCGTGGAGTCACGCCGCACTCTCCTGCACACGAGTCGTTTTCCTGGTTCCCTTCCGCACTCCGCATTCGACATTCCGCATTTACTGCGCTCTTCCCCGCTTCTTTTTTTCGAGCGCCACCGATAAGAGCGAGATAGCGGCTGGGGTAACGCCCGAAATTCTCGTGGCCTGGCCGAGCGATATCGGCCGTACCTGCTTGAGTTTCTGTTTTACCTCTGCGCCGAGGCCGGTCACGGCATCGTAATCCATATCAACGGGGATACTCTTTTGTTCGAGCGACGCGAAGCGGACAACCTGCCGGAGCTGGCGCTCGATGTATCCCTCGTACTTTACCTGGATCTCCACCTGTTCCGCTGCCGCGCTCGTCAACGGTTCCGGCGGCGAGCTTATTCCCGCAATATCTTCGTATCCCAGCTCGGGCCGCTTGAGGAGCTGGTCAAGCGAGGCCTCACCCGAGATCCCCGTGGTCCCGCGTCCGGCGAGCATGCCATTGATCTCCGGCGTTGATCTTATCCAGGTCTTTTTGAGCCTGGAAACTTCTTGGTCAATGGAGTCTTTTTTCTCCAGAAAGAGTTTGTGCAGTTCGTCCGACACCAGGCCGACGTTGTGACCTTTGTCCCGGAGCCGCAAATCGGCGTTGTCCTCCCTGAGGATGAGCCGGTACTCGGCGCGGGAGGTGAACATGCGGTACGGCTCCGAGGTCCCCCGCGTTACGAGATCGTCTATCAGGACGCCGATGTAGGCTTCCGCCCGGGAAAGCACGAGGGGCTCTCGCTTCTGAATTTTGAGCGCCGCATTGGTCCCGGCCATCAGCCCCTGGGCCGCGGCTTCTTCATACCCCGAGGTGCCGTTGATCTGGCCGGCGAAGTACAGACCGGCAATTCTCTTTGTCTCGAGCGTATGACTGATCTGCGTGGGCGGGGCAAAGTCATACTCTATTGCATATGCCGGCCGCATGATCTCGACCTGCTCAAGCCCCTGAATGGAGCGGTACAGCTTTAGCTGAACGTCGTACGGAAGACTGGTGGACACCCCGTTCGCATAATATTCCTCGGTATCCAGTCCCTCGGGTTCGAGGAATACCTGGTGCCGCTCGCGCTCCGAGAACCGCATGACCTTATCTTCTATGGAGGGGCAGTACCTTGGCCCAATACCCTTGATAACTCCTGCATAAAGTGGGGAACGGTCAAGGTTATTTCGTATTATTTCGTGAGTATTGGTATTCGTATACGTTAAATAGCAGGGTAATTGTGGGAGCGGATGCGTATTTTCTGAAAACGAAAAAAAAGGCGCGGGCTCATCGCCGCTTTGAGGCTGCATGTTCTTAAAATCGATGGTCCTTCCGTTCAGCCGCGCGGGCGTGCCGGTCTTGAGCCTGCCTATCTCAAAGCCCAAGTCTCTCAGGCAGTCGGACAACCCGACGGACGGGAACTCCCCTGCCCTTCCCGAGGGATAGTTCACGAGCCCGATATGGATAAGGCCTTTTAAAAAAGTCCCCGTTGTAATGATCACGGCTGAAGAAAGATACTGGACGCCGATCGTTGTTTCAACGCCCTGGATGCGGTTGTCCTCGACAAGAAGTTTTTCGACGAGCCCCTGCTTCACGTCGAGGCGTGATTGTTCTTCAACAGCTTCCTTCATCGCGAGACGATACCGCTGCTTGTCGGCCTGGGCGCGCGTGCCCCGGACCGCCGGGCCCTTGCTCCGGTTGAGGACGCGGAACTGAATGCCGGTCCTGTCGATGATCCTTGCCATCTCGCCGCCCAGGGCGTCAATCTCCTTTACCAGGTGTCCCTTGGCCAGGCCGCCGATAGCGGGGTTGCAGGACATGAGCGCAATGCTGTCGAGGTTCATCGTAAGCAGGAGCGTGGAGCAGCCCATGCGCGCGGAAGCCAGCGCGGCCTCGCACCCGGCATGGCCCGCGCCGATCACGATGACGTCGTATTTTTTTTGAGTGGTCATAAGTGGTAAAGTCCTAATCCGGACAAGCTGGAACCAAGAGGCAAAATCTAAAAGGCTTCTCTCGCAAAGCCCGCAAAGGACGCCAAGAAAATCTTAGACTACAGTTTGGTTTTAACCAACAAAGCTTTTGCCCCAATCTCCCCTTTGCGTCCTTTGCGCCTTTGCGAGAAAACTATTCGTATTGTTATAATTACTTCCCGATGCAGAAGTCGCTGAAGATCCGTTCGAGAATATCTTCCGTATGCGTCGCGCCGATGATGAGCCCGAGGCTGTCGAGGGCCCCGCGGAGGTCGACGGCGATAAATTCGGGAGACAGGCCGGATGAGCTCGTCTCGAGCGCTTTTTGAAGGCTTTCTTTTGTCTGCTCGAGCGCCGTCTTGTGCCGCTGGTTCACGGCCCAGGCATGCTCGCGGGAAGTGACGGTCCCCTTCTTCACCATCTCCGCGATCGATCGGCGAAGGTCCTCGAGACCCTCGCCGGTGCGGCACGAAACGGCAACCCGCTCCGCGGGCTGCCCGTTGGCCTCGAGTTTTCGCGGCAGGTCCGATTTATTGATCACCGCGATGGCATTCTTCCCGTTCACCTCGTCCAGCACCCGGCGGTCCTCTGGCGTGAGCGGCTGCGAGCCGTCGAGCACCACCAGCACGATGTCAGCGGACCCCATGGCTTCAAGGCTTCGCCGTACCCCCTCCTGCTCCACCACGTCTTGGGAATGCCTGATGCCCGCGGTGTCGAGTATCCTGAGCGGGACCCCGGCGACATTCACATATTCTTCAAGCACGTCCCGGGTCGTGCCCGGGACCTCGGTCACGATCGCCCGGTCCTGCCTGAGCAGCGCGTTCAGCAGCGATGACTTGCCGACGTTCGGCCGCCCGACGATCGCGGTCGCAAAGCCGTCGCGCAGTATTCTGCCGAAGGAAGCGCTCGAAAGCAGGCCTTCGATTCCGTAGAGCACGCGGGAGACTTCCTCCCCAAGCGTTTTTCCGGCTTCGCTCTCCATGTCTTCGGGAAAATCGATCCCCGCCTCCACTGAGGCGATGATCGTAACGAGCCGGTCCCGGAGAGCCGAAATTTGCGTAGACAACCCTCCCTGCAACTGCTCGTTTGCCGCCCGGAGAGCAAGGTCTGTTTTTGCCCGGATGATGTCCATGACGGCCTCGGCCTGGGCAAGGTCGAGCCTTCCATTCAGGAACGCGCGCTTCGTGAACTCGCCCGGCTCAGCCTGCCTCGCGCCGGCTGCGACCAACAGGTCCATCGTGCGCCAGAGCGGGACCATGCCGCCGTGACAATTTATCTCGACCACGTCCTCACGGGTATACGTGGCAGGCGCGCGCATCACGCTCACGAGCGCTTCGTCCACCGGCTCGCCGGTGGCAGGAT
>Ga0210377_10002092_pt1 | contig 17722 bp, 13 predicted proteins | sample PLM4_65_b1redo_FD_155480 | JGI IMG/M metagenome (GOLD analysis project Ga0210377, IMG submission 155480) | Groundwater sediment microbial communities from an aquifer in East River, Colorado, USA - PLM4_65_b1 redo | ecosystem: Environmental > Terrestrial > Soil > Riparian zone | place: USA: East...
AGACAACTGAGCCTTGGTGCGCTTCGACGTTCGTCTGCGCAGGTGGCTCTTGCCGCCTTTCGTGCGCATTACTTTGCCGGAGCCTGTCAGGCGAAAACGTTTGGACGTCGCCTTGTGGGTCTTCAGTTTGGTCTTGCCAGCCTTTGCTTTACGAGGCATTACTGATTTCTCCTTTCAGACAAAATAAAACCGCAGGACTTTCGTGCTCCCGCGGACTTTCAACATCTTTGGGACTTGCTTTCCTGTGTTGGACATCGTCATCGGCGTCCGTTGGGCCTCGTTAGGCTTCCGCTTCCTTCTCAGCCGGAGCCTGGTCGCCCTTTTCTTTCTTTTTTGCGACGCCTTTGCTTGGTGACAGCACCACGAGCATGGTGCGGCCTTCCATTTGCGGCGGGACTTCAACTGCAGAGACATCTGCAAGATCAGCGGCGATTTCCTTTAAGTCTTCGAGTGCGATCTCAGGATAATCCATCTCGCGGCCGCGGAACTTGATCGTCACACGAACCTTGTGCCCCTGCAATAACCAGCGGCGGGCATCGTCCACTTTGAAACCGCGGTGCGCTTCATTTGTTTTCGGGCGCAGGCGGATTTCCTTGACTTCGATCTTGGTCTGTGACTTGCGTGCCTCACGATCCTTTTTTGCCCGCTCGTAGATGAACTTGCCATAATCGATCACACGGCAGACGGGGGGAGTGGCGTTCGGTGAGACCTCCACAAGATCCAGCTCGGCGTCGCGTGCAATCTGCAAGGCCTGTCTGATGGGAACAACTCCGACGTTGCCGCCATCTGGCCCGATCAGTCGGACTTCCGCGACGCGGATACCCTCATTCACTCGAAATTCAGTTGTGCTGATATGCTTCTCCTATATTCAAAACAGTTGACCAGCCGAAGGCTGGTTTTTTAGCGGACAGATAATACCATGAAGGCACGTGAATCGTCAACAAAATAGACCGTGGACGATCAAAAATCCTCCGTCGCCCACGGTCTAAGGCTATTTTACAACTCTGCTGCTCTTCTGGCAATCCTATCCCTGGCCCGCGCCATGAACTCACCAAGTAGTATGTTATTCTGTTGTGAGCCGTCCCGTACACGCAGGGACACTTGCCCCGCCTTCATTTCATTATCACCAATCACGAGCATGTACGGCAATTTCTGATTTTGGGCATCACGGATCTTGGCGTTCATACGTTCAGGTCGCTCGTCCAACTCCACGCGCATCCCTTCGGCGCGGAGTTTTTGGGTCACGTCGCGGGCATACTCGAGATGGCGGTCCGCAATGGGGATGACAACTGCCTGCATGGGGGCCAGCCAAACGGGGAATGATCCAGCGTAATGCTCGACGAGGAGAGCTATAAAGCGCTCCATAGAGCCAAGTGGGGCGCGGTGTAGCACGACCGGCCGCTTGGGCTGACCATCCGCGTCAATGTACTGCAACTCGAAGCGCATTGGCAGCATGAAGTCCACCTGGATGGTTGTGCACTGCCACTTGCGCCCCAAGGCATCTTTTATCTGAATATCCAGGGCCGGACCATAGAACTTGGCCTCGCCCTCGGCGCGAATAAAGTTCAGGCCACAATCTTCAAGAGCCTCCTCGATCGCGTTTTCAGCCTGAGTCCAGAACTCATCTGAGCCGAGGTACTTATCCTTTTTGAGCGGATCGCGCACGGACAGCCACATTTCGAAATCCTTAAAGCCCAGACGTTTGAACTGGAACAGAACCTGATCCAGTACAGCCAGGAACTCACCCTTGACCTGATCTGGGCGGGCGAAGATATGGGCATCGTCCTGCGTGAAGCCGCGCACCCGCAGCAGGCCGGTCAACTCGCCCGATTGTTCGCGCCGATACACTGTGGCATTTTCAGCGATTCGGATGGGCAGTTCTTTGTAGGAATGTATCTGCGATTTGTACATCATCATGTGCATCGGGCAGTTCATTGGTTTCGCCAGGTATTCCACACCGTCAATGTCCATCGAGGAGTACATCTTCTCCCGATAGAGATCCCAGTGCCCAGAGGTAATCCACAACTGTTTCTTGCCGATATGTGGGCTGTAAACATGCTGATAACCGCGCTTGACCTGCTCCTCGTAGATGAAATCCTCAAGGATTTTACGAACGGCAGCGCCTTTCGGCAGCCAGAGTGGCAGGCCGAGGCCGACTTCTTCTGAGATAATGAACAGGCCAAGTTCCTTGCCAAGCTTGCGGTGATCGCGTTTCTTTGCTTCCTCAAGTTGCCAAAGGTACTGCTTGAGATCATCCGCTTTTTCCCAGGCCGTGCCATAGATGCGCTGGAGCATCTTGTTCTTCTCATCGCCGCGCCAATAGGCGCCTGCAATATTCATCAACTTAAAGGCATCCGGCTTGATCTCTTTGGTGTTCTCTACGTGCGGACCGCGGCACAGATCAACAAACGTATCCTGCTGGTAGATCGAAATCTCTGGTTTCTCTTTCAGCGGATCGCCGTATTCGTCGAGACCGCTTTGTTCGAGTCCTTCGATCAACTCCAACTTGTATGGCTGATCCGCAAAAATCTTTTTCGCCTCATCTGCCGAGATAACCGTTTTCTTGAACGCATGCTTGCCCTGGATGATCTGCCTCATCCGCTTTTCAATCTGTTCCAGATCTTCGTGTGTGAGATTGCGCGGTAAATCGAAATCGTAGTAGAACCCATTCTCGATGGGTGGACCAATCGTGATTTTCCCATCGGGAAACATCACCAGCACCGCCTGCGCCATCACATGCGCGGCAGAATGGCGGATTTTATAGAGCTGGGACTCTTCGTATTTTTCCTGCACTTGCTGTGACATTCTTGCTCCTTACAACTCCGGCGCGCGTCTGGCGATTCGATCCTTTGCACGTACAATGAAGTCGGCCAACAAAATATTGTTTTGCTGACTACCGTCCCGCACACGCAGGGATACTTGCTCAGCCTTCATTTCATTTTCGCCAATCACGAGCATGTATGGCACTTTCATCAACTGTGCCGAGCGGATCTTGGCATTCATGCGCTGTGCACTCAGGTCAGCATGGACGCGGATGCCGTTCTCGCGTAATTGCGCAGCGATCTTCTCGGCATACTCGTTCTGTCCATCCGTGATCGGGATGACGCGTACCTGCTCAGGCGAGAGCCACACTGGAAAGTTACCTGCGTAGTGTTCAAGCAGGAAGCCAACCAGGCGTTCATGTGTGGAAAGAGGTGCACGGTGAATGCAAAGCGGCACTTCTTCGTTGCCTTCCTTGTTCGTGTACTTCAGGTCGAAGCGCGCGGGCTGGGCGAAGTCCACTTGATTCGTGGCGAGGGAAAACTCTTTTCCGATAACGCTCCAAATTTGCACATCGATCTTGGGGCCATAGAATGCGGCTTCATCCTCGGCTTCGACGAAGGGCACGTTGCCGTTGATCATGGCGCGGCGCACCATATCTTCCGTCTTGAGCCACAAGCGCTCATTGTCAATGTACTTCTTGCCAAGACCTGCCTTACTGTGTAACGAGAGGCGCATAACGTATTTCTCGATACCAAACAGTTCGAAGTACTTGTGGTACAGTGCGATCACACCCATGAACTCCTGCTCGAACTGGTCTTCCGTCACATACATGTGGGCATCGTTCATCTGCAACGAGCGGACGCGCATCAGACCGAACAATTCACCTGATTTTTCGTAACGATAGCACGTCCCATATTCTGCAAGGCGAATCGGCAGATCGCGATAGGAACGTCCCTTTGAACCGAATATTTTGTGGTGCATCGGGCAGTTCATCGGCTTGACGTAATACTTCACGCCTTCGATTTCCATGGGTGGGTACATGCTCTCCGCGTAATAAGGGAGATGGCCGGAATGCAGGAACAGATCCTCTTTGGATAAGTTCGGCGTGCGGACGCGCAGATAACCTGCCTTGTCTTCCATTTCCTTGGCAAGTTTTTCCAGCTCTTCGATCATCACGCCGCCATTCGGCAGCCACAACGGCAGACCAGGTCCTACTTCATCATCGAAGATGAAGATCTCCAGTTCCTTGCCGAGTTTGCGATGATCGCGTTTCTTGGCTTCTTCCAACTGGTGAAGGTGGTCCTTCAACTGTTGTGCGTTCTCCCACGCTGTGCCGTAAATGCGCTGGAGCATTTTGTTGTTCTCGTCGCCGCGCCAATATGCACCAGCAATGTTCATCAACTTGAACGCGTCCTGCTTGATCTCTTTTGTGTTGTCCACATGCGGACCGCGGCAAAGGTCCACGAATGAATCGTGTTGATAGATCGAGATCTCAGGCTTCTCTTTGAGTGGATTCCCGTATTCATCGAATCCGCCTTTTTCGAGTCCCTCGATCAACTCGATCTTGTAGGGCTGGTCTTTGAATACTTCACGTGCTTCATCTGCAGAGATGACCTTCTTCTTGAACTCATGCTTGCCCTGCACAATCTGTCTCATGCGCTTCTCGATCAATTCCAAATCTTCGGGCGTGAGATTGCGCGGCAGGTCGAAATCATAATAGAAGCCATTCTCGATGGGCGGACCGATCGTGTATTTAGCCTCAGGGAACATCTCCACGACCGCCTGCGCCATCACATGCGCGGCCGAGTGACGGATTTTATAGAGCTTGGACTCTTCGTATTTTTCCTGAACTTGTTGCGACATTTTCGCTTCCTTTCTAGGCTTATGGTTGCCACCGCCAAATGGACTTGACGCGACCCGAAGAGGCGGTTAGCAACAACCTCCGAGTCGCTGACGAGTAATGGTTGTGTCATCTTCAGTCATAGCGACCTCTTGACCTCACCCTTCCCCACCCAGCCTCCCCTTCCCTCTCCCACTGGGAGAGGGAAGGGGAGGTGTCCCGCAGGGACGGAGGGGTTAGGTGAGGTTAAACAAAAACTCGCCCGAACACGGGGCGAGAATTTGATTCACGCGGTTCCACCCGATTTATGCCTTTCGACATATCTCTTAAGCCTCTAACGGAGCCATCCGTTTTCCGTACTCACTGAACACTGTCTACTGACAACAGCTCACTTTTCAGGGCAACGCTCGCGAGTGGTTTTCAGTGATTTTCCCTTGAAGAGACTCTCAATCATCGATCTCTTCTCCCTGTCAGGGATTTGACCACGTACTCGTCTCGGTCATTGCGTTTGTTATGAATGATGAGATTATAATCACAACAATCTAAAAAGACAATGTTTTGATTAATGGAGCAGGTATAAAAGCAAAGCCAGAAAAGAGATTATTTGCTGAACAACTCCGCCTTGAACAGGGGCTTTCCTACAATGAGATTTCAGAGCGGATTGGCGTCAGTAAAAGCACTTTGTCGAATTGGCTAAAGCATGTTCCTCTGGCTCCCGAGCAAGAAGAACGAATTCAACAGCGCATGGAAAGTAATCAATCTGTTTTTGTTGCGTATGCTCGACAAATCAACAAAGAACGTTTTCGACAAGCGCGAGCAGATGCCTTTCAAACAGGGGTTAGCATTGTTTCGAATATTCCTGACGATAATGCAATTCATGAACTTGCTCTTGCCATGCTCTATCTTGGCGAGGGCGACAAGACAGGCAACCGCATCCAAATCGCCAGCATGGACCCACACATTTTGCAATATTTTCTTTGGGCAATGGAAAAACTTTATGAAGTTGACAGAATGCAAATGTCATTTCGCCTTAATCTCATCGGAGCCGCGCAACCAATGGAATCTCGCATGATAAATTGGTGGGGGAAACAATTATTTTGTTCATCCGCTCAATTTATGAAGACACAGTTTGACCAGCGCTCCAAACAAACCAAAATAACAAATGATTATCATGGCGTTTGTACGATTACGTATAATGATACTTATCTCTACGAGCGTTTAGTGGGAGTGTATTCTTCTTACATTAACCAAAATATACGGAAATAAAACCATTCCTTTTTGGAATGGTTTGTGGGCGAGACAGGACTCGAACCTGCGACCTTCGCGATGTCAACGCGATGCTCTAACCAACTGAGCTACCCGCCCGAAGGATTTGTATTATAACGAGGGTAGGGAGTTTTGACAATGCAGTTTTCTCTAACTAATCTTGGAGATCACCAGTGTGACATCATCCGCCAGCGGACTTCCATCCGTATGGTCCTTCAAAGCCACCAGGATCTTTTGAATCAAGCGCTCAGCAGATGAATCCGGATTCTGGCGAATAATATCTGCCAGCCTGTCTTCGCCCCAAAGTGCGCCCTGATGATCGGATGCCTCGGTGATCCCATCGGTATACAGCAGGAGGATATCCCCTGCCTCCAATTTGATGTCTTCCCTGCGGATGGTGAATTCCTCAGTCAGACCGATCGCTGGACCAGTTGGACGCAGCCAGATTTCCTGTTGCGTTGGAACACGATACAAATAAGCAGAATTATGTCCTGCATTGGCATAGCTCAAGGTGCGCGTTGACGGATCGTATTTGCCGAAGAAGATGGTCACAAAAGTTGTAAAGTTGATGTTGTGAATGTAGAGACGGTTGATGCGCTCGAGCACATCAACCGGAGAATCCGCATCGGGTACCAGCGTGTGAAAAGCGGTTTGCAGACTGCTCATGAACATTCCAGCGGAGACCCCGTGTCCGCTTACGTCGGCCATCACCAGGCCGTGTTCTCCATCCTTGAAATCAACGAAGTCGAAGTAATCGCCGCCCACGATCTGCGCAGGACGGCTGAAGGCGGCAATGTTCATTCCTTCAATCGAAGGGACCTGCTGGGGGAGCAGGCCGCGTTGAATGACCTGGGATAGTTCCAACTCACTTTCCAGTTGGCGAAGTTCCTCGTCGGTGAAGTGGCCCAGGCACACGGCGGATGTGTAATCCACTTGCAGGAGTTCGCTATCCACGGCCTCATGGCAGACCTCGCAGATGCCAAACGTCCCTTCCTTGATCTTCTCAAGAGAGGTGTCGATCACATGCAAATGCTCTTCGAGAGCGGTTTCTTCCTCCCGTCCGAGTTGGATGTGTCGTTTCTCCTCGGGTGTTGTCTCCACCCAATGAGTCAGATTGTCTCGTGTCTGTCGCAGCCTGATCTGAATTTCATCGTAATGCTTGGTTTTCATGTGTTCCTCTCGATAAAATTAGTTACCGTTAGAAAAAATGTTCTATATTTTATCAGAATTAAACATTGAAATCAAGTACAAATTTATGCTGCTGGTTCGTATCATCAAGACCTGTTGAAATAAGGATCTCTTACATAAGATAATTTACTCCGGGCCTTGCGGTATAATCCCCTTGCCATGCCCAGACGTAAAGCCCCTGAAGACCTGTCTGTTGAGGAATTACGCCGTTTGCTGATCGAGAAACGGCGTGGCGCGCGTCGTGAAAGGCTGGAGCACTTTAAAAGAACAGGCCGCGTCGTTGAAGTGGAGCCTGACATTTTGGCGTCGTCCACTCCAGTGGTGGATACGCTTGAGGAAACCAGCGACCAGCCTCAGGTCCCGGGGACGAAGCGCCGGCGGGTGATGGACCGGGTCCTTTTGGTGGTGGAAGTCCTGGCTGTGGTGGGACTTGTCGGTGTCCTCATCAGCGGATTCGGAATCCTGCGTACGCTAAATGAAGAAGTCACTTCCGCATTGATCCAGGAAACGCTCACCCCGACCCCGCTTGTAATGGCCGTTGTCCTTCCATCGGGACATGTGCCGCCCGATGCGCAAGGGAATACGCGGCCCAACCTCGAGGAGATCCCGGCGCATTTACAGCCGATGGTTCAGTCGCTTGCGAATATCCCGATCCCAACGGCTGCACCCGATCAGGCGATCCGCATTCAGGTTCCCGCCATCAATATTGATGCGCCCATTGTGCAGGGTGATGGGTGGGAGCAACTCAAAAAAGGAGTCGGGCAGAACGTTGGCTCGGCAAATCCCGGTCAGAGCGGCAATGTGATCTTATCCGCGCATAACGATGTGTATGGTGAGATCTTCCGTTATTTGGATAAGCTCACACCCGGCGATCAGGTTGTTCTTTATACACAACAACGGCAATATGTTTATGTTGTGGATCGCACAGCTTTGGTGGAGCCGACCGCGGTGGAAGTGATGGCAGGCACGGGAAGCCCAACGGTGACGTTGATCTCGTGTTACCCGTATCTTGTCGATAAACAGCGCATTGTGGTTTTTGCGCGATTGCAAAATTAGAGGTAGCCCCGCTGGTTGAGTAGTGCTGAGCGATAGCGAAGCACGTACACTTGCACCAGCACGCAAGTGCAGGTGTCGAAACCAGCAGTAACAACTACCGCTCGTCCCATTAATAAGTAAACTTTTTGAATGGCTTTGTAAGCCAAAATCTAAACTTCAAGTTTACATAATTATGCGGCACTCTGTAAATATGAAATTTGTGGTCTCGATACGAGCGAGAAAAACACCCGCTCTACTCGACCACCAGCCCTCGCAATGACATAATAAAAAGGAGTTAAAAAAATGGCTAAAAATAATAAACGAACGACGGTGAGTGTGACTTCTTCAACGAGTCGCAATGAGTTCAACCCCGATTACACGTATGTCAAAAAAGATTTGGCGCGCATCGGAACGCTCGCGGGATTCTTCATCGTCGTGCTGGTCGTTCTGTCGTTCTTTTTGAAATAATTTTCTACCCACGCTACACGGAGGATTTGAACCGCCAGGCAAGTGAAGATCGCCGAGATTTTAATAATTTCTTCGCGCTCTTTGCGTTCTTCGCGGTGATGATTTATCCACTCCCAAAAAGGATATTTTATGTCTCGTATGTTCGTCCCCGGCCCCGTTGATGTTGCAGATGAAGTCCTGCAGGCGCAAGCCGCGCCCATGCTTCCTCATCGAAGCAAGGAATTCGAAGCCATCTACCGTCGCGCCGCTGAAAAATCACAACAACTTTTTTACACAAAGTATCGCGTCTTTCTCATGGCTTCCTCTGGGACTGGTTTGCAGGAAGCCTCCATTCGCAACTTTGTCAATAAGCGCGTCCTGTCAGTAGTTAATGGCGCATTTGCAGACCGCTGGTATGAGGTCGCTGTATCGAATGGAAAGGATGTGGAGAAACTTGCCTTTGAATGGGACGCGCCCGCCTCTCCCGACCGGATAGCCGATGCCGTTAAAAAGGGCGGATTCGAAGCCCTGACCATTGTCCACAACGAGACGTCCACTGGTCTGCAGAATCCCGTCAAGGAAGTCGCGGAGGCCGTCCGCGCGGTGGCGCCGGACACATTGATTTTTGTCGACGCGGTTTCTTCTCTCGGTGGTGCCAAGATCGAAATGGATGCCTGGGGCATCGACATGGTTCTCACTTCCTCGCAAAAATGTCTTGCTCTCCCACCCGGCCTCGCGCTTGGAGCGGTCTCAGACCGCTCCATGAAGAAAGCTGAATCGGTTGAGAACCGCGGCTGGTACTTTGACCTCCTGCGCATGGAAAAGCACCGCTTGAAGGATTCCTCTCCTGCCACTCCGGCGATGTCTCTAATCTTCGCCCTCGACTTCCAACTTGACCGTATTTTGGCAGAAGGCTTGGAGAATCGTTTTGCGCGTCACTCCGCGATGGCAAGGCGTGTGCAGGAGTGGGCGGAAGCACATGACCAGTCCATTTATGCGCCTGAAGGCTATCGTTCACAGACTGTGACCACCATCAAGAATGATCGCGGCATCAGCATCTCTGATCTCAACGCATTCCTCAAACAACGCGACATGCGCATCGCAAACGGCTATGGTCAACTGAAGGACAAAACCTTCCGCATAGCGCACATGGGCGAAATTCAAATGGAAGATGTTGAGAAATTGCTCAAAGCAATGGAAGAGTTTTTGAAGAAATAACATGTGGGCGACCCAACGGGTCGCCCTAACATTTTATGGAACACGAAATCACTCTTACAACCTTAGCCTACGGCGGCGACGCGATGGGACGCCTCGAAGATGGTCGCGCGGTCTTTGTCCCGTTTGGGTTGCCGGGGGAACGCGTACTCGTTCGACTGACAGAAGAGAAGCGCGGTTTCGCGCGTGGGGAATTGGTTGATATACTCGAGCCGTCGAAGGAAAGAATACAACCCAGGTGCAAACATTTTGGCGAATGTGGTGGATGCCATTATCAGAATTTGCCTTATGAAAGACAGTTAGCTGCAAAAACCGAAATTCTGATCGACCAATTAAAGCGCATCGGCAAGATCGAAAATCCGCCTGTTCAGCCGATGGTCGCATGTCCCAAACCATGGAATTATCGTAATCATCTGCAATTTCATTTGTCAGGAAATGGGAAATTAGGTTATATCCACTCATCGGACGGGCTTAACCCGTCCGGGAGCATTCTTGAAATTACCGAATGTCACCTCCCCGAAACATCCATCAATGCTCTCTGGCCTCAACTCGAATTTGAACCTGGTACAAACATCGAACGCGTCTCACTGCGCGCCGGAAACGATGAAGACCTCATGCTCGTCCTCGAATCGGATTCTCCCGAAGCGCCCGACCTTGAGATCGAAGCAGGGATTTCAGTTTCACATGTTTATGAAGAGAACGCAGTTATTATTGCGGGCAATGATCACATTGTCATCCGCGTCTTGGAACGTGACTTCAAAGTCTCTGCCGCGTCGTTCTTTCAGGTGAACACGGTCATGGCGGAGAAGATGGTAAACCATCTAATTACCAATTTACCAAGTACTCAATCCACCACTTTGCTCGACATCTATTGCGGCGTTGGATTGTTCAGCGCGTTCCTTGCCCCAAAGTGTGAGGCTCTTATTGGAATTGAATCATCCGAATCAGCTTGTGAAGATTTCACCGTCAATTTGGATGAATTCGATAATGTGGAGCTTTACGAGGGATTGGCTGAGGAGATATTGCCAGCACTCGTGGGGCGGATTGCCAATCCGCCATACATTTTAGTTGACCCGCCGCGCGCCGGCCTGGAAAAACGCGTCGTGGACGGAATCCTGAAGCTGCGTCCACAAGTTATCGCTTATGTTTCTTGCGACCCATCCACACTGGCGCGTGATGCGGCGCGATTGATCAATGGGGGCTATCGCCTGAAAGAGGTCACGCCGTTCGACTTGTTCCCGCAGACCTATCATATCGAGAGTATTTCCATCTTCGAGCGTTAAACAAAATTCCCCTCCCAAAACTGGAAGGGGAATTTGTTTTGACGGATATATGCTATTCTTGTGGGACTGGTTCAACCTTTGGTTCAGGCAGGATAGCTGGTAGAGCCTTGATCTCACGATAGGTCAGGGTCCAGACTGTTGACGTGTACACCGCTTGCCAGCTGCCCAGCAAAAGCCAGGGCGAGAAGGCAATGGGGAAGAACAGGGGCATGACGAAGAGCCCACCCGCGATCCATGGAAGTACACCACCGAGGAAGGTACTGAAGACGCCGACGAACAGCAGGAACGGGACGGCTGCCACGAGTGCTGCAATGACCGCTGTCACGATCACAACAGGGATGGTGATGATGATGAGGATGATGGAGGCAACCGCCCAGACGATTCCCAAGCCGATCATCACAAGCCACATCAAGCCCACGTTCTTCCAGTTCTCGAGCACCAGCGTGAACCCGCGTTGCAGGGATTCACGGACACCGGCACCCTCCAGCACACAGATCCGCCAGAAGAAGTTGCGTAACAGGTACAATACGATGCTCAGGATCACCACCACGAAGATGGTAATGACTGCCAGCACGATCGCAGATACCACGCTGAAGGCCGCAAAGTCTGCACTGCCGTTACTCACTGCAAAGAGAATACCTATGCCTGCGACGAGCAATACCAGCACCAGTATGATCACTGGGAGATTCACGATCAGGTTGATCAGGAATAAGCGCCACGCTGTCCTGGACCAGCCGAGGCGGAAACCCTGACGAACGGTCATCTTGTTACCGCTGGTTTCATATTCATCCACCATGCGGATGACCGCAGTTTCAGAGACATAGCGTGCGATTGCCATAACGATTCCCACAACCATCATGACCAGGATAAAAGCGCCGATCACCCAAAGGAAGGTGGTCAATGCCTGGCCCGAGATGTCAGCTTCCGGGATGCCTTGCTCGAAGAGCTTGTTCAACTCGCGCTGGAAATCCCTGAGGCCTTCCTGCATGCTTTCCGGCGTCACTTGCTGGGTTTCTCCGCGCCTCTGATCGTATCGGTAGTTGTTGTTCGAACCCTGGCTGGATGCACTACCAGCAGCCAGCGCCAATATCAGGCCAAATACCCAAAGAGCACGATAACTCCACAGGATGTACCATGAGCGTTTTAAAATTTTGACGGGATCCATTCTAATTCTCCTTGTTTCCAAACTTTCTCTTTCGTTCTTTCCTGACTGTGGGGCTGCCTCAGCCTTCGAGGAGTTGGCCGTGCCCCTCACGCGTGTGGCGCGCCCACCAGATCGCAAACCATGTGAGATACAACAGCGCAACTGAGACCTGTAAAACGATCTGCGGCCACGCATTTCTTGTGAAGTTCTCGGTCATCTCCGCCCATTGCAGACCGTCGCCTCTCAACACACCGAACTGCCCCAGTGTGGATGTCACATCTACTGTGTCGGATGGAGAGGAGATCCATGAAGCAGTTGTGTTATCCAATAGTCCAAAATTATCCGCCGTGGAAACCACATTACTGAGCAGGGTGGTTGTACTGATAAGGACCCATACTGCTAAGATACCAACCGGGATCATCCACCAGCCAGCCTCGAAGAGTTGATTCTTGGAAGTGGCAATCCGCTTTTGTGGCAGGAGCAAATTCACCTGCGAAACGAACCGTTCTGGCGACGTGAACTCCGGTGCAGGGATTTCCTGCAACAGTCCCGATAAACCTTGTAAAGATTCGAACTCAGCCTGGCAGGCTTCACATTCGGCGAGATGCTCTTCCACTTGATGAAGCCGGTTGCCGTGCAATTCACCATCCAGGTAGGTGTTTAGCCATTCAGTAACGTGCTTGTTAGACATGTTCAGCCTCCACCTGTAGGAATAATTTTGGTTCCAATTTTTCCTTCAAAATCTTGCGGGCATAATTCAATCTTGACATGACCGTTCCAACTGGAATGTCGAGAGCATCTGCTATCTCGTGATAGGACATTCCTTCATACTCTCTCAGCACCAGCACCGCCCGGCTGGCATCCGGCAGGGATAAGACCGCATTTTGTACCAGAGCAGTCCGTTCCTTTTGCGAAAAAAGAGATTCGGGTCCAGGGCGATGATCGGTCAGATGCAAATCCTCCAGGGCGTTGGGCAGGATGCGTTTCTCCTTGCGGAACATGTCCGTCGCGGCATTGACTGCGATGCGGTACAACCAGTTGCGAAGCGACGTCTGTGGGTGATAGGTTGAAAGGTGCAACCAGGCCTGGATAAAAGTCTCCTGGGCGGCGTCTTCCGCGATCTGCACATCAGCACACATGCGGTAGACGACGTTCAACACACCCTGGGCATGGATGCGGACCAATTCGCTAAATGCATTTCGGTCGCCATTTTGTGCCTTGATGACAAGTTCTCCTTCACTGATTTCCAAGACTGTCGCCACCTTGAGACTTTCCTTTTCTGTTTCTTGCCTCTGCCATACTATTAACGTAAACCAGCTTGTTTTTATTCGAAACAAATTACTAGGCTGATGTTACGCACCGTCCCGAAGGTTTGAATGGCTCAATAAGGTTTTCAAGGAATCCTTCGGGACGTTTTGCGTAAGGTGAGTTACTTGATTTGAAAAATAACGGGCGACCTTTGTGGGTCGCCCGTTTGATTTACTCTTTCTTACCCTTCATGCTATTTCGAATTTCAGAACGCAATTGCTCTACCTCCTCAGACCGTTTGCCTTGTGCCTCATTGGAAAGTGCGCCGAAACGATCGGAGAGTAACATGGCGAGCAACGCTTCCATGATATTGCCTGAGCCGCTGTCTTTGTTCGCGCCTACAACCACGCGTGGGACAACATCCACTTTCGATTGTTGAACGGCTTCGGAAAAGCGATTGAGGACCTGTTGCGTGACCTGGAATTGCGGTCCACCATACGCACGCACCTGTTCCTCAGTGGCGAGAGCCTGCGCGATACCGATGCGGGCGATCTTCTCCGCTTCGGCTTCTGCCAATGCGCGGATTTGTGCAGCTTGTTGTATGGAGCGCTGGTATTCACCTTTACCCTGGTTCGATTGAATATCAATGTTCAACTCAGATTGAGTTATATTGGTTTGCATTTGGGCGCGGGACTCGGCTTCGCGGAGTTCGCGTTCCTTGACCGCGGCTTTCTCCTGGCGGTCATAGGTTTCAATTTGTTCTGCGGCAATCTGACGCGAACGCAACTGCATAAGGATGGTTTCAATTTGAACATCATTCTCGGGGGATGATGGTGTTCCGATCAGCACTTCCTCCAGTTGAAGGTTGTAATGCTCGAATTTTTCCTTCATCTCCTTGCTCGAAATTTGCTGAATGTCACTGCGTTCCTGCAATAATTGGATCAGGGTGCGCGTTTGACCTACGTTCTTGAAGTATGCCGCGACCATCGGGTCGAGCGTTTGTTCAACGAGGCGTTTGATATCGCCGAAGCGTTGAATGACAAGCGGAGCTTTTTTATAGTCGATGTGAACGACCACCGAGAGCGGCAGGGACGGTTCGAACGCATCCTTGGTGATGAGCGAAACTTCGCTGAGGTTCTCGTCGAACCTATGTGCACCCGTCTGATTGCGGATCCATTTGAGGATGAAGTTGGTTGTGGGTACCGCAACAACTTTGCCTGCATATGTGTTGAACGCATATTTGCCGGGCATAAGTGTCTCTTCCCACACACCGCGTTTGCCGCGCGCAACCAACTCGCCATGGCGATAATCCAGGCCTGAAAGGTCCTCACCTGCATCACCTGTATAGGAGACAACCACACCGACATTGCCCACTTCGATGATTGTCTTCTGGATCATCTCAACAGTAGCGAACAGGCGGTTGACATAGTATGTGCCTTCAACCAATACCTGCAATTGGCGCCCACGGAAGCCGCCTGCTTTCAGGAACTTATCAGGATCCTGGAATTTGTTGTGATAGGTTTCTGAGTTCTTCGGGTCATCACCGACAACCGGAGCAATGATCTCACCCTGCCCCAGAGACGGACCGTCGTGGACGGTTGCAATACCGATCTTGTCGTCCGTATCCTTGATGATGACAGGGAAAAAGCCGCCGCGCTCTGTGATCACTTGCGCCATGCGGTTGATCACATCCATATCATCCCGGCTCAAGGGCAGGGAGTAAACGCGTTCATCCGTTAGCACGATGAATTGCACAAGGTTGATGGCATATGTACCTTCACGCAGGATGCGGCGTTGCGGTCCGCGTTGACCGCCGTTCTTTAGGAAGCTTTCCACATCCTGAAAATCGCTCACATCCACGTTTGAAGCAAGCGTCTGGGTGGCATCCAGCAACTTTCCGTCACGCGCGAAGATGTAGCCGATCTTGCCCTGTGGAATGGTCACGAGTGGAGCGGTATGAACAACGTACTGAATGGGTGCCAGGTAGTGCAAACCACCACGCAGAACATTCGGCTGGAAGCCTGCTTCGCCGTTCAACGCGATAAAACCGCTTTTCACCGAACCTTTCGGACTGAAGCGCTTCTCGACAATGCCGATACGGGTGTTGGAAATGACCCTTATTCCTGAAAGTAGGATCAATATGGGGATAGCCAGCACTATCAAACCAGCCAGTATATAAAAAACAGTCATTTAGACCTCCTTGGTCTGTTTCAATGCACCAATTCATCTACGCAAATTGATCATTGGGGGTTGCAACCCCCTCCGCCCGCTTTGCGGAGCACCTCCCCCAAATTCGATCTGAGAAGTTCCTATGCCAACTAAAAATACAGTGTCGAATTTGGGGGAGGCAGGGTGGGGGTTGGTTAGTTCTCTGCTACTACGATGATCTTATCCCGGGGGGTAAAAGTTGCAAATTCCGATTTCTTCGGGTTGGTATGCACACCGTAGGACTTGCCGGAGTTGTTCGCTTCGGATGTGATGCGGTAACCGAGGGGCGTTTCGCCGCGGCGCCGCGCTGCTTCAACAACCGTGTAGAAATTAACGGGCTGCCCTGTTGCAACATAATCACCGATTGGCTTGAGATAGATCTCAGCGCCTTCAGGGTCGAAAATGTCGGAGAAGACATCGAATAATTCAGCGTTCTCCGAGAGCTGGGACATCATCAAGCTGACGAGATGTTCGCTGACGATGAAGTCGTCCACTTGTGCGGCTTCGGCGAGTTCGCGGTTCCGCAGGTCGAGCATTTCGCTGACGATGGAGAAGGGCGTGTCGTCGCGCTGCGCCATATCGCGCAGGTGCAATAGGGTGACCAGCGTCTTCGCGTCCGCTTCCTGCGGCTCGAGCGTGCTGTATGCCAGAACAATGACATGATCATAATCCTGCACGTCGAGCGTATCGAGCAGATCACGGTCGGTTGTTTCACCCTCCATCACGACCAATTTCTGGTTCTGTAATTTCCCGCCGTGCGCGCGGATCTGTTTTTCGATGTTATAGAAATCAGCAACCACGGTCACCTGCGAACCTTTGGGGACATAGTTATCGAGTTCGTGCACAATGGTCGTGCCGCTTCGATTCCATCCCAGGATCAGGCATTTCTCGGGCTTGGGCTGTAACGGTTTACTGCTCGAGTGGACGAGTGTTTCATCAATCGGAGGCAGGCCGTGGCTTGAAAGACGAATCGTATCGTCATCCGCTGAGAGGGCAAAGATCTGCTCTCCGCTCTCGATGGGAGTATCCATTGGCGGACTGAGCAGGATTTTTCCATCCGATTGACGAAGACCCATCACACATGAATCCTCGTAGGCAAGCAATGCGTCACCATACGTTTTTCCAACGAGTTCGGGTTCGTATTTGAAATAAATTTCATCACCGCCGAAGTTCATCAGTTCGGTGTAAACGACGGACAGCCCTGATTGACGCGAAGTCTGCGCGACGACGCGCGCGATCAGATCGCCGGTAAGCACGGCTTGAACGTTATCATTTGCACCGACCATCTTGAGCACATTGAGATTTTTCGCGTGGCGGATCTGCGTAACGATGTGATATTTTTCAGCACGGCGATTTGGATTGTTTGTGATCGCCAGCACGGTCTTGATGACATCGGTATCAGGGTCTTCGTTTTCAGGCGGCAGAACGATGATGGATTTCGCAGCATGCGGACTCACGATCTCCAGATCTTTCGGATCAATGGAGCTTCCGTTTCGACAAATGATGCGCGTCCTTCCCCGCGCCTCGATCCGTTCCCGTATCTCGTCCTCCATCTCCACCTTGTCTCTATCTGCCATGATGACAATGCGCGCGTTGTTCTGATTCTCGTGCGCCATCATCAACTCATTGAGCACGGTGTATATCTGCGCCGACCAGCCGAGTACGAGTGAGTGATTCGTTTCGAGCACCTGAGAGCGTCCCTTACGGAGGCGTTCCATTTGGTCCTCGAGTCCATTGCTCAAGACGCCGATGAGCGCACTGACAACGAATATGCCGCCAAGTGTCACGAACAACATGACGGTGCGAAAGCCTATACCTGTATCTCCGCCCATTGTGCCTGAGTCAAGGGTGCGCATCAGGCTCTCCCACACCGCTTCGCCGAAGGAAAGCTGCGCCTTTTCACCCTCCTGAACAAAACCCGCCGCCGCAATGATCGCACCTGCCACGAATACGACGACCAGCGAAAGCAGGAACAACATTCCCACCATGGCAGGTGTGCCGCGCGACATCAGATTATCGAATCGATACTGAAACTTTTGACGAAAGGATGGTTTCATAAGTTCTACACGATAAAGGATTTGGCTC
>Ga0210377_10002093_pt1 | contig 17722 bp, 15 predicted proteins | sample PLM4_65_b1redo_FD_155480 | JGI IMG/M metagenome (GOLD analysis project Ga0210377, IMG submission 155480) | Groundwater sediment microbial communities from an aquifer in East River, Colorado, USA - PLM4_65_b1 redo | ecosystem: Environmental > Terrestrial > Soil > Riparian zone | place: USA: East...
CCCGCTCGCTTGCCACACCATCTTGGTGCGCCACTTGTCCATACCGAGCGCGGAAGCCAGCACGCCGCTTCCGGTATAAGGGATACCCAACAATTCGAGCGCGCCCTGCACTGTCCCGTCTTCGCCAAAACGGCCATGCAACGCGATGAAAACGCGATCGAATCCATCATCGACAAGCGCCTGTAAATTCTGCACCGCCGGATCGAATGGATGGGCATCCACGCCACAGCGCTGCAAAGCCGCCAATACCGCGGCACCACTTTTCAGCGACACCTCGCGCTCGGCGGAACGTCCGCCCAGCAACACCGCGACCTTGCCAAAAGCAGCGGAATTGAGGCTTGAGCGTTTCGGATCGGAAGTATCTGTAGCCATCTCTTTCAACCAGTAATTTGTTTCTGCTCGCCTATGATGCGTACTTCACATTGCAATCTCACGCCGGTGCGTTGCTCGACCACGGCTTGAACTTCGTTGATCAGCTGCTCGATATCTGCAGCGCTCGCATTGCCGACATTCACGATAAAATTGGCATGCTTTTCAGAAACCTTTGCTGCACCGATACGCTTGCCTTTCAATCCGCACAGTTCGATCAGACGTGCCGCATGATCACCGGGCGGATTGCGAAACACCGAACCGGAATTCGGCAGGTTCAACGGTTGCGTGGCGATGCGTTTGCTCAACAATGTTTTGATCTGGTTTCGTGCAGTTGCTCCTTGCCCTCGAGCAAATTCAAGCCAGGCGGCGATGAACCACTCCTCGCAACCCTCACGCAAAACAACATGGCGATAGCCGATTTCGTAATCGGCTGCAGCGCGCAGATGCACCTCGCCTTGCCGGTTCACAGTCATCACCCTCAACACTTTTCCCCATGTCTCACTGCCATAGCAACCTGCATTCATTGCCAGCATCCCGCCGATCGTTCCGGGAATTCCAGCGAAGAATTCCGCTCCGCTCAAATCGTGCGATGCTGCAAATCGCGCCAGCTTCGCTCCCGGCACACCGGTTTCAGCATAGATGCTTCCATCCATTTCGAGATGCAATGCACCTAATGTCCCATGCAACATCAACACCGTTCCGCGCAGACCGCCATCGCGCACCAGCAGATTGCTGCCTAGGCCCACCGCATAGAGCGGCTCTTCTGCCGCAGTGCCGCGCAAAAACACCAGCAGATCATCCAGATCCGCCGGTTGATACATGCGTTCGGCCACGCCACCTGCGCGCCAGCTGGTGTATTTGCGCATATCAACATGCTGGCGCATGGTGCCGCGCAACGTTGATTTGGCTAAATGCATTGGCTCAGTCATATTCATGACTCACCCAGACGCTGCGCCTGCGTGGCAGGCATCATTCCGGATGCATCACCATCGATTCTTCCCAGTAATTTGTCCGGCAGACCACCTATCGATCCAGCGCCCATGGTGACAACCACATCCCCATCCTTCGCCATCTGCAGGATCACCCGCTGCATATCTGCGATGTGCTCGACGAATACCGCTTCGCTCTGGCCGGCTACACGCAGGGCATGCATCAGTGCGCGCCCGTCCGCCGCGACGATGGGCTGCTCACCTGCCGCATACACCTCGGTCAACACCAGTGCATCTACGCTGCATAACACTTTCACAAAATCCTCGAACAAATCGCGGGTACGTGTATAGCGATGCGGCTGAAACGCCAACACCAGACGCCTGCCGGGGAACGCACCGCGCACCGCATCCAGCGTGGCGGTCATTTCTGCCGGGTGGTGACCGTAGTCATCGATCAGAGTGAAACTGCCGCCATCGACCAAGCCGACTTCGCCGTAATTCTGGAAGCGCCTGTCCACCCCTTCGAATTCGGCCAGCGCGGACACGATCGCATCGCTCGGCACGCCCACTTCCAGTGCAACCGCGATCGCCGCCAAGGCGTTTAGCACGTTGTGCATCCCGGCCAGATTGAGGGTGATGTCCAAATCCTTGGGCGAGCCATTTTGTCTGCATTGCGCGGTAAATCGCATCTGTCCGCCCTGATGCCGTACGTTGATGGCGCGAACTTGCGCACCTTCGCTGAATCCGTAAGTTGTCACCGGTTTGGTGATGCGCGGCAGGATTTCGCGTACGTTGGCATCGTCGATGCACAATATCGCCCTGCCATAGAACGGCAGGTGTTCGACAAAATCAACGAACGCCTGCTTGAGCCGCGCAAAATCATGGCCGTAGGTTTCCATATGGTCGGCATCGATATTGGTGATCACCGCGAGTATCGGTTGCAAGTGCAGGAACGAGGCATCCGACTCGTCAGCCTCTACCACGATGAATTCGCCTGTGCCCAGCTTGGCATTGGTTCCGCTGCTGTTGAGCTTGCCGCCGATGACAAAAGTCGGATCGAAACCACCCTTGGCCAGCACACTGGCGGTCAGGGATGTCGTGGTGGTCTTGCCGTGCGTGCCCGCCACCGCGATTCCCTGGCGCAAACGCATCAATTCTGCCAGCATCATTGCGCGCGGTACGACTGGGATACGACGCTCACGCGCAGCTAATACTTCGGGGTTATCTGCTTTGACAGCGGTGGAAACAACTACCGCATCTGCATCCGTCAGATTCTGCTCGGCATGGCCGAGATACACCTTCGCACCCAGTTTCTTGAGACGCTTGGTCGCGAGATTTACACCAATATCGGATCCGCTGACCTGAAAGCCGAGATTGAGCAGCACTTCAGCAATGCCATTCATGCCGGAACCACCGATGCCGACGAAATGTATATGTTTGACTTTATGCTTCATGATTGCGCAAGTGCCCCGCAGATTTCGGCGACTTTCAGCGTCGCATCGGGCTTGGCAACGCTGCGAGCCTGACGGGCCATCGCCAACAATTTGGCCCGCCCATGCTCACCATCCAGCAAACCTCGCAGAACCTGCGCCAGTTTTTCTGCGCTAAGCTCGCTCTGTGGAAGCAACAGCGCAGCGCCGCGCTCGCTTAAAAAGCGCGCGTTGCAAGTCTGGTGATCGTCCACCGCGAACGGGAACGGGATCAATATGCTCGCCACCCCCGCTGCGGCAAGTTCTGCGACAGTCAGAGCGCCGGCACGGCAAATAACCAGGTCGGCATTGCCGTAGTGTTTCGCCATTTCGTCTATGAACGGTTTGATGTCGGCCTGCACTCCGGCCTGCTGGTACGAATTCCTTACCGCGACCAGATGCTGCTTCCCGGTTTGATGGACCACAACAGGTTGAGAGTCTTCTGGCAGCGCCCGCGAGGCTTCCCCTCCACCCTTGCGCAGCAACGCGAGTGCCAGCGGAACGGTTTCATTGAGAGCTTTTGCCCCCAGACTGCCCCCCAGTACCAACACATTCGGCCTGCCTGTATGCGTGGCATAGCGCTGCTCGGGCTCGGGCAATGCGGCGATGTCAGTGCGCACAGGATTGCCGCACCATATCGCCCGAGGCAAAACATCAGGGAAACCGCTCAACACTTTTTGGGAGAAATGCGCCAATGCCTTGTTGCTCAATCCGGCTATGGAATTTTGCTCGTGTATCACCAGCGGACGGCGCAGTACTGCAGCCATCATTCCGCCCGGAAAAGTGATATAGCCGCCCATTCCCAGCACCACATCGGGACGATGGCGGAGTATTGCGGCAGCGCTCTGCCACAGCGCAACCAGCAGGTTGACGGGCAACATCAGTTTGCGCAGCAAACCCTTGCCGCGCACTCCGGAAAAGCGCACCCAGGCCATTTCGTAGCCATGCCTTGGCACCAGCTCGGCTTCCATGCTGTGAGGAGCGCCCAGCCAGGTCACCCTCCAGCCCTGAAAGCGCAGGATGTCGGCGACAGCCAAAGCCGGGAAGATATGGCCTCCGGTTCCACCTGCCATGATCAATATGGAGCGGCTCATATCGGCTGCCCCCGCGTGATTCTTATGTTTTGGTTCCGGCATAACATTCGCATCGCGAATGTGAGCCTCCACCGAAACCGTCGAACTTCCGAACTTTGCGCACCGCTCACCAATTTGAGATGATTTACGCTCATATTGGTAAACCTCGCGCTACGCGACGGTTGTCATAATCCACGCGCAGTAACAATGCGGCAGAAAGACAATTCACCAGCATGCCACTGCCGCCAAAGCTCAGGAACGGCAAGGTCAAGCCTTTGGTCGGCAGCACACCCATGTTCACTCCGATGTTGATCATCGCCTGGGCGCCGATCCACACACCGATACCTTGCGCAACCAGTGCTGAAAAATTTCGCTCAAGAAAGGCTGCTTGGCGGCCGATCTGAAATGCACGCACTACCAGCAGCGCGAATAGCATGATCACCGCCGTTACACCGACCGACCCCAATTCTTCCGCGATCACCGCCATCAGGAAGTCGGTATGCGCTTCCGGCAGGTAGAACAACTTTTCCACACTGCCGCCCAAACCCACGCCTAGCCACTCTCCTCGCCCGAACGCGATCAGCGCATGGCTCAATTGATAGCCCTTGCCATAAGGGTCGGCCCACGGATCCATGAAGCCTATGACACGTTGCAACCGGTAGGGTGCATATATCGTCATTGCGGCAAACAGCAGTGGCAGGGATACGACCAAACCGGCGAACACCGCAAGATTGAAACCACCCAGCCACAATGTAGCCAGCGCTATGGCACAAATCACCACCAGCGCACCCATGTCCGGTTCCAGCAGCAACAGCGTTCCGATCAACACCATCACTACCAGCATCGGGACAAAAGCTTTGATGAACAGATGTTTGATCTTCCCCTTGCGCACCGTGTAATCGGCTGCATACAAAACCGCTAGCAGCTTCATCAATTCGGAAGGTTGAAGATTGATGAAGAACAGCGGCAACCAGCGACGGCTGTGATTCACCTCACGCCCGATACCCGGAACCAACACCAATACCAGCAATGCCACCCCGAGCACGAACAAATAGGGAGCGTAGCGCTGCCAGTTCTGCACCGGCACCTGAAATGCAAACAACCCGGCGACCAGCCCGATTGCGATGTACATTCCATGGCGAAACAAATAGTAAGAAGGCTGGTAACCGGTGAATTTGTTGGCCTCCGCCGTGGCTATCGAAGAGGAATACACCATCACCAAGCCGAGCGCGAGCAGTCCTGTCAACACCCAGATCAGTAATTCGTCGAATTGCGCATGGGATGGTCGAATCCTTGTTCTGACTGCAGAAGGATGGGTATGAAATCCCCGGGCACCCGCCGGCCGTGATGATCTTGCTCGGCCTTGTTCCGGGTGCATGTCGCCTGCAAAGCCACCCCTTGCTGGTGCTACGGCAGGGCGGGAACGGACTAGTGAGACCACGATTTCTCCTTCGTCAGTCTGTGCACAGCCTCGACATACACCTCGGCACGATGCTCGTAGTTGCGGAACATATCGAAACTGGCACAGGCAGGCGACAGCAGAACTGCATCGCCGCTTTGCGCCAGTCGTGCCGCCAGTTGCACGGCGTCATTCATATCCACTGCATGCAGCACATCCACACCGGAACCATTCAGTGCAGACGCTATCAGCGGTGCATCGCGTCCGATCAACACCACGGCGCGCGCGTGTTGAGCCGCCACAGGATTAAGCGGTGTGAAATCCTGCCCTTTGCCTTCACCGCCGGCGATCAAAACCGCCTTGCATCCCAATCCCTGCAGCGCCGCGATGGTCGCGCCGACATTGGTGCCCTTGGAATCGTCGTAGTAAGTGATGCCATCAATCTCTGCCACGCGCTCCACACGATGCGGCAGCCCCTTGAAACTGCGCAATGCTTCAAGCAGCACAGGCATCGGAAAATCTATTGCCCTGCTCAGTGCCAAAGCGGCCAGCACATTCGCCACGTTATGCATGCCAACCAGTTGCAACTCGCTGGCCTTGAGCAATCGCTCCTTGCCTTGCATCAACCAGACTTCTCCCTCAACTCGCTCTATGCCGAAATCACTTTCTGACTCTGGAAAATTCAGGCCGAACGTGATGATCTTGCAATCCTTGCGCGCCATGTTCATGCTGCGCTCATCATCACGGTTCAAAACTTGCACACTGCAGCCGGAAAAGATTCTCGCCTTGGCGGCGATGTATTCAGCCATATCTGCATAACGATCGAGGTGGTCTTCGCTTATGTTCAGCACCGTCGCTGCATCGGCATTCAGGCTATAGGTGGTTTCCAACTGGAAGCTGGACAGCTCCAGGACCCATACCTCGGGCTGGTTCACGCCACGCTCCAGCACCACGTCCAGCACCGCCGGAGAGATGTTTCCTGCCGCTACTGCATCCTTTCCGGCAGCCTTGCACAGATGTTCGACCAAGCTGGTGACGGTGGTCTTGCCGTTCGCTCCGGTGATTGCAAGAATGTGCGGACGGTTATCCTTCGGCAAGGATTGCGCGAACAATTCAATGTCCCCCACCACCTCGATTCCGCGTGCGACTGCCCTCGCCACAGCAGGATCTCGCAACGGAACCCCCGGACTGATGGCAATCAGCTCGATGCCGTCAAACAGCGCATCGTTGAAATTCCCGCAGTAGATTTGTCCGGCGGCAACATATTGTCCGATTTCGGCCAAACCCGGCGGCGCGCTGCGACTGTCGGCTACGCGCAGCTGTGCACTTTGTGCGCTGAGCCAGCGCACCATGGACAGTCCGGTTTCACCGAGACCGAGCACCAGCACTGATTTGTCTTTATGTTGTGCCATCTCGATTTGAGAATCGCCAGTCCCGGCAATATCGTTTGCTGTCGCCATAACTTTCGCTGTGCTCATACGAGTCTCACCAGACGCTTGCGTGTTTAGCTTTTTCATTTGGCCCTCCACGGTCATCGCAATTTGAGGGTCGCCAGCCCCAGCAATACCAGCAAAATAGTGATGATCCAGAATCTCACCACGACTTGAGTCTCTTTCCAGCCTTTCAATTCATAATGGTGATGCAGTGGCGCCATTCGGAACACGCGCTTGCCGGTTAGCTTGAACGAGGCCACCTGGATCATCACCGAGACCGCCTCGACTACAAAAACCCCGCCCATGATCAACAGCACCAGCTCCTGACGCACGATCACTGCCACTGTGCCGAGTGCCGCTCCAAGTGCCAGTGCACCAACGTCACCCATAAAAACCTCGGCGGGATAAGCGTTGAACCACAAAAATGCCAGACCCGCGCCGGAAATCGCTCCGCAGAACACCGCCAATTCTCCCGCGCCGGGGATATATGGAATTCCGAGATATTTCGAGAACACCACATTGCCCGCCACATAGGCGAAAAGCGCCAGCGCGCCACTCACCAGCACGGTGGGCATGATCGCCAACCCATCCAATCCATCGGTCAGGTTCACTGCATTGCTGGTGCCGACAATGACAAAATAGGTCAGCGCGATGAACAGCAATGCGGGAAGCGGGAACACCAGGAACTTGAGGAACGGCACGATGAGCTCGGTATGCGCAGGCAAACTGGCGCTGTTCCACAAATAGATGCCAACCATCAACGCGACGATGGACTGCCAAAACATTTTGGCTTTGGCCGACAAACCCTTGGGATTGCGATGCACCACCTTGCGGTAGTCATCCACCCAGCCGATCACTCCGAAACCCAGTGTGGTGAGCAGCACCACCCACACATAATGATTGTGCAAGTCACCCCACAGCAAGGTGGTGATCGCGATCGAGGTCAGGATCAGCGCGCCGCCCATGGTTGGCGTGCCGGCTTTCACCAGATGCGTCTGCGGCCCGTCACTGCGCACCGATTGGCCGATCTTGTAGGCGGTCAGTTTGCGGATCATCATCGGGCCGACCAGAAACGATATCCCCAGCGCGGTCATTGCCGCGAACACGGTGCGCAGCGTGATGTAATTGAACACGCTGAAGAACCTTACGTCCTGAGCCAGCCATTGCGCGAGTGCTAAGAGCATGATTCCTCCTGCAGTCGTGGCGGATCGTTAATGTTCACGGCTTCCAGAAATTTCACCACGCGTTCCATTTTCATGAAGCGCGAACCTTTCACCAGCACTGTGGTGTTGCCGTCCAATTCCTTTTCCAGTGCATCCTGCAAGTCTTCGATACCTTCAAAGTGCCGCGCACCATTACCGAATTCTCTTGCCGTGTTGGCGCTTAATGCGCCCAGAGCAAAAAGCCTTTCGATGCCTGCATCGCGCGCTTCTCTTCCCGTTTTGGCATGAAGGGATGCAGCTTTCTCGCCCAACTCGCCCATGTCGCCAAGCACCAGCACCCTTTTGCCATTGGCCCTTGCCAGCACACCGATCGCCGCACTCAACGAGGCAGGATTGGCGTTGTAAGTGTCATCGATCAGGGTAGCTCCATGCCTGGCCAGCTTGTGCTGCAAGCGTCCGGCCACACCGCCGAATCTTTCCAGGCCGGCCGCGATGGTTTCCAGCGGAATATTCAATCCGATTGCGGCAGCGGTCGCAGCCAATGCATTGCACACGTTGTGCTCACCCGGCACTTGCAAATCTGCGGTGAAATTTCCCTGCGGAGTACGCACCTCGATCTGCAAGCCAAATTCTTTCGAATGCCATCGACCTGACACATCTGCTTGCTGGTTCAGACCGAATTCGAGCAACGGGTGCGCACCCACGAGAGTTCGCCACAAAGGCGCAGATTCATCATCGGCATTGATGATCGCCATACCATTTGCCTGCAGCCCAGCAAAGATTTCCCCTTTTGCCCTCGCCACCGCCTCTACTGAACCCAAACCTTCCAGGTGAGCGGTGCTGGCGTTATTGACCAGCGCCATATCCGGGCAGGCGATGTGCGTCAGGTAATCGATTTCTCCGGGATGATTCATGCCCATTTCGATCACCGCATAACGATGCTGCCGGCCCATTTTCAGCAGGGTCAGAGGCATACCGATGTCGTTGTTGAGATTCCCCGTGGTCGCCAGCACCGCTTCCTCGCTGCCGGCCGCTGCACGCAGGATACCCGCCAGCATTTCTTTTACGGTTGTCTTGCCGTTGCTGCCGGTTATCGCCACCAGCGGAATATCGAATTGCTTTCGCCAGTAAGCTGAAAGCTGCCCCAATGCAAGGCGAGTATCTTCGACGACCAGGAGCGGGATGCCAGCGCTCGTTTGCTCCTTGCCCCGCACCGCTTTTTGCCCTTTTATGCTGTTCGCATTCACCATTGCCGCGACTGCACCGTGGCTTGCAACCTGCGCAATAAATTCATATCCGTCGAAATGTTCGCCCCGCAACGCGATGAACAGATCGCCATGCGCCAGCTCACGGCTGTCACTGCACACGGCGGTAAAATGCACATCCTCGCCAACGAACCGGGCATTCAATGCTTTCGCAGCTTGTGAAAGCCGCATCATGCGCAGCCACCTGCCTGCCATGACTGCAACACCCGTTGTGAGATTGTTACATCGCTGAACGGATGCTTTACACCGTTGATCTCCTGATATCCCTCATGGCCCTTGCCCGCTATAAGCACTGTATCGAACTGCTGCGCACGATTGATGGCACGCTGGATCGCCGCAGCGCGTTCCACGATGATCTCGTGGTTATCGCTGCTCATGCCGCCGACGATCTCCGTGATGATTTCTTGCGGATCTTCGCTGCGCGGATTATCACTGGTGACGATGCACCAGTCGGAAAATCGCTCTGCGACTTTTCCCATCATTGCGCGCTTGCCGCGATCGCGATCGCCGCCACAGCCGAATACGCAGATAAGCCTGCTGCCCGCCGGCGCGCCGACTTCACGCAATGCCAGCAGAACTTTTTCCAGCGCGTCGGGGGTGTGCGCATAATCCACGATCACCGTAGGCTGCTGCTCATTGCCAACCCGCTGCATGCGTCCGGCCACGGCCTGCACTCTGCTTAATGATCGCACCGCATCGCTCAAGTCGACGCCGCTTACCAGCAATACCGCCAGCGTGCCCAGCAAATTCGCGGCATTGAATCGTCCGATCAGCGCGCTACTCAACTTTGCTCCACCCCAGCTGGCATGAACATCCAGCTGCAATCCATGACCGCTCATTTCGACCAGATGGCCGTAAACCATACGGATGCCCAGTTGTCCGGCAAGTTGAATGGCGGCATCGCTCATGCCGTAACCGATCGCTTCGACGGTTTCATCCCTCAGTTGTTCAGCCAGCTTCGCGCCGAACTCATCGTCGAGATTCAGCACTGCATATTTCAACCGATCCCATTCGAACAGTTTGCGTTTGCTCGCCGCATAGTTTTCCATATCGCCGTGATAATCGAGATGATCGCGACTCAGATTGGTGTGCAGGGCCACATCGAATCGCACCCCGTTCACCCTTCCCTGCGCCAGCGCATGCGAAGACACTTCCATCGCAACGGCTAGCGCGCCATCGCGCAGATAATCTGCAAGAAGACCATGCACATTTACGCCATCAGGCGTGGTATTTGCACCTGCTTCCAGCTTGCCTGCAAAACCATTGCCCAATGTCCCGATCATTGCACATTGCCTTGAATTGTCGGTCAATGCTTGCGCCACCCAATGGCATGTCGAGGTCTTGCCGTTGGTACCGGTGATACCCACCATCCATAGTTTTCCCGATGGTGAACCATAAATCGCATCGGCCAGCCACCCTGTCTTGTGGCGTAGATCCGCTATACCGAGATTGGGTATTTGCCATGTATCGTTCCAGACGAAATTCCGCGATTCCCAGATCACCGCATTCGCGCCCTTCTCAATCGCATCCGAAATGAACTGCCTGGCATCCGTTTTCTCACCCGGGCAGGCGACGAAAGTATCTCCCCTCTGCACGGCGCGGCTGTCAGTCACCAAGCGTGTGATGGGCACTTTCAACTTCGCCAATTGTTCAAGAGGAAATATCACACTTCCTCCTTGATGACATCCTTGGGAGGCACAATGACGTTATCCAGCGGCGCATCGTTCGGCACATTTAGCGCATGCAGCGCCCCTCCCGTAACTTTGCTGAAAACCGGCGCAGCCACCAAGCCGCCGTAATACTCATCGTTGCTCGGCTCGTCTATCATCACCGCCACCACCAGACGCGGATTTGATACCGGCGCAAAACCGACGAACGACGCGACATAGCGATTGACATATCGCCCGTCCTCCAGCTTGTGCGCGGTTCCCGTCTTGCCCGCCACACGATAACCGGATACTTGTGCCAACGGAGCAGTCCCACCGGGTTGGGTTACCAACTCGAGCATATTTATCAGCGCGCGGGTAGTGCGTTCGGAGAAGACCTTCTTTCCTGCCACCGGCTCATCAAGTTTGAGCAGCGATATCGGTTTCAATTCTCCATCGCTGGCGAAAATGGTATAGGCACGTGCCAATTGCAACAGGCTCACCGAAATGCCATGCCCATAGGATATGGTGGCCTGCTCGATGGGTCGCCAGGTCTTCGGGTCCCGCAATTTTCCGGTGGCTTCACCCGGAAAGTTGCTGCCGGTCTGAACACCGAAACCACTCTCCGAAAGGCCCTGCCAGAGCACCGCGGATTTCAGCGACAAGGCCACTTTGGCCGCGCCTACATTGCTGGATCTTTGTATGATTTGCGAGACCGTCATCATCGCGGCCGGATGCTGGTCGTGAATCTTCCTGTTGTTCACGGTGAACACACCGTTCTCTGTATTGATCAGGGTATTCGGGCGCACTTTGCCTGTCTCTATCGCCGTTGCCACGGCAAACGGTTTCATCGTGGAACCCGGCTCAAAAAGATCTGTTATCGCCCGGTTACGCATGCTCTTGTTGCTGGCGTTATTGCGGCTGTTGGGGTTGTAGCCGGGATAGTTGGCGAGTGCCAGTACTTCACCGCTGCGCGCATCGAGAACGACTACCGCACCCGATTTGGCTTTATGCTGCTTGACGGCATACTCCAGTTCCCGGTAGGCAAGATGTTGCACATTGCTATCCAGACTAAGGACAATGTCGCTGCCGGGCTTGGACAAATGAAGACTGCCTGCATCCTCAACGATGTGCCCGCGCCTGTCCTTGATAACACGCTGGCTGCCTGGTTTGCCTGCAAGCTGTTCCTGCAAGGCCAGTTCCAGGCCCTCCTGCCCGTTATCATCCTGCCCGGTAAAGCCCAGCGTTTGTGCGGCTTCCTCGCCAGCCGGATAGTAACGACGATATTCGCGCTGCAGCATTATCCCGGGGATATTCAGGCCCACCACTTTCTCGACTTGATCGGGGGGTAGTTGTCGCTTGAGATAGACGAAATCACGTGAAGTATCTAACAGACGGCCCTTAAGTTCATTCGTGTCCATGCCGAGGATTTGCGCCAATTTTTTTACTTGTTGCCGGTCAGCTTCCACATCCGATGGGCTTGCCCAAACTGATTCCACCGGTGTGCTCACTGCAAGCGGCTCACCATTGCGGTCGGTAATCATGCCGCGGTGAGCGCTGACTTCAATCACCCTGCTATAGCGCGCGTCGCCTTTCTTCTGCAAAAAATCGTCGTGTATCCCTTGCAAATACACGCCGCGGCCGAGCAAGACGGTCAAGCCAGCCAGCATCAACATGAATAGTACGGTGGCGCGCCATCCCGGCAAAATTGCCGTTAAGTCTGCATGTGCGCTTGCCGCGTAATTCATTGTTGTGGCTGTTCTCCGTTAACGCTCATTTCAGCCGAACCCTTCGCAATGCTCACTTCCCGTTTTCCGGATGCGCAAACGCTGCGCCGGGGCGAGGCACAGGCTGATTCAGCTTTACGAATCGAACCTGCCCGTTCTTCGGCAATTGCATCCTCAACTGTTGCGTAGCTACCTTTTCAACCCGCGCCGGAGCTGCCCATGTGCTTTGCTCCAGTTGCAATTGCCCCCATTCCACTTCCATCTGCTGCGCGTATTCCTTTTCTTTCTGCAACTCGATATAAAGTTTGCGAGCTTTGTGCTGCGAAGTGACCACGCTTAACGCGCACATCACCACCGCCACCAGCAGCAGGGCATTCAGGCCATTACTGCCAGGCAACATCGCTGCGCTCCGCAACTCTCATCACCGCACTGCGCGCGCGTGGGTTATCTTTCAGTTCTATCGCTCCGGCGCGCACCGCCTTGCCGATCAATTTCATCCTGCCCCGTGGAATTTCACTGGCACGTACCGGAACATCGCGCGGAAATTTGTCACCTGTTGCCATGTCGCGCATAAAGTGCTTCACGATCCGATCTTCCAGCGAATGAAAACTGATCACCACCAGGCGGCCTCCACTCTTGAGGTGCTTCACGCAGTCTGGTAATACCCGCGCAAGTTCTTCGAGTTCCTGGTTGAGATAAATCCGTATAGCCTGAAATGTGCGTGTCGCCGGATTCTGACCTGGCTCACGGGTCCGTACCGCTTTGCCAACCAGTTCGGAGAGTTGCCGCGTAGTATCGATGGGCTGTATTGTGCGCGCCGCAACAATCGATCTTGCAATCTGCTTAGCAAACCGTTCTTCGCCGTAATCATGTATTACCTCCCCAAGTAAACCCTCATCCACCGTCGCCAGCCATTGCGCTGCGGTAATACCGCTGCTGACATCCATGCGCATATCCAGCGGTGAATCAAAGCGAAAACTAAAACCGCGCTCTGCGTCATCCAGCTGCGGTGACGACACTCCCAGATCGAGCAGAATGCCATCCACCATTTCCACGCCCTGCCTGCTCAATACCTCCACCAACTTCGCGAAGCTGCTGTGCACTATCCGAAATCGCTGATCCCGCCATTTCTCGCCTGCCGCCACTGCTGCCGGATCCTTGTCCAGCGCGATCAATATTCCGTTGCCACCCAACCGTTCCAGAATGAGCTTGCTGTGACCTCCGCGACCGAACGTCCCGTCCACATAGATGCCATCCGGCTTGATCGCTAGTGCCGCAACTGCTTCATTCAATAGAACGGTGGTATGGGCCGCACCGTCACACACTTAATAACCTCTGTGTAGTGAACTCATAGTCAAGCAGCAATTTTTCACAATGAAAAACCTTCTAACTCCGGAGGCAGCTCACCATCCATGAACGACAGTCCGGCCTCCTGCTGCGCCTGCCATTTCGTCTCGTCCCACAATTCGAATTTGTTGCCCTGACCGACCAGCATCACGCGCTTGTCCAGCACGGCATAGCTGCGCAGGGTCGGGGAGATCAACACGCGGCCTGCACCATCCATCACCACATCTTCGGCATAACCGATCAGGCGGCGTTGCAAGGCACGTATCTTTGGATTGAGCGCGGAGAGCTTGAGCAACTTCTCACGGATCGGTTGCCACTCGGGTTGCGGATAGACCAACAGGCAACCATCCGCATCGGCGGTCACCACCAGGCTGCCTGCGCAATGCGCGAGCAGCATGTCGCGATACCGCGCAGGTATTGCGAGCCTGCCTTTGCTATCCAGACTGAGTTGTGCCGCTCCCTGAAACATTTCCCACCCCCACTTTTTCCCACTTTTTACCACCCGCGCCCACTATATTGGATAAAAACATAGTGGTCAAGCGATAAAAATAGGATTTTTCTTTACAGGACAATGGGTTAGAGCCGGAAGTTAATGAAAAACAAATATACTTAATAAATAATGGATTACGCTAACAAGCTAAAGTGCTTTGTGATGATAAGCCCGCAGGACTGGGCTAGAGCGAGGAAGGGTAGCAACAAAGTTGCTTTTTCGACCGGTGACTTTTTGGATGGAAAAATACAACTTGCGCACCATCAAATATGCGATCAAGTTTTCAGCCAAGCTGGCCCGAAAATATGCAAATGCAATCCAGGACCGTGCCATATCTTGAGACGTGCCCCGCTCCACCGCGACAAATCAACACAAATGATTTTTGGATATTGAAACAACTTATAATGATGTCTGTTGTTTCACATCACCGTGCTCGATAGGATGTGCAATGCACTGAAAATACCGGGTTGGCTGAATGCAATCCGCATTACACATAAACTTGGGAATCACCTATGAATAAAGCTGCGCTTGCAGCCGTTTTAGTTGCCTTCATTGCCATTCCTGCAGAAGCGGGAGATATGTATGCCGGCATCAAGCTGGGAAATTCCAGGCACAGCATCCCAGGCGTGACCAATAGCCCGGGCGCTTTCGGATTATTCGGCGGCTATACAATCAATCCTTACCTTGCATTCGAAGCCGGATATATAGACTTGGGCAACTTTGGAGGTAACAAAGCTACCGCGTCGGATGTCAGCGCATTGTTCTTTTATCCGGGCGACGAACCATTCTCAATGTATGCAAAATTAAGTTACGCCAGCAGCACATGGAAAGTGCCTGGCCAAATGCAATACAACTCCTCTTTTACTCAAGGATTGGGATTTCGATACAATACAAGCGCATCAACAAGTTTCAGATTTGCATGGGATCGCTATATGATAGGCAATCCGGACATAAACAATGTAGATGTGTTTTATCTTGCAGGTTTATACAGGTTTTGATCCGCTCTCCCATAAGCGAATCTTGCTCTTTATCATTGCTAGTGCAAACACAGTTTAGGGCACCCACATCGCAACCACGTTCACCTGCTAGGTCACAGCAGGAAGTTTAAGTGCAGATATTCAGTATCGAAAAATATGATTATTACCGGACTTTAATGTTGGCTCGATCGCGTGACAACTCGTGCCGCTGCCAGTAAATTTCAAGCAGTTTTGACTACACAACAAGGAGTAGATCTTGAAAATAGTTGTTATTGCTGCGTTACTTTCCGCTTTTGTAGCCTCACCCGCAGTTGCAGCGGACACGGGTTTTTACATTGGCGCCAAATTTGGCAGTGTTAATTATGGCTACGACAACGTATCAAACAACAGCCAGGCCGGATATGGCTTGTTGGGTGGTTACGCCGTCAACGATTATTTTGCTGTAGAAGCTGAATTCAATCGTTTGGGTGGATTTGATACCAATACTGGGACCATTAAAGGTCGTTCATTTGGATTTAGCGGCGTAGGTACTTTGCCATTGAGTCCCGAATTCTCCTTGTACGGCAAGATGGGTATTGCCAGCAGCACTTTGGATGATACCGCCAAGCCCGGTTATACTGGAAATTACACATATACCAACACCGGCTTGACCATCGGTTTTGGCGGCAAATTCAACGTTGGCAGTGATGCAGGCATACTATTTGGCTACGACATTTATCCGGTGGGAGATGCGGCCATCACCACTACGTCTCAGGCTGGCATGTTGTATATAGGCGGTGTATTCAAGTTCTAAATATAAAACCGGACTTGTTCCGGCTTTTTTCTTGCCTGCAATACTACAAACCCATTTCGCTCCACATCTCTTCCATGCGGGGATTGATACAACTGACAGATGTTGCGTTGCAGGGGATACGGAATACTTAACTACATGGTGTGGCATATTTACAACGCTATTATGTATATTCCTTTGACTCGCCCGTGGTAAAAAGATAGTGTTTGCGTTGTTGCAAGCGGTAGGCAAGCAACATCATTTGTAAACCAAACCAAGGGGAAAACCATGAAAAAATTAGCTGCTGCTGTACTGCTGTCCGCAACCATTGCTGCGCCAGCTGTTGCTTCTGATATGTATGTCGGTGTAAATATTGGTTCTGCCGAAATCGATCTTTCAGGTGCTAGCTCCACCACTTCGATTGCATTGCTTGGCGGATACAACTTCAACGAATATTTTGCCGCGGAAGTCGCCTACACCGATTTTGGCAGCCATGATTATGGTGGTACCACACTCAAAAGCAGCGGTTTGAGTATTAGCGGTGTTGGTTCATACCCGATCAACGAACAATTCTCATTGTTCGCCAAGCTGGGTTTTGCATCGACAACATTGGATCCTTCGGGATTTCCTTCGGAAGACGATACTGATATGACATTTGGTATTGGCGGCCAATTCAATGTTAATAAACAAGTCGGCATACGTCTCGGTTACGACGTATACAAAGTAGGCACGAATCCCAGCGCTGATCAAAAGGTAATGAGCGTTGGCGGCGTGTTCAAGTTCTAATTGAATTTATCACCAAAAGCCGGACTTGTTCCGGCTTTATTTTTGCCTGCAATACTACAAACCCAATTCGCTCCACATCTCGTCGATGCGCCGCTTCACCGCCTCGTCCATCGCGATAGGCGTTCCCCATGTGCGTCGCGTCTCGCCCGGCCATTTGTTGGTCGCGTCCAGGCCCATCTTGCCGCCCAGACCAGATACCGGGCTGGCGAAATCCAGATAATCGATCGGCGTATTGTCCACCAGCAAGGTATCGCGTACCGGATCTACTCGCGTGGTGACCGCCCAGATCACTTCTTTCCAGTCGCGCACGTCGATGTCATCGTCCACCACGATGATGAACTTGGTGTACATGAACTGGCGCAGGAAGCTCCAAATGCCGAACATCACGCGCTTGGCGTGGCCGGCGTATTGCTTTCTTATGCTCACTACTGCCATACGGTACGAGCAGCCTTCAGGGGGCAGATAAAAATCCTCGATCTCGGGAAACTGCTTTTGCAGCAATGGCACAAACACCTCGTTCAGAGCCACGCCCAGCATGGAGGGTTCATCGGGCGGCTTGCCGGTATAGGTTGAATGGTAGATCGGATTTGAGCGCATGGTGATGCGCTCGATAGTGAACACCGGGAATCTTTCCTGCTCGTTGTAGTAACCGGTGTGGTCGCCGAATGGGCCTTCCAGCGCCGTTTCATCCGGATGGATCACGCCTTCGAGCACGATCTCGGCAGAGGCAGGCACTTGCAGATCGCTGCCCAGGCACTTGACCAATTCAGTCTTGCTGCCTCGCAGCAAACCGGCGAACTGATATTCGCTCAAGCTGTCGGGTACCGGCGTGACGGCACCCAGGATGGTGGCGGGATCAGCCCCGATGACCACCGCG